>Ga0193753_10002268_pt1 | contig 15430 bp, 16 predicted proteins | sample H1c2metaG_FD_144925 | JGI IMG/M metagenome (GOLD analysis project Ga0193753, IMG submission 144925) | Soil microbial communities from a riparian zone of the East river system, Colorado, United States - H1c2 | ecosystem: Environmental > Terrestrial > Soil > Riparian zone | place: USA: East... | reverse complement strand
GTCCGTGGTGTTCGCGGCCCGGGTTTTTTCCCAATCGCTCTGCTGGCGGCTGCACCCTGACAGGGCAAGCCCGGCAGTCAAAGCCAGGACCAAAAACACTTGTTTGATGACCATTTTCACACTCTACGGGGATTTAGAAGAATGGGGCATTCTACTGCCATTCGCCACCTGTCGGCGACGCCAAGCTCGTCACATCATCAGGTCGCCCCAATGGGATAAGAAGGAGTCATGACCGAACAAAAACGCCGGTTTCTGGACAGCAGCGCGTCCACCCCCACCTTCATCGGCGCAAATTCCGTATTCGTCGGCGACATCCGCGGCAAGGGCCAATTCGTCGTTTCCGGCGAAGTTCATGGCGATGGGGAATTGGACGGAGCGCTGAACTTGTCCGCCTCCGGCAGCTGGCACGGACATGTCCGTGCGCAACAGGCGATCGTGGCAGGCACGATCATCGGCAGCCTCATCGTCAAGGACAAGCTGGAGATTGGTTATACGGCCGTCATTCGCGGCAAGGTCAGCGCGCGCACCGTCGCCATCGCCAAGGGCGCCATTGTCGACGGAGAAATCGAAGTCACATCCGACACGCCCGTGATGCGTTTCGAAGAGAAGCGCGACGCCAAGGCTGACGCCGACGCGGCCTGAAATCCTGCGCCACTGTTCGCGAATGGCGACAGTGATTCAAAGTTGGTGTGTTCGCGCGTAATCACGCATTCTAGCGGCCTTGATTCAACCCTCAGTGCAAATGAAAGAATACGATGTGGTCATCATCGGCGGCGGTATTCACGGCGCCGGCGTGCTGCAAGCCGCCGCTGCCGCCGGCTATCGTGCATTGCTGATCGAGCGTCAGAGCCTGGCCGCCGGCACGTCCAGCCGCTCGAGCAAGCTGATTCACGGCGGACTGCGCTACCTGGAATCCGGCCAATTTGCACTGGTGCGCGAAAGCTTGCGCGAACGCGCGATTCATCTGCGCATCGCCTCCGAGCTCGTGCAGCTCAAACCGTTTTATATACCGGTGTATCGCGACACCCGACGGCGGCCCTGGCAATTGAAAATCGGGCTTTGGATCTATGCATTGCTCGGCGGCTTCGATGCCGCCACGCGCTTCGGCAGCGTGCCGCGCTCCGAGTGGCCGCAACTCGACGGCCTGAAGACCGAGGATCTCGACGCCGTGATCCGTTATCACGATGCACAGACGAACGATGCGCTGCTGACGCGCGCAGTGGCGAAATCGGCGCTGGGATTGGGCGCGGAACTGGCGATGCCCGCGACGTTCACGGGCGCTGCCTTAAACGACGACGGCGTAACGGTGAGCTATGCGGCCGCAGGCGCAACCGTGCAATGCCGGTGTCGAGTACTGATCAATGCCGCGGGGCCGTGGGCGACGGCGGTTGCGCGTGCCATCGATCCCGCCATTGCGATACCGGAAGTCGACCTGGTGCAGGGCACGCACATCGTCATTCCGCATCCCCTGACCGCGGGCATTTACTACGTCGAAAGCCCGACCGACGGACGCGCGGTGTTCGTCATGCCCTGGGCCGGCGCCACTCTGATCGGCACCACCGAGACACCGTACCGCGGCGAACCCGACGAGGTGCATCCCTTGCCCGCCGAGGAGGAATACCTGCTGGCGGTTGTGCGGCACTATTTTCCGGCCTTGAAGGGCCTGACCCGCGACGACATCACCGAGCGCTTCGCCGGCCTTCGAGTCCTGCCTGCGGCAAGCCAAGCTGCCTTCGACCGATCGCGCGAGACCATATTCACCACGGATCGAGACGTACGCCCGCGCGTGCTGTGCATCTATGGCGGCAAACTGACGGGGTGGCGAGCGGCTGCGGCCCATGTAATGCAGCGGATCGGCCCCTCCTTGCCGGCCGGCGTAAAGCGAGCCGATACGGATCTGTTGATTTTGAGGAGACCGACATGAACAAACATGGCTTTGGCCTCGCGGCACTGGCGCTGTTCGCGACGCTGGCTCACGCGGAGGACTATCTCAGCCCCACCGAAGAGCGGGTGCGCTTGTCACTGGGTGTGGTTCGCCTCTCCAACAATACCAATCTTCAGCTCAACAGCAGCGGCGACGTGCAGGGCACGCCGGTCAATGCGGAGGACGTGTTCGCACTGGACAAGAGCGACTACGAAGCCAAGATTCAAGCCATGGTGCGCGCCGGCGAACGCCATCGTCTGCGATTCGATTATTTCTCGCTGGATCGCTCCGGTTCATCCACGGTAACGCAGCCCATCGTCTTCCGGGATGTCGTGCTGCAGCCCGGCGATCCCTTGAATTCCGACTTGTCGATTCGCACCTTCGGCATCACCTACGGTTATTCGTTCCTGCACAGCGACAGGTACGAAGTGGCGGCAACCCTCGGCATCAGCGATACCGACATCTCCGCGCGGGCGCGCGTCCAGACGGCGACGCGGCACGTGGATCAAACCGAAGATCAAGCCGGCCCTGTCCCGACCATCGGGTTGGACGCCACCTATGTGGTGAGCAAGCGATTTTATATCGATGGCCGCGCGCAGTACCTGAAAGTGCGCGTCGATGACCTGGACGGTTCGCTCGGCATCTACGAGCTCGATGCCCTGTACCGATTGCGGCCGAACGTGTCCTTCGCGCTGGGCTATTCGATGTTTCGCGCGAACCTGATTTCGCGGCAGACCAGGCAGGCGGGGTTTTTCAATTTCAATTCCAAAGGTCCGGAATTTTTCGTCAGGATCGCCTTCTAGAAGTCATTGGGGTGGCGTGACGGGCGGCGTGACGGGCTCAACCGAAAACTCGACGCGGTTGTTCGCAGCCGCGACCTTGTTCCAATCGCCGGCAATGACGGACTCGGTTCGCGCAGGATACGGCGTCGTGGGGTGCGCGGTGCCCGTGCTTGCCAGGATCACGGATATCGCGCCCGCGGTGCGTTGACGCGCGGCGGCAACCAGGTTTGCAAAAGCCAGCGATTGGCGTTGCTGACCGGACAGTGCATCGTCGAGAGGGTTGCCGACCAGATCGCAGCGGCTGACGGGCAGCGTCGCAGCCGCCGGTGCATACCCATCGGTGGCGTTTCCGGTGAGGCAATACATGCCTCCTGAACTCGTGATCTTGACCGTGCCGTGAAACCCCTGCGCCTCGAGTTTCATCAACAATTCCCGCAGCACTTCCAATCGACTGCGGTCGAAAGCAATTTCACCATACGGCACCGGCTCGACATGCGCCGACGAGCCCGAAGTCGCGCCTGCACCTGTGGGCGAGGTCGATTGGGAAGCGGTGTTCGCGGCCAGTGTGGCGGTGAGATCCTTGACCGTGGCACCGAGGTCGAGCCGCGAGCGCTGCAGCTCCGCGTTGGTGGATTTCAAGCCTTCGAGTTCGGCGTGCACCCCCGTCAATTCGTTGCGCGTCGCGACCCAACTCGCGGCGAACCCGACGGCGACGAGGGATGCGCCCAAGATACCGGCGATCCAGGGCCATGGCGACTTCGGGGGCGGCGGCGGCGGCGCGATGGGGTCGGCGCCTTGAATCGGCATGCTATTTCGCACATCGCTGATGATGCGCGTCGAAAAACTGTCCAGGCTGGCGACCATGAAGCGGCGGATGTCCACTCCTTGGTCCTTGATCGCCGTCTCGAGGCGGCGCCCCCAATCGATCGGACCTAAGCCTGCCGGCCTCGACGGCGTGCGCTCCACCGCGATGCCGGAATCGATCTCGACCGGATGCAGCGCAGGTTCAGCCATGTCGCGGCGATCCGGCAACAAATGCAGCTCGTACAACACCTTTGACACGTCGACGGGCCGCACCTGCTTGGGCAGGACGCCCATGGCCCCCAGCGCGCGCGCTTGACCGACGTACAGTTCGCCTTCCTGCGAGGTGTACATCATGATCGGGATCATCGCGGTCTGCGGATTGCCCTTGATCGCCTTCACCGCCTGCAATCCATCCATGCCGGGCATGAGATGGTCCATGAAGATGGCATCGGGCCGGTTGTTTTTTAGATATTCGATTGCCTGCTCGGCCGACTCCGCCATGTCGACTTCGATGTCGTACTTCTCAAGCATGCGGCTCAATATGACGCGGGCCGATTTGGAATCGTCGACGACTAAGGCGCTTTTTCGGGCCATTGGGTTAGTGTAGCGCAGTCCCTTAAACGATAGTCACCGCGCGACCGCCGTCGTGCTCGTCGCGAATTCGCGACGAGCACGCGGGGTTTCGCGTCGCCGGGGTTGGACGGGCCAACCCCAGCAACTGTTAAGCGGCCGGCTCGGCGCTCGGCGATTCCTTGTTCTGGGAAATCCAGGTCAACGCGGATTCCACATCGGCGAGCTCACTGGCGGTAAATCCCTCGATTCTGACGCCGGTGGCTTCCGCCTTTTTCTTGGCAAGTTCCGCGGCTGCAACGGAATGCACCCACACCAAACCGCGGCGTACTTTGGCCGTGAATTTTTGCTGTTTCTCGTCGGTCATTTACCCACTCCTTGAAATTATCTGTGCAGTCTACGGTGCCGCGATGGCGCGGTCCATCCGCGCACTGTAGGCGTTGAGAACGTGCGAGACCACCCCTATGTATTGGTTGGCCTCGTCCCAGCGGCGCTCTTCGATGGCCTCGCGAATCCCCGGCAGCGTCTTGACGCCATAACCGGTATGCAGACCCGGCGCATATATCATGTGCTGGTACCACTCCCGGCCCGGCAGACCATGCGTATCCATCAGGCTCTGCTCGAGCACGGTGAGGGTCGCATTCACACGGTCGCGCGCCGCCTTGGTTGACGGATCGTTGCCGGCATTGAGCCGCGCATATTCCTTGTCGAACGCCTTGGCGCTTTGCTCGAGTTTCACCACGGCATTGTCGAGCTCGGCAAAATTAAGGTAGGGCACCTCGCTCACGCGAGCCGGCGGAGCACGCGGGGTGTCGGGGTTCGCGGTCAACTTGTAGGACTCGTCGTCCAGCAGCTTGGTCAGTTCGCCCGTTTTTGCGCGCATGCCGTCGGCGAGCTTATGCAGCTCTTCGTTGTAGCCCGCGACCGAGGCTGCGAAATCGCTTTCGCGCACCGGGATCAGGTCGGCTTGCGCCGCCCGCAGCATGATCCGGCCCGCGACTTTCGCGAGCGTCACCCCGTACTCGAACTTCGGATCGACGAAGCGGCTGAAGTGATCGAATGAATCGTAGGCGGAATGATAGACGCCGTAATGCGATTCACCGTCGAATCCAAGATTGATGGAATTGATCCCCAAGTGCTGCAGGAAGGGCGTGTAGTCGGAACCCGATCCCAATGCACCCAATTGCAAATCTCCATTGGCGCTCGATCGTGCGGCGGATTCGCCCCGAACCGGTTCAAAGCTCGAGACACGCCGTTGGGCCAGCGATCGCGCCAGCACGCTGCCGCCCGTCTCGGGATCCTTCACGTCGCGCGCCACTTCGCTCAGGAAATGCTGTACGGCGTGGCTGCCTTCGGCCTCCAGGAATCCCCGTCCGTTGGTGTCTGAATTGACATAGAGCACGGCTTTCAATTTCAGTTCCGCTGCATGCTGCTCCGCCCATTCGGTGGAACCCAGCAGGCCAGGTTCCTCGCCGTCCCAGCTGTCATACACCAAGGTCCGGCGCGGTTTCCAGCCTTCCTTCACCAATTTCCCGATCGCCTTTGCTTCCGCCATCAGCGCGACCTGACCGGACAAAGGATCCAACGCACCGAATACCCAGCCATCGTGATGATTGCCGCGGATGATCCACTGGTCCGGCGCTTCGCTGCCGCGAATCTTGGCCACCACATCGTAGATCGGCTTCTGGCTCCAATCGGACAGCACTTTCATGTGCACCTGGGCCGGTCCGGGACCGATGTGATACGCAATGGGCAAACCGCCGCGCCAGGACGCCGGCGCAATCCGCCCACCCAGCGCCGCGAGCAGGGGTTCCGCATCCGCGTAGGAAATCGGCAATACGGGAATTTTCAACAAGGTCTTGGCATCTTTCAGTGCCAGCCGCTTCGCCCCGGGAACTGCTCCCACGCCGGGAGTCAGCGGATCGCCGCTGTACAAGGTCAGGTCCTGCACCGAGCCGCGCTGCACGGCATCGGGGGGCCGGTAGCCGCCCTTCGGATAGACATCGCCCGCGCCGTAGCCATCGTCGCGGGGATCGGAATAGATCAAGCAGCCCACCGCGCCATGCTCATAAGCCAGCTTGGGTTTGAGGCCGCGCCAGCCGCCGCCGTAGCGCGTCAGCACGATTTTGCCCTTGACGCTGATGCCTTCGCGCTCGAGTTCCTTGTAGTCGTCGGGCATGCCTTGATTGACATACACCAGCTCCGCGGTCACATCGCCGTCGGCGCCATAGACGTTGTAAGGCGGCAGCTCATCCTTGGTCTGCGTCGACGTGGCATCGCCCTCGACCGCCGGCTCGCTCAGGCGCGCCTTGAAGTGGGGCGCGAGTAGTTCTACCGACACTTCTTTGGGAGTCGGGTACAGCACGGAAAAGGTTTCTATGGATGCATCCCAGCCCCATTCCTTGAATTTCGCGAGCTGAAATTCGGCATTGGCCTTGTCGTGCGGCGCTCCCACATGATTCGGGGCCGAGGTCATCTGCTTCAGCCATTCGCGCAGGTCCGACGCCGAGAGGTCGGCATCAAAGCGCTGTTCCAGCTGCGTCTCGATCGCGGCGGCGGCGCTGGAAAACCCTTCGAGATCGTTGGCGCCGGGGGCATCCGCGGCGACCATGCCGGCCAAGCCGAGTCCGGCGGCCGCGGCGATCAAGGCGCTTGAAATGCGCGGAATCGTTAACTGCACTGACTTCTCCTCTATTCGCGGATACCGGTGCCGCGGTTCAACAGGGCCACCGCCAGGATAAACATCACGGCGGCGGCGGAAATCATGATGGCATAAGCCAGGCGCAGGTCGACATCCGACGTGCCGAGAAAGCCGAAGCGAAATGCGCTCACCATGTACAGGATGGGATTGGCGTGCGAGGCCATGTGCGCCCAGCCCGGCAGCATGGTGACGGAATAAAACACGCCCCCCAGATAGGTCAGCGGCGTCAGCACGAAAGTCGGGAACCAGGAGATCTGGTCGAAATTCTTCGCGAACAGCGCGTTGATGAATCCGCCCAGCGCGAAAATGAAACTCGTCAAGAACGCCGCGCTGATGATCGCCGGCACATGCGTGATCGACAGATGCGTGAAAAACAGCGAGATGATGGTGACCACGGCGCCCACCAGCACGCCGCGCAGCACGCCGCCCATGACATAGCCGGCCACGATCAGCCAATTTGGCAGCGGCGACACCAGCAGCTCCTCGATGTGCTTGCCGAATTTCGCGCCGAAGAACGATGACACCACGTTGCCGTAAGAGGTCTGGATCACGTTCATCATGATGATGCCGGGCGCCATGAATTGCATGTAGTCGTAGCCGCCGACCTGGCCGACGCGCCGCCCGATCAGGCTGCCGAAAATCACGAAGTACAGCGTGGCGGTGACGGCGGGCGGTACGATGGTCTGGCCCCAGATCCGCACGATGCGGCTGAACTCGCGGATGATAATGGTCTTGAAGCCGATCCAGTCGGTGAGCGCGCGCGATTCGGACATCACGAGGCCTTGGCCGCGGCGGTCTTGACGCTGCCGTCGACCAGGCGAATGAACAGCTCCTCGAGCCGGTTGACCTTGTTGCGCATGCTGTTCACGGCGATTCCCTGCGCCGACAGCTGCGCAAAGATGTCGTTCAGGCTCTGCGACTTCGACATTTCGATTTCCAGGGTGTGATCGTCGGAGAGCATGGCCGTGAAGCCCGAGAGCTGCGGCGGCGCGCTGCGCGCTTCGCGCAGATTGAACACGAATACTTCGGTCTGCAGCTTGCGCAGTACATTCGCCATGCTGTCGCGCTCGATGATGTTGCCGCCCTCGATGATGGCGATGTTGCGGCAGAGATTCTCGGCCTCTTCGAGATAATGCGTTGTCAGAATGATGGTGGTTCCCCGTGCGTTGATGTCGCGCAGGAACTCCCACATCGAGCGGCGGATCTCGATATCGACTCCCGCGGTCGGCTCGTCCAGGATCAGCAGGCGCGGTTCGTGCATGAGCGCTCGGGCAATCATCAGCCGCCGCTTCATGCCTCCCGACAGCGCGCGCGCAATCGAATTGCGCCGGTCCCACAGCTGCAGCTGCTTGAGATATTTTTCCGCACGCTGCTTGGCGAGCGGCCGCGGTATGCCGTAAAACCCCGCTTGATTCACCACGATGGTGAACGGGGTTTCGAACATGTTGAAGTTGATTTCCTGCGGCACGAGGCCAATGCAGGACTTCGCCGCTTCCAGCTCCCTGTCGATGTCATGGCCGAACACTTCGACCACGCCGCTGGTTTTGTTGACCAGCGAGGTGGTAATGCCGATCGCCGTGGTCTTGCCGGCGCCGTTCGGTCCGAGCAGCGCAAAAAAATCACCCTCGTCGACCTCGAGGTCGATGGCCTTGAGCGCTTTGATGCCGTTTTTGTAGACTTTGGTGAGCTGTCGGAGGACTAAGGCATGCATAGGAGCCGCGTAGACTAAACCTCGCGAGGCTCGCTTGGCAATTGAGTCGCGGCGGCAAGCTGCAGTCCGGAGAGCTGGACGCGGCGCAATGCGGCAGGATCAGGCCGCGCCGCGGCGCTGGTCAGGGCCGTCCAGTAGGCGCTGCAGCCGCTCCATCGGGGGGTGAGATTTGCCGCCTCCGCGAGCGCCAGGTCGGACAGCGCGTCGACGGCAACGCCGCGAAACGCCTCGGCGGTCTGGCCGTGCATGCCGAGCAGCAGGTGGGCCGTCAAACCGGCGCTCGACGCCACATGCCAGGTATAAAAGAGCGCAAGTCTCACGAAATCAACGGTGTCCGGGCCGGCCCTGGGCTCATCGGCGATCCGCCAGGCGCCGATCCTCTGCAGGCGGGCTCGCCAGTAGGCATCGTCCGCGAAGCGCAGATCGAACAGAGCGTAGGGACAATTTGCCGCGGCGGCGCGCTGCGCGGCCGACAAGGAGGCAAGTTGAACTTTAAGCCCCGGCATTGACAGCCCGGTGCCGGCCAGATCCAGGAAGCGGCGGTTCAAACCGCGCACCGAGTTCAGATGTTCGGCGGACACGTGCGACTGCCGGGTCCAGTTGCCTGCGAATGTCTCGTGCACAAATCGCCTCCTTTAGCTCGAAAATCCTCTTGGCAAGCACGCTAACTTTGTGACAAATTTCTGTCAAATTCTTTTTGACCCGAAAACGCCTGAATTGCAAGAGGGGTGATCGCCATGAGGGTGTCCGACGATCGATACACGAGAGACCGGCAGAAATTCGATCTTGCGCTGCGGTTGATCCGCCATGAAGCCCGCACGTACACGATCCGCCAATGGACGGGCCTGAGCGACGATCGCATCCGCAAGCTGTATCGAAGCTATGTCTTGAACAGCGATGTGTGCGATGTCACGCGCCACCGCGGCAAGTCGCCGCGGCAGGCGGCGTTTTTCTTCCGCAATCCGGAATTGAATTTCCACGCGGCACAACTCGCGAGCCTGTTCTTGATGTACGGCCTGATGGGCGCCGGCGCGCGCGGCGTCGAACCGCGCTATCACGTGGGCTCGCTGGAATCCGGCGCGCTGCTGTGCCGCGCCTACGAGGCATATGAGGAAATGCATACGCCGGTGAGCATCTCGTTCGAGCACGCATGGTTTCTGCTGCTCGCGCTGGCGCGGCGCGACGAAGTGGGCATTGCACGCTGCGCGATTTGCGGCGGCGTGCGCGTGCGCGATCTGCTGGCGAGGCGCAGGCTGACGTGCGGAAACTGCGACGGCGCCCTGGACAGCGCCGCACCCACCTCGCCCTGCTAGAATCCCGTGGATGCAGCAACGGAATATCTTGGCCGGTCCCTATTTGGACCGCACCGCGCATTTGCGCCAGGATCCTGAATGGTTTGCAAACGCCCTGGCTGACGAACGCAGCCGCTACGTTCCCATTTGGAATTCCCGCAACCTCATCTCGGTGGACGAGCCGCCGCGCGCCGCGCTGCTCGATCTGTCCGCGGTGCCGGCAGCACGGCGCAACGCCGATGAGCTGATCCTGCTGGGACGATTCGGCGACGTCCATGTCTTTGCCTTCGAAATCGCAGCGAGCGAGCCGCCGCCGCTTCAGGCGAATACCCGCTTCGAGGATTTGCGCATGGTGGCCTCGCTGCTCGCCGCCGAGGATGCCGGCCTGCTAGGCTATGCGCGCGGCATGATTTCCTGGCGGGCGCGGCACCGCTTCTGCGGCACGTGCGGCGCGCCGACGCTGGCCGCCAAGGGCGGGCATGTGTTGGTGTGCACGAATCCAACCTGCCGGCACGAACAGTTTCCGCGCACCGATCCGGCGATTATCGTTTTGGTGAGCGACGGCGAGCGCGCACTGTTGGGACGCCAGGCATCGTGGCCGGCCGGGCGCTACTCCACGATTGCCGGCTTTGTCGAACCGGGCGAGTCGCTCGAAGATGCGGTGGCGCGCGAAGTATTCGAGGAAACGGGCATCGAAGTGGATCAGATCGAGTACCACTCATCGCAGCCCTGGCCGTTTCCCGCATCGCTGATGCTGGGGTTCACGGCGCACGCGCGCACGACGGAGATACAGCGGCGCGATGATGAATTGGAAGATGCGCAGTGGTTTACGCGCGCGGACTTGGCGTCAGGATGGCCCTTGGTGCCGCCGGGCGTATCGATTTCCTTTCGACTGATCGAACACTGGTTCAATGCCGGCGACGGACCGAAACTGCGGGAGATCCACAAAGTCGCCCCCTGGCCCGCCGCAGGACGTTAGAGGCCGCTAGCCGCGCTCCCAATGGCCGGGTCGCATGCGCCAACCGTCGCCGGCCCGCACCCAGGAATGATCAATCCAGTGATAACCACGTCTGGGGGCGACGTAATGGCCCGAAACCCATACATGGCGGCCGCCGACCCAGTTCCAGTATCCGCCGACCCAGACGTATCCTGAATACGGCGCGGTGCCGATGACTTCGACGCGCGGTGCCGGCGGCGCGACCATCACAACGCCCCCGGCATAGTGCCCTTGATCCGGGACGACCACGCATCCGGGCAGCGCCATGCTGAGCATGAGCCCGAAAATGTAAGCTGCGATTACCGATTTGCGCTGATTCATGATCTCTTCCGTTTTTAGAAGGAACGTAAAGACCCTAACGTCTTTCGCCCCCCGTCGTTGACGAGATTCTGAATCAAGCATACCGCCGCCGGTTACGGAGTACCACCTGAGCGCGGTTTGGATTTGTCGTTGCGGCGGCGGGTGAGCCGCTGCTCCGGCGCAGATGGGGCCGCGTTGGGCGGCGGACGCACAATCCGCGACTTGAGTCGATACATGGCTTCATCGGCCCGGTGCACCAGCAGCGCGGCATTCTCGCCGTGATAAGGATACATGGACTCGCCGATCGACGCGGTCAACTGCTGCTGGTCGTTGCCGATCCAATAGGGAAGCGACACGCGCTCGCGAATGGCGTCGGCCACGCGGCTCACTGGAAAGGGATCGGGCACACCGGGCAGCACCACGACGAATTCATCGCCGCCGTAACGGCAGCAGATGTCGCCGGTGCGCACGCGCGCGGCAATTCGCGTCGCGACTGTGGTAAGAATTTTGTCGCCGGCAGCGTGGCCGTACTTGTCGTTGATCGCCTTGAAGCCGTTCAAGTCGATGAACAACAATCCGACGTGCAGGTCCTGCAGCACGGCATCGCTGATCGCGGCTTCGAGCAGCTCCAGCATGCGGCGGCGGTTGTACAGGCCGGTGAGCCCGTCCCGTTCCGCCAGCTTCTGCGCTTCAGCCTCGCGTGCTTTCATCGCCGCCAACTCGCGCAGCAAGTGGGCATTGACGGCGCGCAGGGTATCGAGCTCGCGCAGCTCCGCAGAACTCATGCGCCGCGCGCGCGCGTTCACATCGCGCAACGGCTCGTGCGAAGTCTCAGGAGCCGCGTCTTCTTCTGAAGCCACTTCGGAGCGCGCATATGCCATAGTTACTTTCCCGGATACTCGAATACAGCATGGGCATTCTCCCGGGCTTTGTTGCCTTCAGGGATCGGGTGCGACCTGATGCATATGTAAGATTTCGCTGACCGAAAAGTTCACAGTTCGGACGAGGAGCCCTTAATGTCCTACACGGCAGATCCCCGAGTGCTGTTCGCCGCCGAGCGCACCCTGCTCGCTTGGCAGCGCAGCGCCATTGCGTTGATGGGGTTTGGTTTCGTCGTCGAACGCTTCGGGTTATTCCTGCAAATGGCCGCGCATCAACCGGAATCCGCCGCCCAGCGCAGCTTCTCGCTGGGCGCCGGCGTGCTGCTTTTGGTGCTGGGCGCCGCCGTTGCCCTCATCTCGGCGCGTCAGTTTCGACAGGTCGCGAAAAACCTGGATCCGGCGGTCGTGCCGCCGGGATATTGGACGCGAATCGGCGTTTGGCTCAATGTCATCATTGCGGCGATTGCACTGATCCTGGCCCTGCACTTTATCTTTGCAGCGCAGAGCGGCGGCCAATGAAATAGTGTTGCGCTGCAACGGCCGACCAGGCGCTCCAAAGCCGATTCAGGCTTTGCCCAGGTCAACGCCCCGCAAGCTATGCCGTTAAGGGGACATGCAAGCTGAAATCGCCGTTCTGCGCTTCGGATTGGGCGCCAAACCCGGGGATTTGGCAGCCGCCGGCGCAGAGCCGCGCGCATGGCTGATGTCGCAAATTCGCGGACCCGCCCCGTTGGCCGTCAATACGCCGTTGGCGCCTTCCGATCAGATCTTCGCGGGCCTGCTGGCGGCGCGCGACGAGCGCCGGACGATGAGACAGGAGTCCGCGGCGCAAGGCGCAGAGGCGAAAGTGGCGTTCAATGCCGTGCGCGAAGCCTACCAACCTCATTACCGCGCGCAGGTACTGGCTCGTGCGCAAAGCGCCGTGCTCACGCCGCGTCCCTTCGCCGAGCGGCTGGTGCATTTTTGGTCGAATCATTTCGCGGTCTCCGCCGACAAGGGCGTGGTATTTGGGCTCGCGGGAACGCTGGAGAACGAGGCCATCCGCCCGCATGTCGCGGGCCGATTCGTCGATCTGCTGACGGCAGTGGAACAGCATCCGGCCATGATCGCGTTTCTCGACAATCAATATTCGGTCGGCAAGGACTCGAGCGCCGCGCGCCTGGCCGCGAATTTTCGCCGACCTGACCTTACGCCCAAGCGGCAATTCGGCATCAACGAGAATCTCGCCCGCGAGATACTCGAACTGCACACATTGGGAGTGAATGGCGGCTACACCCAAACGGACGTCACTAGCTTCGCGCAGATCATCACCGGCTGGTCCATCGGCGGGGGCAAGGGCCGGCTCGCGGGCGGCACGCCGGGGCGCTTTTATTTCAGCGACGCCCTGCACGAACCCGGCCCGAAGGTTTTCCTCGGTAAAACCTACGCAGAGCAGGGGCAGCGTCAGGGCGAGGCGGTGCTGGCCGACTTGGCGCGCCGGCCTGAAACGGCGCGGTTCATCGCCGCCAAGCTGGTGCGGCATTTCATCGCGGACGATCCGCCGCGGGGCGCCGTGGAGCGCGTCGCGCATGCCTTCTCGAAAAGCGGCGGAGACTTGCCCGAGGTGTACGCGGCATTGATCGGGTCTCCCGAGGCCTGGGAACCTCAGGCACGCAAGTTCAAGACGCCGCAGGATTTCGTTTTTTCGACGCTTCGAGCGCTGAATGTTTCCCCTGCCCAACCCGAAGAGGTCATTCGAACCTTTGACCTGCTGGGACAACGCCAGTACACGCCGGGGTCTCCCGCGGGCTGGCCGGACACCTCGAAAAGTTGGGACGGATCCGATGCGCTGATGCACCGTGTGCTGTGGGCATCCCGGGTGGGCGCCAAGTATGAAAGCGGCATTGAACCAGCGGATCTGGCCGCCGCCAGCTTAGGGAACTACGCGCGGCCCGAGACTTTGACGGCCCTGCGGCGGGCCACCTCTTCCAGTCAGGCAGTGGCGCTGTTGTTGATGAGCCCCGAGTTTCAACGGAGATAGGCATGCGACGCCCGCTACCGAGGAACACCAGCCGGCGCCGTTTTCTTCTGGGGGCGGGAGCGTTGGCGGCGAGTGCCGCGATCCCGGAGGCCCTGTTCGCCCACACCGGAGGCTCATCGCGTTTGGTGGTCGTGATCTTGCGGGGCGCGCTTGACGGACTGGCCGCCGTGCCGCCGTATGGCGATCCTGCGTACGCGGGACTGCACCGCGAATTGGCTATTGCGGCACCGGGCGGTCCTGATGGCGCACTGGCACTGAACAGCCTCTTCGGCCTGCATCCCTCGCTCGCTTTTCTGCATGAACGCTTTGCTGCCGGCGAATTGATCGTCTTCAATGCGGTTTGTTCACCCTACCGCGACCGCTCGCATTTCGACGGCCAAAACGTGCTCGAGAACGGGTTGACCAAACCCATCGGCACCGCCGACGGCTGGCTCAATCGAGCGCTTGCGGGGCTACCGCGCGGCACGGGCCGAGCGCCGGATCGCGCGGTTGCCATCAGCCAGAATGTGCCGTTGATTTTGCGCGGCGAAGCCGCGGTAATTTCCAAGTCGCCGCAAATGACCCCGGACGTCGATGAGGATTTGCTGGCGCGGCTGGCGGACCTGTATTCCAAGGACGATTGGTTCTCGGCGCGATTGAGCGAAGCGGTGCTCACGGAGCAAATGGTGGACGGTGCCGCGGACGGCGCCATGGAGAAGACGTCGGCACGCGCGGGCTATCCGGATCGAGCCGGCGCCGTGGCACGCATGGCGGCCGACCTGATGCGCAGCGGCGGCGGTCCCGAGATCGCCGTCATCGAGGCCAGTGGTTGGGACACGCATGCCAATCAGGGTGGTGCGAAGGGCGCCCTCGCCACGCGGCTCGCGGGGCTCGACAACGCACTAAAATCGCTGGCCGATGGACTCGGGCCCCTGTGGCCGCAAACCGCGGTCCTCGTGGTCACCGAATTTGGCCGCACCGCCGCGGTCAACGGCACCCGCGGTACCGATCATGGAACGGGAGGGTGTGCTTTTCTGGTCGGCGGCGCGGTTCGCGGGGGACAGGTGATCGCGGACTGGCCGGGCTTGAGTCCCCGGTCACTTTTGGACAACCGCGACCTTTTACCCACGCTGGATTTACGCAGCGTGTTCAAGGGCGTACTCGACGAGCACATGCACGTCGATGCGAAAACTCTGGCCAAACGAGTATTCCCCGACAGCAGCGGCGCGCGCCCTCTTCAAGGGCTGATCCGCGCCTAGGAGCCTGTCTGAGTATTCCGCGTGAGCCGCGTTGGCTCTGCAAGGGAGCGGATGCCAGGCGCGCGGCGCAGCCCGTGGTGGGATCCACGGGCAAGCCGCGCAACACCGCAGACGCCCCTTCCAGAGCCAACCCTTCGGGAGCGGACGGATTTGCCTTCATTCGTCGTTGTCGCCTCCTCATTGGGATCAAACCCAACTTCGTCGGCTCCG
>Ga0193753_10002267_pt1 | contig 15432 bp, 12 predicted proteins | sample H1c2metaG_FD_144925 | JGI IMG/M metagenome (GOLD analysis project Ga0193753, IMG submission 144925) | Soil microbial communities from a riparian zone of the East river system, Colorado, United States - H1c2 | ecosystem: Environmental > Terrestrial > Soil > Riparian zone | place: USA: East... | reverse complement strand
CGTATTCGACGAAACACGCGACGCCGTCCATGGTCTGCTCGCCCTGATAGCGGCCTTCATACAGCGATACTTTGTCGCGGGTCAGGAGAAAGGGCTCGATGTTGCGGATATCGTTGTAATCTTCGGCCGTCAAGCGCACGCGCGTCAGCGTGCTGTGCGCCGGTTCAATGACTTGTTCGTAGCGGCCGCGCGTAGGCGAAAATGTAACGTCGCGCACTTCGCGATACTCGCCGACGACCGCTCCTTGCACGTTGAATTCCTGTACCGATACCGATTGCCGATAGGTGTAATCTTCCCTTGCGCGCGAATTTTCAGTCTCCCGCTCGGCAATTTTTCGCAAAAATCCAGCCGGCGGCTCGGCGGCGGCAAGCGCGCAGGCCGATGCTACGATGAGGGCGATGCTCCGGGCAATGCGTCCTTTTTTCATAACGTTAGCGTGTACATGGCTGGGCATTACCGGAGCCGCCGTCGTTTATTCGAACCAACATCCACCGTCGTCTCATTGGATCATGTGGGCGGCGCTGCCCGCCTTTCTCCTCGAGGCCGTCTTTTATCTCGGCTCTATATTCCAAGAGACGCGCACATGGCTGTTGCAATTTCGTCCGGCGCGTATGCAGGCGGCGTTTCTTTGGTTTAGCGCACTGGCGCCGTACCTGATTTTCAGCCTGAGCGCGGGCACTTTTGCGCGAAACAGTTTCTATTTACTCGCAGCGCTTACGGCGGTTCTGGCGTTTTGGTACGCCTTACTCCCCAGGCGAGCGGCGTACGATATCGGTTTCCTGGTAGTAGCCGCAGCACCTCTCGTCTCGCGCGTTTTCGCCCGCATCTATCGCTCGCCGGATGAGCATCTGCAAGCGGACATCCTCGGTCATTTGATGTGGATCCGACTGGGCATTGCGGCCTTATTGGTCCTGCGCGAATGGAATCCCGGAGCGTTCGGATTATGGCCGCGTCCGCGCGAATGGCGCATTGGCATTCTTTACTATTTGGCTGGAATCATTCCTCTGGTTCTGCTCGCGCTCGGTCTGCACGATGTGCGCTTTGCGCCGCTCGCGGGGGAATGGTGGCGCATTGCAGGCATCGGCATTGGAACATTTTTTGGAATTCTGTGGGTCGTGGCGCTCAGCGAAGAATTGTTTTTCCGCGGGGTCATTGAACGCGCCCTGCTCAACGCTGCGCGCTCGCCGGCGGTGGCGGTCGCCGTCTCGGCGGTGCTGTATGGAAGCGCGCACCTGTGGTTTCACGAGTTCCCCAACTGGCGACGGGCGGCAGTTGGCACTCTACTTGGATTGGTTTGCGGCGCGGCCTATGCGCAGACCGGCAGCGTGCGGACACCCATGGTGACGCATGCGTTCGTGGTCGTCACCTGGAAAGTTTTTTTTAAGTAGCCGGCGGCGCGGCGCCACCCAGCACCGGGAGAATCACCTTATCGATCGCGTCGGTCGAAATCTGATGGTAGTGGGCGGATTCGTCCAGATGGAGCGCGAAGGCGCCCGCTCCAAGCTGATGCACCGTATTCCGGACATCACGTTCGTAACTGCGAATGGCCTCGGTATAGGGAGGCTGCCCCACAGTATGTTGTTTTTCCCCGAAACAACAATCGTCGTAGCGGTTGAGAATCTGCAATTGCAAACGTCCGTTGCCCGTCGCGCCTAGAACATACAAATCTTGATAGCCGGCGACGCGGTAGAGCGATGCAACATACTGCTCCAGGTCGTGATTGTACTTAGCGCCGCGCAGATAGAGCGGCAGCGTTCCAGCAACGGGAATGCTCTTGACGATGCGTGGATCGATGGCCGCGTAGACGGTGGTGGTCCAGCCGCCGCCCGAGAGGCCGATCATATCGATCTCTTCCAGTTCCGGATGATGCGTCACCAGGTAATTCACGGTTCGCGCGATCGGCTCCATGAAAAACTGCACCGGGGAGCCTGCCCTGGGATGAAGGTCGAATAGCTTGTCGTGCGCGCGACTGGCGCCGCAGTGCACCGGGCTCTGATAGAGCGGCATGCGCATCGCGGCGACGGTATAGCCGGCGGCGACCAATTTGCGAATTGCATACTCGAGATGCACGGGATGCGCCCCGCCATCGAGTAAATCGCACCCATGCCCATGATGGACGATCACGACCTTGTGCAGGTTCGGGCGCGCAGGGTAGAGAACGAACGCCGTCGAAGCAACCATGCCGCCGACATCCAACTTATCGATGCTTTCCAGGTTCGCGATCGCAGCCGGCAAGGCGTCATCGGTTTGCGGCTTGTAGTTGTGGTCTACTAGCCGCGGCTGCTTGGCGGCCACGGTTTGCCAGGAAGCGCCCCAGATGTATTGGATCAGCGCCGCGCGGGTAGACTCGACTTTCGCCGGACTCGTCACCGCGATTGCGCGATCGTTCTGCGCGAAAGCACAAAGTGCGGCCGCAGCGATCAATAAGATTGTCTTCATCATGCTAATTCCCCTGGTTGCCCAGATTCATCCACCTTACTACGCGAGTCTCAGCATCGACTCTATGGTGACGCCTACCCTGATCTAACCCACAGAAATCCCCCGCTCAGGGTATGGATCTTTGGTCTCTGACGGCCCTAAAGTTGATTTAGACACGTGCTTGACACGTGAAAATCCCTCGATGATTTATCCGCAAGACCCCGATCGCTCGAGACCCGGCGCACGGTTTTTGGCCGTCCTCCTGTTAGTGGCAATGGGAATCGCACTCTCGTCATGCGGGAAAAGCGACTTGGCCCGCGCCGAAGCCGCGGAGCCCTCACGGAACTCCTTGCCTGCGGTGGCTGTTGCCAAGGTAGCGAGAAAGCCCATGGCGCGTTATCTTACGATCTCGTCCGAACTGGTTCCATTCCAGGAGATCGACGTATTCGCAAAGGAATCCGGATTTGTTTCCAAACTCTATGTCGACTACGGCAGCCGCGTAAGGAAGGGGCAACTCATGGCGGTCTTAGAGATACCGGAGCTCCAGGCCCAGTTACAACAGGACCAAGCCTTGATTAAGAGTGCTAGCGATCAGGGGACGGACGCGGAGCATCAGTTGGGCCGGATCGAAGCGCAGCATAAGGTCTTACATCTTCAGTACGGCCGGTTGAACGGAGTCGCCAAGAGTCAACCAGGCCTTGTCGCCCAACAGGAGGTCGACGATGCCGAGGGCAAGGACTTGGCTGCTGAAGCACAGGTGGAGGGCGCTAAATCCAGCCTGCAAGTCGCGCAAAGCCAGCTAGCGGTCGCTCAATCTAAGCTGGTGCACGATCAAGCCCTTTACGACTACTCAAAAATAACCGCTCCGTTTGCCGGCGTTGTAACTCAGAGATACGCCAACTATGGAACGCTGCTGCAGGCGGGTACGAGCTCCAGCACGCAAGCAATGCCGCTGGTCAAGCTTTCACAACAGGATCTATTCCGCCTTGTGATACCGGTGCCGGAATCCTATGTCCGTTACATCAAGATGGGTGACTCCGTGGATGTGCGGGTTCCCGCCCTGGATGGGCATTTCCCCGGCAACGTTGCGCGGTTCTCGGTCGACGTTGGAGCGTCGACCCGCACCATGCACACCGAAGTGGATGTGCCAAATCCGAAGGGCGTGCTGATTCCGGGAGTTTACGCAGAAGTTACTTTGACCCTGGACAGAAAAGGAGATGCACTCGTGGTTCCGCTTCAGGCGGTAACCCAGACAAGCGAGCAAGCAAGCGTTCTGGTAGTCGACCAGGAAAGCAAGATTCAAGATCGCCGGATTACTTTGGGGATACAAACCGAACACGATGGTGAAGTTCTATCGGGCCTGCAGGAAGGGGATCAAGTCGTGATCGGCGACCGGAGCGGCTTGCAACCCGGTGAGCTGGTGCGTCCAAAAATCACCAGCGCCGCCAACTATCAATCGCAAAGCTGAAACAGCGCTAACACGGAAACCGCTTCTGTATGTCAATCTTTTCTATTCGTAATCCGTATTTCGTCATCGCGGTTTGCCTTGCGCTTTCATTGATCGGCGCAGCGAGCGTCACGCGTATGCCCGTCGATCTTTTTCCAACAATTAACATACCGACAGTAGTAGTGGCGACCTTCTACTCCGGAATGCCGCCGGCGGATATCGAGACCGACATTACTAACCCGCTGGAAAGGTTTTTCACCATGGCCGCGGGCGTGGATCACATGGAATCACGCTCGCTGCTCGGTGTCAGCTTGATCAAAGTCATCTTTCAGCCAGGCACGAATGCCGACACGGATGTTACCGAGTTATCGAACCTAGCGCTCGCCGACCTGAAGCGGCTGCCCCCCGGCACTCTACCTCCGGTGGTGTTGAAGTTCGACGCTTCCAGTCAGCCTGTCTGCCTGGTAACTGTAAAAGGCTCTGGCTTGAGTGAAACCCAGCTTCACGATCTGGCGCAGTTTACTATTCGCAACCAAATCGCAGTCGTTAAAGGCGCGACTATTCCACCACCGTTCGGCGGCAAGTACCGCCAGGTCATGGTCTACGTCGATCCATATAAGCTTTCGTCGCGACAGCTAAGCCCCATGGATGTGGTGAGGTCCATAAACCAGTCCAACTTGATCTTGCCGGCAGGCGACGTAAAGCTGGGACCGTTCGATTACTACGTATATTCCAACGGTCTTGTGGACAACATGGACCAGCTCAATGATATTCCGATCAAGACGGACGGTAATTCTTGGGTGTCAGTCAAAGATGTGGGCAAAGCGGAGGACGGAAGCGCCATTCAATACAACATTGTCCGTGTTGACGGGCAAAAATCAACTTACGTCCCGATCATGAAACAGGGAGGCGACACCAATACGATTGCCGTTGTCGAAGGAGTACGTAAACTGCTTACGACTCTGTACGACGTCCCTAAGCAGCTTGCCACCAATGTAGTCTTCGACCAGTCTGTGTTTGTGAAAGAGGCGATCAATACAGTGGCGAGAGAAGGCCTAATTGGTCTGGTGCTCACAAGCGTCATGATTTTGATGTTTTTGGGGAGCCTGCGTGCAACATCGGCCGTCCTTCTTTCTATTCCAATATCGGCCCTGGCTACTTTCATCGTCCTCTACATGATGGGCGCGACCGTGAATACGTTGATCCTGGGCGGTATGGCCTTGGCCTTCTCTCGCGTCATCGACAACTCGGTGATTTCGCTCGAGAACATCTATCGTCATCTTGAGTTGGGCGAACCGGCCATGAAGGCCGCCGAGGCCGGCGGCGGCGAGGTCACGCTCGCGGTACTCGCCGCCACTCTCGTTGGCGTGGTGGCCTTCTTCCCGGTCACGTTTTTGGACGGGGTGAGCAAGTTTCTATTTTCGGCCCTGGCGCTTTCTTTTTGCCTGTCATTATCGATTTCGTTTGTGGTCGCCATGACGGTGATCCCACTTTTCTGTTCGCGGTTTCTAAAAAGCATGCCTCACGGAGCGCAACATGGTAGTGGCTCATTAGATGAGGCGGGCGGCAAGAAATCTCTGTGGACCAGATTTACCGGGGGATTTAATACCGGCTTCAATCACGTTCTCGATCTTTACGAATCGTGGGTGAGCCGCTCGCTAAAGCGGCCAGGAATTACAGTGACCGCACTCATAGCACTTTTCGTTCTGAGTCTGGCCATTTATCCATTCCTCGGTGTTGCCTTTTTTCCACAAACCGATGCGGGCCAATTCACAATCAACATGAAGGCGCCCACGGGATCGCGCATCGAGTTGACGGAGCAGTACGTCGCCAAGGTGGAAAACCTGATCCGCGAAACCACCGGGCACGACCTTAAAATGGTCGTTTCCAATATTGGCATTGTTCCGGATTTCTCTGCCCTCTACACCAACAATGCGGGTCCTTACACAGCGACCGTGCAGGCAGCTCTGAACGACGGCCACAAAGTAAGCACCTTTGAATATATGGACCGGGTTCAAAATGCGATTGCGCAACAGTTCCCGGACATTCGCACGTTCGTTCAAACCGGCTCGATGGTGGATGCCACTTTGAATTCGGGTATGCCGGCTCCGATTGACGTGCAGGTAACCGGCCGAAGTAACCGTCAGGATTATCAATTAGCTCAGGACCTGGGCCGGCGGATTCGGAAATTGGACGGAGTTGGCCAGATCTACATTCCGCAGGATCTAAATTATCCCGCTATACGCATGGACGTCGATCGAGTCCATGCGGGGGAATTAGGGTTGAGCGAGAAAGACGTTGTCGATAACGTTATTACCGCTCTGAATTCGAATGCCATGATCGCTCCCAATTACTGGGTGGACTACCGGACTGGAAACGATTACTTTCTCACCGTTCAATATTACGAACGCGGCCGGCCGGCGATTCACAACTTATTGGACCTCACTGGTATTCCGTTGAAGGCGCCCAACCTGAAGCAACCCACAACTCTCGATAGCGTGGTGAGACTGATTCACACCGAAACGCCCACCGAGCTCGATCACTATCAGATCCAACGCGCGGCCGACGTCTACGTAACACCCAAGGGCGAGGATCTTGGCCGGATTTCGAGCGAAATCCAGAAGATCGTGGACGATATGAAGGTTCCCGGAAACGTACGCGTAAATCTTCGGGGCATGGTGCAAGGCATGAACCAATCCTTCAAGAGCTTTGCTCGAGGTTTCGTCCTTGCCGCCGCGCTCCTCTACATCATTCTGCTGGCCCAGTTCCGCTCTTTCATCGACCCATTTCTCATCATGCTCGCGATCCCAATGGGCTTTATCGGAGTGCTGCTGATTCTTTTCTTGACAGGCACGACGCTCAATGTCATGTCGCTTATGGGTGTGTTGATGCTGATTGGCGTGGCGGGCTCCAACAGTATCTTGATCGTTGACTTTGCCCACAAATTAGAAGAGCAGAATCTTCCGGTCAGGGAGGCCGTCATTACCGCGTGCCGCGTTCGTCTGCGCCCTATTTTGATGACCTCTCTAGCGACCATAATCGGAATGCTGCCCATGGCGCTGAAGCTTGGCACGGGATCGGAGCAATATGCGCCCATGGCGCGCGCGATCATCGGCGGCTTGACGTCTTCCGTCATCCTGACCGTGTTTATCGTCCCGGCGGCGTATCTGCTTGTATACGGAAGAAATAAACGGGCGGAAGCGTAATTACATGGAGATGAAACAAACAGTCTTCGCCGCGCTGCTAACAGTCGCGACCATCCCCTGTCTCCTTCGTTCACAAACTACGGAACCACAACTGAACTTACAGGAAGCACGCGCTATGGCTTTGAAGAATCATCCTCAGGTTCTCGCGTCGCAGGCCACTTACTTGCGAGCGGGCCAGATAACAAGACAGGTTCGGTCTGCCTACTATCCGGCATTGAACGGAGACATAACGGGAGCTCAAGCGAATGTGAATAGCCGCCTCGGAGCCGGTGTCGTGAATGATCCTAGTTTATTCAGCCACTTTGGCTCTGGCTTAATGGTTTCGCAGTTAATCACCGATTCCGGTAGGACTCCGAACTTAGTTTCCAGTTCCAGACTCGAAGCGCAAGCCGGCCAAGCTAACTACCAGGCGACACGATACGACGTGATCCTGGGAGTCGACCAGGCTTACTATGAGGTGCTCCTTGCACAGCAACTGGTAAAAGTCGCGCAACAAACTGTAACGACTCGTCAATCGGTAGTCGACCAGGTGTCCGAGTTAACCAGAAACCAACTGAGGTCACAGGTTGATCTGAGCTTTGCACAGGTAAATCTCTCGGATGCCAGGCTGATGTTACTGCGGGCGCAGGATCGTCTGCAAGGCGCGTACGCTGCTCTCGGCCAAGCGCTAGGCAGTCAGCAGTCCGTCCAGTATCGACTATCGGACGAACCCATGCCGCCGGAGCCTCCAGGAGAAGCAGAACCGCTGCTTTCCCAGGCTTTTCAGAATCGTCCCGAGTTAGCAGGTCTACGTTTACAGAGCGAGGCGGATCAGAAATTCGTCTACGCGGAGCGCGACCTGAAACGGCCGACCGTCAGCTTGACGGCTGTCGGAGGCGCTCTTCCCTACATCCACACGGGAACCCCAAACGATATTCCTATGGGCTATGAGGCGGCGGCGATCAATGTGCATATTCCGGTGTTCAACGGACATCTCTTTAGCGCCCGGCGCCAGGCTGCGGAATATCAACTGCAGGCGACCAACCAGCGCGTGCGCGATTTGCAGGACCGGATTGCGCGCGACGTGCGAACCTCCCAGGGTCGCGCGCGCACGGCTTTCGAAGCGATTGCCACTACGCGGCAGCTCCTGGCGCAGGCCAACCTCGCCCTCCATCTCGCCCAAGGGAGATACACTCTGGGTCTGGCCTCAATCGTTGAGCTGACGCAAGCACAACTCGGACAGACATCCGCCGAAGTTGCGAACCTGGACGCAGAGTACGAATACCAGGAAGCGTACGCCGCGCTTCAGTACACCCTGGGGCTGCTGCACTAGGCTCAGGTCGTGTATTTGGAAGGCTGAAATGAAAAACAGCGGCAGCCAGACCAAGCGCCTTCTGCTTATCGGTTTTGGAGGATTGCTGCTGCTGCTCGCCCTGACAGGCCTGAACGCACTCTCGGTTTTACGGAAGATTCAGACCCAGAACGACAGCATCCGTGAAGATTACTTCAATAGGGACCGAATTCTGGAGCAACTTCGCTCAGACATCTATTTGTCGGGAACCTATGTTCGCGATCTGCTCCTCGAACAAGATCCCAACCGCGCTGATTCGCATCGTAAGGAACTGGGCGGCGCACAACAGCGCATCGAAGAGAACGTGGCGGCATACGATAAGATCCTCCACGGCGAGGAACGGCTTCCGTTTCGGCAGTTCACCGGCGAGGTCTCAGCATACTTCCATTCACTACGTCCCGCTCTCGAATGGGATACCACTCAACGCAAGACCCTTGGATATTTGTTCATGAATGATTCCCTGCTTCCCAGGCGAATGATCATTGTTCGGCTCGCGGACCAGATTACCGGTGTCAATCAAAGGCAAATGGAAGCGGGTAACAAACGGGTAGCTGTTTTATTTGCCGACTTCCGGCAATCGTTAATCGTCCTGCTGGTACTTGCTCTCCTATGCGGGACTCTACTTGCAGGTGCAAGTATCCAGCGCATTTTACGTCTGGAAACCATATCCGCCTTGCGATTCGACGAAGTCGAACACGCGCGGGGCGCTTTGCGCGACTTATCGGCGCGCCTGGTGGCCGTACAAGAGTCTGAGCGCCGGACTCTCTCACGCGAGTTGCACGACGAAGTAGGACAATCCCTTTCAGCCTTGCTCTTGGGGATAGGAAATGTTTCAGCCGTGCTCTCGGAGGAAACTGACGGCGATGCACGAACACAATTGCAGGATCTCCGCCACCTCGCCGAAAAAACAGTCGCCGTGGTGCGCGATATGTCGCTCTTACTTCGCCCTTCGATGCTCGACGATCTCGGCCTCATACCGGCCGTCGAGTGGCAGGCTCGCGAGGTATCCCGAACGAAGGATCTCGCGGTAAATGTGGAAGCGGATTCCTTATTCGAAGATCTCCCCGACGAATACAAAACTTGCATCTATAGAATTGTTCAGGAGGCGCTCCAGAACATCACCCGGCACACGAAGGTTAAAAGCGTCCGAATTCGTCTAGGGCAGCGCCATGACAAGCTGTTACTCACAATTCAGGACGATGGCCAGGGTTTCGCGGCAGAGCGAGAGAGAAAGGCCGGCCTTCTGGGAATGGAAGAAAGGGTAGTGCAATTGGGCGGATCGTTTCATGCTGACTCAACTCCCAGCGAAAGTGTTTCCATTCGCGTTGAATTACCGCTTGTAGACGAAGGCGCGACGATACGGACATGACCTCGGCACGGATCGTACTAGCCGACGATCACATCATCATGCGGAAAGGTCTTCGGTTGGTCCTCGAACGTCAACCGGACTTCGCGGTCGTTGGCGAGGCCAATAACGGAAAGGAGGCGATCGACATTGTCGCTCGAGAGAAGCCGGATGTGGTCATCCTGGATATCGCGATGCCGCTCTTGAACGGCATTGAAGCGGCAAAAAGGATTGTCGAGGAGCGTGCGAAGACGGCCGTGATCATTCTGAGTATGCATTCGGATGAAAGCTATATTCTGAAGGCGTTGCGAGTCGGCGCGCGCGGCTATCTTCTGAAAGATTCGGCCGAAGCCGACCTGATCCAGGCCGTGCGCGCGGTATGTGCGGGTAAGGCTTTCTTTAGTCCCACGGTCAGCAAGGTTCTCGCGGACGATTATTTCCGGCAGATGCAGCAGCAGGGCGTAGAGGATCCCTACGACTTACTCACAACTCGGGAACGAGAATTGCTGCAACTAATTGTAGAGCTTAAGTCAACCAAGGAAATTGCGGAGTTGCTGGGCTTAAGCCCTCATACAATCGATACTCATCGCGGGAATCTTATGCAGAAACTCAATGTGCACGGTATTCCGGAGTTGATCGTCTACGCGATGCGAAAAAGAATCATAACCTGACAGCAGGCCAGGAAGCGCCCAGATGTGTTGGATCAGTGCCGCGCGGGGGTAGACTCGACTCTCGCCGGTGTTGTTACGGTGATGGCGCGCTGATTCTGCGCAAATGCAGAGAGTGTGGCCGTGCACATTAAGAGGATTGTCTCCGTCATGCTAACTGCTCAGGCTTCCCAGATTCATTCACCTTACTACGCGTGGGCGGCCTCACCATCGAACCTTGACTTGAGCGTATGCAGCGAACGCGGCATCGGCAGTTACAAGCGGAAGATTTTCCACAACGGATTGAGCGGCAATGAGCCGGTCAAACGGATCCTTATGCCCGGCGGACCCGCCGCGCGTTTCGAGCGTGGCAAGGGCGCGAATGTGCAGAAGTGCGATTGCCAGCGGATAGACACTTAGTTCGCGCATGCTAGCATCTACAACGGCCGGCTCCGCGCTGAGCTTCCCCTTACGGTGCTTTAGCTCAATTTCCCATACGCTGGCTACACTCAAGTAGAGCCTGATTTGCGGATTTGCAAGCAAACGGCGGACGGCTCCCGAAAGCCGCTCCGGCTCGAAAATGGCCCACAAAAACGTATGAGTATCGAGCAGTAACGCTTCAGTAGTCGCCGCGATAAAATTTCTCGGCCTCCTCATCCGTCATGGGCTTCCACCAGTCTTTATCGATCTCCCGAACAAGACCGCGAGCCCGGCCGAGAACGCGCTTGGCGGGCGGCAGTGCGATCAGCTTCACGACAGGGCGGCCATGCCGGCTGAGGATCACTTCTTCCCCTTGCTCGGCGCGCTTGACCAGCTCGGACAAACTATTTTTTGCGTCGTAGATGCTGACTTCCATTACTCTATTCTAGCTAATGTTTCTGGCTAGAATGGGTATTGCGCCTGGTTTCGGCTCGGGTCAGGTATGTTCGAATTTCTTCAGTGCAGTACGATACGCGCCAGGCCGGCGTTGTTCGCCGCGTCGTAGATGCGGAAGACGAGCAGGTGCTCGCCAGGGCGCACGGTGTCCAGATGCAAATGAAAATGCTCGCGCGGAGAGTCGGTTACGCCGTCGCTCGATTCGATGGGTTGCCAGAAGCCGGCATCGAGCGAGTACTCACAAAGCCGCAGCGGGCTGGTTATATCGTTTCCCTCGACATCTATGTCAAGCGTGCTTGCCGACCGTTTCGGAGCGCCGAGCGTCACGACGGGTGGCGTATTGTCGATCAAAACGGGGGGGCTGATGAACTCGGCCTGGCGGGCGAACTCGGCTGAGTTGGACGGCGCGTCGGAAGCCACTACTTTGAAGTAATAGCGGCCATCGGCGAAGACATCCGGATCGAGGAGCAGTGCGTTTTCAAACATGCGGCTGCGGATGAGTTGCCAGTTGGCGGCGTCTTCAGCGCGGAAATAAAGCGAGTAGACGAGCTTGTCGCTATCGGGATCGTCGGCTTGCCAGGAGACCTGCGTTTGCGTGGTTTGTAGACGCGAGATGGACTGGCTGGCGGAAGTCGCGGTACTGGCCGCCGGCGCTTCGCCGGTATCGGTGACGGTAATCGAATAAGCGGAGGAAGCGCCGGTATTGGCCGCGCCGGATTTCAGGGGATTCGTATTGATGACAGACGTAACCGTTACGCTGCGGATATTAGGCGGACCGTTGCGCGGCAGGTATGGGACGGAGACGGTATCGATTGAAGCATGGCTGCCGGCGGGGAACTCAGCGCGCCACTGTATGAAGCGCGCGGCGGGACTCTTAATCAGCGGGCTACCCGCGGCTGGGCTGCCCAAACTGACGGGCTCGGACCACGGACTCCAGGTCGTATCCGGGCGAGCGGTGTTACCGGTGCGGGTACGGAAGTTCGGGGCCTCGCCATTGCCGCGCCACTGCAGATGTCCCCAGCGCGCGACGCTGGTGGAATCATGCACCGGCGATTGATACGACCCGGCGCCCGATCCAGCGGGACCGAAGACGATGATGCGGCCGGGATTGCTGAGCGCGGCGAACAGGTTCGAGCCGGATTGGAGAAGCCGCGTGGTTTCGCCATCGCCCGGTTCCGCGAGCAGCGTCGTCCGGTCGGCGTTCCAACGATAGATGCGGGCGTGGTCGTCGGTGGAGAACACGAGGCCATCGGCATCGGCCAGGAGATCGTAGACGTTGCTCTCCTTGGAACTACGAATGGTTTCGATGGCGTGGTCGGGGCCGATACGATAGATGGCCGATTTCTCGACGCCGCCCACTTCGACAACGGATGGAGCGGACGGCGCGCTGGGAGTGGCGGAGGAGGGAGACTTGGCTTCGCCCGCGCCGGTTTTCAAGCCGCTTTGATCGCTCTGCACATTGAGGCCGCTCTGCCTGGCTTCGGTGACGGTAATGACGGTGGGCGCACCGGCAACTACCGCGCCAGAAGCAGCTACGCTGGCTGCGGTGAGCGGCGAGCGCGTGGAAACAGCGCCTCCCATCGCGGCAGCATAGACGACGCCGTGTGAATCGACCGCGATGGAACGAATTTCCGGCAGCGTGGAATCGAGCAGGATAGTCGCTTGCTTCGGCGCGGAGATTTCATAGAGAATACCGTTAGGATCGGTGCCCGCGAGCAAGTGGCCATTCGCGCCGGAAGCGAGTGCCGTGACATTGGCTTGGCCAGTTTCGTAATATAGATCGGCTGCGCCGGTAGAAGGATCGATGCGATAGATGCGGCCCGGTTCGCCGGTGGCAACGAACAGCGAGCCGCCGGGTCCGGGTTGGATAGCCCAGATATATTTAGCAGGCGCGCGCCAGATTTCGCGCGCGGTTCCATTTTCCAGGCGATAGAGGCCGCCGTTCGGCGATGTGCCGGCGTATACGCTGCCCTTCGCGTCGACACACAGCGCGAAAATTTCCGATTGCTGCGCGGACCACACGACCGATGGCTGGCCGCCGGGAGTCAGTTTATACACCTTGCCGGAATGACCGGTGCCGGCGTAGAGGCTGCCATCGGGCGCCGCGGCAAGGGACCACGACGCGGTCGGCGCTAAGCGAGAGATTGGAAAGGCGGCCCTTCAGAAAATCGCTGAAGCCGTTGATCTCCCAGGACGTGCTGGTGGCGGCGGAAGCTGCAATGGCGAGCGCGCAAAAGGCGCAAGGGAGATGGAATTTCAAATGCCGCCGTATGATAGCCGGGAGGAAACGGTTACTTGAACAGCCATAAATTTTCCCTCCGGGGATTCATCCCGACCTTATCACAATGGTGTGCAATCGCGATGTGCATTCCAATCTTGCAAGGGGCGGCGCAAAAGGAATTTGTTTTTGAAGAAGCGCCCTTCCCTTCCTGCCACGCTTCGACGGTAGTGGAGCTACGAAATGGCGAACTGCTGGCGGCTTGGTTTGGCGGCACGGGCGAGGGTAAGCCGGATGTAGCGATTTGGGCGGCGCGGCGGTCCCCAACGGGTTGGTCAAAGCCGGAAGAACTGGTACGCGAGCCGAACACGCCGGCTTGGAATCCGGTTCTGTTCCACGCGAAAACCGGGCGGCTGTGGCTCTATTACAAATTTGGGACAAATCCGCGAGAGTGGAGCGCGGGAAGGCGCTCGAGCGACGACGACGGCAAGAGTTGGTCCGCGGCGGAGCATTTGCCGGCGGGAATTTTGGGACCGATTCGCGCGAAGCCGCTGCTGCTCGGGGATGGGACGATCGTGTCCGGAAGTTCAGTCGAGAGCTATCACAGTTGGGCGGCGTGGATTGAGCGCAGCGCCGACAATGGCGAGACGTGGACGAAGCACGGTCCGATTACGGCCGCGGGTTCGGACGAAAAAGCCGAGACGAGCGGCATCATTCAACCGAGCGTGCTACAAATTGCCGGCGCGCATTTGCGTTTTTACGCGCGCTCCACGCGGGATATCGGGCGGATTTGCGTGTCCGATTCGCACGATGCTGGAAAGACATGGAGCCAGGCGCGGCCGACGGAATTGCCGAATCCGAATTCGGGAATCGATGCGGTCCGCTTGCCGGACGGCCGCATTGTGATCATCTACAACAACACGCAAACCGGACGCACGCCGTTGAACCTGGCGGTGAGCCGCGATGGCGAGCATTTTAAAAATTTCGAGACGCTCGAGAGCGAACCCGGCGAATATTCTTATCCGGCGATGATTGTCGGAAAAGACGGAGCGCTGCACATTACTTACACATGGAATCGGAAGCGCATCCGCTATGCACACGTTACAAGCGTGGATTGAGAGTCAGATCGAGCCGCTTGAGCGCTTCAATCAGATCCGGATCTTCCGGGTGCAGATCCGAGGCAGTTTGAGAGGCCAGGTCAAAAGGTTCGAATAGCGCCCAGTTGAATAGATTGGATCCGTGCCGGGATTGATAGTAAATACCGTCGTAGCCCAGACGGTAGACAAGCGTTGCGATTCTTCGCGTGAGCTCGCGGCGCTGCGATAGAAGTAGAGCCAGATCGAAATCCTGGCCATCTGAGCGGCGGACGGAGAACATCGACTCGAGATTTCTGCGAAGAAACGCGAGCCACTCGGAGGAGTACACGTTGGCGAAACGGCGCTTGGAGAGAATGGCCATTCCCAGCGCTCGGGTCGGCAGCCAACTGGCGGGTACGGTTGCGGGCGGCGTGTAGTCGTCCTGCGCATTCTTGATCGCGGCCAGCGCGGAGAGCAGTTGTTCGGCTCCCGGCGGTCTGCGATAGCGGGCAAGCGTTTCCAAATAGCAGGCGAGGGGATTCGAGGCGGCGTACAGGACACGAAAGCGGCCCTCTGCATCGTCGAAGCGATTGCCGAAAGTAAGATCGTCACCCACATCGGCCCAATCGGGAGGCCGCCATGGATCGGGCCGGCGAGCGACTCGATACACCGGACCGGTTGGTGCGATAAATGGGAGAAAGCCCTTAGCCACCTGCTACGAACGCCCGCGCTGCGTTCAGGACTTTTTTGCCATCGTACTGGATGTCGCCGCTGCGAAGAAGATCGATCGGCACCGCGTCATCCAATTCCGGATTTAATCCAATCAGCCACGCTTGAATCACGGCAGCGCTATCGAATTCTGCGAGCAT
>Ga0193753_10002266_pt1 | contig 15433 bp, 10 predicted proteins | sample H1c2metaG_FD_144925 | JGI IMG/M metagenome (GOLD analysis project Ga0193753, IMG submission 144925) | Soil microbial communities from a riparian zone of the East river system, Colorado, United States - H1c2 | ecosystem: Environmental > Terrestrial > Soil > Riparian zone | place: USA: East... | reverse complement strand
CAACTCTGATCCCTTCAGCCCCAGGTTGAAAGCCAGATCGCCAACTTCCTTCGCAGCGCCAGGAGCAGTAACCACCACGTTGTGGGTCATATCATCATTGTTGCTGAACACCAATTTGATGTGACTACCAGCCTTTACCTGCACTTCGGTGATGTCGTATTTTAATCCAGGTTTCGTTCCCATTGAAATCACCTGATCCGGCTGTTTCCACGCTGCAGGCATTTTGATTACCCTTTTCGCCGTTGCCTTTGCAGGTGTGACCGGTGCGGCATTTGGTTTCGTTGCTGCTTTAGCAACCATTGGCATCGCATGATGTGCATGCACCACCTGATCCGCCGTGAGCACTGCCTTTTCACCAGCGGGAATGGCATTCAAGGTGTAAAATCCAAAGTTGTGCAGTAGAGAAAGTCCCGAAGCCGAAGGCAGGTCGCTTAACCTTACTTCGTGAATGTATCCTTCCCGGAGGCTGTCGAGAACGAGTCTTACCTTTTTACCATCTTCGGAAATGATGATCCCTCTCGGCGAGAGTTTTTTTGCATTGATGATCTCACTTCCGTATTGATGGTGATAATGGTAGGTGAATCCGTTGATATCATAATGGGTTGGATCTTTTGCCGCGGTCTTATCTACCGGCTGCGTAAACTCGATCTCAAGTCCGTCTGGCTTGGCCTGGATGTTCTTCATTTCGAAGGGAACTCTTCCCGTCCAGACCAGCCGTTGTAAAGCATAAGGCGCGGTACCTGTGCTGGACCAGCCTCTGCTCGTCATGCCACCAAAAACAGATCCATCGATGCCAAATCGAAGTCTGATCAACCCGGAAGCAAATCCTTCCCGGAAGGGAAAACAAGCGCCCTGGTATTCGCCGTTGATCTTCTCAAGCGACATGCGCATGATCTTGGAGTGACCCTGGTCGCTGACAAAGTATTGTCCATCAAAAGGACCAAAGGCGCCGTGTGTTGTGTCTTCAAGGATATCAGCCGTGGATATCCCCATCAACGTATGGGGGAACCAAACTGCGGGTAATTTTAGTTCTTTGATGACTTTCGCGGCTTCATACATCGGTTGGCCATTGTCGACTTTCGCGAGGTCGGCACGTGTAAGGTGAATAGGGGATTCAGGTTCTTTTGTCCATCGTAAGCCGCCGGCATTTCCTGCGAAGTCACCTTTCTCGAGATGTGTTACCCTGCCTGAGCCCACCCAGTCGCCCTGGTTCTCGGCATAGAATATATCGTTCGAAGAGTTCACCATAATGCCCGCAGGCGAACGTAACCCGGTGGCTATTGGCTCCATGGTGCCGTCCGCCTTTACTTTCAGAAGCCATCCGTGCCATTTGCCCAGTCCTTCGCCATAACCTATCCACGCCACGTTCAGCGCAACATACATATCGCCGGCCTTGTCGAAGATGGGACCGTACGCATATTCATGATAATTGCCACTCAGGTCAAACCTATAGAGGGGTTCATAACGGTCTGCCTGTCCGTCATTGTCGGTATCCGTTATTTTTGTAAGCTCACCGCGCTGTGTACAATAGAAAGCGCCATTCCTGTAGTTTAATCCCAAAACTTCGTGCATGCCGGAGGCGAAGCGCTTGTAGTGCGGTTGCGTGGAGTAGGCGTTGTCGACCATCCATATTTCACCGCGTCGTGTACTAACGGCAAGCCTGCCATCGGGGAGAACCGCTAGCCCTCCAACCTCAAGCTTGATATCTTCGGGTATGGACAGGGTCCTGAGTTCATAAAAGTCTTCTTCGGTCAGGGCCCGGGACGGCTGCGCAACAACTTGATGCGACAATAAGCCCAGCATGGTGACCATGGCAATACATAGGGTCAGGTAAACACCTTCAGTCAATTTACTTAGTTTCATGCGCGTGATGTTCATTACCAGTATAATGTATAGGTCAGTGTTGATGGATTGCTAATCGGCCAAAGCAATGCTTTGCCGGACTTCGTTGAAGTTATTTCCGGCTTATTCTTTCCGCCGGGTGCAAAACTGATGTAGTATCGCTGATCATCAACAGCGTATACCGCATCCGTGACGGAAGTGATCGTCGTTCCTTCTCCCAGGCGCAACATCAATGTACCTGACGAAGGCTTGCCGGTGACAGTGATCGTTCTGGTCAGTCCTTTGCCATCAGCCGTCGGCGTGAAGGCGTCGGTGAAGGTAACGTCCTTGTATTGATATTGAAACGTTGGATAGCGACTGGCATTTAAGGTATAGCCTTTATATAGGAGGTCCTTGATATCATCCAGGGTATCCGGAAGTGGCGCGGCGCTATTGGCAAGCAAGGCCAACGGCGATACACCGGGTAGCACTAACGTTGAACCCATGGCGGTTGCCACCTGAGGTTCTCCGCGTTCATACCACATGTCGGTAGCGTTCAGGAATTCGCCTTTCCAAACCTGAAGCAATGCCGCCTGTTTGAGATCGTATGAATAATGAACACCAGCAGGATCCCCAATGGAAATAACGTGAGTCTTCTTTTTACCACCGTGCTCCATGAAAGACCTCACCCTTTCCGGCTCCCTTCCCGGGATAACATCGATAAGTGGTGTCGGTGGAAGCGGAGGCAGAGACGAAGCGGTGTGCATCGCCTGGGGCCTTGAGTTTAACTTTCCAATAAACAATCCGACACCCGTGGGTGCCCAGGAAAAATCTTTCAGGTAGCTGAATACAATGGTGTGATCACCCGCCGCTAACTTCTTCGAGACCTCAAAGTCTTGAAACAGATCGTTCGTGCGAATCACTTCTTCGCCATCGATGCTGAGCTTAGCCTTGCCAATCTTCTTGACGATGAACTGATAGGTAGTGCTATCTTTGAAATTGACCTTTCCTGTAAATATCAGGCATTGCTTATTTGGATTGTCTGCAAGCTTGACATCGATGGCATCCGCTTTTCCTTTTCTTACCAGTTGCGCCGGTTGAACCTTGGGAAAATCATTGAAGTCTCCTTCATAGTATTCGTAGGTCAGATCTGTAAACGCTGCATGAAAATCTCCAAGCACCGCGTATCTGATGTTTCTAAAGGCTACCGGCCCGTGGTCTCCCTGGATCATCAATGGTCCGCTGGCTTTTTCATCATTAAAAGCTGCCGAACGCGTTGGTCCGCTCAAGACTACATTTTCGTGAATAACAAGTCCGTTGAGCGATACGCTAACAAATTGAGCAGATGATGTTTTCTTACCAGCACCATCAAACCGTGGCGCCCTGAACTCAATTTCAAGGTGTTGCCATAGGTTGGGTGCGCGACACGCATTCACCCTGGCGGGATGCCCTTCGTAGCCCTTTTGTCCTTCGGGTTTTTTCTCATCCCAGCGTTCGTAAATACTGCCGCAGTCTGTCACATGCGGAACAGTGACGCCCCAGCTGTCGAACAATTGTATTTCATACCGGCCTTGTAAATAGACGCCGGAATTTGATCCCTTTGGCATCATGAAGTCAAGGGATAAGAACATGTCACCGTGTTCCAACTTCGTAAACAAGTTGGCGGTAGCATTGAACTGTTCCTTGGGATTAAAATCATTGAACAACGTGCCGGTTCCCTTTTCAGCCTTTGGCACAGCACCTTCGTAGGTTCCGGACAAATCGCCCGTGATCTTCCAGTTTTTGCCAGGATCCTTGAATGCGCCGAGATCCATTAAAGGCATCGGTGTAAGGGTATAGAATTTGTTTTGCGAAATAGTAATGCCGTGAATAAAGGTGAGCATGGTCACCGTCAAAAGAACACGAATTGACATGAAGTGATTGTTTGGGGATTCGCATTATAGCGCGGTCAAATATATTCAAAAAGTCATCTTGACCATAAGTTCAAACAGTGAATTTTAAGACAAACCAATTACCTTCGACACTTACACCTTCGCAACCAACGATAATGATCAAGGTCGGGATTTCGAAAACCACTGGCATGCAAAGGTCTGGAATGTTGTATTGCGTCAGTCACACCACATTCAAGAGCGTTATGCGGGTTTTTTCCTGCGTTGCGTTCACGTTTCTTATTTACGGTTGTTCAGATAAAAGACCTGATCTTCCACCCGCCGATCTCTTTTTGCCCTCCGACCTGGAAGCGACGGTATGGGCTGAATCACCATTGTTCTATAATCCAACCAACATGGATGTTGACCTCAAGGGAAGGATTTGGATCACTGAGGCAGTCAATTACAGAAATTTCAACAACGACTCCACGCACACCCTGCATCATAGTGCCGGTGACCGCGTCATGATCGTGGAAGACACCGACAACGATGGCAAAGCGGACACATCAAAGGTGTTCGTTCAGGATAAGGATCTGGTATCACCGCTTGGTATTGCCGTGATTGGTAATAGGATCATTGTTTCGTGTTCACCTCACATGATCGTGTACACCGACGCGAATGGTGATGATGTGCCGGATAAAAAAGAAATCTTTTTGACAGGCTTTGGCGGATTGGATCACGATCATTCGCTTCACGCCGTCGTTGAGGGTCCGGATGGAAAGTGGTATTTCAATACGGGCAACGCAGGACCACACGTAGTAACCGACAAAAGTGGATGGACCTTGTGCGCCGGCAGCATCTATACAGGTGGTTCACCTTACAACACAACCAATCATGGCAACATGAAAAGTGATGATGCCAAGATATGGGTGGGAGGACTATCACTACGAATCAATCCCGATGGAACGGGTATGAAAGTGATGGGCCACAATTTTCGCAACTCCTACGAGTCGACAGTGGATTCATACGGCAATTTGTGGCAAAATGATAATGATGATCAGGTTGTCGCGTGCAGAACGTCTTGGTTAATGGAAGGAGGCAACGCGGGATATTTCAGCACGGATGGCAGCCGCTATTGGCAGGCTGACCAACGTCCATGGCAGGATATTTTCACCGCACATTGGCATCAGGATGATCCGGGTGTAATGCCGGCAGGTGACAAGAGTGGCGCGGGTGCACCTACAGGCATTGCGTTTTATGAAAGCGACGTCCTGGGAAAGCAATATCAGGGCATGCTGTTCAGTGCTGACGCCGGACGCAACGTCGTGTTTGGCTACAAGCCTTCTTATTATCAGTCGGGATACCAGTTGGGTCCACGCTCAAATTTCCTCACCTCATTGCCCGAAGACAATGAGGGATATGTATGGAACGATACGGCGCAAAATAACAATCGTGACAAATGGTTCCGGCCAAGCGACGTTGTAGTCGGCACGGATGGTACCCTATACGTTGCGGACTGGTTTGATCCGGTTGTCGGCGGACACCAAATGGGGGACTCCATCGGCTATGGCCGCATCTTCCGCATAAAACCTAAAAGTGATAATCCTACATCGCCACGCATCCGTCTTGATACATGGTCCGGCCTGATGAAGGCATTTGCCAATCCTGCCGTACATGTCCGTGCCTTAGCGGCTAACGTAATGCGTGAAAAAGGGGAGGAGTCGATTAGCCACGTGCAAAAATTGCTACGATCTGGTAATGGCTATGAGCAGGCAAGGGCAATATGGCTTCTGTCCCAACTGGGAGAAAAGGGAAAGCAACAGACGATAAAGTTACTGGATGATAAAGACCCACGGATCAGATCTACCGCCTTCCGCGCGCTGAGACAGACTGGTGATAATGTGCTTCCGTATGCTGAAAAATTATCACATGACACGTCGTCGTTCGTCAGGAGGGAAGTCGCCATTGGTCTGAGAGACCTGCCGTTCAGCAAGACTAAATCTATTCTTTTGTCGCTGGCGCGCCATGTTGATGCTAAGGACAAGTGGTATCTCGAATCTATATCATCGGCGTGCAAAGGTCATGAGGCAGAATTTTACCGCGACCTTGCCAAAGCCGGGCTGGTCGTATCACAACCTGACAAATGGAACGACGTCACTGCGGCCTTAGCATTCGAACTCCATCCCGATTTCTTAGTTAAAGATTTGCAGAACCGGGCCGCTTCAGCAACGAGTGAACCGGCCAGAACGCAGGCACTGACTGCCCTGGCTGCGATCAATACAACGGATGCAGTACACGCTATGCTTGATCTCGCCCGCTCGTCCCTCAAAGACGTATCTGAAAAAGCAACCTATTGGGCAGCTTTCAGACAGGGGAATGAATGGTTCAGCCTCATCGATTGGGATAAAACTGGTATCGATACCAGGCACGCGCGTAAGCTCGCCGAGATGCAGGTAAAAATATCTAAGGTGTTGGATCAACGCCTTCCCTTTGATGAGAAAAAATGGAACATACAAGATCTCGCGCGTGACAGCGTCGGCGGACAAATACTGATCGGCTTCATTGCAGCGCATAAGATCCCGCAAGAACTTTACCCATTCGTAGAAGACCTGATCTTTAAGAATCCCGACCTGAGCGTCAGGATCCAGGCCACCAGCTATTTTAAGCGTCCCCGTAATGGCAAGACATATTCTATCCCCGCCATTACAGCATTGAAGTCCGACGCCGGTGAAGGCCGCGCGATATTCGAGAAGACCTGCGCCGCATGCCATCGCGTAAACAAAAAAGGCAGTGATACGGGTCCTGATCTAACGTTGATACACAAGAAATTTGATAAGCCTGCGTTGCTGGATGCGATCGTCAACCCAAGTGCCGGCATCGTCTTTGGCTATGAGCCCTGGCTTATCACTTCAAAATCCGGAGAGTCATTTTTTGGATTCCTGGTGGCAGACGGTGACAAAACTGTCGTGATCAAGGATATGGCAGGACGCAGACACGTAGTACCAACTCAAAGTATCGCCACTCGAACGAAACAAGACAACAGCATGATGCCCGAGCCTTCATCATTTGGACTCACAGAACAAAACCTTTCTGATATCGCAGCCTACCTAATGAAACTTGAATGAGAGTTATGAGTTATGAGTCATGAGTTAGGGGGGGCCCGTGTCGGGGCCCTCAGGCCTCCGGCCAGGATAATCGCTCGGGACAGAGTTTCAGCTAATATGAAAGGGCGTACATGCGTTTATGCCGACGGCATAACCAGATGCATTAAATCTGTCAAAGCTAGCGCTGAATGTGGCTTCTGAAGAAATAACCAGGCCGAAGGCCTGAGGCCCCCTACACGGGGCCCCCGTAACTCATAACTCATGACTCATAATTCATAACTCTTATTTTATGTAACTTCGTTACAATTATGATATCCATGAAGTTCGCTTGTTTGGCCCTCGTTTTGATCTTTACGCAGGATCAGGTTCCTCCTTATAAATTAAACGACGAGTTTGAGATTAAGCTTAATTTTGAATTTAAAGAGCGGACCCGTCCCGATCCGAACAAGGTTGAACTGGACCAAACGAGGAAGGAATATGAACGAAGCCGTGGATCAGGCCCATTGCCTTATCTATACCTGAACCTTAGGATATTGAAACTGGTACCCGAAGAAGTTAGGGTACGGATCATCGAGAATGGTTCGAAGGTCGTTTTGAACAAGAAATTTGACATCAATACCGTACTTAAGCTGGACCTGGGTTTTACAGACGATATTAAAGACAGGGTTAGTGCTTACGAGTACACCGTGCTGTTCCTCAACAACAGTAAAGAACCGCTCAGCAAAGTTGTTGTGTACTTCCATGAAGACGGAACCTACCTTGTGAACGGGCAGGTCAGAGGAAAACTTTGAATGCAGAGAGTGAAAAGTGAATGGTGATAAGTGAAAAGTATTTCTGTTCAGATAGTTCACCGTCCTTTTTCCATTTTTCACTATTCACTTTCTATTAGGGTTTCTTTCACTTTCACTTAAATTTGATGCATCGTCTCATACTCCTCCTTCTATTTGTTCCATCAACCCTGTTTGGTCAGACTGACCGTCAGCCTGACGCTGCGCGCATTAAATTAAAGCTGAAGAAGCTAAATGTGCTGGCATCTGTTCTATATGTTGCTGCGCATCCGGATGATGAGAATACGCAGATCATCACGCAGATGTCGAACGGCAAGCTGGCTGCTGCTGCGTATCTATCCATGACCCGCGGCGATGGCGGTCAAAACCTGATCGGCCCCGAGATAAGGGACGAGTTGGGCTTGATCCGCACACAAGAATTGCTGTCCGCGAGGCGGATCGATGGAGGGACTCAATTTTTCACACGCGCCAATGATTTCGGCTTTTCAAAGTCTGCTGATGAGACCTTCAAGATCTGGGACAAGGCCGCCATCCTTTCCGATGTTGTTAAAGTGTTCAGGGAGTTCCAACCCGACGTGATCATCACGCGCTTCCCGCCGGACCAGCGTGCCGGACATGGTCATCACACTGCCTCAGCGATACTGGCACAGGAGGCCTTTGATGCTGCAGCTAGCGCGAACGCATTTCCCGACCAGCTTACGGCAAGTAAGGTATGGCAGATAAAACGGCTGTATATGAATACCGGCGCCTGGTGGAACAAAACTGTCAGTGAAAAAACGCCCGGCATCATCACCATCAATGTTGGAGCGTACAGTCCGTTGCTCGGCGCGTCGTATACAGAGATAGCGGCACTCAGCAGCAGCCAGCATAAAAGTCAGGGTTACGGATCTGAAGGCATCCGTGGAAATGAACTCGAATTCCTGGAGTATGTAAAAGGAGAAAAAGCAACGACAGATATTTTTGAAGGCGTTAACACAACGTGGAGCAGGATCGAAAATTCTGCGAAGGTCCAGCAGCTCGTGAGCAAAGCGATTCAGGAATTTGATGCAGAAAGACCTGCCGCTATGGTAGCTGTACTTTTGCAAATCAGAAAAGAAATAACGGCGCTTGAACCCGGCGTTTGGAAGAATAGAAAATTGATTGAAGTCGATCAACTGATTCAGGATTGCGTGGGTTTGTTTGTGGGCATCACGGCTGACCGCTACTGGGCAACGCCATCGGAAGAAATCACCGTGAATGCCGAGCTTGTCAATCGTTCAGGCACGGACGTGATCGTTGAAAGCATAAAAGGAAACAACGTTGATATCGACTCAACGCTTTCGACACCGCTGATGAATAATATCTCGCTGCAGTTTCATACAAAACACCGCGTCACTGCCACTGCCTATTCCGATCCATATTGGCTTCAAAAACCACACTCGGTAGGAAAATTCACGGTCGATAATCCGTCAATGATCGGCAAGGGCGAGAACGATCCAGCCATTACGATAACCTTCACATTCAAAGTTCAGGGAGAACCATTGCACATTACAAAGGCAGTGCAATACAAGTGGGCGGATCCCGTAAAGGGCGAGCTAACAAGGCCATTTGCAATCGTACCACCTGTATTTGTTAACCTCGGCGAAAAAGTAATGGTGTTTCCCGACGGCCACCCTCGCGAGGTGAACGTTAAGATTAAATCATCCATGGCGGGCAGCGTTCAGGGGACAGTAAGACTAACCCTTCCAACGGGTTGGCGTGCAACACCCGCAGAGGTGCCTTTTTCCATGCAGGTGGACAAGCAGGAGGAGGTCAGAAAGTTTACGGTATATCCTTCATCAAATGAATCCACGGCAATCTTAAGCGCAGAAGCGACGGTGAATGGAAAAATTTACAATCAGTCTTTGCGTACCATCGCCTATGATCATATTCCTACGCAGGTCCTACTGCCGCCAGCAACAGCTAAAATGGTGAGAATAGATCTTAAGAAAGACGGATCGCTAATTGGGTATGTTAAAGGTGCGGGGGATGAAGTCCCCGCTGCACTCAGGTCCATGGGCTTCGAGGTATGGGAAATGAAAAACGAGGAAGTGACAGCGACTAACCTGAAACGACTGGACGCCATCGTGCTGGGTGTGCGAACGCTGAACGTAAATGATCGTTTTCCTTATATGGTCGATGATCTCCTCGCCTATGTGAAAGCGGGAGGAACGATGGTTGTTCAATATAATACAAACGGCGAATTTGAGGATCTGAAGTTCGCGCCATATCCGCTGACAATATCGCGCACCAGGGTTACACAGGAAAACGCGGAAGTAAGGTTCCTTCATCCGGACAACATCTTACTGAATAAACCCAATAAAATATCACAACACGATTTTGAAGGATGGGTGCAGGAGCGTGGTTTATATTATCCCAGCAAATGGGATCCTGCATATGAGCCACTGTTCTCCATGAACGACGACGGCGAGGCGCCACTAGACGGAAGCCTGCTGATAGCGCGATACGGACTCGGCCGGTATATCTATACGGGAATTTCATTCTTCAGGCAATTACCTGAGGGAGTACCTGGCGCCTATAAGTTGTTTGCTAATCTGGTATCATCCGGAAAGGAAAAAGAAAAGAAAGACGAAACTCCAAAGCCGAAGGCGGGAACCAAAGCAGGGACCAAATAGATACATTCCGGTCGCGGAATTCGACGAGTATGATTGCCACCAAATCAATAATCAATGACACCACCACCCGTATTTAGAACCTGGCGCCACTGGTATGTGCTCGTGCTTGGCATTCTGTTGATCCAGATATTGCTCTATTCCTGGTTAACCTATGCTTTTGCATGAACTACCTGGACTGGACAGTTCTCTTTGTCACAATAGCATTCATCGTCATTTACGGCACCCTTAGAACAAGGGGCACGAAGACCATGGAAGGCTATCTTAAAGGAGATGGAAGCATGAAGTGGTGGATGATCGGCATATCAATCATGGCTACGCAAGCCAGCGCGATCACATTTTTATCTACACCTGGACAGGCCATTGTTGATGGCATGAGATTCCTTCAGTTCTACTTTGGCCTTCCGCTTGCCATGGTGATCATCTCCGTGACAATGGTTCCGATCTATTATCGCTTAAAAGTATATACAGCCTACGAATACCTGGAGACGCGATTCGATCTTAAGACCCGATTTCTAGCAGCATTATTTTTTCTGATCCTGAGAGGTGTATCGGTGGGCATAACACTATTCGCGCCATCACTTGTGCTGTCCACGGTACTCAAGTGGCCGTTGACCTTAACGACGCTCCTGATCGGCTCGCTGGTCATTATATATCTGTTGTCAGGAGGTTCGAAAGCGGTAAGTCTGACGCAGCGTTATCAGATGGCGGTGATGATGGGAGGGATGATCCTTGCGGGTATTCTCGCCTTCACATTGTTGCCAGGCAACATCTCATTTGGTGACACTGTTGCAATAGCCGGTGAAATGGGAAAGTTCAACCTGGTGGATTTCAAATTCAATCTTACGGAACGCTACAACATTTGGTCGGGACTTATAGCTGGAACCTTTCTTTTTCTGGCATACTTTGGAACGGATCAATCACAGGTGGCCCGTTACCTCGGAGGCGCATCGGAGACTGAGAGCAAGCTTGGGTTAATCTTCAATGGATTGCTAAAGATCCCCATGCAATTCATCATCCTTTTCATAGGCGTCCTGGTTTATGTGTTCTACCTTTTTATTCAGCCACCGATATTTCACAATGTTGTCTTGAAGGAGCAGGCGATGGCGACAGAGCAAGGTCCCGCGCTAAGGACCTTGCAGGTTACTTACGATTCCTTGTACACGGTGAAAAGAAAAGCCGTTGACGGCTTGGTCTTTGCGATAGAGTCGAAGAATGAAAGCTCTATTGAAACTTCAAAGGCCAGCGTGATGGCCCTGCAACAGCAGGAACGCGTGCTGAGAGATTCTGTCAAGGCGACCCTGCACCGCGCCATTCCGAAAGCCAAGACCACGGACCAGGATTATATGTTCCTGAATTTTGTGCTCGCCAACCTGCCACATGGTGTTATTGGATTGCTGCTGGCCGTGATGTTCTGTGCTACCATGTCGTCCATGGCCAGCGAGCTCAGTGCGCTCTCATCAACCACCTGTGTTGATATCTATAAGCGTTGTTTTGCGAAACACGCATCACAGGAGCATTTGGTAAAGGCTTCAAGGGGTTTCACCCTTTTGTGGACGCTGGTTGCCGTCATGTTCGCCATGCTGGCCACCTTTGCCGAAAATCTCATCCAGTTCGTTAACATTGTAGGATCGTTGTTCTATGGCACGATACTGGGTATATTCCTGACGGCCTTTTATATTAAGCCGGTAAAAGGAACCGCAGTATTTTGGGCAGCCTTGTTGAGTGAAAGTGTTGTGTTGTATTGCTACGCATTTACAGACATAGCATTTTTGTTGTACAATCTCATCGGCTGCGGTGTAGTGATTTTGTTTTCCTTACTCTTCCAGCTGATGTTGGGCAAGGAAAAAGCTTAAGGTTATATATATATAGAAGGGATTACCAAACTGACAAGACCATAGGTGAATCGAGTTTATAATGCGCATACAGGCCGAAGGCCTGAGGCCCCCACCACGGGGCCCCCACAACTCATAACTCATGACTCATAACTCATAACTCTAAAAAGAATTCATATGAAGAAATTATCCATCATCCTGATCAGTACTTTAATGTTATCCACTTTCGCCATGGCACAATCAAATGATGAAAAAGACATCAGAGCAACGCTCGAAACACTGCGCAACGCAATGATGAGCGCGGATAAAGCGGCACTTGAAAAGATCGCTGACGATGGTCTCACCTATGGCCACTCGAGTGGCTTGATGGAGGACAAGACGGCATTTGTGAACTCTATTGCGTCGCGCAAGTTTGAATTTAAAAAAATAGAATTCCCTGACGTAAGTGTTAAGATGCTGGAAAATGGTTTTGCCATTGTTAGACACAAGATCACGGGCGACACGGCCAACGATGGCAAGCCTGCAACGGTCAACATCGGCGTCATGCTGGTGATGCACAAGATCAAAGGCGATTGGAAGATCGTAGCAAGGCAGGCATATAAACTATAGAATGCATTTTTAAACCGCGAAGACGCAAGGACGCAAAGCAGACGCAGGCTTTCTTTGCGCCACCTTTGCGCCTTAGCGTCTTCGCGGTTTACTGCATTTAACTCGCCTTCATAAAGCCTTTCAATATCAGCCACATACGTATTCTAATTAAAGTTTAAATTCATACTACTTAGCATCCATTTTTACGCAGCGTGCGTGCCATCATAAATGATGATTTGACCATTGGTAAATAAATTATTGGGACGATTGTCCAGAGATGAGAGAAGTGGACAAAATATCCTTATCTTTTCGGTCGAGAACGTTTGCAATAAAAAAATTACCCCCTTATGGAAGCAATCAAGAAGCCATGGTCACAGGAAAACAACATCGATCTGATCCAAAAGCTCAGAGATGATCTTGTCAAGGATTTCCTTGATGAACGCTACCTGAAGGAATTCATTTTTGAAAATTATAACGTCAGGGAGTTGTCCAACATCAAACTTGAATTCATCAAGAAGGAATTGAAGCAATTGCTACAAACACCTTTGGACATGGTTCACTACGAACCGATCTTTACGCACCTGAAAGAAACTGATTCAGAATCCCTCGGAGACAACAATGAGCAGCTGTTCTATATAGACATCGAGAAAGTATTGAAGCGCTACATCTTCTAGGATCTTAATTATCGCGACCCTAGGCTAAAATTTTTGCCTTACTGCATTACTTCCAATCTTCTGATTCATTAAATTTGAATACTATTAAACAATATAGCTATGTCTAAATCACAGGATGCTAAGAAAGAAACCAAAAAAGAGCCCACAAAAACGTTGAAGGAAAAAAGGGCAGAAAAGAAAGCCAAGAAAGCGGAGAGGAAATAATCTCCCAACCCCTGCAATGTTCTTTTGCTGATGCATGAAGAAAAAAAACCACCCTGAACTTCAGGGTGGTTTTTTTTATGGTGATCAAACTACTATTTCAAAGTCTTGATCAGCTCTTCGTTCATTTTTGGATAGTCGGCGTTATTAGCCTTCTTGGCCAATTCAGTGGAAGCATTGGCTGAAGCTATCGCTCCGGTTTTGTCACCAACGGCTTTCTGGATCCTGGCTTTTTGGTGGAGCACCCAGAACGCTTCTGGCATTTCTTTCGCTGCGATGTTGATCCATTCCAAGGCTTTCTTCAGATCTTTGCCATTCTCCAGGTAGTAAACTGCTGCCTGGAAATAGTTATTAGGATTCACTTTGGTGCTGGCTTCGATAGAGGCCATCACTTTAGCGTCTAAGTCATCCGTGACCGAAAACTTTACCGAGGTGTTTTCCCAGGCAAGTTGCACTTTAGCCGTCTTGCTATCCAGGGAGAGATCGCCGATGTTGAAGGTTAACATCTCCACTTTTTCAGTAAGCTTCTCGCTCTTTACTTTGAATTTTGCCGCGTCCTTAGAAGCGTCATAGTGCGTAACGTCACCGCCAAGCTCGACATCCTTATAAATGGAGATGGTCCACTCCGTAGCACCAGGCCATGTCAACAAGAGATATTCACCCTGGGGAACGGCAATACCTTCAACCTTTACGGTGTCGGAGAAGGTTATTTTCGTTCCGTTATTGGCTCCAGTACGCCATATTTTGCCATAGGGAACGAGCACCGTCGCTTCAGTTCCAAAGATCTTTCTTCCCTTCACACGGGGTCTGCTGTAGTCAATCTTTACTTCAGTAAGGCCTACGATGGTCGACACAGAACCCGCCGGACTCGCGGAAGGTGTGGTCACCTGGGCATCCATTGCATAGCAGGTCAGGGTCAATGCTGCAAGCATCATTAATTTTTTCATGGTGGTGGTAAATTTTAGTTCTTTTGATGTTTAAAGGCTAAAGGTAAACAAACTAACAACTTCAGTAATAACATAAGCATGAAGCTGCCGGAAAGCTTTTATCAACGAAACAATGTTGTCAGGATCGCGCGGGAGCTTTTGGGCAAAGTGCTCTTTACGAATGTGGACAATGTGGTAACGGGCGGAATGATCGTTGAGACTGAAGCATATTCCTGGAAGGAGCGTGGATGCCACGCCTACGGTGCCCGAAAGACCAAAAGAAATGATATCATGTTTGCTCATGGCGGACACGCCTATGTATACCTTTGCTATGGCATGCATCACATGGTCAACGTCGTGACGAACACGGAGGACCAGGCAGATGCAGTACTCATTCGCGCAGTCGAACCAGTAGCAGGACTAACTTACATGGAAGATCGACGCGGTAGGTTGTCGAATAAATTTCATCTTACCTCCGGCCCGGGTAAACTGACCAAAGCATTGGGCATTGACAGAAAGTGGAATGGAAAGTATTTGTTGGATGATGAAATTTGGATCGAAGACACTGGTAAGGTCATACCTGCTAAAGCCATCGAGGCATCACCACGGATAGGCATTGATTATGCCGGTGACGATGCCGCGCTTCCCTGGAGATTTACGTTGAAGGGGAATTTATGGATAAGCCGGTAGCCGTAAACGCCAGCGCTACTATAAGTTAATTGTACATAAGTGGATAGGAAGAACAATTCATGAGAGTAGTTTTAATCGGAGGGTTGGTGCTCTGCATGCATTCCCTGTTGGCACAACGCCTTGGTAATAACGCTTTTCAAAAGGTCAACTCAGCGTACGATGAACTTGATCCAGTAATAAGTCCCGATGGAAGGACGATGTTCGTCACCATTGCCAATCATGCGTCCAACGTTGGTGGCAAACGGGATCAGGGTGACATCTGGATCTCGACGTTACAGGAGGACAAT
>Ga0193753_10002265_pt1 | contig 15436 bp, 8 predicted proteins | sample H1c2metaG_FD_144925 | JGI IMG/M metagenome (GOLD analysis project Ga0193753, IMG submission 144925) | Soil microbial communities from a riparian zone of the East river system, Colorado, United States - H1c2 | ecosystem: Environmental > Terrestrial > Soil > Riparian zone | place: USA: East River... | reverse complement strand
CATGGCACATTGGGTCAGCTCGATTTGGCGGCCGCAGATGAAAAGAAGGCCTATGAACTCCGCACGCGAATGACCGAGTTGACGCGATTCCACATAGAGGACCTCTACTACGATTTTGTAACCGGAGAACAGGACAAGGCCTATCCCGTTCTCTTGCAGTGGGTGCAAACCTTTCCTCGCGATGTCACAGGCCACAACAATTTCGCCCGATGCCTGCGATTGTTGGCGCAACACGACCGTGCCGCCGACGAAGCCCGCGAAGCGGCACGTCTTCTCCCCACTCCCTGGAGCTATAACAACTCGATCGTTTCCAGCATTGCAGCGGACCGTCTGGAGGAAGCTAGGGCCACATTCGATGAAGCGCAGAAGCGTAAATTCGATACACCGGATTTGCGCGAAAACCGAGTTTTGCTCGCCTTCCTGCAAAAGGACGAGCCCTCGATGGAGGAGCAGTGGGGTTGGGCCGCGGGCAAGCCGATCGGTGATAGCTTTCTGTTCGGAAGATCAAAGGTTGAGGCTTACCACGGGCAGTTCCGTGAGGCGCGCCGTTTGACGGAGCAAGCCATAAACCCGGTTATCACGTCCGACACACATGACCGCGCCTACCGGAACGCCATGGCGGCGCTACGAGAGGCTGAAGTCGGCAACTCGGCCCAGGCGCAACGGCTTGCAGCAAAAGCTCTTGCGAGTGGTCCGAACCGCATCGGACAATTAGGCGTAGCTTTGGCCTTTGCGCGAGCGGGAAACATGGAGCAAGCGCAGAAATTAGCAGACGCGCTCAGTCAGCACGACCCACTAAATACTATGGTCCAGAATTTTAGCCTGCCGACGATCCGGGCTGCGATGAAACTACATGAGAACGATCCGGCTGCGGCAGTTGAAATTTTGCGGCCCACGGTAAAGTACGACTTGGCGTTTGCAGATGGTTTCAACGACCTTTACCCCGCTTACATTCGGGGCCTGGCCTATCTGCAGATGGGTGAAGGTCGCCTGGCATCGGCGGAGTTCCAGAAGCTGCTCGATCATCCGGGTATCGTGGGACGAACCATTACAGGAGCATTGTCACATTTGCAGCTGGCCAGGGCGCACAAACTGATGGGCGACGAACCGGCGGCGCGCAAGTCCTATGAGGATTTTCTGTCTCTCTGGAAGGAAGCCGACTCCGATATTCCTATCTACCAGCAAGCCAAAGCCGAATACGCGAAGTTGCGCACAAGCTTGAATGGCTCGTTCTGAGCTGCGTAGTGCATGCGATGTGGCCCTAACAGGCTCGCCTGAATAGAGGAAGTCTGCGCGCCCAGGATTCACTGCGGTACGGGCGAGCGAGAGAAAATCCTACCAGACGTGCACCGCGCTGATGCGCGGCGGACCCGAACGGCCTTGAATTACCTGAGTTTCGAGAACGATTTCAACGTTCTTTTGCTTCCAGTTGCCAGGGACCTGGCTGAGCATGTCATTCATGCGACGCGCGTCGACTAGGAATTCTCCTGCAGCAATGGTACCGTCCCGCCCGATGCCTGCGGCGACAACCACGTATTGATCCGAATTGGGATCCACTACGCGCGCCACGATGGCGTAGTCCTTATATGTTCCCGTTTGTTGCTGTACGGAGCGATACAAAATCCAGTCTCTTTTTGCTGGATTGTTCCGATCTTCGATCCAGAATTGCGTCATGTCAGGATTGTTTGCAAAGTGAAAGCGCAGTGGAGAAGTGAGTCGCAGTGTCCAGCCATTGTCGTACGCACCGATAAAAACGGACGGGCCGTGGCGCAGGTCGGTCAAGCTGGTGCTCGACTCGCCTTGCACGCGATACGTCTTTCCCAAAGTGCGGAGCAAGCCAGCAATATTTACCAGCGGACTCACGTCATCAATAATTATAGTGACCATACTGTCGCTAAGCGTCACTTGACGCTGGGGGTCGGCGGCATCCCGTAAGCGAATCGAAGAATACTGACTCTGGTCGGCAATGCAGAACAGAACTGGCTCGGACGATTTCACGAACGGTTCCCAGAACTGCTTCAGGACCGACGGCCGCGTGAAGTACCAGCCCACGGCAGCAGCTGCCGCGATTGCCAAAAGCGCCACTGCCACCACCGCCCGGCGGCCAGCCAGAACGGACAGCCTTGACCGGGGCAATACGGGCACCACGGAAACAGGTGAAACGACGGTCGTGTCTGCGGCTAGGCCGGCTGCCTCCAAGGAACCGGCGGGCAGGCCGAGTGGATGGCCGGGCCAGGAAAACAGAGGCACATACGATCCCGATGGAAGAAACAAACGAATTTCCTGGCTGTGTTTGGGATCCTGATAATATTGTTCAATGCGTTTGCGAATTTCCGCTGCGGTGACGCGGACAATCGGATCGATATTCGTATCGTAATCCGTTGCGCGGCCGAAGACTTCCACGCCGAGGATCCGTTCTTTGAGCTGGTCGGTTTGTCCGGCCAAGGTGCGGGTGACCACAAATTTCAGAAAACTCGGGTATCTCTTGCTGGAATTGAAAAGAGAGGTGCCAAGCAGCTTTTCGAGTTGCTGTTGGACCGCGGCCCTTTCGCCTTCGCTGGAGGGCATCCAGTTGTCAGTTGCCTGTTCTGCTAGCAATGTTTACCCGCTGGACCAGTCCGAGAAGCGCGTCGCCCCGTGCCGCGGAAATGAATCGGCATGGGTAACCCCGACGATAAATAACCTTTGTATTCCGATGCTACAAGGCTTTTTGGCTACCTGCAACGTAAAAGGAGCGCAGGGAACTTCTTATCGGTATTTGCCGGCGACTGCAAGCTGTTGAAAACAGGAACTTAGTTCCAGTTTTCCGCTCTTTTCTTTCTTATCGTCATTCCTTAACTTGCAAAGCCTTGCAATCGACTATCCGAGTTTTCTATATGTATACCCAGTTTTTTGAATGGTTCGGTATCGTGGGTGGGTTCTTTGCGATCGGCTGTCAAGAGGTTCGAAGTGCGTCCTGGCTTTGGCCAGGCTATTGGGGAGGGTGTGCTTATGTCAGTTCCTAAACAAAAATGGGGTCCATGCTTTTTGCTAGCCACCTTGGTACTTCTACTGCTCAGCGCCAAGCCTGGTTATTCGCAGGGCCAAGCTGTCACCGCAACACTCAGCGGAGTCGTCACCGACGCCAGCGGCCAAACCGTCAACGGCGCAAAGGTGACCCTCTCTAATTCCGATCGGGGGATTACCCGCTCCTATTCGACGGAGGAAAACGGTCTCTACTCGTTTACGCTTCTGCCGCCCGCTTCCTACACCCTGGAAATCGAAGCCCCGGGCTTTAAGAAGTATGTGCAAGACGATCTCTCGCTCGTGGCCGGTCAGGCCGCCAACCAGAACGTTGGGCTGACCATCGGAGCCCTGACAGAACGGGTGGAGGTGAGTTCAGACGCTCCCCTTCTGAACTCGGAGAACGCCAACATTGCGTCGGATATTTCCGCCCGCCAGGTGGCTGAGTTACCGCTGAACCTGCGCAACGTAATTGGCCTGGCGGTGCTGAACTCCTCGGTCAGCAACGCTGCAGAACTACAGATTGTGGGCGCACCCGGAATTTCCGGAAGCGCGGATCAGGATGTTTCGTTTCTTAATTTCGGCGGCACATTCTTCAACACCGCGGAATACCTGCTCGATGGCACATGGGACACCCGCCTCGATTGGGGAGGCGTGATCTATGTCCCGTCGGTGGATTCTGTCGAAGAATTTAAAATTCAGACCAACGCTTTTACCTCGCAATACGGGTTCAGCAGCGGAAACGTAGTCAATGTCGTCACCAAATCCGGCACCAACGGATTCCACGGAAGCGCATTCGAGTTCTACCGTAACAGTAATCTGGATTCTAGATACTACTTCAACGGCGGAGCGCAACCGGATTTCCGTCGCAATCAGTTTGGCGGCACGATCGGCGGTCCCATAAAAAAGGACAAGACTTTTTTCTTTGCCTACTATGAAGGGTTGCGGTCAGCGACACCGGCAACTTTTGTCGGTACCGTGCCTACGGACCAGGAGCGAAACGGTGATTTCTCGCAGTTACTGGGAGGCGCGACCGGCAGTACCGACGCTCTCGGTCGCTCCATCCTCAGCGGCGCAATCTATAATCCGTTCAGCACGCGGCAAATAACGGGAGGTCAGGTCGATCCGGTTACCGGTTTGACAGCTAGCGGACTCCCGGCGGGCACCACCGGTTTCATTCGCGACCCATTTCCGGGGAACATCATTCCCGTGGACCTGCAGGACACAATTGCCAAGAATGTTGCCACGGCAGGATATTGGCCGGCGCCCACCGGTGACGGTCTCATCAACAATTTCACAGCGGCCGCTGCTGCTGCGGCCCATGCCAATGAGTACTCCGTTCGCATCGATCACAATTTTAACGACAACAACCGCATCAGCGGTCGCTGGTCGCAGAAATATGAATCGAAGATCAACTCGCCCACCTACTACGGAGCTTCCAATGATGCAGGCCCGGGGGTAACCGCGCCGAATAACCGATACAGCGCCAACGTTTCCTACAATCACGTTTTCAATCCCACGTTCAACATGAGTCTGGTCTTTGGAGTCAACCGGCACGTCGAGCAGTCGACCACGCAAAGCTTTGGATTTCAGTCCTCGACGCTGGGATTGCCTTCTTTCATCGATTCGATTGCTCCTTCGTTCCCGCAGTTTCAGCCGCAAAGTTACTCGGCCCTCGGCTCCCAGAACGGTTTGGACAATTACATTGTCCCCCAGACCGTCTATACGCTCGGAGCTGATTTCACTAAAATCAAGGGCAAACACAACCTGGCTTTCGGGTTTTCCGATTTTTGGGCGTTCATCGATGGCGGCCACTACTCAAATACCACGCTGCAGTTCCAGAACGTCACCACAGCCGGCCCGGACCCGCAAACTGCCGCCGGTTCAGGCAATGGTTTTGCCTCATTCCTTCTGGGCGTAGGCAGCGGGACGGATCAGACCGGATTTACCCAATTTCCCGCCACCAGCAAGCACCTACTCGGCTGGTATTTGCAGGACGGCTGGAGAGCGACGCCTAAACTTACGCTGAACCTGGGCTTGCGCTACGAAATCCAAACGGCTCCGACAGAAAGAAGCAACGCCCAGCAGTATTTTGATTTCAGCGCCGTCAACCCCATCAGTACCGCAATTGGGTTCGACGTACCCGGCATGTTGGTTTTCAACTCCGATGGCGACCGGGGACTTTATCATACTTCGTATAAGAATTTTGCCCCGCGCATCAGCGCCGCTTATCAGCTACGCAACAAGATCGTCCTGCGCGCTGGCTACGGCGTATTCTATGTGCCGAGTTACTACAACCAAGGCCCCAACACCGGCTACTCACAAGCTACTCCATGGGTCACCAGCTCCAATGGCGGACTGAATCCCTCCTCAACTCTGAGCGGAAACGTGTCGCTGGACTTGCCCAGCGCTTTTCCGAACGGCCAGGTGCCGCTTACAGGTAACGCGCTCGGCGGACTCACGGGCGTTGGATTCGGGCTCAACCCGGTGGTGGACCCGATCCGCAATTCTCCTTACGTACAGCAATGGATGGCCGGGGTGCAATACAGCCTCACGAACAACGATCTCCTGGACATCAGCTACGTTGGCAACCACGGAGTTCATGTCCTCGCCCAATATCTGGAATGGAACGAATTTCCAACTTCAGATTTGGCGTTGGGAAATTCGATAAATGCGCTGGTGCCAAATCCGTTCTATGGATCGATCACGTCCAGCGGATGCAGCCTTGATCAACCGACGATTCTTGCCGGGCAACTTCTGCGGCCGTACCCGGAATTCTGCAGCGTCACCGAGGCCGAGCCGGCGCAAGCGGGCTCGACCTACAATGCTCTCCAAGGTACGTATACCCACCGCTGGCACTCCGGACTGCAGCTGAGCGTTTCCTACACGTACTCGAAGTTCATTGACAATGCGCAAGGTTCTTCCGGCTGGGCATTCCCGGGGAGCGGCAGCAACGTCCGCAACTCCTACGACTTGTCCGCCGAGCGTTCCGTGGACGCGAGCGATCTAACGCACAGCCTGGTCATCAACTACACCTATGAACTTCCATTTGGCAGGGGCAAGCACTTCGGCAACGACTGGAGCAAGCCGATGAACGCTGCGCTTGGCGGCTGGCAGTGGAGTGGAATTCTTACAACCCATTCCGGATTGCCGATCTCCATCACCCCGGCGCTGAACAATGTTACGGGAACCAGCGGCTATGGCTTCAATCAACGACCTAACATCGTCGCGGGAGTAAATCCAGTTCCGGACAACCAATCGATCAACAACTGGATCAATCGTGACGCATTCTCGCAACCCGACCCATTCACTTTTGGAGATTCGGCGCGATTCCTTTCAAACCTGCGCGCGCCCAGCTATTTCAATTGGGACATGGGCATACAGAAATATTGGAACTTCACCGAGACCAAGAGACTGCAGTTCCGCGTTGAAATGTACAACGCCTTCAACCATCCAAACTTCTTCGTGCCGGACAGCAATCTGGGAGACGCCAATTTCGGAACCATAACCGGCGCGTACCCAGCACGAAGCGTTCAATTCGCGGGTAAATTCTACTTTTAGTGGAATATTTTTTGACACTTCCCCGGAGCCAACGGTCTTGGCAGGCTGCCAGCGAAAGTTTCAGTCGAGGAACCTTCGCAGCCTGCCAAGCCTCCCCTTCCAATGTATTGCGGCGACAGGGAGTCAGGATCGCGGGAGAACTACGGCCAGTCGCTCACAAAAATGCCCAAGCAGGCGCTCTGAGGTCAGCAGCAGCCGGTCATCAGCTACAAGCGAAGTGAAAAAATCCAAATACTTAGGGCCACGGCCGAATCCCGGGATGAAACAATGAAAATCGAGAGTTCGACCAAAGCTTCGCTCTATCGAGCTGGATTGCTTTCACTTGTACTTGTTGGGAATCTGCTGGCGGGGAAAGCCAGCGTTGCGGGCAGCTCGGCGTGCAGCAACACTGCCAGCCGATCGACCACCGAACCCCTCACCAGCTCGGCCAAGGCACTTCCCAATGGGATTGAAGTACGTCGCGGTGATGACGTTACCCTTCAGGTTCTGGCCCTTCGTGAAGACGTCTTGCGCATTCGTTTTTCCCCCAAGGCGGAATTGCCAGAGGACGCCTCCTGGGCCGTACCCGCAGAGACTCGGAAACAGGCCGCCCCGGCTGTTCCAGAAAACAGTTCTGATTCTTTTGGATTTCACACCAAGACCTTGCGTGTGCGAATCGAGCGGGCAACATTGCGGCTGTCCATTACGGACCTGCAGGGCAATGTGGTGCAGGAGGACCCTGCTTGTTGGCCCGTCGAATTCCACGAAGACACCTTCCGCGTTTACAAGAAAATGCCCGCAGACGAGCATTACTTTGGCCTGGGAGATAAGACCGGGAGCCTTGACCGTCGCGGTCAATCATTCCGGCTTTGGAATACGGACGCGTTTCGCTTTCAGGAATCGAACGACCCGATCTACAAAAGTATTCCTTTTTTCATGACCATGCGGGCCGGGCGATCTGCCGGGGTTTTGTTCGACAACACCTGGTCTTCCAGCTTTGATTTTGGAAGAGTCGAGCGTGACATCTATTCCTTTGGAGCGCAGGGCGGCCCGGTCGACTATTACGTTTTCTATGGCCCGGACCCCAAACAGGTGGTTCGCGCCTATGCGTGGCTCACGGGCTTCCCGCCGCTGCCTCCGCTCTGGTCCCTGGGTTTTCAACAATCTCGCTTTAGCTACGACTCCGAGAACTGGGTGAGGGAAATTGCGGCTCGCTTGCGCGCCGACAACATACCTTCCGACGTCATCTACCTGGACATCGATTTCCAGGAAAAAAATCGTCCCTTTACCGTCAATACCCAGCGTTTTCCGCATTTTGCCCAACTACTGTCCGATCTCAAACGCGATCATTTCAAGGTTGTCACCATCACCGACTTGCATATCGCGAAATTCCCTGGTGCCGGTTATGCGCCTTATGACTCCGGGATCGCCGGCGATCACTTTGTAAAAAATCCGGATGGCTCCACCTACGTCGGCACGGTGTGGCCCGGCCCGTCCGTATTTCCGGATTTTACGCGACACGAGACCAGGGACTGGTGGGGAACCCTATACAAGGATTTTCTCGCTAAAGGCGTCGCCGGATTCTGGAATGACATGAACGAACCATCTGTTTTCCTGACGGAAAACTTGACGATGCCTGACGCGGTGCAGCATCGCATTGACGAGCCGGGCTTTTTGCCGCGGACCGCCAAGCACCTGGAGATTCACAACGTATTCGGGATGCAAAATTCCCGCGCCACCTATGAAGGGTTGCTTAAACTCAATCCCGATCTGCGGCCATTTGTCATGACCCGGGCTAGCTATCCGGGGGGCCAGCGGTACGCGGTGACCTGGACGGGAGACAATACAAGTTCCTGGAATCACTTGCGACTCGCGACTCCGATGCTTCTAAATCTGGGACTGAGCGGCTTTGGAATGAGCGGAGCTGATGTGGGCGGTTTTATTGGAACGCCTTCTCCGGAATTGCTGACACGCTGGACCCAGATTTCGGCCTTTCAGCCCATCGACCGCAATCACACAAATAAAGGATCGGGCGACAAGGAAGTTTGGGTGCACGGCCCCGAGCAAGAAGCAATCCGCCGCCGTTACATCGAGGAGCGGTACCACCTGCTTCCTTATCTCTACACGCTGGTTGAAGAACTCACGCGTACAGGATTTCCCTTGGCCACCGAGGACCGCCTGCCAATGGACCTGTCGGCGGGCAACGAATTTCTGCTGGGGCCCGATATGCTCGTCGCCCCGGCGCCGTTTCCAGAACAGCCCGATAGTTATGAACTAAAACTGCCCCCCGGCGCATGGTACGACTACTGGACGGGCGCAAAAATACCGAACGCCGCGACCGGCGACGCGAACAAGAAGAATCTGGTCATCGCGCCAAAGCTCGAAACACTGCCCGTCTACGTCCGCGAAGGGGCAATCCTTCCGAGGCAGCCTCTGGTGCAAAGTACGGACGAGACCCCGCACGGGCCACTGACGCTGCGGGTCTATCCTGGACGAGACTGTCATGGGTCACTCTATCTGGACGATGGTGTAACGCTGGCCTTCAAACGTGGTGAATTTCTGCGGATGGAGTTCTCGTGCACCGTGAACCCCAGCGGGCTGGTCCTGCATATCGGAGGGCACCAAGGGAAATTTCGCCCGTGGTGGAATCAGATTCACGCCGAAATCAACGGATGGGATTCGGCGACCGCCACCGTTTACTCCGCAGGCCAACCGAAATTGCCGATGCCTGCGGTCGATTCGAATCGTCACATGGTCACATTTGATTTCCCGGACGATGGCCAGGGCATCGACCTGGAAATTCGCAGCGCAAAGTGAACTAGCTTCGCTAGACTAGTGCGCGAGACAAATCGGCTCATGCGAGTTGGTCCAGCAAGATTGCCATGGCTCTGGAAGCGGATGCGAACTTGGATAACCAAAGCGGGATTGTTGTCGCTGACGTTTGCGCTCGGCTCGGTCGCCCAGGAAACCAGAGTCAACCCCGACCCGTTGTTTGATGTGAGTTTCCCCAAAGGCGTTGAGTTTGTTCTGCGCAACTCCCCCACCTCGCGAAAATATCTGATTGAGACAATGCCCGGCGGCGTCGCGCTGCTGGACTACAACAACGATGGCCTCCTCGATATTTTTCTCGTCAATGGTGGACACGTTCGAGATCCCATGAAGCCGCCAATTCGCTTCGATCGTCGCGATCCCGCGTATTGGAACCGGCTGTACCGCCAGAACAAGGACGGATCATTCACCGATGTTACCGAGCAGGCCGGCTTATCGAATGCCGGCGAGACGAACTACGGAATGGGTGTGGCCGTCGGGGACTATGATAACGACGGCTACCCCGATATCTACGTAACGAATTTCGGCAAAAATATTCTCTATCACAACAATGGCGATGGCACTTTTACCGATGTCACTACCAAGGCGGGCGTAGCCGCCGGAGGTTGGTCAACTTCAGCCGGTTTTCTGGACTACGACAACGACGGAAAACTAGATTTGTTTGTAACTCGCTATCTCGACTGGAGCGTCGAGGGAAGCAAAACGTGCGGCGCCGAACGGCCCACCTACTGTCCCCCGCTTGAGTTTCCCGCGATCACCAGTGTTCTCTATCATAATCGCGGAGACGGAACGTTTGAAGACGTCAGTGTTTCTTCAGGAGTTGCCGCAAAAAAGGGGCACGGACTCGGCGTGGCCTTTGCCGACTACGACGGTGACGGCTTCACGGATATTTTTGTCGCCAACGACGTCACCAACCAGTTTCTTTTTCACAACAACGGAAATGGCACATTCACAGAATGCGCTCTCGATTCGGGCGCCGCGCTCAGCAACGCCGGGAAAATGCTTTCCGGCATGGGTGTCGCTTTCCAGGACTATGACAACGACGGTCTTCCCGATCTGCTGGTTACCCAGCTTCCGCACGAACCATACGTTGTCTATCACAACGAAGGCCAGGGCGGGTTCAATGCGCAGGAACTGGAAACTGGTTTCGGCGCTCTTTCCGGGAAAGCGTCCGGATGGGGAGTTGGTTTGGAGGATTTCAACAACGATGGCTGGAAGGACGCCTTTGTCGTACAAGGGCATGTCTTCGACAACGTGGAGACATACGATGCTATCGGGAACCCCCACTGCTCGCATTGAACCGAAATGGTCATTTCATGAAAGGAAATTCCGGATCGGATGTGGCGGTCGCTGGGAGGGGAGCGGCCTTCGGCGACTTGAATAACGATGGTTGGATGGATGTGATCACGACCTCCCTTGGAGAACGGCCCCGGGTATTCTTGAATCGAAGAGGTACCGCGCATTGGCTGGTGGTCACATTGCGCGGGAAAAAGAGCAATCGCGACGGGTTTGGAGCGCGCGTCCAGCTGAATGGACAGACGCGATTGGCAACCGCGGCGGGAAGTTATCTCTCTTCGAATGACAAGCGACTACACTTTGGTCTGGGGTCGGCAGAAACGGCTACGATTGAAATTATCTGGCCTTCCGGCACTCGACAGCTTCTGCGGAATGTCAGGGCCGATCAATTTCTCGTCATCGAGGAAACCGTTCAAAAATGACGCAAACACTCCTATGGATTTGCTTGTTGCTCCAGGTTCAGTCGGTTGACACGCCGGCACCACCGGACGCTGCCCTCTTGCTGAAAACCGGAGCGGATGCCGAGAGGCGCCATGATCTCGACGGCGCAATTTCTGCGTTTCAAAAAGCCGCCGAACTTGCGCCGGCCTCAAGCATAGTTTTCATCCGCTTGGGCGGCGCCTACATGAATAAAGGTGACTATGCCGCGGCCATCCCGCCACTCAAGAAAGCGGTTGCGCTTAGTCCTGATTCTCCACCGGCCAATCAATTGCTCGGCTTCGCGCTTCTGGCGCAAGGATACGCGGCGGAGGCTATTCCGCATTTCGAGGTGGCCCACGAAAACGGTGCCCTGGGAATTGCCCAGTTGCAAAATGGCCAGCCCGCCGAAGCTGTTGCAAATTTGCAATCCGCGCTGACCAGAAACCCGAACGACCCCGATCTTCTTTATTACCTGAGCCGAGCCGGCACCGCTCTCGCTTCACAGTCGTTCGATAAGTTGCTGTCTACGTTTCCCGACAGCGCGCGGGGACACCAGGCCAAGGGGCAAAACTACTACGCGCTGAACATGTTGCCTGAAGCCATGAAGGAATACGAAAGGGCTGTAACTCTCCGCCCGAATCTGCCCGGCCTGCGTCTCGAGCTTGGCCAGGTTTATGCGACAGCTTCGCAGTGGGAGAAAGCCGAGGAACAATTCCGCGTCGAAGCCAAATTACAACCGGGGAATTCGGAAGCCGCGTATCGCTTGGGGAGCGCTTTGCTGCAACAGGGCAAAATGCAGGAGGCGGCTTCTGAACTGCAGCGATCCGATACGCTAAAGCCAGACATGCCGGAAACGCTCTATGATCTTGGTAAAGCCACAACTTCCGGCGACCCGAATACTGCTGAGCGCGCATTCACGCAAGTGATCGAGCTTGAGAAACAGAGTCCCCTGGCCGGCCAGGCATATCTGGCGCTGGCTGGCATTCACCGAAAACAGGGCAAGACAGAACTTGCCGCCCAGGAAATGCAACAGTATCGACAGATCGAGTCTGTGAACCATCCCGCCGTCCCCTCCCGGCCGTAGTTCTGCCCGTGGCGATATACCGGCCTAAAGGGGCAGGAGGCTCTGTGCTATGGGCCTTTCCCTTTGCTTCCTGACAACTACAAGTCTTTAGGCCAGAACACTTTCTCGCCCCCCTGGGCCGCAGCTTTCTAGCCATACGGTTTCCTAATGAACCGATTAGGACTTTTTGATGCTCCAGTTCTTACGATGCTATTGCTGTGCGGCGAGGGGAATCCTGCCGCTGCGAATTTCCGGTGTTCTCATCCGGTGCCGCAATGGGCGTCTGCCTTGCTGCCATCGCAACAGCGAGCAGGCAAAGTTTCAGGAGTATGCGAGGGGAAAAATCATGCTGGCAAAATCAGAGAAAACGGGCCGCGACGCGGCTGACCACTGTGGCTTATGTGGCCGTGTCGCCGAACTCTTTGAATTTCAAGGAAGATCCGAAAAATGTTGCCTGGATTGCTGTGCGGACCTGGCTACCGGCGTTTTGTTAAGCGCAGAAATAGACGCTGCAACGATGGCCGGGCAGAATGCCAACTCTTTAGCGTCCGAATTCGCGGAGATAAGTGACCGGATACTCGAGCGAGCGCAATCCGCTGGAATTCGGCCTTAAAGCAAACCAATCGTTCGAACTGGGATGCGCGAGCATGTAGCGCACTCCTTAAGCCATAGGTCGCGGACCTCGTCGTTTTCGTCGCGATTTGCTTTCCGGGGATGCGGTCTCTTGCTTTATTTCCTGCTGCAATGGACGCGGGAGGGGAAGAGCGCGAATACGCTTGATCCCGCTGGCGAAGAACAGGGAAGCGAGATCCATGAAACAGATGGCCGCCCCGCGCACTGTGGCAACAAACAAAAATATAGGCAAGGGCCACTAGTTTTCATCGAAATCATATCGGCAGGGAAAAGGAGAGAAGAATGGGCGGTTTGAAATGGAAGAAACTATTGGCATTAATACTGGCGGGAGTGTCCTGGGGAGCGACAGCGCGGGCTTTTGCGTTTTCAGACGACGACGCCCAGCCCGCGCCTCCGCACAAAACGGCGGCAGCCGCGACCGCCGCCCCTCCGGAGACGCCGCCAGCTCTGGCAGGGGACGAGGCCACGGCAACTACTGAGCAACCCCAGCGCCGCGCCCTGCCCGCGCCTCTCGATGGTATATTCCCATCCGCAGACTATCTTGGCCCTACTCCACTGATCGGAGTTCCGGATACAGATCCGGTCTATCCACTGACCAAGGCGCTGTGGGCCGTCGCTCCAGCTTTCAAAACCCATAAAATCAAGCTCTACGGGTGGATCAATCCCGGTCTTAGCGTGAGCACCTCCAACAAGTCCAATATTCCAGAGTCCTACGCCATCGTGCCCAACAAAGTTGAACTGGATCAGGCCGTCTTGCGCATCGAACGCCTCCCAGACACCGTTCAGACCGATCACCTGGACTGGGGTTTTCGCCTAAGCACGCTGTACGGCATCGATTATCGTTGGACCACCGCGCAGGGCTGGTTCAGCGGCCAACTTCTGAATCACAACTACCTCTATGGATTTGATCCGGTTGAAGCGTACGCGTTGTTGTACGTCCCCAACATAGGGAAGGGAATGGTTATCAAGGCGGGGCGATACATTTCGCCTCCTGATATTGAGGCGCAGTTGTCACCAGACAATTATTTGTTTACGCACTCATTGATGTTCACGGTTGACTGCTACACGCAAACGGGTATCAACGCCACGATAAAATTGAATGATCAGTGGTCGGTAACAGCCGGTATCCATGCGGGTGATGACATCGCGCCATGGAACAGTGCCGCACACCCGACCGGCATGTTCATGGTGCGATGGGTGTCCAAGAGCAACAACGATTCACTCTACGGAGGCATCGACTCGATCAATAACGGTAAATTTAAAGCGGGCCACGACAATCTGCAGCAGTTCAACCTTACGTGGACACACCGCTTCAATGAGGCCGGGACATTCTTCACAACGACCGAGGCTTACTACATTTATCAATCGCAGGCCCTGGTGGGGGGCACCGTTAACAACGGCCCGCCGCGACCTTGGTTTACCAACGTTGGGGCCGGCGCGCCCATTCCAGGAAATGCTCCAGCAGTGGGCCTTGTCAACTACACCGAGTGGAAATTTTCCAAGAAGGATTTTCTATCCATTCGTCCCCTGGACATTCTCGTCGACAAAAAAGGGGAACGCACCGGTTTTCCAACAACCTACGAAAGTTGGACCGTCGGCGTAACGCACCGGTTCAACGAACTGCTTTCGGTCCGTCCCGAAGTCCGGTATGAATATGCCTACAGTGCTCGTCCTTTCGACAACGGCACTCGGCAGGGACAGTTGATGTTTGGGATCGACACAATTATTCGATTCTAGTTTTGTTATGCGGTGAAATTCACAAACGGGAAAATAGAAGGAAGAGATCAGCTTTTGATCCCTTCCTTCTATTTGCTTGCGTCCGTCACAGCAATATTTTGAAAACTTCCACTGCAGTTTGTCAGCGGTCGTCAGGATTGGATTTTCCCGACCATCGTTGCCGCACACCAGCCAGAAATTGTTCTTTGTCTTTCTTGATCAATTGCACGAGTGCTTCATTGCCCGTATCTTCGTGCCCCGCAGCCCACAGCACCATCTCCGTCAGCACCGGAGCCAGGTCAATTCCTTTTTGCGTGAGCACGTAAACAACCTTTCGCCCATCCAAAGGATCCTTGTTGGTGGTAATGATTCCGTGATTTTCCAGCTTGCGCAGGCGATCCGCCAAAATATTGGTGGCAATTCCTTCGTAGGATTCCAGAAATTCCTTGTAGCTGCGAAATCCTCGCAGCATCATGTCTCGAATAATCAATAGTGACCAGCGGTCCCCCAAGACTTCGACCGAGGCATTCAGGGGACACCCCGAACGCCATTTTGGACTGGACTTCCGCTTGGGCATATTGCCAAGGTATCATTTTTAACTTGCATTATGCAAGTAATGTGGCATGCTTCCCTGATTGTGCGGTTCTAGTCTGCCGGAAAGTGAAAATTGATGGCGGTTCGCGGGTTTTCCAAAGAACGTTTGCTGCGCATGCAGAAAGTCATGTCGGGCTATGTCGAGCGCCGGGATGTTCCAGGCATGGTGACCCTGGTCGGCCGCCACGGCGAAGTTCGCGTCGAAGTATTCGGCTGCAAGTCTGTGGGCGGCAACGACCCCATGCGCCGCGATACGATTTTCCGCATCGCTTCTCTGACCAAGCTGATCACTGCCGCAGCCGCGATGATCTTGATTGAAGAATGCACGATCCGCTTGGGCGA
>Ga0193753_10002264_pt1 | contig 15436 bp, 17 predicted proteins | sample H1c2metaG_FD_144925 | JGI IMG/M metagenome (GOLD analysis project Ga0193753, IMG submission 144925) | Soil microbial communities from a riparian zone of the East river system, Colorado, United States - H1c2 | ecosystem: Environmental > Terrestrial > Soil > Riparian zone | place: USA: East... | reverse complement strand
CCGCCAACCGTCAACCGTCAACCGTCAACTAAAAAAAACCCTACCTTCAAATATCAAACAATTCCCGTGGCACAACAGGATATTGCCGACCTGAAAAAATTTCTAAAACCATTCCCGCCAGATGTGCAGGAAACCGTTCTTTGGTTACGGGATTTTGTCTGGAATTTATATCCCAAATCGAACGAACTCATTTACGATAATTATAATGCGCTGGCGTTCGGATGGTCCCCCACTGACCGGGTAGGACAAGTATTTGCTAATATCGCCATTGGCAGAACCAGCCTGAATATCCAATTTGGATTCTACTGGGGAAGCCAGATTGACGATCCGGAAAACAAACTGATTGGAAATGGAAATCAATACCGCTATTTTCTGGTAAGGAATAGAAACGATTTTCCTAAAACCTATATGAAAAAATTATTGAAGGAGGCTTTTGTCAATTCAATGCTCAAGGTAAAAGATCAGAAACAAATCATGGAAGGAAAGACAATCGTAGTCAATCTCTGCCGCAAAAAGAACTAAAAAGACAAATAAGTCCTGAGTATTCTAAAAAATCATTGTTTCTGCAGAGTAACAATAACCGTTGCTGTCTCATGCTGCGTAAGGGTTTCGCCACCTCCTTCATCCTGCACTTTGTCCTGGACAACATTCGAAGTGAGCGTCAAAACATTTCCGGAAACAGAGAATTTTGAACCCGTGGCTGCAGGAGTTCCGGATCCACCGGATCCAAATAAATTCGAACCCGTATAATGAATTGAATCTTTCCCAATGACTTCGAAACCAGATGAACTATTAGTAGGTGGAACCGTAAATGGAATGGTAGTTGAAAATGTGTCGAGCTGGATGTCATTTTCAAATTCCGTTGCAAACGCTACAATATTTGCTGAATAAGTAATACCCGTACCTGTCATGGTATTGTCGGAAATGGCTATCGTACCGCCATTCGCAGTCGTATTATAATTCGAAGTGGTAATGATCTTTGTATTAAAACCACCTCCATTGTCCACCGCAGTCGCTGAAGTGGTGGCATGCATGCCCACGAAAGTCCAGGTCCCTGATAGGCTCGGCGCACCGCTGGTAGAATTATTGTCCTTTTTACAGGCAATAAAACAAAAAAAGATAGCAGAAAGAAATAAAAAGCTTCCGGATTTTCTCATGAAAAGGATTTTAATAAAAACGAAAAATACTCTCTTATATTGCTGAAAATAAGCGCGAAAATCCTTTAAAATAATCCCCGGAAAAACCGATCATTAATAAGCTTCATTAATTGGGCCCTAGCCTTTGCGCCTTACGCTTTACGCTTTAAATGTTTCCTTTTTTCAGCTCACTGACTCCATAATCTACGGCTCTGGCAGTTAACGCCATATAGGTTAATGACGGGTTCTGGTTTGCACTTGATGTCATACAGGATCCGTCAGTCACAAAAAGATTCGGTGCATCCCATAACTGATTATGTCTATTCAAAACAGACGTTTTAGGATCCCGGCCCATACGGGCCGTGCCCATTTCATGAATACAAAGTCCCGGATTGGCTTCGGGATCATTGAAAGTGTAAATATTTTTCAATCCCGATTTCTCCAGCATCTCGGCCGCACTATTCATCATATCAGCCCGCATGGAAAGTTCATTTTCCCGCCAGATACAATCAAAATCCATCAGTGGCAATCCCCATTTATCTTTCTTATCCTTACTTAATGTCACCCGGTTGTCAGGATGCGGTAAATGTTCACCCCATCCACCTATCCACATGGACCAATCTCCGGTCTCCGTAAGTGTTGCTTTCAAAGATTCACCGATCCCTTCTAAATCGGCTACCCTTCCCCGGTAGGCTCCGCCCTGATACCCAAATCCCCGGACATAATCCTTCTGAATAGTCTTGTCATTGATATTTCGAAACCTTGGAATGTATATTCCATTCGCCCTTCTCCCATAGAAATAACTGTCCTGAAATCCGTCATATGTCGCACCTGCACCTACATGATAGTGATGATCCATTAAATAACGTCCCAGCGTACCGCTGCCATTCCCGAGTCCTTCCGGATGCGCATCGGAAACTGAATTCAGGAGTATCGCTGTGGTCCCGATGGTGGAGGCATTCAGGAAGATAATTTTTGCAAAATATTCTTCTGTAACCATGGTATTCGCGTCGATAATCCGGATACCCCTCGCCTTTTTTCTATCCTTATCATATATCACACTTTCTACTATCGAAAACGGTCTGAGCGTCAGATTGCCCGTGGCATTTGCGGCCGGGAGCGTTACACCATTACTACTGAAATATCCAGTAAATGGACAACCCCTGTCACACAAATTCCTGTACTGGCAAGGACCCCGGCCGTTCAGTCCCTTACTAAGGTTTGCAACCCTTCCGATGATCATCCGTCGTCCGTCAGAGAATTCCTCATTTATTTTTTCTGTAATATGCTTTTCAAGACAATTCATTTCCATCGGAGGAAGAAATTCACTGTCGGGCAACTGGAGCAAGCCTTCTTTCGATCCGCTGATGCCCACGAATTTTTCAACATAGCTATACCAGGCTGCGATGTCCTTATAGCGGATCGGCCAATCCACTCCATGACCATCTTTAGCATTGGCCTCAAAATCCAGATCGCTCCAGCGATAACACTGACGGCCCCACATCAAACTTCTCCCGCCTACATGATATCCCCGAATCCAGTCAAATGGTTTTAGTTGCGTATAGGGATGTTCCAGATCGTTTACAAAAAAATGCTTATTGGTTTCATTGCAAAAACCACGAACCTGGATATGCTGTTCCTTTCGCATTTCTTCGGTTATGGATCCGTGGTGATCAAATTGCCAGGGCGCAAGATTGGCCGTGGGATAGTCTTTAATATGCTCCACATTCCTGCCTCTTTCCAGCACCAGTGTTTTTAGCCCCCGCTCGCAAAGCTCCTTCGCGGCCCAGCCACCGCTGATACCGGATCCTACTACAATGGCATCGTATGTGTTTTGTTTTAAGGATCTGTTGTTGATCGCGGGTGAATCGGGTGGCATAGCATCGTTGATGTTGTACTATGAATATAGATGTTATCAGGCTAAAATAAAAAAAGCACCACTGCCGGATGCTTTTTGAAATATGACGAGGAAATCGCGATTACGTTTTCGGTTTATCTTTCAGGGACGATTTAGGCACGTATATCTTTTTTCCCTTTTTATCCACATAATAGTATTTGGAGCTGTGATCTATATATATGGGCGATTGACCGGCAGGACCGACCTTATCTTTATAGACCTCGTCAACTACAGCAGATTTCCCTTTGGAAGCCAGTTCGGCTGTTTTATTTCCTGCTTTTTTTACTGCAGTATCCACCTGCGCCTGAGTTACAAAGACTACACCCAGCACCATAAATAACATAATTCCTGACTTTTTCATATGCTCTTTTTTAATTATTAATCCAATCCGCTGATATGCATAAAAAATGATGCCATGAAAGGGAATGTCTTGTTAATAACTAATCAGGCGCCGGATCAGGAAGAACATAGCCACAAGGAGTGCAATCACAAATATGATCTGAAAGGTTATGATCAGTTTAAATTTAAACTGATGCCGGTTTGCCTTCACTATGCTTTCTTCTCTCACGTCATCCGGCAAAAGTTTGATGGCTACATTGAGCAATAACGGAACGATCACGATATCATCAACATAACCAAAGAATGGAATAAAATCAGGTATCAGGTCGATGGGACTGAGAAGATAAATAATGGATAAAATAGCGGGCAACTTTGCCAATAGAGTCGTACGACTGTCCCGCAGGCCAAAAAAAAGAATAAGAATTTCCTTTTTAAGCATCCATGGTCGGATCTTCGGACGTTTAACAATCATGATATGAACATATGTAAGAATCTTTTCCTGTTACATCAAAAGTTACACCACATACATTGTATAATTTTATATTGCAACATCCAGACAAAATACGGTCATATTACTAACCTGAATTCAAAAAAATAGTATTGACAAAGGCAGCTCCAGATCCTTCAATAAGTTATGAATCCCTTACTATTGAATTCATACGGGAGGAAGTCCGCAATTTTAAAACTTTTACTTTCCGGGAAGGACATTCCATCAAATACGAGTCCGGTCAGTTTATCACCCTTGTGGATAATTCCGGGAAACGGGAAATTCGCAGATCTTATTCGATCATCTCATCGCCTGCATTGAATGAACCGCTTACTATCGCAGTTAAACGTATTGACAACGGATTTTTCTCCAGAAAACTGGTCGATCATACACAGATTGGCGATCAGGTTTTCACAACAGGTGCGGCCGGATTCTTTCGTATTCCGGAAAATATTCAGTTGTTTAAGCATGTTTACTTTTTTGCCGCCGGCAGCGGCATTGCACCGATACTTTCCTTGATCAAAACAGTGCTGCATGACCACCGGGATATTTTTGTAGTCCTGGTATACAGTAATCCTTCGATCGAATCCACCGCATTTTATGACTTGTTAAAAAGCCTCGAACTTAATTATCCCCTACAATTACAGGTAAATTTTCTGTTTAGCTCAGAAGCAGATCTGAGAAAGGCACGTTTAAACCGTGAGTTACTCCTTGAATTTTTGACATTAAATCAATTCGACCGGGAGAAAATATTATTTTTTACCTGCGGACCGGAAAATTATATGCGAATGATTATTTTTCTTCTGCTTGAAGAAGGTTTTCCAGGTGAAAATATCAAAAAAGAAGATTTCAATCCGGGCAATAAAAAGCTGGCCCACCGCGCACCTCCGGATAAAAATACATACCAGGTTACGATTGAACTAAACGGAGCCAGTTTTCAATTCCCTGTGCCATATCCAGACAGTATACTGCAGGCTGCAAAGAAATTAAAATTGAATCTTCCGTATAGTTGTGAAACCGGTAAATGCGGAAGTTGTGCAGCCATTTGCACATCTGGAAAAGTATGGCTTTCTAATAATGAAGTGCTGACCGATAAAGATCTGGACAAAGGACTGGTATTAACATGTACAGGCCATCCGCAAATGGGCGATGTGATATTAAAAATTGGCTAAGCTCTTACCAATTACCAATGATTTTATCAAAGTTCATTTAATGTTCCCTTGTTGTCACAAGCACTATCAATTACCACTGATTTTATCAAAGTACAGATAACGTTCCCTTGTTGTCACAAGCACTATCAATTACCACTGATTTTATCAAAGTACAGATAACGTTCCCTTGTTTTATCCGGCGCGCGACGTGTGTCGTAGCCAATAAACATGATGGGATCCTTCTGCCAGCTTTGATACAGGGGCCAGTAAGGCAGGCCGGTTCCATTGGGATTTTTGGTCCTGATAAAATTCACAAAATAATCCTGCATGATCGTGGAAACCATATAGTCCGAGGGCTGCCAGTCATACACTCTGTTACTGGGAAGGTTACCGAGTGCATATTCAATTTCTGCCGAATGGACGGCTCCCTGGAAAAAACCGAGTCCGTTGAAATTTTTTGCAGTGGCTTCGGTTTCAGAAGCATCTTTGCGCGGCGACTTGTTGATATCCGCCATCAATCCCGGTCTTGCTTTTGTAAAGAAATAGCGATATACAGGGCTATTGGTTTTTGTATGCAGGTCAACCCATCTCCAGGACCCGAAAGCATTTGTACGGTCGGATGCCAGGGACGTTGCAACTACAATGACATCGGAATCGTTGTTGACAGAATATAATTTTAGAATCTCATCCGTGTTTGTGGGATATAATTTTTTGATTGCATTCGTATAATTTTCTTTTGTTGGTTCTGCATTTCCCAATATAGATTTCCAATTGGATTCTTCAGAATTCCAGCCGATGATAACAGGAACCTTAGCCACCCTGCCTGTTTTATATAAGGTAACCGGTGATTCAGGAAAAAAATACCCGTCAATATCCAGTGGAAAATCATCAGGTCCCGGTTTGGCTGTCGCATTTAAAAGTTGTTCAGCCGGCAAGGCTCGAAGTTCCTTTAATGAATTCGCGCCAGCTGTTTTGGAATATTCCAGACCGATTTTTTCGGCTTCGCTTAAGGTAACCACAGATTTGAACTTTAGAATAGAACCACTCTCACCAATAGCACCCGCGAATAAATTTCTCGCCAGCGGAGACACAATCTGGGCACAAACCGAAGATGAACCGGCAGATTCTCCGGCAATCGTAATATTATCCGGGTTTCCTCCAAATGCCGCAATATTTTTATGCAGCCACCGGAGCGCCTCTGTCTGGTCCATTAATCCGTAATCTCCCGAACCATGAAATGCCGACTCTCTGCTGAGTTCCGGATGTGCGAGAAATCCAAATACACCGAGCCTGTAATTCACTGTGACCGCCACGATACCCTTACGGGCCATAGATTCCCCATCATATCGATATTCTGATCCATCTCCGGCTTTCATTCCACCACCATAGAAAAAAACCAATACCGGTAATTGCTCGTTTCCGGTTTTCGCCGGCGTCCAGATATTCAGGTAAAGACAATCTTCGCTTACTCCGGGCGATCTGAAATTCATGTCGCTGTAAATGGGTAATTGCATTGGCCTTGCCGAAAAATGATCGGCTTTCAGCGTTCCCTCCCAGTTTTTTACAGGCTGTGGTGCTTTCCATCGTAAGTCACCAACAGGTGGTTGGGCAAAAGGAACTCCTTTAAACATTGAGATTCCGGAAATCAGCGTGCCCTGCAGCATTCCATTGGCTGTCTTTACTGTTGGCAAACTGCCGTCTGAGGTTAATTGACCGGAGGCCATGATCGTAATCAGCAAAAAGCAACATAACAAAACAATCGGTTTCATAAATACAGAATTGATTCGAAGTTAAACCTTTGAAAATTCAATATAATATACATTTTTCATTCACCAATCGTTTCCCCTTTCCCGGAAGTCATTTCATATGGGCCGCACTGAACACACATTCTTCATTCCCCGAATGTTTCCCCTTTTTTCCCGGGCGCCAATGGTATGGTCGCATTTAGCCCGTTAATAGCCGTTTTCACACCTTCCTTTCCTGTTTAATAATAATAGTTTTGGGTCTCAAACATTTACTATGAGAAAAGTAATTTTATTTATGCACGTTTCCCTCGACGGATTTGTATGCGGTCCCCATGATGAATTGGATTGGGCAACAACGAACGACGATGAAGTCGGGAAATTTCTGATTCCCGATTTGCAAAAAACAGTAGACACGATGCTGGTGGGCCGGGTATTATACCAGGGCTTTGAACAATATTGGCCAGCTGTTCCGAATGATCCAAAAGCACCGCCGGAACTCGTTGAACTTTCACATTGGATGGAGGATACTCCAAAGGTGGTTTTTTCGAATACCTTGAAAGAAGTAAAATGGAAAAATTCGAAACTCGCGATAGCCGATCCCGCAACAACGGTTCAGCAAATGAAGAACAAACCAGGTGGAGATATGGTCATTTTTGGAGGAGCGGCTCTCGCTGCTTATTTTACAAAAAATAATCTGGTAGATGAATACAGACTCAAACTGGAACCGATTGTACTGGGAAAAGGGAAACCATTGTTTAAGGATGTGAAGGATCGCGTAAAATTAAAGCTGGTCAGGTCAAAAGCATTCGAGTCGGGCGTCACCGGACTTTATTACGACGTGATAAAATAAATTGCGTCATCTCACTTCCGGGGTAATCGCTAGATATACATTTCTGCCGGATAAATAGCGTCGCCATTTATTTCTCCGGTGATGAGTTGATATGGATTTCCGGCCTGATAAATGGCGTCGCCCTTGATCTCCCTGATGATCTGTTGAAATGGATTGCCGGACAAAAATGAATAACTTTATCCCGCCGGGAATCCTTTAAAACTTTCGGTCAGGAATCATGCGCATAGTTTCTGGTAAATTCTTCGATTACATTTTCATATTTCTTTTGGTTTCTCCTTTGCAATACTGCGCCCGGGCGCAATCTGCATCTCCCCCGTCCCTCGCCGGAAAATATACTAAACTGGTCTGGCAGGACGAGTTTGACCATCCCGGTCTCCCGGATCCTGCAAAATGGAAGTATGATACCGGCTTTATCGCTAATCACGAACTTCAATATTACACGCGCAACCGCGCAGAAAATGCCATCGTAAGTAACGGCCTCCTGGATATCGTGGCCAGAAATGATTCAATTATTTCTAATGGTCATGTTTATCCGATTACTTCCGCCCGCATCAAAACACAAGGAATTAAAGACTGGACCTACGGCAGAATGGAAATTCGAGCCAAAATTCCTTCTTCCCTGGGCACCTGGCCTGCAATCTGGACACTGGGCAGCAATATTGACAAGGTCGATTGGCCCGCCTGCGGGGAAATTGACATCATGGAACATGTCGGCTTTATGCCCGATACATTACATTTCAATGAACATGCGGCCGGTACGAATGCCGGCACCCGGATATACTCTCTGTCACCGGAAAAAGATTTTCATATCTATGCGATAGAATGGTTTCCCGACCGTATTGACTGGTTTTTTGACGGAAATAAAGTTTTCACTTACACGAATGAACATCGCGGAGAAGACGCATGGCCCTATGATAAACCGCAATTTATTATTCTGAACCTTGCCTTCGGGGGCGATTGGGGTGGCACCAGGGGTGTATCATTGCCATCCCTTCCACAACATTTTTATATTGATTATGTCCGCGTGTACCAATAACACTACACACACAAGTATGGAAGACTGGAAGTACAAGTGTATTAGTTAGTGTTTGTCCCGTCACTTCCATACTTCCATACTTCCATACTTTCATACTTGCTCTTCTATTTCCTCGAACTTAATGCGGATGTGCTGGTTCCTGTGTTTTAGGATCACGAAGAGTTCTCCGAAACTCAGCTGGATCATCGGTTTCACAATCGCATCGTGGGAAATCCGCCAGTCTGTTTGTTTCTCGACATAATTCCTGAGTTTATCCTTGTACTTCCTGTTCACGAGGTTTTCCAACTCCTTGGCGCTGCGAACCACTGCAAAAAACATCCGGTAACCGGAACCGGCTGTCAGCATCTCCTGCATTTTTCTCAGGTGGCCCGGATTTTCAAGGTCAATGATCGCCGCAAATCTGTCCTTTTTAACCGCGTTCACATGCAACTTTGCTTCTCCCAATTCCATATAATCGGAAAACAATAAGTTCACACGGGTGCAAGCCGGGTCCGTCTCCATCGCCCTGACCCTGTGATAAGTCTGGGACACGAGATAACGTCGCCCCAATTGAATGAGCCGGGGAAGATAACCAGGCCTGAACTCCTCGAATGGTTGTAGCATAACTTAATCGCAACTATGGAAGAATGGAAGTATGGAGGTATGGATATGGAGGTATGGAAGTACAAGTATAGTAGTTAGTGTTTGTTTTTCACTTCCATTCTTCCATACTTCCATTCTTCCATACTCGCCTTAGTTTTTTATCCTCAAAATCTCTCCCATCCTCGTCGTGTAACGGGGCGACAAATAATCGGTTTTGAGTCGGTAAGGACGATCAAACCCCTGGGCAGCCGTCCGCAGGATCTCCTTCCCGATCGACTGATTTATCTGATCGATCGTTCGCATGACACGCCGGTTTTTTTCGTGGTCGGCCCTGTCGAAAAAACTGCCCTGCACCGAGGATTCCGGTACCAGGTCCATCACGGTCACGCCACATTTCATGTAGAGGAATCCCGGTTTAAAAATCAGATCCAATCCCCGGAGGGCCACCTTAATAATCTCACCACTGTGGTTGGATGGCCTGTCCAGGTCGATGTCGATTGAACGCAGATATTGCGCCTCATCCGTTTTATGGGGATTTGTCTGAATGAAAACCTGCAGGCTGCGGCAACAGGTTTTGTCCTTCCGCAATTTGGTTGCGCAACTGGCCGCATAATTTGCCAACGCTTCGGCGATCCGGTTTTTCTCAGCAATCCGATTTCCAAAAGACCTGGATGTACAAATATTTTGCCGGACCGGCCTTTCCACCTCCCACGCAATGGACGGAACGCCGCGCAGCTCAAACAAAAGGCGATGGCCGACTACCGATAAATTTTTCCTTATCCATGCCTCCGGCGCTTCTATGAATTCGGCAGCCGTTTTAAATCCGGAGCGTGATAAGAAAAGCGCATACTGATGCCCGATACCCCAGATCTCTTCCACCGGAGTGGCGGTCAACATTTCGCTGACCAGCCCGGGATTGGCCGCCCAGAATACCGATGCCGGTTTATAATGTTTTTTTGCGTGACAGTTGGCCATCTTCGCCAGTGTCTTCGTGGGACCAATACCGACCGATACCGGAATGCCAAGATTTCTTTTGATCGTCTTCCGGATATCGCACCCCAGCTGCCGGAGGTCCGCCTTCCGCATCTCCCCAAGATCGAGAAAGGCTTCATCAATCGAATACATCTCGATTTTTGGCGCAAAAAAAGCCAAACTATCCATGATCCTCCGGCTCATATCACCATATAAAGTATAGTTCGAGCTGAAAACCGCAACACGGTGTTGATCAAGGAATTTGTTCATGATAAATGCAGGTGCGGCCATTCCGATCCCGAGTGCTTTGGCTTCATCACTACGCGAAATCGCGCAGCCGTCGTTATTCGACAACACGATGACGGGACGGCCCTCCAGTTTTGGATTAAAAACCCTTTCACATGAACAGTAAAAATTATTGCAATCCACGAGCGCGTACATATAGTCGAATTGAGTTTACACAATACCTGCCTTCCATTTCAAATATCTGCAAGCTATTTTGGTCACCTTGCCCGAGTCCTCATCGCGTACATTTCTGCAAAATTATTGTCAATTTTCGCAGGTCCTCATCGCATACATTTCTGCAAAATTATTGTCAATTTTCGCAGGTCCTCATCGCATACATTTCTGCAAAATTCTTGTCAACTTTTGCAGGTCGTCATCGCATACATTTTCTCAAATCCTGCGTGTCAGTAATGATATACGTCACGACGCCCCAAACCTGCATATCCATATCCTCGCTGATTTTTATTTCCGGGTATTTACTGTTCGCAGGCACCAGCCAGCACAGATGATCATTTTTTCGGAGAAACTTGACAGTAAACTCGCCGTTGAGAACCGCAACGACAATATTACCATTCACGGGTGTCAGCGAACGGTCCACCAGGAGCCTTGCTTTGGGCGGAATAAAGGCACCCATCATGGAATCGCCCGTGCATTCCACAATGAATGTGGACAAAGGGTGGCTGATTAACTCCCGGCTCAAGTCAATGCTTTCCTCCATATAATCCAGGGCCGGCGAAGGAAAACCAGCCGGCACGGCCGTTTCATAATACAATAGCTCCATCGGGATCCTTTTTTATTCGATCGTTTTCTCCACAAGTTTACTAAATATTTTAGTAATATAAAACTAAATGAACCTTGATTTTCCCAGCCCGTCCATATAGCGTCAAAATACCCGCGAACGAGCGTGGCCTCAATTTTGGTTAATTTTAAATGAGAACGAATTCCGTTTAATGACTGACTTTGAAGAAAAGAATGAATGCCATTAAATGAACAACCAGGGAGAAAAGAATGAATTCCATTAAATAAACGACTATGAATAAGAGAATGAATTCCATGAAAAAAATGAAAATGAGTAGTCTCCTGATTCTTTTTATTCTTTGTCTGGCAACATCGGGGTTTAATGAATTTCCCGAAAGACCCGGATCAGTTCTGGAAACCCGGATGACGAATCAGGTCGCCGGAACTGCCCCGGAGATCTGCTTCGGAACTGCCCGGGCGTTTTTCTTCGGAACGCCCCCGGACATGCTCTTCGGAACTCCACTGGGCGTTGACTCCGGGACGCCGTGGAATATTTTTTTAGCGCTCACGAAAAAGACGCTGGAAGTACCAGAGCCCTGGACAGCGAAACAGCTCATGGCTCCGGCCGATCTGGCCGCCATCATCACTGATCCCGATGTAAAAAAGCCGGTCATTATTTGTGTGGGGCCGGGAGCCCTGATTAAAGGGTCCCTGGATATGGGACCCGCCAAGGAAAAAGGAAATCTCGAAAAATTGAAACAGCAATTAAACAAACTCCCGCGTGACGCGAATGTGGTGATCTATTGCGGATGCTGCCCGTTTGAACACTGCCCGAATATCAGGCCCGCATTCGTTTTATTAAATGAAATGAAATTCAGTAACGCCCACCTGCTGAACCTGGAACACAATATCAAGACGGATTGGGTCGACAAAGGATACCCACAAGCTTAAAGCGTAAAGCGTAAAGCGTAAAGCGTAAAGCGTAAAGCATAAAGCGTAAAGCATTTAGAATGGAAAAGTATGGTGGCGTAAATACATTCGATATACTACCTGCAACCATACACTCCCTACACTTCAGCTTTACGCTTTACGCTTTACGCTTTGAGCTTGTTAATGTTTCCTCCAACGACCGGCGACCCAGTATTCACCGTAAGCATGTTTTTTCCAATGACCGGGAATCCATACCCAGCCCGGATGCGGAGGCGCAGCCCAATATCCGCCGGAATAAACGTAACCACCGCCATTGGGTTTCCACTCTTCCGCAATCCAAACATGATTCGGACCCGGCGCTACGGGTCTTACAACCACGGGCGCTACGGGCCGGACCTTAACATAAATTGTTTGTGCAGACGCCGATAAACTAATTCCTGTTGTCAAAAAGCCAAATACAAATAGTACAGACAAGAGTTTTTTCATAATGCATATTTTTCGTTTGACCATATTCGAAGGAAATGGTTTAATACGTACAATATGCATAACGTCTGGCAAACATAGACCGGTGTAAACCGCTTGTTAAGCCTGTCGTCTACTGTAATTTTTGAATCAGCGAATCATAATAATTTTTGGTGAAAATCACATCCGGCAGGTTGTGATACCAATTGGATTCATGTTCAATGGAGAGCATACCTTTAAAGCTCTGTCTTTTTAACTCCGCCAGTACAGCCGGAAAATCTACAACGCCCTTGCTGACAACCGTATCGTTCGCTTTTGGATTGTTAAATTGTACAATATCCTTCAGGTGGACACCAATGATATGTCCTTCTAATTTTTTAAGACAGTCGACAGGGTTCAAACCATTTCTGGCCCAGTGACCCACATCGGCGCATGAACCAATATGTGCATGACCCTGGATGGCTGCCAACACGGAGTCAGGGCTCCAGTACATATTCGGTTTGGGATGATCGTGAATGGCTACAGGAATTCCGTATACGCCTGCCAGACTATCTACGAGATCCCATTGATTTTTTATTGGTTCAGCAGTAATATAACTCATTCCCAAATTTTTGGCCAGCTCAAAAGTCTTAATCCATTCAGTTTTATTCTTTGGAACAATCACACCCATGGCCACAGCCTGGATACCGTGTTTATTTAATAACGCCTTCAATTTGGCAAGTGTTTCGGGAGACATGTCCAGTCCGTATTTACCAGTCATTCCGCCACCCAGGTTCTGTCCGATAAACGCTTCGATATTCTTAATTCCAGAACTGTCAACCTTATCCAATGCGTCACTGAATGAAAACATCCGGAACGTCCACATCTGTATACCTAATTTAAATCCGGCAGTGGAACCTGTATTTGCCGTACTGCTGTCCGGTTTTACTGCACTACTGTCGGCAGTTGCGGTCGATGAAGAAGAAGACCCGTTACATCCGATCATAAAACAAATAACGAGCAGAGATAAAAAAATGGAAGCAAACCGTTTCATTTGTTACTTTTTAATGAAAAATAATCATTTCAGTTTTGTAAGGTCGCCATTTTAAAGGAAAAAAAATAACTGCGATGAATAAAAAAAATGGGTAAAGAATTACTCAATATTCAATTAACAAAATTTATAAACCGGCGGACCATCCGGTTTCTTGAAATTGAGTAACTTGATGAACCATTTTAAACCAATATTATTTAACCACACAACGACTTTCATATGAAAAGAAGAATTATTATCAGGTTAGCTGCCTTTGTTTTTATCGGCCTTTTGGTGAGCAGTCATTCCTGGGCACAGGGTGATAAAAGCACAAGACCAAGCCCGCCGGCAACTGCCAAAGGGAAAATTAAAGATGCCAATATAACGATTGACTACAGTAGTCCGTCTGTGAAAGGAAGAACAATCTGGGGATCCCTGGTTCCTTATAATAAGATATGGAGAGCGGGTGCCAATGAAGCCACCATTTTTACAACAGATAAGGATGTTATGGTGGAAGGCAAGAAACTCCCGGCTGGCAAATACAGTCTTTTTATGACACCAGGCGAAAAAGAGTGGACTGTTATTTTCAATTCCCAAACTGGTCAGTGGGGTATTAAGAATTCCGGAGATGCGAATCTGGATCCGGCAAAAAATGTGCTGGAGGTAAAAGTAAAGCCAAAAACAGAAAAAGAAGTGCAGGAAAAACTGACGTATACGATCGAAGATAAAATGATGGATAAGGGATTTTCCATGACCTGGGATAAAGTGAAGGTGTTTGTTTCCGTCAAATAGTTGCCTTGGAAAGCTGCTTTAGGCGTTAAGACTAAAGCGTTGGGCGTTACGCGTAAGCGTTAGGCGTTACGCGTTAAGCGTTAGGCGTTACGCGTTACGCGTTAAGCGTTAGGCGTTACGCGTTACGCGTTACGCAAAAAAGCCCGGATAATTTCCGGGCTTTTTTATGAGAGCCATTGGCCCTCAAACTCTTCAAACTCTTTGTTGATTTTCCTGAACCTGTTTTTATAGGTCAACAGTCTTTTTTTCAAAGGAGAATGGTTTTCCTTATTAAATATTTTATAATCAAATGGTTGGGTTTCTCTTGAGAAAGCGCCCAGCTTCATTTTCCCCAATTGCATTTCATGGCGGATATCATCTATTTCGGTTCTCAGCACATAAAACTCTTTTTCAAAATGGTCACTTTTTGATTTCACTTCCGGTTCTTTACGTTTGGTCCGTAATTCTGTCAGGTAGTCTCCAAAAATACGCAGCACGTTGATGTCGAAGTTTAATTCTGCTATCACTAAACGGTATTTAAGATGAAGACTCATTACGGAGGGAGTGGCCGGCATACAATCGTTTTATCGTACAATTTAAACCTCTAAGCTTAAAGCACAAAGCGCAAAGCGTAAAGCTTTCCAATTTAATCCCGCTAAATGTTTAAGTCTTGGCTAAATTAATTCGCTATCCAAAACAATAATGCCTTACGCTTTACGCTTTAAGCTTGCCTTACACTTTACGCTTGCTTAGGCATAGCATTTGATAATAGTATAGGATCTTTTTGAAATCCGATTCATAGTCAGATCCATCATCCTGTAGATTTATACTGAACGAATGTAAAAACCAGGCTTTTTGAGAACTATTGATAACCTACCAGGCGGGAACTTTCAGAATCGGATGTTAACCCGTATTATTTAGAGTTGGAGAGAATTCCCTGCAATTTTTGTACCAGGGTCTGAAAACCATGAATATTGGAAGGCTTTACAAAATAGGCAAAGGCACCTTTGGCCAGACACTGGGTTTCAAAATGTGTCGAATTTGAG
>Ga0193753_10002263_pt1 | contig 15442 bp, 14 predicted proteins | sample H1c2metaG_FD_144925 | JGI IMG/M metagenome (GOLD analysis project Ga0193753, IMG submission 144925) | Soil microbial communities from a riparian zone of the East river system, Colorado, United States - H1c2 | ecosystem: Environmental > Terrestrial > Soil > Riparian zone | place: USA: East... | reverse complement strand
TTCTCGTCACGGGTTGCCAACCCAACTTAGTCACCGCCCCATGATAGGAGTTCTCATTCGGAAAACCGAAGAGCAGGTTTATGCCCAACTGCCTGCAGAGATCGAAGGTCATCAGCGAAAGCTCGACGAACATTCCCTTGAACCTGTGTTTCGGATGCGTCATCGTATCCGCCGATTGCGCCGCGAGGATCTTTTTTTCTCCCTGCTGAATAAAACAGGGGATCACGCCGTAGTATGCCACTGGTTGCCGCCGGTCGTTGTAAGCAATGAACCCGGTAAATGAAACGCCGGTGTATGCCGTATCGTATTTGTTGATGTAATGCCTGGCCGGCACAGGACCATATACCTCAACATGCAACGCCGTGAGATCGCCGATATTTTCCCGGCTCAATCTTACGATGGAGTAACCCTTGGCCGCCTGCTCAGTTATAATTTCCGGTGATGCTTGCATAGGATTGGTTGAGTGATGAAATAAATGGGTTAATGGTCAGTCTTTCCCTCAATCCTTCCACCTCTTCATCAGATGGATGCATGAGGTCAGTAGCCAGGAAGCGGGTGTATCCTGCCTCGCGTGCCTCCGCGATGACAGCCGGTGAATACGATCCATAGGGAAATGCGAGGGCCGTGATCTCTTTTTCCGTCACCCGCTCGAGATATTGTTTCGATCGTCGCAGGTCTTTCTTCAACCCCACCTGTTCGATCCGCGCCAGGTCATCATGATAGTAGCCATGCGCACCGACCGTCGCCCATTTGCTTTGTGCGAGTGCCCGTAGTTGCACATCTTCCAGCAGCAACCAATATTCCTGGTCCGCTTCAAGCCTGAAATCCCCGAGAAGGCTCAACAGCTCCGCCTTGGGTCTGAAGTCTTTTTCCCGGAGTATATCCTGGAGGGATCTTCCCGCGGAAACCGACCAGTATTTTTTTTCGCGTCCTCTTATGAAATAGTCGTCGAGAAAACTAAAATCGGAAGGGCCGTGTTTCGCCGCCATACTGAGCACATCGTTCCAGAGAATATCATATCCCGCTTCCCTCGCGCCCGTAACGAAGAACGTGGCGGGCACCTTGTATTTCTCGAGCAGGGGCAGCGCATTCGTGAAGTTATTGGCAAAGCCATCGTCGAATGTCAGGCAGATGCTGAACCTGTCGCTGCTGAATTCTCCCCGGTAGAATTGATCGAGGGAGATGATGTTGAAATATTTCCGGAAGTATCGAAGCTGCTCCTCGAATTTCCGTTGGGTAATGAACAGCGTGTTGTATCGTAGCGGATCGGTTCGGCATATTCCATGGTACACGAGTATTCTTGCGCCCTTTGCATTCCGCAAAAAAGAACGGTCGCAGCCCAGCATGTGCCCGGCATGTCGCTGCATTCTTCTCCACCGTTGGACTATTTCGCTAGGTTTGTTCATTAACCCGGTTATCTTTTTTCCTTAGCTTTAAAAAATGCAAGTGATAAAAAAAATCTTAGGGTATCTCGGCGGCCTTCATTATCCCCAGGACTTCCTCTGTCTCGCGCAGGAATCATTTGCACCCGTTCTTCGCGCGTACATTGTCAGCGATCAGCGTGTACTCGCCGATGTCACCACGCGGCACCTGTTCAATGGCTATTCGCCCGTCATCTTTTCTTTTGCCCCCGGTACAGAAGGTTTGACCGGGGAAAAATCAGAGCTGCTGCTGACACATGAGCCGTTAAGAATAAACGATATATTGACGAGGAGGGTTGCCCTGGCAGGACTCAGGCTTCAAAGAATGGATGTGCCGGCCGCACCGCTTTTCTATGAGTGTACCGATGGCTGGCATCGCTTCGTGCCGACCGTTGCGCAACTGGCAGGGCGGCTGCAGAACCGGCTGTACAACCGGAAGAAGGGAAACGTGTACCTGGCGGGCAACCTGCATACGCAGGTACAGGTGGCCTATGCGATCCCGCGGAAGATTAGTCTCGTGACCGTACCCACCGCCGGGGGATACAATCTTTTCCCGACGGACCTGCACGGCCGGCTGGATGATGACACATATATTATTTCTCTCCGGCATGGCGGCATGGCCTGCAGCCAGGTAGAGGCATCGGGCGGGTTTGTATTGAGCGATATGAAGGCCGTGGAATGTAAAAAGGTGTTTGCCCTGGGCAGGAATCATATGCAACCGGGAAAGGACAGGGCCGCATTCGATTTCGGAGCGGCGGAATCACCGGTGTTTCGGTTGCCGCTGCCGGATGGCATGGTGTCCTGCAAAGAGCTGGAGGTCCTCTCTACCTTTCAAAAAGGCATACACAAGATCCTTGTCTGCCGCATCGTTTCCGCCTCGCCCGTCGCCCCCCTGGGAGGCACGCTTGCGCACGTCCATAACAGCTATGCCACATGGCGGTATAAAAATCACCTGGCAAGCAACTATATCATGCGGTAGCCGTATTTAGTTTGTATCGTATCAATGGGTGGTTTGATTGGAAAAAGGATGCAAAGAACCCTTTGAGCGATATCAACTTTACGTTCGATGTCAAAAATACTTCTCTTCAATCCGCGCAGTGCGAGATATAAGCCCAGGATCCCCAATTCTATCCTTAGTATTGCGGCCTCCATAGAGGGAAAATATGAATATGTGATCGTAGATGGAAACCTGGAGCAGGACCCTGCGGCCAAGATATTCTCGTATCTCGCCACGGGCAGTTTCGGCTACTTCGGGTGTACGAGCATGCCCGGTCCGCAACTCAAGCAGGCCATACCGGTTACGAAAAGGATACGCGAGGAATATCCCGGGATAAAGGTCATCTGGGGCGGTTACTTCCCGGCCAACCAGTTCGGGTCGGTCCTCAATTCCGGCATGGTCGACTTCGTGATAAATGGCCCCGGTGATAAATGTTTCCCGGCATTGATCGATGCCCTCGAGCATAACAAGCCCTTCGACCTCATCGGCAACCTGATCTACAAGTCCGGCGGCGAGATCGTGAAGACGAGAAAGGATGAGCTTTATGACCAGGATGAGTTGCCCCTATTGCCCTATGAGAAGCTGAATCAATTTTATTCTCTTAAGAAATATCTCGGTAAGACCTATCTCGGATCGCGCACCATCGCGTATCATTCCAGCGTGGGCTGTCCCTTCAAGTGTTCCTTCTGTGCCGTGGTCCCTATCTATAATGCAAGATGGAAAGGACGTTCGGCAGAATGTATCTACAGGGATATAAAACTTCTCCGGGATAACTATGGCGGCAATGCGATCGAGTTCCACGATAATAACTTCTTCGTGTCGGAAAAAAGGACGGTTGATTTTGCCAACCTCATCAAGAACGATAAAATGGTTTGGTGGGGAGAGGGAAGAATAGATACGATAAATAAATACTCGGACAGTTCCCTCGCGCTGATGCGCGAGTCGGGATGCAAGATGATCTTCTTCGGCGCGGAGACCGGCAACGATGAGATACTGAAGAAAATGGACAAGGGCGGAACGCAAAGTGCGGCGCAGATCAGGGAATTCGCGGCAAGGATGGCGAAGTTCGATATCATACCGGAATATTCGTTCGTCCTCGGCACGCCTGCTCCTACGGCGAAACAGGTGATGAAACAGATAGACGACGATATCGCCTTCATCCGTGAGATAAAGTCGATCAATCCTCGGACGGAGATCATCATCTATGTCTACAGTCCCGTTCCCGTAGAAGGATCGGACATGTACAAGAAGGTACTGGAATCGGGCTTTCGTTTCCCCGAGAAATTAGAGGAATGGATCAGCCCGCAATGGGAATCGTTCGACCTGCGGAAGAATCCATTGACGCCGTGGCTGACACCGGAGATGATCGATAAGATAAGAGACTTCGAGATCGTGTTGAATAGTTATTACCCAACCGTCTCCGATATCAGGCTGACGGGCATGAAGAAGAAACTCATGCGCGGCCTGTCGTACTTCAGGTACAAGGCTGGCATCTATTCCATGCCCTACGAACTGAAGGCCCTGCAGGTGTTGTGGAAATACCGGCAACCGGAGATTGAAGGTTTTTAATATGAGGACAGCGGTACAATATATTGTCTCGAGGACCTACCGGCCTCTGCTCGTCAGGTATCTTTCGAGGTCACGCAGCTATACCTGGAAGGGGATCGGCGTGGAAGTATATCCCGGCGTCTTTCACCCGGGCTTCTTCTTCAGTACAAAACTATTGCTTGGGTTGATGCAACGCAGATCTCTCGCGGGAAAGCGGGTGCTGGAACTTGGCGCCGGAACCGGGCTGCTCAGCATCTTTGCGGCCAGGAAAAATGCAGTCGTAATGGCGAGCGATATCAGCAGTACCGCCATCGCCTGTCTCGAGAGGAACCGCGAGGCAAATGGCGTGAGCTTCGAGATCCGGTGCTCCGACCTGTTTGAATCTATTCCACCACAGACCTTCGATCTCATACTCATCAACCCACCTTACTACAGGAAGAAGCCGGTCTCCGATGGCGAGTACGCCTGGTATTGCGGAGAGGAAGGCGAATACTTTCAGCGGCTCTTCCGCCAATTGCATGAGTATATACATGAGAATACGGAGACGCTCATGGTGCTATGCGATGGATGCGATATCGATTCGATAAAGAAATTTGCGGGTGAGAATGATCTCGCCATGGATTGCATTTTAAAAGTGAACAAATTAATCGAATACAATTATGTCTTCAAAATACGCCGAAGCATTACCGGTTGATCTGCTTTCGCCGAAGGGAACGAAGAAGTTCGACGAGTTGTACTTCGAACTACGAAGCCAGGAGAAACGGGTGTATACGGACGAAGAAGTGGCGCGGCTCCCTCATATTGGATTTGCGCATGTACACTATCGTGAATGGAGCGTCCGCGCGGCGTCGGCGGAGAGGCTCATTGCACGCCTGAAGAAAAAAGACAGGACTCTTGCCATACTGGAGATCGGCTGTGGCAATGGCTGGCTCTCCAACAGGCTGGCCTTATCCGTGAACGGCGATGTGACGGGGATCGATACCAATTCCCCGGAACTGCAGCAGGCGGCCAGGGTCTTCGGCCATGTTCCCAACCTGGCATTCATTTCCGGCAATGCATCCCATTTTCATTTCACTTCTACATTCGATGTGATCGTCTTCGCCGCGTCGATACAATACTTTCCTTCGCTGAGCTCCATTCTCGATAGGGCCATTTCCCTGTTGAATGAAGGCGGTGAGATACATATCATCGACTCGAATTTCTATGCCGCTTCGGAGATCGATGAGGCGGAGCAGCGGTCCGCCGATTATTTCCGTGAACAGGGTTTCGGGGAAATGAGCCGGCACTATCATCATCATGCCTGGGACACGGTCCGCGAATTCAGGCACGAGATCCTGTTCGATCCGCATTCTCTCCTGAACCGGTTGAGAAGAAACAAAAGGCCTTTTCCCTGGGTACTCATTCAATCAAGGAAATGACAGGACAATCACTATATCATACCTATCAACGATACCGCACTCTCCGGACCGACCGCATCACCGCGCTGCCCATCCTCATACTCATGCCGCACAGCGCGTGCAATTGCAAATGCGTGATGTGCGATATATGGAAGGATAATAAACGCGTGCGGCAATTGACGCAGGAAGATATCAGGCCATTGCTGGTTTCCATGAAGAAACTCGGCACAAAACAAATACTCATGTCCGGCGGTGAAGCGCTGATGCACGCGGGTTTCTTCGATCTCTGCTCATTGCTGCGGGAACAAGACCTGCGAATATCGCTGCATTCCACCGGGCTGTTGCTGAAAAAGCACGCCGACAGGCTGCTCGAGAGCGTAGACGATATCATCATCTCGCTCGATGGGACTCCATCTGTGCATGACTCGATCCGCAATCTTCCCGGCGCGTTTGCATTGCTGCGCGAAGGAGTGCAATTGTTGAAATCGAAGGATCCGTCTTTTCGTATCACGGCCAGGAGCGTGATACACAAACAGAACTTTCGTAGCTGGCCCGGCCTCATCGAATGTGCAAAGGAGATGGGCCTCGACCAGGTAAGCTTTCTCCCGGCCGACACGGGTAGCCAGGCCTTCAACCGCGAGATTACCTGGGACGAACAACGCCAGGATGAGGTGGCCATCTCCAGGGATGAACTGGGCGAGTTGAAATCGATACTGGATGAGATCATCATTCATTCAGCCGGTGATTTCGAGGATCACTTCATTGCAGAGTCACCGGCCAAGCTGATGAACATCTATCATTATTATCGTGCACTGCATGGGGAGGGAACGTTTCCCTATAAGAAATGCAATGCACCGTGGGTGTCCGCCGTCATAGAACCCGATGGAGCGGTACGGCCCTGTTTCTTCCATGAACGCATCGGCAATATCCGTACACAGTCGCTCACGGAGATACTCAATGGTGCAGAGGGAATGAAGTTTCGAAAGGAGCTTGACATGGAAACGAACGAGACATGCAAACGATGCGTATGTTTTCTCAACCTGCCGGCAGGGATGAACCCGGCATCAAAAAGCTGAGTCTATGGCAAAACTTGTATTGACACACGCCTATTTCCTACGCTACGATCAGAAGCAGTGGGACACGGGCCTGCCATATCCGCCATTGGGTACGCTGTATGCAGCGTCGACATTGCGGTCGGTTGGTCATGAAGTGAATTTCGTGGATATGATGTTCGCACATTCTCCTATCGATATCGCACCCGCGCTGACAGATGCGCCCGAATTCTTCATCATCTATGATGATGGCTTCAATTATCTCACGAAAATGTGCCTCACCAATATGCGCGAAGCCGCGTTCAAAATGATAAGGCTCGCGAAGAAGAATAATTGCACCGTCATCATCTCCGGCTCCGATTCAACAGATCACTGCCAGCAGTATCATGAACAGGGCGCCGACTATGTGCTGATCGGGGAAGCGGAACAGACGCTTTCTGAACTGATCGATGCGCTCGAGAAGAAACAGGATGTGCAATCGGTGCGTGGCATCAGTCTCGCCAGGAGCGATGGACAATACGTGAAGACAGCCCCTCGGCCGGTGATGAGAGACCTGGACAGCATTCCCTTTCCGGCCTGGGACATGATCGATATCGAACCGTACCGTGAGCGATGGATGAAGAATGCAGGCTACTTCTCGCTCAATGTCGGCACCACCCGCGGCTGCCCCTATAAATGCAACTGGTGCGCGAAGCCGATCTATGGCAACCGCTATAATGCAAGATCGCCGCAGGATGTTGTGGATGAACTGAAGATGATGAAGGGCATGTTTGCAATGGATCATATCTGGTTCTGCGACGATATCTTCGGTCTCAAACCCGGTTGGGTACAGGAATTCGCCACGCTGGTGGAACAGGAGAAATTATCCTTCCGGTTCAAGATACAGTCACGCGCAGACCTGCTGGTACAGGAGCAATATGTGGAGGCGCTCGCGCGCGCCGGCTGCGACCAGGTCTGGATGGGAGCGGAGAGCGGTTCGCAGAAGATCCTGGATGCGATGGACAAGGGAATAACGATCGCCCAGATCAGGAAGGCCACGGAACTATTGCGGCAGCATCAAATCAGGCCCTGCTTCTTCATCCAGTTCGGCTATCTCGGGGAGACGCGCGAAGACATCGATCTTACCATACGGATGATCAACGAACTTCTGCCCGATGATATCGGTATTTCGGTCTCTTATCCATTGCCCGGCACCGTGTTTCATGAGAGGGTGAAGGAGCAATTGAAGCAGAAGGCCAACTGGACGGACTCCAATGAGATGGCGCTGATGTTTCATAATACATTTCCAGCATCATTCTACAAACATCTTCATCACCACGTTCACCGGAAATACAGGAAGCAACTCGCATTGCAATCGACGAAGAAATTATTTCAGCATCCCTTCACGGCGAAGTGGGTTACCATCCGTAAGGCGCTGACGGCGGTGTATCTCGCACCATCCGTCATCCTCTCGTCATGGCGATTGAAGAAATTAGAGAAGGCATCATGAAACAGCCTATTCAATTATATCCTGGTGATGCGGCGCTCGAGGCATTTAGCCGGCAAGCGAAGGTGTTCGACGACGAATACGGGAATGACGGGATGATCCGTTATAAACGCCGCCGTGTGCGCGATCATATGCTTCGCTATCCTGGCCCCGGCAGCAGGATGCTCGAATTGAATTGCGGCACCGGTGGGGACGCAATGTATTTTGCGGGTAAGGGGTTTCACGTGCATGCCACCGATCTTTCGTCCGCCATGCTGGAGAGGGTGGAAGAGAAGATGACTGGACAGGAGACCGGCGGCAGGATAACCACGGAGCGGTGCTCCTTTCATGAACTGGAGAATTTACAGGATAAGGGGCCGTTCGATCATATCTATTCGAACTTCGGAGGACTCAACTGCACGGGTCGCCTCGATGAGGTGTTGCGTTCATTACCGCCGCTGCTGAAGCCGGGCGGTACTGTCACGCTCGTGATCATATCGAAGTTTTGCCTATGGGAATTCCTGTTGCTGTTCAAGGGCAGGTTCAAAACGGCATTCCGTCGCTTCCTGAGCGCCGGGGGAAGAAAGGCTCATATCGAAGGCACCTATTTCAAATGCTGGTATTATACGCCGCGTTATATCAGGAAGCACCTGGGAAAGGAATTCGAACAGATCGCCCTCGAAGGACTGTGCACGCTCGTGCCGCCATCTTATATCAAGTCATTCGACACGAATCATCCCAAGGCGTTCCGTATCCTATCGCGGATGGAGGAAAAGCTGAAGTCTTCGTTTTTCTGGAGAAGCAGCGGCGATTATTTCGTAATTTCTTTGAGAAAAAAATGCCCAATAGGAGTTTAAATATTCAATATTCAATACTCAATATTCAATGCTCAAGTATAGACACTAACAGCGGTGTCCGGCCTCAGAAATCGATGTTGCATATTTGACAACAAATATTCCTGGCTGATCAGTAAAGAAAGAAATTACAAACAACGGGGTCCCCACTTGAGCATTGAATATTGAGTATTGAATATTGAATATTTTTTTAGCCGTTTCTGCCAATAGAGTCGTTTCTCATCGGGACACGCTCAATTGGCACATTTACAAATTGGCACATTGGCTAATTCTCAAATTGGCTTCGTACTCGTCAGTTTTCCTTCGTATCTCCCCAGCAGTGCAAATATCTTCTGCTCATACCGCAGGATAAGTTCTTGTTGGAAATTCTCCGGCCGGGGCTTCGCATAGTGTCGCGAGGCATCCATGCTCATTACAACTCCATTCCTGTTCAGCTTTCTTTTCTTCGTCTTTTGGGCCCAGCGATGGGCCGTATATTTCATCAGCAGCCGGTCGAGCAGGTCGCCGGCGGGGTTGTCGAGAATGAATTCGGCGAACCGCTTGAAGAGGGGATTCTTCATTTCATCTATGTATGAGACGCGCATGGAGGCATTCGGAAGAAAATCCATCGACCATTTATTGGCGGCATAGAATCGGTTGAATGCATCGATACCCTGCATCGGCAACAGCGTAGCGATCTCCGTTGCGGTATAGATATTCTGCTCTTTGATCTGCAGGCGATCCTCGTCAACGTAGTAGTTCATGCAAAACAGGTCCTGTTTTCCAAACAGGAAAGTCAGTTTCTTGAAGCAATGCATGAAGGTACGCGCCAGCCAAAGCCGGTTGGCGGAAGTGATGATGAAGAAATCGATGTCCGACTTTTCATCGGCGAAGTTTTTCGAAAGCGAACCCGAGACCGCTACTCCGCGTACGAAGGGAAAACGGGCCAGGAAGGGTGCGATCCTGCCTGCTGTCTCGAGCATCTTGCGGGCGCGCGTATTTCCTTTCCTTCGGCGGGCAATGAGACTCCTGTTGTCCTGCAGCGTATAGAAGTCATCGAATTTGAATATCCAGCTGGTTGCGGCAAGTTCATAAAGTGCATGTGCGATCTCCAGGTTGGAATAGGAATTTTGCAGAAACTGGGCCGTCTCCGTTTGTGTCAACGGGTAATCGAATATATCGAAGTAGGAGAGTGTTGCTAATATATCGTGCTTTGCATCCAATCAGGTCGGTTTTAATAGGTAAAAACGTGAATTTGATCTTTGTGGTTGCCAGCCGGGGCCGCGTATTTCGTCGGGCGCCGCCGCCGGGCCTTTGTAGTCAGGAAAAGAGAAAAGAAAAATGCGTAGAAGAAGATACCCTTATTAACATCCAGGATATTCTCCGAGCAGGATATCGTGGCGATGATGATCATGAAGGAGAGGAACAGCAGATCCTTCGTTCTCAAAGCCTTCCTGAAGCCACTCATCAGTGCCGCCAGGTACACCAGCAGGCCGATGATGCCGCTGCGCAGGAGGAAACTGATGTATTCATTGTGACTATTAAGGCGGAAGAGATAGGCATTATAGTATTTGTGTTCGAAATATTTTTCGGTCAGCAGGTCCGTCTCATCCCCGGATCCATACCCGGTAACCGGTGAGGACCGGATCATTTCAAATGCGAGTTTCCATCTTTCGATGCGCGGTGTGGTGTTGCTATAGTCGTCGCTCTTCTTTCCGAGATCGCGGCCGAGGTCATTGATATACCTGTCCTTTAGCGTGCTGCTGAGAAGAATGGGTGTGATTACGATCACCGATACCGCGGCGAGTGATATTCCGAAGCCCAGCATCCGGTTTCTTCTCTTCAGGAAATGCATGGGAAGAATTATCACGGTCGCAATAAGTCCCGCGAGCAGCACGGCGCGCGATCCAAGCTGGAGCAGTCCGGCGGCGAGCAGCATCATCGCCGCCAGGGAGGCTAGTCTCCACACCGGCAGGGAAATTTCCCGGTAAGATTGAATGAGAAAAATGAGCGAAAGCAATGCATACATCGAGAGATAGGTGGCGTGGATACCGAGAGGTTCGCTGAAGTTGTGATTGATGAATGCGGCCGAAAGGATGGAAGAAATAGGCAGCCGGTAATATAAAATTGTCTGGAATGCATCCAGGTAGAGATAGGCAATGGCGGCGGCGCAGGCGAGTGCAAAGGCGCACAGGATATTCTTCCGGTACTTTACGATGTCGAGAGAATTGACCGCCAGGATCACCGGTAAAATGGCAATGGCTGCCTGGCGGCCCAGCATCGCAAAGCCCTGCGCCGTATTGGTCGTGTATAGGATGCCGAGCGCTGTCACAAAGAATACGGACTGCACGGTCAATATTTTCCAGGTAAATATCTTCCTCACATCGATCCTTTTCAGTTGTATCAACGTATGAACAAACAGGCTTGCCAGTATCAGTTCGCCGTAGAAGCGGTTGAAAGGAAGTGACACCGCGAACAGCAAGACATGATAGTAGCTTATCTTATTTGAAAGCGTATCTTCTATGGTAAACCAGTTTTTCATTCGTCTCGCCGAGATAACATTTAAGTATGAAATCATTATATCTTTCCACTATATGCTGCCAGTTGTACTGTTCCGTTATTTTGAACAGGTTGTTGTCTTTCGTCTTCTCTTTCCCGGCCGTCAGGTGACTGTTCTCGATAAGTATCTTTATCTCCTTCGGGAATGAAAAATAGAAGGCATCCTTTCCGAGGATGGACCGGTTGAATTCATTATCATGAGCGGCAATGAGTGCGCGGCTCGCCATCGCTTCCAGCAGGGAGGGATTGGTTCCACCCACCGTATGTCCATGGAAGTAAAGGCGCGAGTGCTTCCGCAGCGTATGGACGGTGTTCTGATCGAAAAGGGCGCCCGTAAATACAATTCGCTTGTCGGCATGGTATTTCTTCGTCAGGTATTTTCCATAACTGTTTCCCGTATTGCCTATCACCAGGAACTTTCGTTGTGAAGCCGAGCTATGAAAGCCGGCGAGGATGAGGTCGATATTGTTTTCCGGTTCCATCCTTGCCATCAGTAGAAAATACTCCTGCGCCGTCACCCCGAATTCATCGAGCATCTCCGGTCGGTCGGATCTTTCCAGGCTCGCGCCATAGGGAATGTGTTCCGCGTGGATCTTGTACTTATCCCTCAGGTACGATTGAATGCCTACCGCATCGGCGATATGAAAATGACTATGCTTCACGGCAAGCTTCTCCGCGTAGCGAAGGAACCATTGCACCGGTTTCGAATACTTGGTCCTCTTCCATTCGAGCCCGTCCATATTACTGATGATGATGCTTTTCTTGGGGAAGAACCGCCGCCACACCGAGCTACTCGTGTATCCCATGAAGATGATCACATCGAAATTCCTCTTGCGGGCATCGCGGATACAATTCAGGTCGTAGATGAACTGCCCTGCCGTCTTTAACCTGAATTCAGGATCATAACAATGAATGATCCGTACATTCCGCCACCTGCTTTTCTGGTACGGATGGTTGTGCGAATTGTAGACAGTGACATGATGCCCTTTTTCCGAGAGCCCCTCGGAGAGATATTCCGTTATCTGTTCGAATCCTCCATAGTGATTGGGTATGCCGCGGGTTCCTAATATTGCTATTTTCATTAGTGTTTGGATGTTGAGCTGCCAAATAATCTTGTTTTCATCTTCACGGCAGGATCATAGACCCGTGCCAGTATTTTCTTGATCGGATTGTCGTCTTCGGGATGCCAGTCCGTAGTCCTTGCCTTCTCCACGCGGTACACGTGATGGGTATATGCATATGAGGCGATAGATGTCCTGTACTGGCCCTCCGGGAAGTTCGTCCTGTCGTATCCGTGCAGTGTATATTTTCCAGTCAGCTGGATGATCATGCGATTGAAAGGAATGCCTATCGCTCTTTCCGCGTTCGTACGGAGATCCCTCAATTTTAGTTGCCCGCCGTATTCCGGCTGCCAATCCTTATTCAGGTAATAGAGCAGGTTAAGCGTACGATACCAACTGGGATGGAGTGGATGATAGTTGAAGTCGATATGCATGTCGAGGAAACTATTCTTCTTTCCCTGGTGAATCCCGCCGCCATGAAGATCTTTGTCTACGAATACGTCTTCATTGGAAATGAACCGGAGGAATTGCTGGAAACGGTCGGATATAAGATCTGTATAGAGCTCGGTAAACAATGGCGAGATGCCACTGATACGCGAGAGTTCGAACTTATTCGCTGCAAAAACATAGTCGCGGCTCTTCGTCGTTATCTCCGGTACCTGGCTGTACAACTCCTGCGCCTTCGCGGGCTCGCAGAAATCATCGATCGCCAGGTGTGAAAACGGCTTCGCCAACAGGAAGCTCAGTCTCCAGTCGTTCTTGTTTTCCTCTAACTTTTGAAAATTGATCATTATTTACGGTTGAATGATTGCTGATAAGTGTTTGGAATATTCCCGCCGATATGTCCCAATCGTATTTCTTCTTCACAATATTTGCTATCGATCGCAGCTCGCCGGGGTCCCTTCCGGCTGCGAGTACTTCCCCCAGGCGGGCATCAAGGAGACCGGGAACCAATGGGTCGAGATGACCGGCGCCGAAGAAGGTGAAGTCCTTCATCGCCGACCTGTCGGAACAGATCACGGGCACACATGCCGCTGCCGCCTCCAGTGGAGGGATTCCGAATCCTTCCGCCTGCGAGGGATACACAAATACTTCCGCTGCACGATAGAATTGCAACAGGTCCTCATTGGAAATATGGCTATCGATGAAAATCAATTTTCTTGTTGCTGGATCGAGGCGCTCCAGGAGCCGGTCGAGTTCCGGCGTCTCCAGGCTGGTATGACCGGGCAATACGAGATGATAGCCCTGCTGGAATAAGCCGAGCCGGAGACAGGCTTCCACAAGAAGCAATTGGTTCTTGCGTGGTTCGAAGCGGCTCACGCAGAGAATGAATTTTCCGATCCCGAATTTCTCCCTGATGAATTCCCTTGCCGCGGGCAGGTCGTAATCCGCGAAGAAGCGGCGATCGACGGCATTCGGCACGACTGTTATCTTTTCCGAATCCACCCCGAGGTGATCGATGATCGATTGTTTCGAATGTGCCGACACGGTAGTAATATGATCGGCCATATGAGCGGATCTTTTATATAGAAAATTCTTGAGCAGGCGGTAACCGCGGGAAAAGGAACGCGGATCCTCCCGGAAGATCACATCGTGTATGGTCGCGATCTGCCTGCAATTCCTGATCAGCGGAAGTATGTACTGGAAATGGGCCACATCGATACCGTGCCGGCTGATCATACGCGGGATCTCCCAGGCCAGTCGAACGGGGCCAGACCGGCTGCGATATTCCAGGTAGGTGATATTATCGGCTTCGCCGAAGATGCGCGATAGCTGCTGCACGCCGCTAACACCGAAGAAGAAATGAATATCCGGGTTGCGGATGAGCGACCGGTAAATGCCTTCGAGAAAGGTCCTGCTCCCCTGGTATTCCTGGTCGAAGCAATGAGCATCTATGAAGAGTCTTATTCTTTTCTTCCCGGGCATCATCCTTTTTTTTGAAAATGAGTTGTTAGGGTTTCAGGCGACTTGAATACGCGGTACCATTTCTGCAGAACGGGTTGCGGCAGGAAGGAAATAAGGTAGAAGCAATAGCTCTTCCAATGCAGCCGGTTTCTTCCCATCGCCATTTTCAGGTTCTTCCTGGCCTTCTGCGGTTGATAATTATTCCATAGGAATTTTTTCGCCAGCAAAGAATAATACGCGCCCTCTTTTATCCTGATCACATTCTGTGCGCCGATGATCTTCAGCAGCTGCTGTCCATCCCACGCGGAAATGCTTTGCGTACGCAGGGCCTTGTTCTTTATTCGATGAAATTGCCGCGGCCTCCATCTTTCATCTATCGTCATGGAACCCGGGTTGAGCCGCACCTTGATCAGCGACTGCGGCAGGTTTATGGCCTTTCCTTCGCCGAGAATGGATAACCACAACAGGTGGTCCTCGAAACTGTGCGCATGATGGTTGTATCCGCCCTTTCTCTTCACTACATCTTTATTATAGAGCACACCTGAATGAATGAACGGACAGGTCCTGAGTTTCACTTCCTGTATCTCCTGGTTCGTGAATGCCGGGGGAGAAAAGGTGAAGACGAACTCGCCGTCCTGGTCAATATAATCCACCGACGAACCGACGATCACATGATCGGGACTGTTCCGGAGGAAACCGTATTGCGTCTCCAGCCGGTGTGGATAGCAGATATCATCCGCATCGAACCGCGCGATGTATTCACCCTTGGCCTCGGCGAGCCCGTAGTTGAGTGCGGCCGCAATGCCAAGGTTCTCCTGGGTCAGGCAGCGGATCCTCGGATCGGTGAAGGATTGAATGATGGCCAGCGTCCTGTCGGTCGATCCATCGTTGATGATGATGAATTCGAAATCACTGAAGGTCTGCGCCAGTACCGAGCGGATCGCCTCTGCAATAAATTGTTCGGCATTGTATGCCGTCATGAGTACGGATATGCCGGCTTTGTTATACATGTACGGCGGTCTTTTCTTTTATGTGAAGCAGAAGTATTAATTCGAAGAATGGTATCACGGATAGCTGCTCGAACCAGTAGTCCGTGCAAAGCATCCCGAGCAGTAACAGGAGGATGGCGATATTGTATCCATCCAGCGATCCGCGTTTCAGGAAATAGCCGATATAGAATATCGCGAAGCCCAGCAGCCAAATA
>Ga0193753_10002262_pt1:12500-15442 | contig 15442 bp, 11 predicted proteins | sample H1c2metaG_FD_144925 | JGI IMG/M metagenome (GOLD analysis project Ga0193753, IMG submission 144925) | Soil microbial communities from a riparian zone of the East river system, Colorado, United States - H1c2 | ecosystem: Environmental > Terrestrial > Soil > Riparian zone | place... | reverse complement strand
TTTTGGCAAACTGCCGGTATCAGACGCGAAATTTGAAGCCCTGCAACCATTTGCTGATTATTTGGGCACGCTTACCAATACAGAAAAAGTAAAAAAAGGAATCGATATGATTGTTGATTTGCGCGATGCGGTGCCTGTACAATATAAAAGCCAGCTCACACCATTTATCAATAATATGATTTTAAGGAGTATCGCTAATAAGAAAAAAACCGGTGCCCAAAGCAGCCCTGATTTGCAGGAGCAGATCAAATACATCAATTCAAAAATAGAAGAGAAGAAAGGATTTTAATAATGTGTTGAATGTTATGTGTTAAGTGTTGTGTTGCGCAGTACTTAACACATAACACTTAACACACAACACAATGCATTTACCAGCTTCCACTCGCCCCGCCGCCGCCTCCGCTACCGCCACCAAAACCGCCGAATCCGCCGCCTCCTCCTCCTCCGCCGCCCCAGCTACCGCCTCCACTTCCACCGCCGCCGCCTAAATTATTCAAAAGGGCAGCCGCTATCCAGGGACTAATGCCTCTTCTGCTCATCATACCGCCTCTGCCGCCCCCGCCTCCGGACCGGGATATAATAAATATGATAATAATAAAAATCATGACGGCTATTCCTATCGGTCTGCCATTTTTTGTGCCGCGTTTATTATAATCATCAGGCGCCTTGTATTCTCCGGCAGCCGCTAAAAAAATGGCATCAGTAGCCTCGTCAAAACCCCGGTAATAGTTTTCATTCCTGAAATTGGGGGCTATCTGTGATTCAATGATATGTTTGGCGGTTATATCAGGGATACTGCCTTCCATACCACCGCCGGTTTCAATCCTTACTTTATGGTTTTTGATATCAGCAACTAACACGATTCCGTTATTGGTTTTCTTATTTCCTACACCCCATTCCCTCAGGATTTTAAGCGCCACCATTTCAATGGGGTAGTCATCTGAGGTGTTAAGTGTAACAATAACTATTTGGGTGGAAGTGCTGTCGTCATAGGCTACCAGCTTTCTTTCAAGTGCTTCAACCTGGTCGGCGCTCAGTACGTGTGCGTAATCATTTACCAGCCTTGGCGGGTTGGGCCTTGGGGGGATAGTCTGCGACAGGGACACATGGGCGAGCAATATCAGTGCAAATACAAGTAGTTGTTTCATCCAAAAAAATTAAAAGGGCCGGTCAACAGACGACGGCCCCCTTGTTATTTTCCAAAAACAATATCGTCGGGCAATTCATTTTTATCTGTGCTGCTGTCGTAAGGAAAATTTGCCTGCAGCGTATTTCCTATTTGGGTAACAACAAATGAAATACCCTTGCCATAATCATTGGCATTAAAATGTTGCAACATTGCCTTTACAGCATTGTTCCAGAAACCGGCTCCTGCTTTTTTGTAGATGCCTTCATCTGCAAAGACAGCCAGTTGGTGGTCTTTAACCGCTACATACACCAGCACCGCATTCCTGAATTCAGTCTGATCCATCTTAAGTGAATAGAAGATTTCTGAAGCACGGTCCAGCGCGTCAACAAATTTGCAACGGCTTTCAACATAGACCCTTACTTCACCGCTGGTCTTTTTCTCAGAAGCCCGGATAGCGTCTACTATCATAGAACTATCCGCTTCAGAGAGCAGTGCTTTTTTAGCAAACATGGATAATAATCCCATAAGTACAGCGTACGGTATTGTTATTTAATATTGAATTGTACATCAGGCGCCTTTTCACTTCCCGGGTCTGATTTGAAATAGCCCTTTTCTGTAAAATGGAAAAAGCCTGCAAAAATATTATTGGGGAAGGTTTTTACTTTAAGGTTATAATCGTTTACCGTTTTATTGAAATCCTGGCGGGCTATATTGATGCGGTTTTCAGTTCCCTCTATCTGTGTTTGAAAATCCTGAAAAGACTTGGTTGTTTTAATATCCGGGTAGGCCTCGGCCACGGCCATTAACCTGCCAAAAGCACTTTGTAACTGGCCCTGTGCAGCCTGGTATTTAGCAAGTGATTCAGGATCGTTGATATCAATATTAACGCTGGTGGCTTTTGCCCTTGCTTCAATAACTTCCTTTAAAGTTGATTTTTCAAAATTGGCGGACCCTTCAATGGTCTTAATTACACTGCTGTATAAGTCTGTACGCCGTTGGTACTGGGCTTCTACATTACCCGATGCATTTTTTACAGACTGATCGGCGCCTACCAGCCCGTTGTAGCTGTTACAGCCGCAACCGCCCAATACTAATACCAGTGCGAGGATAACAATAAGTGTGAGGTTTCTTGTCATAATTGTAAATTTTGTAATTACCCGCTAAAGTTAAAGTATTTCAATAATCAGCTTAATAATTTAAAAAAACAGGAACCGGTTTGCCGGGTTGTAAATTATTTACATAAAGTGAATGCGCCATTGAAGCGGGTTTCAGGCTAAAAACCGGGTTTAACAGAAAAGTTTTTACAATTAAATTTGGTAATCATTTGCATCTGGTTATCTTTGCAGCCCGAATTGAAAAAAAAGGGAAATAAGTTCTTAATACTGAGGGGATAACCGCAAAAGAAATATGAGGAATAATTGAATAAAATTTTGTTGTAAAACTATCACACCTTATCTTTGCAATCCGCTCAAAAAAAAACACTAGTTCTTCAAATAATAGCTCTTTAATTCAGATAAAAAAATGTCTGGAAAACTAAAGAAAAATTTTGTTTGAATACATACGGCTCTTACCTTTGCACCCCAATCAAAAAATTGGGTGGCGAAAAAGGCCAAAAGATCTTTGAAAGTTTGGAAGCAACAACATTCTATAGCAATATAGAAGTAAGGTTTAAGCGACATATAATTAACCGATCACACACGTTGATTTTTTTGAAAAATTATTGACGCCAAATGGTCAAAACTCATTTACAATGGAGAGTTTGATCCTGGCTCAGGATGAACGCTAGCGGCAGGCTTAATACATGCAAGTCGAG
>Ga0193753_10002262_pt1:0-10000 | contig 15442 bp, 11 predicted proteins | sample H1c2metaG_FD_144925 | JGI IMG/M metagenome (GOLD analysis project Ga0193753, IMG submission 144925) | Soil microbial communities from a riparian zone of the East river system, Colorado, United States - H1c2 | ecosystem: Environmental > Terrestrial > Soil > Riparian zone | place: USA... | reverse complement strand
ACCAGTACCGTAAGGGAAAGGTGAAAAGCACCCTAAACAAGGGAGTGAAATAGTACCTGAAACCGTTTGCCTACAAGCGGTCGGAGCCAGCAATGGTGACGGCGTGCCTTTTGCATAATGAGCCTACGAGTTACTCCTAACTGGCGAGGTTAAGTTCTTTAGTAACGGAGCCGTAGCGAAAGCAAGTCCGAATAGGGCGTTCAGTCAGTTGGGGTAGACGCGAAACTTTGTGATCTATCCATGGGCAGGTTGAAGGTGTGGTAACACACACTGGAGGACCGAACTCATAAACGTTGAAAAGTTTTGGGATGACCTGTGGATAGGGGTGAAAGGCCAATCAAACTGAGAGATAGCTCGTTCTCCCCGAAATGTTTTTAGGAACAGCGTCGCATTATGAAGTATGTTAGAGGTAGAGCTACTGATTGGGCTAGGGGGCTTCACCGCCTACCAAACCCTGACAAACTCCGAATGCTAACATATATCTGCGGCAGTGAGGCTTTGGGCGATAAGGTCCAGGGCCGAGAGGGAAATAACCCAGATTAGCAACTAAGGTCCCTAATACGTAGTTAAGTTGAACAAACGAGGTGGGGTTTCTATAACAGCCAGGATGTTGGCTTGGAAGCAGCCATTCATTTAAAGAGTGCGTAACAGCTCACTGGTCGAGAGACCCTGCACGGAAAATGATCGGGCATCAAACTACGAACCGAAGTTCTAAAATTACCGCTAGGCGGATAATTGGTAGGGGAGCATTGAAATCTGCTGCGAAGGTGTACGGTCACGTATGCTGGAGCGGTTTCAAACGAAAATGTAGGCATAAGTAACGATAAATAAAGTGAAAAACTTTATCGCCGTAAGTCTAAGGTTTCCTGATCAACGTTAATCGGATCAGGGTTAGTCGGGTCCTTAGGCAAACCCGAAAGGGGTAGCTGATGGAAAGTTGGTTAATATTCCAACACCCGCTTTAGTTTCGATGGGGTGACGAGGTAGTGAAAGACCCGCGCAGTTACGGAATACTGTGCTTAAGCGTGTAGTTATATTTTGTGCAGGTAAATCCGCACGAGATGGCGAACGTGAAAGTTCCACAAAGCTTCGGCTGAGTGAAGTGGTCCTAATCATACTTCCGAGAAAAACCTCTAAGGTTAGGCTAAAGCGGCCCGTACCGGAATCCGACACAGGTAGACGAGATGAATATTCTAAGGCGCTCGGGTGAGCCGTGGAGAAGGAACTAGGCAAATTGACGCTGTAACTTCGGGATAAAGCGTACCATCTTCGGATGGTCTCAGTAAAATGGTTCAACCAACTGTTTAACAAAAACACAGGGCCCTGCAAAATCGAAAGATGACGTATAGAGCCTGATACCTGCCCGGTGCTGGAAGGTTAAGGAAGGATGTTCGGCGCAAGCCAAAGCTTCTGACTGAAGCCCCAGTAAACGGCGGCCGTAACTATAACGGTCCTAAGGTAGCGAAATTCCTTGTCGGGTAAGTTCCGACCTGCACGAATGGTCTAATGAGTTGAACGCTGTCTCCTCCACGAGCCCGGTGAAATTGTAGTATCGGTGAAGATGCCGGTTACCCGCCACGGGACGGAAAGACCCCGTGAACCTTCACTACAACTTTGCATTGATTTTGAATTACGGATGTGTAGAATAGTTGGGACTCTACGAAGCAGTGGCGCCAGCCATTGTGGAGAGGTCGTTGAAATACCAACCTTCTTTGATTTAGAGTCTAACCCCCTGCGGGGGACAGTGCATGGTGGGTAGTTTGACTGGGGTGGTCGCCTCCTAAAAAGTAACGGAGGCTTGCAAAGGTACCCTCAGTACGGTTGGTAATCGTACGAAGAGCGCATTAGTATAAGGGTGCTTGACTGTGAGACATACATGTCGAGCAGGAGCGAAAGCTGGCTAAAGTGATCCGGCGGTTCTGTATGGAAGGGCCGTCGCTCAAAGGATAAAAGGTACTCCGGGGATAACAGGCTGATCTCCCCCAAGAGCTCATATCGACGGGGAGGTTTGGCACCTCGATGTCGGTTCGTCACATCCTGGGGCTGGAGAAGGTCCCAAGGGTTCGGCTGTTCGCCGATTAAAGTGGCACGTGAACTGGGTTCAGAACGTCGCAAGACAGTTCGGTCCCTATCTGTGGTGGGCGTTAGTAAATTGAGTGGACATGACCTTAGTACGAGAGGACCGGGTCGTACGTGCCGCTGGTGTATCTGTTGTGCCGCCAGGTGCAATGCAGAGTAGCTACGCACGGCAAGGATAAACGCTGAAAGCATCTAAGCGTGAAACCTTCCACAAGATGAGTTTACTTTTAAGGGTCGTCAGAGACTATGACGTTGATAGGCTATAGGTGTAAGACTAGTAATAGTGAAGCCAAGTAGTACTAATTACCCGTAAGCTTTAATTTTTTTTTACTTTGTTATTACAACTTTTCCAATATGTCACTTTATTTGAGTTGTAAGTAGTAAGTTTTAAGTAATATGTCCTTTTGCGGCCCTACTTAAAACTTATAACCTAACACTTACAACTTATTAAGATCTTATGGTGGTTTTGCCGGGGGTGTTCACCTCTTCCCATACCGAACAGAGAAGTTAAGTCCCCCATGGCCGATGGTACTGCACCACAATGCGGGAGAGTAGGTAGCTGCCATATTCTTTGAGCCCTTCAGTTTTACTGAGGGGCTTTTTTATGCCCCTACTATCATAGCCTTCCATAACTGACTCTCAATCAGCCATGTGCTATCTCCGAGATTTAAATGACTGGTTTTTACAGATATAAAATTGTATTTTTTTAGTTAAATAATCGGTATATCACCGATTATCCCGCTTTAATTTTACAGATATAAGTTGTTTATGTGTTTTTTTGATAAGATAATCGTAGTTTTACCGATTACCTTATTATATAGTTACAAATATAGATATTCAGCAACAAATACGATCCCATGCCTCCCAGCCTTTAACGCACCAGTTATTACTATCACTGCTTAAAGATTATAAAAGGCCCAACGACAAAATCCATGATTTACTGTCTGCGAAAATGCTGGTGCCCGTCAGGAAGGGATTATACATTGTGGGCCCTTCCTTACATACATATAAGCCAGAACCTTTTTTATTAGCCAATCATATCCTGGGACCAAGTTATATTTCCACAGATGCTGCGCTCTCTTATTATGGGCTAATCCCTGAACGGGTGTACGAACTATCTTCCATGACTACAAAAGCATCCAGGGTATTCAACACAGCAATAGGAAAATTTACCTACACCCGTCTTCCTTTACCTTACTATGCATTTGGTATCCGACGGGAAAAGCTGGCCGATAAAGCATTTGTATTGATGGCATCCCCCGAAAAGGCTCTTTTTGACAAAGTGATTACCACTGCAGGACGAATACTCAGAAGTAAAAAAGCAACGCTTGCCTGGTTACTGGAAGATCTGAGAATAGATGAAAATAGCCTGAAGGAATTTGATACGCAATCCATGCTTACCTGGATCACGGATGCACCTAAAAAACAAAGCCTGCAAATCATTATTAAAACAATTGCTGAATTATGATAAAGGAATGGCTGGATGAATACAAACCCGCAAATCAGGAAGACGCATTGCAGGCACTTCGTGAAATTATGCAGGAAGTTGCCCTGGCTGGCTTGCAACGGTCAGGATTTTTCGAAAAAGCTGCATTTTATGGTGGAACTGCCCTGCGGATATTCTATGGACTTAACCGTTATTCAGAAGACCTGGATTTTTCACTACTGGAAATAAATCCAAGATTTTCTCTTGATAAATATTTAGCGGCCATCAAAAAAGAATTTGCATCCCTCGGCATGCAGGTATCGGTGAAGGAAAAATTGAAAACTATCCAAAATAATATTGAATCAGCTTTTTTAAAATCTGAGACCATCTGGAAAGAACTGGTGCTGGAAAACATCATACCCCAAAATGGGATGAACCAGGTAGCAAACATAAAAATAAAACTGGAGATAGATACGGAACCACCTCCTGGTTTTGAAACGGAAGAAAAACTGTTGCTGAAACCTTTTTCCTGTTATATCAAATGTTTTGCCCTTCCTGATTTATTCGCAGGTAAAATGCATGCCCTGTTGTTTCGTAAATGGAAAAATAATGTAAAGGGGCGCGACTGGTATGATATGGAATGGTATATAAAAAAAGGGGTTCCTTTACATCTTTCACATTTTGTGCGCAGGGCCAGGGACAGTGAAGACTGGAAAAAAGAAACCATGTCTTTAGAAGAGTTTAATGCGTTGATTCATGCCCGTATTGATACTGTGAATATGGAACGGGTTAAAGATGATATTCGCCGTTTTATTCCGGATCCCGGGCAATTAAATATCTGGTCATCAAAATATTTTCATGACCTGGCCGGGCACCTGAAAATTGGTTCATCCTGATTGCCCTTTTCAATGCAGACAGTTACCAGTAAAAGATCTATGGGATAAATTTAATCCGGAGGCAAGTTTCTGCTCATATTTCCGGCGTACATTCGAAACCGGAATTAATCTAAAGATGTAAGTATGAAGAAGACACTAATCAGTTTTATTATTTTTTTTATTGGGTGTGCAGCAATTACTGCCCAAACTACGGGCTGGACAAATCTCTTCGATGGTAAAACACTTACCGGCTGGAAAAAAGTAGCCGGGACCGCTGCATACAAAATAGAAGATGGCGCCATACTGGGCACCACTGTTATCAATAGCCCCAACACATTTCTGATTTCGGAAAATGAATATGCAGATTTTGTACTGGAGCTGGAAGTAAAAATAAATGATACAACCGCCAACTCCGGCATACAGTTCCGTAGCCATTACGACGCCAATGGCCACGAGGGAAAAGGAAAAGTTTTTGGTTACCAATATGAGCTGGACCCCGCTGCCCGCCGGTGGACAGCCGGGGTCTATGACGAAGGCAGAAGGGATTGGCTGTACCCGCTGACACTAAACCCATCGGCACAAAACGCTTTTAAAATTGGTGTATTTAATAAAGTAAAAGTTGAATGCATCGGCAATGAAATCAAAACATGGATCAATGGCGTGCCGGCGGCATATCTGGTGGATAGCTTCGACAGAAAAGGTCTAATTGCTTTACAGGTACACAGCATCGGCAAGAATGAAAAATTTGCAGGTGAGAAAATCTGGTGGAAGAATATCCGGATCAAAACAAAAGACCTTATACCCTCACCGTTTCCAAAAAATAGCTACATCGTTAATAATATACCCAATAACCTTTCTGCCGCGGAAAAAAATGCCGGCTGGAAATTATTATTCGATGGCGTTAGCAGCAAAGGATGGATAGGCGCCTATAAAACGGCTTTCCCTGAAAAAGGATGGGAAATAAAAGACGGCGCCATCAGCATATTACCTTCCAACGGTGCCGAATCTGCCAACGGTGGTGATATTGTAACCACGGAGCAGTTCAGTGCATTTGATCTGGCATTTGATTTCAAACTTACACCCGGCGCCAACAGTGGGGTAAAGTATTTTGTAGCACTTGCAGAAGCCAACAAGGGATCGGCTATAGGTCTTGAATACCAGGTGCTGGATGATTCACTGCATCCGGATGCCAAACTGGGCAGGAATGGCGACCGCACGCTGGCTTCAGTTTATGATATGATTAAAGCGCAAAAAACATCCCGTTTTATACACCAGCCCGGTAACTGGAATACCGGGCGTGTGGTTGTTTATCCCAACAATCATGTTGAACATTATCTCAACGGAATAAAAGTATTGGAGTACGAAAGGGGTTCACAAGCTTACCGGGATCTTGTAGCTATCAGTAAGTATAAAGTATGGCCGGCATTTGGAGAAGCAAAACAAGGGCATATTCTTTTGCAGGATCATGGCAATGCAGTAAGCTTCAGGAGTATTAAAATAAAAGTGCTGAAATAAAAACACGAAGAGAAATTGCTGATTTGGTGATTCGGGATTTTGAGATTTGCTTTTGCCTGAGAATAAAAAATAACGCAATCACGCAATCGTGTATTTATATAACCAACAGGGATAACCGAAAACATAAATTGAAATAAAAAAAGTCCGGTACAAACCGGACTTTACAATTATCGTTGCGTTAGCAATTAATAGTCGCTTCTTCTGTTGAATCCGCCACGGTCGCGGTTTCCACCACCGCCGCCGCCATAACCACCGCCGCCGCCACGGCTTCCGCCGCCGCCGCCATAACCGCCGCCACCGCCACGGCTTCCACCACCACCGCCGCCGCCGAAGCTGCGTTTTTTAAATCCACCACCACCGCTTCCGGCTGGTTTGGGCTGAGATTCATTAACTACAATGTTACGGCCATCAACTTCTGATTCATTTAAGCCGGCAATTGCAGCCTGGCCTTCAGCATCATTTGTCATTTCAACAAAACCAAAACCTTTGCTGCGGTTATTGTTGAATTTGTCAGTAACAATTTTGGCAGAAACTACCGTGCCATAAGGAGCGAAGAGATTTGAGAGATCTTCCTCAGTCAAGTTCCAACTGAGGTTTCCAACATAAATGTTCATTTTTTTACAGTTTGAGTGAAACAAATTTTATGACCCTAAATGAAAACAGTGAAACATTAAACCCCGGGAACATTGGTTGAAAACGCTCAGAGAACAATGCGAAACTGTAAAGATCATTAGGAACCAATAACGAAGATATAGAAATATTTCAGACTGGGAAAGGTTTTTGGAAGCCGGGTAAAAAAAATTCCGGACCTAAAAATGGGGGTCCGGAACCGGTTATTTTGCATTTGCAGGCCTTATTCTGCCCCTACTATAAATTCCAGTTCAGTAGTTTTACTGTTACCAAAATCAATAATGGCCTTATAAGTTCCCAATTCTTTTACTTCGTCTGGTATGCTGATACGCTTGCGATCAATTTCATAGCCTTTCTGATCACGGATGGCGCGGGCAAGCTGTAAAGAAGTAACAGCTCCAAATATTTTGCCGCTGGTACCGGTTTTAGCCCCAATTTTTACAGGTCCTTCCTGTAATTTGGCTATTACCTGGTTTACTTCAGCCAGCAATTTCGCTTCTTTCTTTGTTTGCTGTTTTATTTTTTCCTCCATCTGTTTCAAATTAGATGGATTGGCCTCTACAGCCATTTTCCGGGGAATCAGGAAGTTCCTGGCATAGCCATTCTTCACTTTTACCAGCTCGTTTGAACCGCCCAGGTTGTCTACATCTTGAATTAAAATTACTTGCATTGTTTCTGTTTAGTACCCCATGGCCCAATCATTTAAGATTCAGACTGTCTCTACCGTCCGGTAGATTAGGGTTGGTTACTAATAAGTCAAAATTTAAAAGTAAAAAGTAAAAAATTTTGCTTAGCTAAAATGCCGCGCAGCGGTTTTTGACTTTTTAATTTTGACTTTTTACTTTAAAAGATCTGTTACGTATGGCAATATCGCCATCTGGCGGGCTTTTTTCACCGCATCGGACACTTTACGCTGGTATTTCAGCGAGTTGCCGGTTATACGGCGGGGCAATAATTTACCCTGCTCGTTTAAAAACTTTTTCAGGAACTCACCGTCTTTATAGTCAATATACTTAATGCCCATCTTTTTAAAGCGGCAATATTTCTTTTGACGTTTTTCGGTCTTGATAGCCGTGAGGTACTTAATTTCATTTGTCTTAGCCATGATTTAAACCCCCACAGTTTTTTCGTTACTGAAATGTTGTGCGCCACTTCTTTTTCTATCATTGTACTCGACGGCGTATTTATCGAGTGCAGTAAACATGTGACGGAGTACACTCTCGTCACGAAGAAGCTGAATTTTCAACTTCTCATTGAAGGTGGATGGCGCTGTATATTCCATTACCAGGTAAAGACCAGTAGTCTTTTTGGCAATTGGATAGGCCAGTGATTTCAGTCCCCAGGGATTTTCGTGCAAAACCTCTCCGCCGTTTTCTTTCACCAGCGCAGCGTACTTTTTCTGGGCAGCTTTAAAGTCTTCCTCAGATAGCACAGGGGTAAAAATCACCATCAATTCGTAATTGTTCATTGTGACCCTGTTTTTTAAGTTAAAAAATTATTGGGGTGCGAAGGTAAGGTAAACTGGCTTATGCACAAAGGTTTATTGGCAAAAGTTTCAGGGTATTTTACCCCTGAAACAAGCCCCCGTCAGGGCATCTGGCAAATATACAAACACGGCCGCCGCACATGCCTGCCGGGCCGCTACTCTTCCCCGCCAGGCAATAAAAAAGGCCCCCACGCCAGTTGGGGGCCCTGTAACGAAAAAACAATCTATTATTATTTTATTGAACTACTAATTTCTGGGTAGCCACTTTTTCCTGGCTTATCACTTTTACCGTATAGATCCCTTTTGCCAGGCCGCTCAGGCTAATTGATTTATTAGCAATGGATTGTGTAATTAATTGTTGTTTCACCAGCTTTCCATTTACATCAATGATCTGCAGGTTTACAGATGAATTAATGTTTTCCAGGTTTATGTACATGTAGCTGCTTGCGGGATTTGGGGTGATGCGAATGCCGGGCAGCTTTGTAAAATTTATTTTTACCACTTTGGAATAAACAAATTTGCCGTCTTTATCTACTGGTTTCAGCCTGTAGAAATTATTGCCTGCAACAGGTGCGGCATCAACCAGGGAATAATCTGCTGACATGCCTTTTGCCGCTATTGCCCCTATGTCTGTAAAACCAATACCATCTGCTGAACGCTGTACAATATATGTTGCGCTGTTGGTTTCTTCCGCAGATTTCCAGCTGAGTTTAACTGTATTCCCAATCCTGTTTGCACCAAAGCTTATCAAACTCACGGGTAGCAATGCCTCATCAAAGGCATACCTGGTAAATACCGGGTAATGGTCACTGGTAGTACTGCCATAGTTTGTTACCAGGCTGCTCACATCGGTAAGAACAGCCGATGAGGATTTCATAAAGAATGGCTGCATTTCGTTTGATACCAATACATGGTCTATCACATCACTAAAAGCAACTGTTGATTTTTTACCGGTAAGGCTCAGGTCCACCAGTGTGGGAGAATAGAAATTGGCAACGTCATCGGTAAATACTTTATATGAACTAAGTCGCGGTGCAATGCCATCTGTAATGGTAGAATCCAAATCGTCATTGAAATCACCCAGTATAACTATATTATCATTTGGATAAGTGGTATTTAGATAGTCATGCAATGCAATGGCCCCGCTTTTCCTGCGGTCATAGGCTGGCAAAGTAGGCGCTGTGTTGGCTTTTGCATGTATGGCTACAAAACGGATGGTTTTAGTAACACCGTCCAGCGTTACATCCGCTGTCATCATAAACGGATAACGCCCACTGCTCCAGTAATTGTAATTGGGGTTGCTGAGATCGGCAGCGGTATTTACACCCATGCTTAACAGTGAGGTAGTATCAATATTGCTGAATACCGATGTCTTATATACAAATGCTTCCTTCTGTAAGAAACCCATTGGCGAGGGAGGCGTTGGGCCTGTCTCAAATGGATTGCCATGAGAACCATAATTACAAATAATATAACTGTAGCCCGGCATTGATGTTCTTACAATATTGCCCAATGCAGCCGTATCCACCACTTCCACCAGTGCATACAGATCGGCCCCAATACTGCTCAAAATTGTTTGTGCATTTTGTCTTTGAAGCGCTTTATTGGTTGGCCCAAACCCGGGCTGTGGATCCGGCGTTGAAAACCATTCCATGTTCCAGTTCACTACCTCCAGTGTTCTTGCCGGGTCAATGCTGGTACCTTTCAGGTTAATCACCGTATCGGTGGTACCAAATGTGCTGATGGTAACAGTACCGGTAAAATTCTGGTTGTTCTGCGTTGGCGCAAATCTTACAAATATGGTTGATAATGCATTGTTGGCGGTTCCTTCTGTGAGGTTAACAGAAGGCGCATAAGTGAATCCGCCATCTTTGGATACTTCGAAACTTCCTGTAGCATTTATATTAATACCCAGTCCGCCGCTTAAATCATTGCCAATTACCGTAAACGTCTTGGCAACCGTTGTACCCGCTGCCGCATAGAAAAATT
>Ga0193753_10002261_pt1 | contig 15445 bp, 10 predicted proteins | sample H1c2metaG_FD_144925 | JGI IMG/M metagenome (GOLD analysis project Ga0193753, IMG submission 144925) | Soil microbial communities from a riparian zone of the East river system, Colorado, United States - H1c2 | ecosystem: Environmental > Terrestrial > Soil > Riparian zone | place: USA: East... | reverse complement strand
CTCGGTGAATGCCGGATTCGAATACCAACTGGTTCAACAGTGTTGGCTTCGTGCAGGCATTTCCACCGGTAACTCATCGGTATGGGCTGGGGTGGGTTTCTCCTGGAAGATGTTCAGGACCGATATCACTGCGTCCTATCACCCCGTATTGGGTCTGTCGCCGGGCCTGATGCTATTACTCACTCTTCAACCGGGAAAGAAATGAAGAAGATCGCCCTCATCCTGTTACTCATTTCTTGCAGTACATTTCAGCCATCTTTTTCACAGCAAACATCTCCTGCAACATCTTCTGCAATGGAACAGCAACTCGAGTCGTTGACGGAGGTCGACGAAGATGCCGAGCCTGAAGACGATTCTTACTGGCAGCAACTGGAGGAATACAGGAAGCATCCGATGAACCTGAATACAGCCGATGAGAATGAGTTGAATGAACTCGGGGTATTGACGGCGCTGCAGATAAGTCATCTCATCAGCTACCGTACGCTCCTCGGAAACTTCATCGACATACATGAACTACAGAGTGTTCCTGGATGGGACCTGTCCCTGATCAGGCATCTCCTTCCTTTCATTACGGTTTCGGTTCCGTTCTCGTTAAAAGAAAACATGCTGACAAGGATCCGGGGTGGGAATCACAGCATCTTGCTCCGGGTCTCACAGGTACTTGAAAAAGCGGCGGGTTATCGCGATGTAGCGGGTGAAAGATCATATGGGGGGAGCATGCAGCATGTTTTTTTCAGGTACCGGTGTAGTTATAAGAATCTCCTGCAATTCGGCCTCGTAGGAGATAAGGACGCGGGTGAACGATTCTTCGGCGGTGCGCAGAGACATGGTTTCGATTTTTATTCCATTCATTTCTTCGTGCGTGAATTAGGTGTGATCCGTGTCCTGGCGTTAGGCGATTTCACCGTCAATATGGGACAGGGATTGATCCAATGGCAAAGCCTCGCCTTCAGGAAGGGGTCGGAGACAATGAGTATTGAAAGACAATCGGCCGTATTACGTCCCTATAGCGCAGCGGGTGAATATAACTTTCACCGCGGCGTTGGCATAAGCGTACAAAAACGAAGAATGGAATTCACCTCGTTTGTTTCCCTGCGCAAGCTCAGTACAAGCCTTAGCCCGGACACTTCAGCAGGCTACTTCTCGTCTTTTCAGCTCTCCGGGAATCATCGTAGCGCCAATGAAATAGCAGGCAGAAATAATGTGCAGCAGATGGCAGCTGGAGGCGTGATCAAATACTCTGCCCGCCGGTGGAAGATCGCACTGAATGGTATCTACTATGGTTTTTCCGCGCCATTGATGAAGCGCGATGAACCGTACAACATGTATGCAATAAAAGGGAGCGATTGGTACAACATGAGTGCGGACTATAGTTACACCGTGAGAAATATCCATTTCTTTGGCGAGATCGCGGCGGATAAGAACCTGCACCATGCCGTGGTGAATGGTGTATTGATGAGTGTCGACAGGAACATCGATATTTCATTTCTCCACCGCTATATTGACCCGCAGTACCAGGCGGTGAATGGAAGTGCATTTATGGAAAATGCTTATCCGGTTAATGAGAATGGTTTCTATGCGGGCATCTCAATTCATACGGGCAATGCCTGGAAAATAAATGCTTATGCCGATGTCTATCGTTTCCCCTGGCTGAAATTCTCCGTTGATGCGCCGAGTGCAGGCGCGGATTATCTGGTGCAGGCAACCTACACGCCAAGCAAACAGGCCGAGGTGTACACAAGATTCAGGAACGAGATAAAGTCCATTAATCTTCCGGGAAATGAATCACCGCTCAATCAGCTGGTGGCGGCGAGGCGACAAAGCTGGAGAACGCAATGCAATCTCAGGATCAATTCCAGCTTTACCTGGAGAAGCCGGGTGGAGATGAGTTGGTATAGACTTCGCGGGAAGGAGCGGCAAGCTGGTTTCGTCGGTTTTTCGGACCTGCTTTTCAAACCGATGATGGGAGCCTTTGCCGGCGGGGTTCGTTTCCTATACTTCGAGACCGATGGATATGATACCAGGTTATATGCATACGAGAATGATGTCCTGTACGGTTATTCCATTCCCGTTTTCTTCGATAGGGGATTGCGTTATTACGTAAATATTAGCTATGCTTTAAACAGTAAGACAACATGTTGGATACGCATCGCGCAGACTCTATATGCAGGGAAAGGTTCCATCGGCTCGGGCCCCGATGCCATTGAAGGCAGCCACAAAACAGAGGTGAAGGCGCAGATACTCCATAATTTTTAATAGGCATTTGACGTTCTGATTTTTTTGATTGAGAAAAAAATATCAAATTCGGGCAGCATTCGCGTTTTTACTATTGTCTCATAGGTCGAGGGAGTTATAAACTCCATGAAGCAGGTACGCCACCCACCTCAGGCATCCTGCGATTTCTAACTGCAGTTGAGAAAAAAAGGTAACACACCGGACCTGTGTAGCCACTCCAAACTTTTACATCGACAAGGTGAATACGCATACATATGTATTCACCTTCAGAGAAACAAAGACCAACTAATAGTTTCAACTGACCACCCACCTCAGGTTAGTTCAACTAATCATTTATACTTATCACAGATCGCCGATCATTGATCCGTACCCGGATGAATGTATCTTTTTTTATTAAACGAGAGTAGTAAATTAAAATTTAACCACATGAGAAAACTTGCATCACTGCTTGCAGTGCTGGTGTTGTCTGCTACACTTGCATTTGCACAGACCCGTACGATCACGGGACAGGTAAAAGACAGTAAAGGTGACCCGGTGCCCTTTGCCAACGTTACCGTTAAAGGCACCAACCAGGGCGTATCCGCAGACGCCAACGGTAATTTCAGGATCGAAATCAAAGAAGGAGAATCCCTCCTCGTCAGCTCCACTAGTTTTGCAGAACAGGAAGTGAAGACAGGAACGCAGACAACGCTTATTGTCACACTTCAACCGCAGGGCAATCTCCAGGAAGTGGTCGTTACTGCCCTTGGCATCCGCAGGACACGCAACCAGGTTCCGTATGCTGCGCAGCAACTGGCAGGGGATGAGGTAAGCCGCGCGCGAACCTCGAATTTTGTTCAGAATCTTTCGGGAAAAGTGGCGGGGCTCGATGTCCGTCAGACAAACACGATGGGTGGGTCCACGAATATCGTGCTCCGGGGTACCAAGTCGCTCATCTACGACAACCAGGCATTATTTGTGGTTGACGGCGTTCCTTATAATAATGCCAATACCAATACTGCCGATCAGAAGACAGGCAGGGGTGGTTTCGACTATGGAAATGCGGCAGCGGATATCAACCCCGACGATATCGCCTCCGTAACGGTATTGAAAGGAGCGGCAGCCAGTGCATTGTATGGTTCACAGGGTGCGAATGGCGTGATCCTGATCACCACTAAGAAGGGTGCAAAGGGATTGGGCGTGACCATCAACTCGGGTCTTACTGTTGGGAAGGTCGACAAATCGACATTTGCCAAATACCAAAAGCAATACGGTGCCGGCTATGGACAATTTTATGGACCAACGGAGGATGAGTGGTTCAATCAATTCGATGTGGATGGTGATGGAACTCCCGACCTCGTAGCGCCGATGCTGGAGGACGCTTCTTATGGTGCTCCCTTCGATCCTTCCCTGCTCATCTACCAATGGGATGCATTCGATCCAACCTCGCCCAACTATAAGAAAGCAAGACCATGGGTGGCCGCAGCGAACGATCCGACAAAATTCTTTGAAACGGCGCTCTCTTCCAACCAGAGCATATATGTAGATGGAGGATCCGATCGCGGAAGTTTCAAACTGGGTTATACGAGAAACGATGATAAAGGCATTCTTCCAAACAGTAAGATCACGAAGAACCTCATCAATTTCGGTGCAACGTACAACTTGACGCCCAAATTGACTGCCGGCGCCAATATCAACTTCTCAAACGTAGAAGGCAAGGGCAGGTATGGAACGGGGTATGATGATAAGAATCTCATGACGAACTTCAGGCAATGGTGGGAGGTGAATGTGGATGTGAAGGAACAAAAGGAAGCCTACTTCAGGACCAGGCAGAACCGCACATGGAATATCAAGGCGGCCGATCCATTTGAACTGGCCCCTAATTTCTGGGACAATCCTTACTTCTCCCGATATGAAAATTATGAGACGGATTCCCGTAACAGGTATTTCGGAAATGTAAATCTCAACTATAAGATCACGGATTGGTTGAATATCCTTGGCCGGATATCGCTCGATTCATACGATGAGCTCCAGGAGGAAAGACAGGCGGTAGGAAGCGTCACTACTTCTGCCTATCGTCGTTTCAACAGGTCTTATCGCGAAACCAACTACGATCTGCTGATCAATCTTGATAAGAACCTGGGTACGGAATTCAATGTTAAAGGACTTCTCGGTACCAATATCCGCAAGCAAACTACCGAATCGATACGCGCCTCTACCAATGGTGGATTAATTGTGCCGAAGGTATACGCCCTCTCCAATTCATTGAACACACCTACTGCACCAACCGAGATCGTTGCGCCCCGCGAAGTACAGGGTTTCTTTGCAGGCGGTACGCTCACCTGGCGCGAAATGGTGACACTCGATGCTACTATCCGGCGTGATAAGTCTTCGACACTACCTCCGGGTAATAACGTCTATTACTATCCTTCCGTTTCAGCCGGTTTCGTTTTCTCCAAGTTGCTTCCATCTGCCACATGGTTGTCGTATGGAAAATTGAGAGCGAACTACGCCGAAGTGGGAAATGATGCACCTCCATTGAGCGTGTATGATGTGTATGCCGTTGTTCCGCCATTTGGGTCCAATCCCCAGTCATCCGTTGTCGGTGTTAAGAACAATGAGAATCTTGTTCCGGAAAGGACCAGGAGTACCGAGCTGGGGGTAGAGATGTCTTTTCTTAAGAACAGGCTTGGGTTCGATGTTACGGTGTATAATTCAAAATCCATCGACCAGATAGTGCCTGTTGTTCTCTCTACGTCTACGGGGTACACTTCCAAATTCCTGAATGCGGGTACCATTCAAAACAAAGGGATCGAAGTCTCTTTGAATGTGACGCCTGTTCAAACAACGGATTTCTCCTGGATGATGAATGTGAATTGGGCGAGGAACCGTAATAAGGTGTTGAAATTGTTTGAAGGCGCCGAAAACCTCGTGCTGGGTGACTTCCAGGCAGGTGTTTCGCTGAATGCAACATTAGGGCAACCGTATGGAACCATCCGTGGAAATAACTACGTGTACACAGACAATGGCAAGGGAGTGATGGAGAAAACAGTGAGCGCCACTACAGGTCGTTACCTGCTTTCGGATAATGCAAATGAGGTGATAGGAAATGCAAATGCAAAGTGGACAGGCGGAGTAAGCAATACCCTGAAATATAAAAATGTTTCCCTGAGCTTTCTCATTGATACCAAGCAGGGAGGCGATGTATTCTCCCTCGACCTGTATTACGGGTTAGGTACGGGATTGTACAGCGAGACGGTTCTCCTGAACGACAAGGGAAATCCTTCCCGCAGCTCGATCGCAGACGGTGGTGGAATTATTCTTCCTGGCGTAAAGCCTGATGGAACACCCAACGATGTACGCAGGGCAAACTCCGAGGGCACACTCGGTTATCGCCAGCCTGCTGCCGTGGGGATCTTCGATGCGAGCTATGTGAAGTTGAGAGAAGTGGCAATCACGTATTCTTTTCCAAAGAAGCTGATCAGCAACTGGAAAGTATTCAAGGGCATCGATATATCACTGGTTGGAAGGAATCTCTGGATCATCGACAAGAACCTTCCTTATGCCGATCCGGAAGAAGCGATCAGTTCGGGAAACCTCCTGGGCTATCAAAGCGGTGCTTACCCAACTACAAGGACAGTTACACTCAATGCCAAATTGCGATTCTAAAAGAGATAACACATGAAAAAGATACTATATGCCCTTACAGTAGTCGCAGTGGTTACTGCGGCCTGTTCAAAAAATCTTAAGGAACTAAACATCGATACGAAGAATCCTTCAGCTGCTCCGTCGTATGCCTTTTTTACAAATGCACAGCGGACACTATCAAACACGCTGGCATCGAGTAGCGTGAACCTGAATATCTTCAGGCTCATCGTGCAGCAGTGGCAGGAGACACAATACCCCGAGGAGAGCCAGTATGATCTCGGGACAAGGACGATACCCGACAATGTATGGGATGCGCTGTACCGGGATGTGATCAGGGACCTGCGCGAGGCGAAGACGCTTATTCCGGACGATGTCGTAGATGCCAGCCAGCAGAAGAATGAGCTGGCGATCGCCGAGATCATGGAGATCTACACCTGGTACTACCTGGTCACGACTTTCGGAAATATTCCTTATACGGATGCCATGGACATAGAGAAGACATTCCCCAAGTACGATGATGCCAAGACCGTTTTCAACGATCTGCTCACCCGGCTCGATGCCGCGATCGGCAACCTGGATCCCGGTGCGGCAAGTTTCGGCGGCGCGGATGTTCTATATGGAGGAGATATAGTGCAATGGAAGAAATTCGCCAACTCTATCAAATTGAAGATGGGGATCACTATTGCGGATGACGATGGAGCCAAGGCCAAGTCAACGATCGAATCGGCGGTGAGCTCCGGTGTCTTCACCTCAAATGACGATAATGCAGAATTCAAATACCTGGCAGCTCCGCCGAATACCAACCCTATCTGGGTGGACCTGGTGCAAAGCAACCGGGATGACTTTGTGGCTGCGAGTCCCTTCGTGGATCAGCTGCTGGCTTTCACCGATCCCCGCATCGATAACTACTTCACGGAGGATGGGGCCGGCCGTGCCAGTACGGCCATTACAAGCTATTCGGGCGCCGAACCCGGAATTCAATCGGCGTATGCGCCTAATTCTCATGTAAGTACGGCGATTGTCGCCCCCGACTTCCCCGCTTTGTTGCTGGACTATTCAGAGGTGGAATTCTACCTGGCCGAGGCCGCTCAGCGCGGCTATGCGGTGGGAGGGACTGCCGCCGGTCATTATGCCAATGGAATTACGGCCTCCATCCTCTATTGGGGTGGTACGGGCACCGAGGCTACCACCTACCTGGCCAAGCCTGGCGTGGTGTATAATGCAGCTAATTGGAAGAAAAGCGTTGGCGTTCAGCAATGGATCGCCTTTTACAACCGCGGCTGGGATGCCTGGATTTCCTGGAGAAGGCTTGACAACCCGGTTCTTGTAGCTCCGGATGAGGCATTGTCTGAGACACCTGTACGGTACCCTTACCCGATAAATGAGCAGAATGTGAATACATCCAATTGGGAAGAGGCTTCCGAAGCAATAGGCGGAGATGCGGTTGAAACCAAGCTATGGTGGGATAAATTCTAAACAGTAATAATGTGAACGTCAAAGGGAAAGCAGCGAAAGTTGCTTTCCCTTTATTATTTTATGTAATTGATCAGGGATAACAATTTGAAAAAAAATCGCTTTTTTCACGATCACATAACAATATGTTAAAAAAAAAATTACCTTGGCGCAGCATTTCAAAAGGTTAAGGCGTCTTACGGGGGTTATACCTTAACCTGTTTGAATCGACGGATCGTTCACAATTACTTAAACAAAATTGACGTTCACATGAGAAAAATTGCATCACTGCTAGCAGTGCTAGTATTCTTTAGTGCATTCGCAATTGCACAGACCAAGACCGTGACTGGTAGAGTTACAGACCAGGCGGGCTTACCGGTTCCCTTCGCATCTGTAAAGATCAAGGGCGGCAAATCGGGCTCCAGCGCCGATGCCGACGGAAATTTCTCCATCAAGGTAAATCCAGGTGCTACACTGGTTGTTAGCGGAACAAACTTCGGAGACCAGGAAGTTGTCGTTGGTTCTTCCAATGAGGTTACCGTTCAACTTACCAGGAAGGATGTTAACCTTACCGAGGTTATTGTAACTACTGCCCTCGGCGTAAAGAAGGAGGCCAGGTCTACCGGTTATTCCTCAACGGTCATTCCTACAGCCTCACTAACACAGGCAAAACCGACGAATCTTGCCAACGGTCTTTCCGGTAAGGTTTCAGGTCTGCAGATCAATACCGTTAACAACGGTGTACAGGCTGCTACGCGTATCGTGTTAAGAGGTGAGCGCTCGATCCTTGGTAACAACCAGGCTTTGATCGTTCTGGACAACGTTCCCGTCTCTGCTGATTACATCGCATCGATCAATCCCGATGATGTTGATAACATCTCTATCCTAAAAGGCGCAAACGCCGCCGCACTATATGGCTCGAATGCTGCCAACGGTGTAATCCTTATCTCGACGAAGAAGGGTGTCAGGGCGAAGCCATCGATCACTTATACAAATACCACAACCATTGAAAAGATCAGCAACTTCCCTAAATTTAATACAAGATTCGGTGCGGGTTCTACCGAAGGAGATAGTTTGAGTGCCTATACAGGTTTTTATGGCCATATTCCTTATGAGAACCAGATGTACGGTTCTGAATATGACGGAAGCAATACAGCGCTTGGATATTCAAAACAGTTCTTCCGCGCTAACGGCGATCCTTATGACACAACTAATCAGATCAGTTATGATTATAAAAACCCTGCAAAAGAATTCTTTACAACCGGTGTTACCGTACAGAATGGTTTAAGCTACCAGGCTGGCACACAGAACGGATCTTATTACCTTTCTGCGCAGGTGGCCAACACAACTGGTACTATTCCAAAGGACAAGGCTAACCGCTATTCGGTTCGTCTCGGTTCTTCTACTATTTATAACAAATTCTCTTCTAGCTTTTCGTTGGGCTATGCCCGTACCGATGTGAACATCGCGGGTAATGACTATGTTCAGGCACGCCCTGTATACTGGAACGTTTTGAATACACCAGGTGAAATTCCGATCAAAAACTTCCGAGACCTCAATGCTCCCTTCGCAAGCGAAGAAACTTTTTATAACGCATACTATCCAAACCCTTACTGGCAAATTGAAAACAGCCGGGTAAGATCTACAAAGGATGATATCCTGGGTTCGATCGAGTTAGGCCTAAAGGTTCTTCCCTGGATGAACCTGACCTATCGCCTCGGTGCGACTGCCCGTAACTTTCAAGAGAAAACGACGGTTGCAGGCGTTACTTTCAGTGACTATGCCATCGATATTGACGGCACACTGGCCGGCGGTACTGCGTCCAGCAATCCTGAAGGCATAAGGCCCAAGGAAGGAGATAAGCTGAATCAAAGCATTATCCTTCAATCGGATTTCCTTATCAATATGGAGCACAAGTTCGTCAACAATAACCTTAATGTAAGGTTGCTGTTAGGTAACTCTATCAACAAAAGCAATTATCGGGAAGTCTCTACCGGTTATACTGGTACTGGTTTGAATCCTTTGGAAATCCCTGATTTCTACAACGTCGGAAACATTACTGCTATCCCTTCGGTTGGCGAAACGGTAACCAAGGTTGGAACGATAGGCGCCTTCGGTAGCTTACAATTTGCCTGGAAGAACTTCCTGTTCCTTGAAGCAACCGGACGTAATGACTGGGTTTCTGTACTGGCACCTGAGAACAGGTCATTCTTCTACCCAGGTGTGAACGCGTCTTTCGTGTTCACTGACGCGATCCCTTTCATGAAGAATATCTCCTGGTTATCCTTCGGTAAATTATTTGCTGCTTATACAAAAGTGGGTAACGTAAACGTGAATCCTTATCAGTTGGCCAATACATATGGTCAGGGTAACGGGTTCCCGTATGGTTCCCTGACTGGTTTTGGCGTTGGCGACAGGATTGCAAATGCAAACCTGGGGCCTGAGTTTGTTGCATCTCAAGAATATGGTATCGAATTGAGAGGCCTTAAGAACAGGATCAATCTGGGCGTGACTTACTATAATGAGACTGTTACAGACCAGACTGTTCCTATCCAGATATCTTCTACCAGTGGTTACACATCAGCTTTGCAGAACGTTGGTAATGTAACAAACAGCGGATGGGAGTTTGATCTTAAATTGACGCCATTGGTTAATCTCGGACCTGTAAAATGGAACGTAGGCGGTAACCTGGCTCTCTATCACAGTAAGGTCAACGAGATCGATCCATTATTGCACCAGATCTTTATCGGCGGTTATACAGTTGGTGGACAGGCTTCAGCAGGTGTCTACACAATCGAAGGCGGACCTCTCCGTGCTTTACAGGTTACAGACTGGAAACGTACTGCTGATGGCAAGATTATCGTTGATTCGGCTACAGGACGTCCTTCTGTTGCTACAGGCCTGACAAATGTCGGTCAGTCTACTCCTAAGGTCATTCTCGGTCTTAACACTTCCTTCGAGTGGAAAAGCCTTTCTCTGAATATCCTTGGTGAATACAGGGGTGGGTATGTTGTTTACAACAATATCGGTTCCGCAATGGCCTTCACAGGCAGCAGCGCCATCACAACGGCTACGGGCCGTCAGCGGTTTGTTTATCCCAACTCAGTGGTACTTGTAAATGGAAAGTATGTGGATAACACCAGCACGGTTGTAAATAATGTTTCCAATGGTCAAGGATGGTTTGCCAGCGGTTATGCCGGTGCAAGCACGAACTTCCTGACGAGCGGTGATTTCTGGAAGATCAGAGAAGTAAGCTTGAATTACGCCATTCCTATCAAGGGCAATAGCGTTGTGAAGAGAGCCTCTGTTGGTCTGGTTGCCAGGAACCTGTTCAGCTTTTACTCAAAGGATAATATTTACGCAGATCCGGAATACAGCTTGTTCGGTACAGCTAATACACAAGGTATCAGCAATGAGAACCTGTCACCTCCCACACGCGTATTCGGTGCTACCGTTACCGTTGGATTCTAAACAATATGTAAACTGAATTTTAATTATTTGAAAATGAGAAAGTCAAGTATTTTTTTAGCCCTAATGGTTGTGGGAGGGTTGGCGAGTTGCAAGAAAGATCTTCTTGATATCAATAAGAATCCCAATGCGGCCACTAGCAGTACGCCACAATTAACTACGCCAATCGCCCTTGAAGGCGCAGCTAGGATCGTTAATACACAGTACAATAACTATGCGTTTTGGGTAGGATTCTATTCCGGCTCTGCTGGATTCGCGAAGCCCGGCACTACCTACACATATGATATTTCGAGCACCTACCAGGCTGGAACATGGGATGCGATTTATAACAACCTGGAAGATGCCGATTATGTAGAACAACAAGCCATAGCCCTGAAATTGCCAATGTACGAAGGGTTGGCAAAAGTGCTGAAAGTGATCGACTATCAACAATTGGTTGACCAATGGGGCAATGTAGCGTATTTTGATGCGTTGCATGGCCTGGGTCATTTCACTCCAAAGTATGACGATGCTCAGGCAATCTATGAGGACCTGGTCAAGAAACTGGACACAGCCGTTGCAATTTTTAAGAACCCGGCTACTGCACAGACGATCCTCCTCAACATTGATAGCAAAAAGATCATTCTGTTCAACAACATTTTAAAGACCACGGATCCTTCGACCGTTCCGCTTTTCCTGGAACAATGGGCTAGATTTGCTAACACCATCAAATTGAAATTGTTGCTGCAGCAATCCCAGATTCCTGGACGTGATGCCTATATCAAACAGAATTTGATAGGTCTTGGACCAGACGATTTCCTGCGCGCGGGTGAAGATGCAGCTGTCAATCCTGGCTATCAGAACACGAAGGGCAAGTTTTCGCCAATCTTTAGCGTATTCTTCTCTGATGTTGCAACGGCCACGGATGCGTTCAATTCTACAAAGGCCAGTGCCAATGTAATTGATGTCTATACGAATATGAACGATCTTGACCGTCTTGGATGGGTATTCATAAAAAATGGACCGACTTTCCTGGGTAGTATTTTTGGCGATCCATCGGGCACTACAAACGCTGCATCTTTCAATAGGAACGCCGTTAATAATGTGTTGTTGAACCCGACAAGATCGGCTCCCATCATGATCTCTGCGGAATCTTTATTCATGCAGGCAGAGGCCGCTCAACGTGGTTATTTCAGCACATCCCCTATTCCACAGACGTTGTATGAAGCTGCAGTGCAAGCCTCGTTTGCTTACGAAGGATTATCTGCAAAAGCAGGTGCTTACCTCGCTCAGAATCGCCCTGAAGTCAGTTGGACGGCAGCTCCTGACAAGATCCAATTGATCATTGGACAAAAATGGCTGGCTTTGAACAGTATTAACAACCTAACGGTGTACAACGATTACAGGAGAACTGGCTTCCCTGTAACAAGCGGTGCAACCATCCAGGCGCCATTAAGTACCGATCCTAATAGTAAAGGAAAAGTGCCTATCCGTATGTTCTACCCACAAAACGAGGCGTTATACAATACCGATAATGTATTGGCTCAGGGTAACATCGATGTATTCAACACCCCGATTTTTTGGGATAAATAATATTTTAATCTTAAGTATATGAGAAATAAACATATTTTACTGGCCATCGTTTCGCTCGTGCTGCTTTCTTCTTGCCTTAAGAAGAATGACTATTGGGAAGATTTTGCTTCCACTCAGCCGATAGCGGATATTGCCAAAGCGCCTGCTAACGCAGCAGTTGCTACGGCTCCCACCAATAGCTGGTTCATTCTCGATAGCGCTGCAGGACCGCAGGACTATGCGACTGCCGTGCATATCTCGGCAAAGGACCATATTGGTGATGTAACCATCAAAATGAAGATCGACAATGCTGTTGGTGCATCCTGGATCGCGGCTCACCCGACTGCCGGATATACATTATTACCAGAAGATCTCTACACCGTGCCATCTCTAAATGCTACGATCCCGAATGCGGGCGTATTCAGCATAGGAGACTTCGTTGTAAATATCAAGGCAAATGCTGACAATGGTTCAGGAGTTTCTCGTTTTAAAGGCGTGAAATATATTTTACCTGTCACAATTGACGATGCATCGCCTTACGGAATAGCCGCGAACTTTAAGACTGTTCTTTGGTATATCAGGGTCAAGCTTAAATAAACTCAGCATGACCGTTTGGTAATATGTTAAAAGGGCGAAGTCATCAAAATGACTTTGCCCTTTTAACATATTACCCCCGAATAATGGTAACTTGGGTTTGACAGCCAATTTAAAAAATAAAACTTGTCACATGAGAAGACTATTTATTGTTGCTATATTGGCCACAGCCAGCATATCTTGTTTTGCTCAGGGTGCTACTGTGAGCGTTCAACAATCCCTGAGCCAGTACGTTCAATCCACGACAACCGATGCGGATAGAATACCCTATTTAACTGAATTGAATACAACGCTTGGCACGGAAGGAAGTGCCATGCTGTTGAATGGGTGGTGTACGGGAAGAGTATATCTTACAAATGGAACGGTGCTGCAAGAAACTGACAAAACTCTTAATTTCGATAAGATGAAGAAGAATTTGCTTCTTAAGCTCTCCGAAAAGAATGTTCTTGAAGTCAATATGGCCCCAATACAATACTTTATTCTCAATGATGGCACAAACGACCTTGTCTTCCGCCAGCTTCCCGGCAAACCTTCCGAATACGCGCTTGAATTGCAGACCGGTCCCGAGTACTCATCCTATAAAACTATCAGCACCCAATTCTTCAAGGCCGATTACGTCAACAAAGGACTTTATCAGTCGGGATCAAGGTACGACCGCTATGTGGATGAAGTGAAATATTACATTTTCGACAAACAAGGAAAAATGGTAGAAGTGGTCAAGACCGGGAAGAAGGAACTGAAGAAGCTCGGAGAAGAGTTGCCAATGGCAAAGAAATACCTCGAGAAGAATTCATTTGATACGTCAGACCCCGACAAAAGCATCAAAGATCTTACAGCTTTCATCAATAAGCCCATGAGTTAAAGGAGAGAAATTTCATGGGAAATAATATTATAAGCAGACCGTAATATTTATAATAATTTTGTGGAAAGTTTACTCATGAGTCAGGCTCAGAACCCCGGTCCCCAATTAAATATAGAGATCTCCGAAGAGGTAGCTGAAGGCTCTTACGCCAACCTCGCCATTATCACTCATTCGCACGCTGAATTTGTGATTGACTTCGTCAATGTGATGCCCGGTACGCCAAAGAGCAAGGTGAAGTCGCGCATCATTCTTACCCCACAACACGCCAAACGCCTGATGAAGGCGCTTACAGAGAATATAGCCAAGTATGAATCCCTCAATGGATCTATCAAAGATCTCGAGGAGACACAACTGCCGTTGAATTTTGGAGGGCCGACAGCCCAGGCGTAAGAGAAGGAGAAAAGGAATACAAATATTCAATATTCAATACGCAATATTCAATGCTCAAGTATCGTGCTATGCGGGAAGGCTGATTTAATGAAACGCCTATTCACGATTCGCGATTCACGATTCACGACTAGCTTGACAACGTTCAGTATTCGGAGTGCCCACTTGAGCATTGAATATTGCGTATTGAATATTGAATATTTCTTTTACGCCTCCCAAAAATCAACCAGCTCACAATTTTCCTTCATCCGCAAAGCTGTAATATCCTTCTTCGCTCACGATAATATGATCCACGAGCCGTATATCCAGGAACCGCGCAGCTTCCCGGATCTTGCTCGTGATGTCTTCATCGGCCCTGCTGGGCTTTAGACTGCCAGAGGGATGGTTATGGCAAAGGATGATACTGACCGCCTCTTCCTCGAGGGCCTTCTTCAGGATGATCCTGGGGTCGGCTACGGTGCCCGTAATGCCTCCCTCGCTCACGATCTCGAAATGGGTGATCTTATTGGCCCGGTTAAGGAATACCACCGCAAACACCTCGTGCCGGTAGTCCTTCAGCAAGGATTGGAGGTACACGGCAATATCCTTACTGCTGGTGACCAGCGAGCGCTGGAGAAAGGCAGAGGCCTGTCTCCTTCGTCCCAACTCCAGGGCGGCGCTGATTGCCACGGCCTTTGCCTTGCCTATCCCTTTGATTTTCATGAGATCATTTACAGAAAGCTTGCCCAGCGAGCCGAGATTATCCTTGCCGAGGCGGAGGACCTCCTTTGCCAGGTCTACCGCGGATCGCTGGCGGGTTCCCTTCTGAATAAGGATCGCCAGCAGTTCCGAGTTGCTCAGGTTGGCGGCTCCGATCGATAGTAATTTTTCCCTGGGGCGGTCGTCTTTTGCCCAATTCTTTATTGAGTAATTGTTCTCTTGCATCCTAACAATTTATAGGATATTTTTATCCTTGTAATGTGACTCGGGTCATTTTATACTGCTCAAAAGACGACGATCCAAACTTTTTGAAAACCGAAAAATCTGTATTTATGAAAACCAAAACCAATTCCGTCGGAGCCCTGCATCCAATACTTTTCTTCGCAGTAATGTATGTGGTGGTGTTATTTCTCTCCATCTTCATTTGTTCTTCCCTTTTCTACAGCTTCAATTCGAATTCCAGCGCTACAGGCAGGATTGCAGAAAAGACCGTGAAAGCTCAGAAACAGTCGTTCCCGATGCAGGTTTCTACTGCCGTCGTGATCCGCTGATCAGGAGCCAACACTACTA
>Ga0193753_10002260_pt1 | contig 15447 bp, 11 predicted proteins | sample H1c2metaG_FD_144925 | JGI IMG/M metagenome (GOLD analysis project Ga0193753, IMG submission 144925) | Soil microbial communities from a riparian zone of the East river system, Colorado, United States - H1c2 | ecosystem: Environmental > Terrestrial > Soil > Riparian zone | place: USA: East... | reverse complement strand
CACCGCGCTGTTCGGGCAGAGCCGCCTCGACACCGTGCTGCCGTTCGTCGACAGCCTGCCGGTCGAGGCGGACGAGGGCATGCCGCTCGAGGCCCACGGGCCCGACTCCGCCGAGGATCTCACCCGCTACGTGATCGAGTGCCACCGCCGCCTGGCCGAGCTGGGCGGCCCCGACGCGCCCGACTTCGCGCGCGTGGCCGACGCGCTCAGCTCGCAGCTCGACGGCCACCGTCGCCGGTAGCCGAGGGCGGCCCGAAGGGCCAACCGAAGGCATCCTTGCGGCCAGTCGGCGCGCCGAGCAGATCCGCCTCCGAGTCGAGGCCGCCCGCGCCCTGTTCAACTACGAGTGGCCGTCAACGTCCGCTAGCTCGAGGCCTGCTTGGGCATCGCGACCGCGCTGGCCGGCCGCGGCGTGGTCAAGGTCGAGCACCTGACCGAGGCGGTCCGCGGCGAGAAGCAGGTCGCGATCGGCAGCCACGACGTCGCGCCCACCTTCTCCCCCCAACGAGCAGTAGAAGCGCGACGAGCTCATGGAGCTTCTCCGCCAGCACTGCGGCAACATCAGTGCGGTCGCGCGCGCGGTCAGCAAGGAGGGCGTGCGGATCAACCGCTGGCTGCGCTGCTATCGGCTGGACCCGCACAACTTCCGGAGGTAGTTCAATTGCCACCCTCCACGGGATTGCCGACTGGATTGGGCGATTGACATGGACCCGCTTTATCTTTTCCTCGAAACCTGCCTCGACCTGGAGGCTCGACTAAACGAAGCAAAGCCATATTCACTAATCAGAGCCTCGGCTCTCCTGAGACAGCTACTACTAGACGGAACGCCCCTAATTCACCGAGCGAACCGGCAGTTCCGACTCAAACTTAAATTCTCGGTTAGAAGCCTTCTCACAATGCCCGATGGACTCCCCCAACCTGCAATCCAGTTTCTAGGCGATGCACTCGACGGGGGACTTGACATGGGGCGCGTGCCGGGATTTGAAATCAAGTCAATATCATTTGACCAATTCATCGCCCATCACGTAATGCAGATCAATGAAAACCGGTACTCAATCGGAGATGTTATAGGGTTCCTTGCAAATGTATGGGGGGGCGTCCATCTCAACGAACCACGCTCGCCGGCGGATACGCACCTGGTTACAGTCGATTCATCGATCGTCTTTGCGAGTCGAACGCCGCTGATGACAATAATCCACGCTATCGGCCAAGTCACTCTACGGACAATTCAGCCACTGAGGCCTCTTGTTCAGCAGTCGCTCGAGGCAGTCCCGCCTGCTAGCGCGATGTATCAGTTGGAAGAGGTGACTGGGAGCATCAACATCCCTGAGGGAGGAGAAAACGAATGAGCGGTCTTCTCCTACTAGGGATCGAGCGGCCAGCACCGCCGCACTGGCCCACGCCAGGAGGCGGTATTGTATTCTTGGGGATTCGACCACCGATCGATGTCGGGAACGTTAGATTGCTACCCAAGGCCACTGCCGGCATCTACGAGACGCCACTTCCGGACGACGTAGCCCCCTCTCCCGCGTTGATGCCTATCGAAATACCTGACCTTGCAGGATACCAAGCTGAGCCTGAAAAATGGAATACGGTTGGCGGTCTAATGGCTTGGAATCACGGAAATAATTGCCTTACCAATATCGCTTCATTTACGCATGAGGGCCGCCTCATTCTGTCAGCGTTCTTTGTGGGAAACGTCCTAGTGTTTGAACACGGTCTAAGTCGCATCGCACTTGACTTTCTTGATATGCCATTGGACTTGACCGGGGTCGTCCTACTCGGCTGGAACACGAATCAGCTCTCGATTCGTTTTGCGTACCGGGACCGGCAAGAAGTCATGCATCGCGGCCAACTCTTAGCGGGCTTTAAATAGCCAACACACAGCAGTCGGCGAGACGCCCACGGCTGGGTCGGCGGGTGTCGCCTTGGCGCCGCGCCCCGCCGGCGCAAGACCCCTCGGAAGCCTTCCCGTGCCCGGTTCACGAGAGGCTGCCGAACGTAAGGTCTCGTGCTACCCCGTCGTGACCTCGACTGATTCCATGGTCCGTTGGCCGGCTGACGATGGCCGACCAGGAAGGACCTATGTTCTCGCCTACCCCGTCGTGGACCTCGGGCTGATTCCGTGGTCCGTTGGCCGGCTGACCGTGCCCGACCAATTGCCGCCGCCCGTCAGCACGACCGACAGGGTGAGGCCGGCCCGCCGGCCGTGCCGGTCACTGAAGCGGCCAGGAACACGCCGCCGAGCGGCCGGAGGAAGCGACCGCGAAAATCGTCAGCGAGCGGAGCAGCGCCGAGGCGTGGCCGCTCCGGCAAAGCACATCCGGAGGAGTACGCCTCGAAGATCGCGTACGCGTTCCAGTCGAACCAATCCAGTGCGTTGCCGACCGAGGCGCCGAGGAGTCCGCCCGCCTCGCGTGGTCGTCCATGGCCCGGGGCTGGCTCGGCGCGCTCACCGGGCCGAAGGTACCCGGGCCGCGCGTCCGGGGTCGCCGCGAGCCGGTGGTCGCCGGGTCGGGCCCGGTGCGATAGTCCGGGGGCGATGTCCGCTGGGTCGCCCCTCGACGAGCTCCTCGAGCAGGCCGCGGCCGCTTGGCCGGGCGTCGCGGTGCCGCGCGCGGACTTCCTGGCCTACCTGGCCGAGCGCCTGCCGCCCGACCGGACGATCGAGGAGGCCGCGCCGTCGCTGCCCCTGGTCGACCTCCACCTGGCGTGCGCGTGCGCCAGGTCGGAGCCGGGCGCGATCGAGGCGTTCGACGCCGCGTACCGCGACGAGATCGACCGCGCCTTTGCGCGGGTGCGGCCGCGCGGGCTCACGGTCGACGACGCCCGCCAGGTGGTGCGCCAGAAGCTCTTCGTCGGGGCCGGCGAGCGCGGGCCGCGCATCGGCGACTACGCCGGCCGCGGCGCGCTGCGCGCGTGGGTGCGGATGACCGCGATCCGCACCCTCATCGACCTGGCCCGCGAGCACGGCGACCGGGCCCACGACGTCCCGCTCGACGACGTCCTGTCGTTCGAGGGGACCGGGGGCGACACGCCGGACCGGGCGCTCCTGGTCGGGCAGTGCCGGGCCGAGCTGCGCCCGGCGTTCGAGGAGGCGGTCGCCGAGCTCACGCCGCGCCAGCGCAACCTCCTCCGCCAGCACTTCCTGCACGCGCTCTCGATCGACCAGCTGGCCGGGCTGTACGGCGCGCACCGGTCGACCTGCGCCCGCTGGCTCGACGCCGCCCGCGAGAAGCTGGTGCGCGGCACGCGCCGGCGCCTGGCCGCGCGCCTGGGCGTGCCGCCCGGTGAGCTCGACGAGATCATGCAGCTGGTGGCCAGCCGGCTCGACATCACGTTCCGCCGCGTGCTCGGGGACCCGATGAGTGCCGGCCCCTAGGCCCCCTGGTCCGCCTCACTTCGATTCCTTGCCGCCGCCGCCGCCGCACCAGGGGCCGAGCGCCCGGTCGTCGGCCTGATCGCCGAGCTTCTTGATCGCGGCGGCCACCTCGGCCGCGGACAGGACCCCGTCGATGGTCTTCAGGCGGGTGAACTTCTTGTCGTCGTTCGAGCCGTTCGCCTCGTTGCGGGCCCAGTCCTCGGCGTAGGAGCTGGCCTTCTTGAGGAGCTCCTTGCAGTGCGCCACCCGGCCGGCCTTGCGGTGGGCCGCGGCGCGCTTCGTGTAGTGCGAGACCTGGTTGTAGCGGAGGACGGTCTGCGAGCCGTTGTTCTCGCAGCCGATCTTCGGATCCGACTCGCCGCACTCGCCGGTCGTGATCTTGGTCTTCTTGCTGTAGTGGCGCACGGTGGCGAACTTCTTCACGTACCCGTCACCGGTCTCGGATACGCGGAAGTCGCCCTGCATGACCAGCACCTCGCCTCGCGAGACCACGATGTCGCTCTTGATGGCCGCGGTCAGCGCGCGCGGCACCTTGCTCTTGCGCGGGAACTTCTTGCACGGGTAGGGGAACGCGTTGTCGGTGTGCACGCCGTCGAGCTCGAAGGAGCCGAACCCGCCGCCGCGCAGGCGGGGCGCCGCGAACTCCCACTCGTAGTAGCCGCACTGGGTGGCGCTGGTCCGCTCGAAGCGCTCGACCGGGTCGCGGTCCTCCAGCTCGAGCCGCTTGGCGGTCACCTCGGCCTCGCACAGCGCGAAGTCGATCGCGTGGTCGTGCGTCGACAGTCCGTCCCGGTCCTTGCCGACGTGGCGGATCGCCCGTGCGTCGACCTTGCGCGCGCGGGCCAGCTTCTTCTCGTACTCGGCGTAGGCGGTCTCGAGCTCGACCGCGCGGCCGGTGGAGTCGGTGGACAGGGTCGCCTTGGCGGCCTTGTTGCACGAGTGGAGGGCCTCGTCGACCGCGGTCAGGCCGTCGTCGCTCGCCTCGCGCGTGCGCGCGCCGTCCTTCATGATCTCGGCCGCGTGACCGCCGGCCTGGGCGGCGAAGCGGACGTCGAGCGCGCGGACTCGCTCGGCGAGCGGCTTTCGCTTCGAGCTCTCGCGCGCCGCGTCCTCGTCGAGGTGCCTGCGCGCCCGCTGCTGCGCGCTGCCGTAGCTCGCGAAGTCACCGGTCTCCAGCGCCTCCTCCATCTTGTCCACTTCCTCGGCGGCCTCGCGGATGTCGGACGGGTCGTCGTCGCTGACCTTCACGCGCGGGGCGCGCTTGCCGGACCGGCCGCCCGCCGCGTCGCCCACGTCGTCGGCGTCACCCGCGTCCCGGGCGTCTTCCTCGGCGTCGCCCGCGTCCTCGGCGAGCTTTCGCTTGCGGTCCGTCGCGGATTTGCTCGGCCGCTTGCCCGTGTCGGCGAGGTCGAGCGCGCCGGCGCAGCTCGACAGGAAAAGCACGGTCATACAGAGTCCGATCGAACGCAGCATGGACTGTCTCCTTCTCGCAGGGCGGGGGGAGGTCTCCCTGCAACTTGAACTGACGGAGGCGTCGCGGCCGGGTCGCACGAAATCGCACCCGCCCGGCGCGCGGGGGTCGTGTTAAGACCGGCCGACCGGTCGGTCACCGGGTCATGGAGTGCCCCGACGAACAGGACTTCCTCGACCTCGTCGAGGGACGCTGGACCGGGGACGGGGCGGCCGAGGCCGAGCGTCACCTCGACGAGTGCGCCCGGTGCAGCGCGCTGGTCGCCGGGTTCGCCGCGCTGTCGGTCACCCTGGGCGACGACCGCGGCGCGCCGCTCGCGCCGGGCGACCAGGTCGGCCGCTACGTCGTGGTGGACCGGCTCGGCGCCGGCGGCATGGGCCAGGTCCACGTCGCGCGCGACCCCGACCTCGACCGCCGGGTGGCGCTCAAGCTGGTCCGCGACGGCAAGGGCGAGCCGGGCGCGAGCGCGGCCCAGGCCCGGCTCCTGCGCGAGGCCCAGGCGATGGCGCGCCTGGCCCACCCGAACGTGGTCGCGATCCACGACGTCGGCACCCTGGGCGACCGCGTCTTCCTGGCCATGGAGCTGGTCGACGGCGTCACCCTGGGCGAGTGGCTGACCGCCGCGCCGCGCGAACCGGCCGCGATCATCGCCGTCTTCGTCCAGGCCGGTCGCGGCCTGGACGCCGCGCACGCCGCCGGCATCGTGCACCGCGACTTCAAGCCGGCCAACGTCCTCTGCGGCGACGACGGCCGGGTGCGGGTGACCGACTTCGGCCTGGCCCGCGCGCCGCGCGATCCGGCCCCGTCGCCGGATCTCTCTCTCTCGCCGACCGCGCTGGCTGCGCCGGCCACCGAGACGGGCGCGGTCCTGGGCACGCCGCTCTACATGGCGCCCGAGCAGCACCTCGGCGACGCGATCGACGCGCGCACCGATCAGTTCGCGTTCTGCGTCGCGCTGTACGAGGCGCTCCACCGCCAGCGCCCGTTCCGCGGCGCGACCGCCGACGAGCTGGCCCTCGAGGTGCTGGCCGGGCACCTGGTCCCGCCGCCCGCGTCCAGCCGGGTCCCCGACCGCGTGAGCCGCGCCATCGCGCGCGGCCTGGCGGTGGATCCGGCCGACCGCCACCCCTCGATGGACGCGCTCCTCGACCAGCTCACGCCGGCGCCGCGCCGCGCGCGCTGGATCGCCGCCGCGGCCCTGGCCACCGCCGGGCTGGTCGCCGCCGCGCTCGCCCTCGGCCGCGCCGCGCCGCCGGCGCCGTCGTGCGACGGAGGCGCCGCCTTCGCCGCGCGGGCCTGGGACGCGGCGCGCAGGGGCGCGATGCGGTCCGCCTTTGCCGCGTCGGGCTCGCCGCGGGCAGGCGCGATCGCGACCGAGGCCGCGGCGCTCCTCGATCGCCGGGCCGGCGAGCTGGCCCGGGTGCACGACGCGAGCTGCCGGGCCAGCCGCGTGACCGGCGAGCAGTCCGACGAGGTGCTCGGCCTGCGCGCGAGCTGCCTCGATCGCCAGCGCGAGGAGCTCGCCGCGCTGACCGGCCTGTTCTCGCGCGCCGACGCCGCGGTGGTCGCCCGCGCCCTCGGCGCGATCTACGACCTCCCGCCGGCCAGCGAGTGCGACGCGGCCCGGGTCCTGGCCGCCCGGGTCGCCGCGCCGCCCGCCGCCGCCGCCGCGCAGGTCGCCGACCTGCGGCGCGATCTGGCCGCCGCCGGCGCCCTCGGCCTGGCCGGCAAGTACCGCGAGAGCGTCGAGGCGGCCCGGCGGATCGCCGACGCCGCGCGCAAGATCGGCTACGGGCCCATCGAGGCCGGCGCGCTCCTCCGCCTCGGCAAGTCGGAGATCGCGGTCCACGACGCCCGCGCCGCCGAGGAAGCTCTGACCTCCGCGCTCTACGCCGCCACCCGCGCCGGCGTCGAGGCCACCGCGGCCGACGCCGCCCTGTCGCTCGCCTACCTGACCGGGATCGAGATGGGCCGGCAGGACGAGGGCGAGCGCTGGCTCGGGCAGGGCAAGGCGCTGGTCGAGCGCGCCGGCGCGCGCGGGCGCCTGGCCGCCGACGCGCTTCAGCTCGAGGGTCTGTTCGCGCGCGAGGCCGGCCGCTACAAGGACGCGCTGGCCGCCTTCCGCGCCGCGCAGGACGCCTACCGCGCCGCGCACGGCCCGGGTCATCCCAACGTCGGCCTCATGCAGAGCGCGGCCGGAACGATGATGGCCGAGCTGGGCGACCTCGAGGCCGCCCAGGCCGCGCACGAGCAGGCCCTCGCCACCCTCGAGGCCGCCTACGGCAAAGACGATCCCGACCTGGTCGTCCCGCTGGTCAACCTCGGCCAGGTCGTCGCGCGGCGAGGCGACACCCGCCAGGCCATCGCGCTCCACGAGCGGGCCATCGCGCTGGAGGAGGCGGCCACGAGCGTGGACAGCTTCGGCCTGGCCACGCCGCTCATGAACGCGGGCAGCGTCCTGGGCGACGCCGGCGACATGCCCGGCGCGCGCCGCTACTTCGAACGAGCGCTGCGGATCGCCGAGAAGGCGCACGGCCGCGATCACCCGGTCGCCCTGCGCGCGCTCGGCAACCTCGCCCTGACCCACGCCGCCGACGGCAACCTCGACCGCGCCGCCGCCCTCCTCGAGGAGCGGCTGGCCCGCACCGACCGCACCCTCGGCCGCGAGAGCCCCGCCCTGATCGACGTCCTCGTCAACCTCGCCCAGGTCCGCCAGCGCCAGCGCCGCCACACCGACGCCCGCGCCCTCTACACCCGCGCCCTGTCGATCGGCGAGCGAGCCACCGGCCCCGACGACCCCCGCCTGATCGAGCTCCTCGGCGGCGTCGCCGCCACCTGGCGCGAGGCGAGGCGCCCGGCGCGAGCCATCGCCCCCCTGGAGCGCGCCCTCCGCATCGCCGAGCGAGCCAAGCTGCCCGCGTCCGATCGAGCCGCCGCCCAGCTCGCGCTCGCCGGCGCCCTGCGCGCCGCCCGGCGAGACCCTGCCCGCGCCCGCCGCCTCGCCGACCAGGCCGCCGCGCTCGCCGCGGACCGTCCACCCATGCGCTGACGAGGCGACGCGGCGACCCGTCACGCGGCCTTGTACGACCGGAGCGGTCGCAGCCGCCGCACGATGCGCACCAGGTCGCGCTGGGCTCGCATGACCCGATCGATGTCCTTGTAGGCGCCGGGGGATCCGCCGTCGGCCGGCCCGCGCGCCGAGAACGCGATCTGCGCGCTACTCGATGATGTGGTCGAAGCCGTACGTGTGCGTGACCAGGTCGCCTGGCCGCCCCTGGAAGAACCAGAGGTTGCTCTCGAGGTCGGCCAGCACCGCCGCGTACCCGCGCGTGTGACCGAGTAGCTCGAGGTTCGACGACGTCACGTTGGAGTCGGGGTCCACGTTGAACCGATCGTAGGGGGGCGGCAGGCGCGGGATCCGGACCGGCGTTCCGTCGTTCGGCGCGACCAGGCGCCAGTAGTAGAGCTGCTCGGCCGGCTCCTGGATCACGACGGTCCCCTGCACGGCGGTGACGAGGCCGGGGCTGCTCTCGGTCCAGGTCCAGGTGGCGCTCGATCGCTGGAACACCGAGCCCTCCAGGGCGGCAGGGCTCACCGGGGCGAGGTCGGTGTTCGTCACGCCGTCGTGCTCCTCCCAGGCGGCGTAGTCGGTGATGTTGTCCCCCGGGCGATAGATCGTGGTCAGGGTGCGGCCGAGCAGGCCCAACCCGCGCAGATCGTGGAACGGGTCGGCCACCTCCACCGACCCGTCCACCGGCGTCAGGGTGTCGTGTTGCGAGCCCTCCTGCACGACCCCGTGCTCGCTGTAGACCCGGTAGAAGAGGGTGGCCTCGAAGGCGTCGGGGAAGCCAGTCACGCGGGTGTTCTGGACGAGGTCCTCGCGCAGCGGCCCCGTGACCTCGGCCGAGGCGCCGTCCTCGACCGGCATGGACGGGAGGAAGGCGCTGAACGCCCGGGGCTGCCCGTCCACGATGCCGCTCGCCAGCCAGACCACGTGGGTCTCGGGCTCGCAGAGCTCGATCGTGGCCGTCACGGTGGGCGTGGTCGAGTTCCTCCGACCGCATGCCGTCTCGATCCCGAACAGTTGCGGATTCTCGATCGAAGGGCCGGTGACGGTGATCGTGGCGCTGCGATCGAGGGTGTCGGCGCCCGAGTAGATGTCCGTGCCGGGCGGAACGTCGAGGTACGCCACCAGCGCCTGCTGCGAGGTCGGGATCCCGACGCCCATCTGGATGACCACCGTGCCAGGCGCGTCGTACATCGCCTGGGCTCTTCCGTTCTCGTCGGTGGACACGACGTCGATGACCGAGTCGTCGGAGCGCAGGAAGAACACCGTGGCCCCATCCCGCGGGTACGGCGACCACTCGACCGTCACGGTGACCAACCCAGGCCCCGCGGCATCGGGGGATCCCGCATCGGCCACGGCGGCGTCGAGATCACCGGCGGCGTCGAGGTCACCGGCGTCGTCCGGCGGGCTGGCGTCGGGGCGGCCGCCGTCGAGCCGACCTGCGTCGTCCTCTCCGCGGCTCGCGTCGACGACCGAGCCGTCGGCCAGCGCTCCGCCGCCACCCCCGTCGTCGTCGCCGCCGCATGCGAGGACGAGCGACACGACGACCAACCCCACCCGACCGGAACCCGTTCTCATGCCCCGAAGATAGCGGGGCTCCCGCCTGCCAGCACGAGTTACCGCGAGCCAGGCGTTCGTTGCCGGCCCCGAAACGCGATCTCGAGGAATTGGGGATGTCTCGGTGGACACTTCGCGGTGAAGATGGGGATGGGGTTAGCGCGCCGCGCTGGGCGGCGACGAGCCAAGGGGGGGAACCATGTGGAGCTCGACGAAGTGGATGGTGGTGGTGCTGGTCGCCGCATGCTCGCTGGAGGAGCCCGGGCCCGAGCTCGACGCGGAGGCGAGTCAGCTGGCGGTCAACGCGGTGACCCGGATCCACGTCAATGGCCGCTTCGCCTTCGTGCTGCTGAACGAAGGTGACGAGACCAACGGATCGCTCACCGCCTCGAAGGATCAGCTCGCCAACACCTCGGGGCTCGACTTCGGCTACGTCGAGCCTCACCCGACCGACCCGGACATCCTCGTCTTCATCCAGGGCGCGGGCCAGATCCCGAACGGCAGCTTCTCGATCAACGGGCAGGCGGCCGCGCTGCACGTGACGACGACGTTCCCGATCAGCCGGTGCGAGGTGAACCAGGTCACCGGCGAGATCATCGTCTGCGGCGACGGCGCGCCGATCACCTTCGATCTGAGCTGGGCGAACGACCACTTCGGCGACATCCAGGAGAAGACGAAGCGCAGGGAGGTGTTCGGTCCGGTCACGACGAAGTTCGAGGGCGAATTCAAGTCCAGGACCGCGGCCATCGACGGCACCTGGACCGGTCACACGGCCGACGGTCTGACCGGCAACTTGCTCCAGACCGTGAACACGACGATCACGCGCGAGATCACGGTGCAGACCAGCCCCTAGATGCCGTGGCGGATCTGCTCGTCGGCCGGAGCGCCGCCGTTCACTTCCCCTTCGGATCGAAGCTGAGCGCCGCCACCGCGAAGGCCTGCTTCCACTTCGGGTAGTCCTTCTCGCGGGTGGAGCCGGCCACCATGAAGATGAGGTCGCCGCGGCGGGACACCGTCACGCGGGTCAGCGTCTTGCCCAGCGTCGGGGACTCGATGCGGAGGAGCGCCTCCGCGATCTTGCGCCCGCTGTACTCGCCGCGCTGCCGCGTCACGATCTCGAACCTGGACTGCTCGGCGTAGACGGCCAGGAAGCGGTCGAGCGTGACCTTCTCGGGGACGCGGACGTAGCGGGCCTCGATGAGGACGGTCGCGTCGTTCTTCGGGCGGAACTCGCCCATCGGCAAGGGGGACTCGTTGTCGTGCGCGAGCTCCTGGCGGGTGACCGAGACCGGCTGGCTCTCGAAGGTCCGGGGGACGACGAGCTCGAAGTAGAACGTCGGGTCGTTGTACGGCGTCACCCGCATGCGGGCGTAGTCGCTCTCGAGGACCTTGGGCGGGACGACGTTGTCGTGGGGGAGGAGATCCTCTTGCATGGCTGGCTTCGACTTGCCCGGCTTCGCGTCGGTGGGGCCGGGGAAGGCGAGCCACGTGGCCGACGCGACCGCGGCGATGAGGACGGCTTCGATGGACCGGAGGCGGGACATGGAGTGCCTTTCGATGACTCTAGCCGATCAGAAAACCACGTTGAGGGAGAGCTTGCCTCCCAGGCCGAGGCCGAGGGCGGCGTTGAACCCGGCCGACAGGCCGATGCGGCTCTTGCCGTCGTCTCCCTTGAAGAAGCCGGCGGTCGCCTCGCCGCCGATGTTGGCGCCGGCCGACGCGGAGCCGCTGCCGCCGATCTCGATGCCGAAGTCGGTGAAGGGGATCTTGAACGTCTTCTTGGCCTCGGCGGAGACCTCGGCGATGTTGGCGCCGAGCTCGCCCGACACGGTCGCGCCGACGACGTCCTTGCCGATGCCGACCCTGCCCTCGAGAGAGCCCTTCACGTCGAGGATGTCGACCTCGTGCGACTCCTCGATGCCGCCGGGGAGCGTGTGCTCGCCCTGGAGGTTCGCGACCGACGCCTTGCCCTCGACCTTGATGCCGGCCTCGACGCCGTCCTTGTTGGCGGCGGCGAACACGTTGCCGGGCGCCTTGCCGAAGCCGAAGGAGCCCTTCTCGCTGCCGCCGAAGAACTCCTTTTCGCCGAGCGCGCCCTCCTCGTCGAAGAGGGTCTTCTCGACCCGGCCCTCGACCTTCGGATCGGCGCCCTTCTTGCGCCTGTCCTTGGCCTGATCCGCGGCGCTCTTGGGCGGGGCGCCGCCGAAGCTCTTGTTGCCCGAGGTGGTCTTCGTCCTGTTGAAGCCGTCGACGCCGCCCTCGCCGCCGGCCTTGAGGCCGCTGCCCTCGTCCTCGGCGGCCGGATCCTCGGCGCCGGGCCGTGCGGGCTGGTTGCCGCCCGGCGCGGCCGGGTCGTCGCCGGGGACCACCTCGCTCGACTCGATCCCGTCGCCGGTGTCGCCCGGTCCCGGGGCGCCGTTCTGCCCGGGGATCGTGGCGTCGCCGCCGCCGTTCCCGCTGCCGTCGCCGTCGGCGCAGCGCGCCGCGCCCGGGGTCAGCGTGTTGATGGCGTCCCCGGCGCACGCCATCCTGTCGCTCACGTCGCCCGCAAAGGCGCGCACGGCGAAGAGCGCGCCCAGGGCGAGCGCGACCACCAGGATGAGCATCTCGACCAGGCCGACGCCGCGGCGATCCGCGGCGAGGCGGGCGAGGAGTCGCGGCCAGGAGTGTCGGGCGCCGGAGTGCCGCATCGTCCCCCCCTGAGAGCAATGGATGTGCCTGCCCATGCCGATGTGGGTGCTGCGACGACGCCGGGTTACTCCGCCGGCCTCGGCCTGCGCGCGGCCCGCGCTGGTCTTCGAGCAAAGCCGGCTGGACTCGAAGACCAGCGCCGACTCATCGGCGAGGTGCGCGCGAGCTCGCCGTCGGAACGGCCCTCGATGCGGGCGCCGCCACGCTCACCAGCCGCCGGCGCCGCCGGTGGCGCACCCCACCTTTACCTCTCGGCGTGACCGGGCGTAGGCCCCGCCGATCGCACGAGGGCATCGAGCTGCGTCACGAGGGCGTCGAGCTTGTTCACGACGAACAGGTGCTCGACGTCGTCCTGGGTGACGACCCGAAGGCGAGTGCGCAGGCCCCCGTTGAAGAGACCGCCGGTGGGCGGCTTCTTGCCGACCGCGCGGATGGAGGAAAGCGGCGCGCGCCACACACGCTGGCCTAGCTTGCGTTCCAGCCGGGTCGGTCGGAACAGGAGCGTTCGGTCGGTGGCGATCAACCGGCCGCCGACAGCTCTCCACGCGGAGACGGAGAAGTTCGCCAGGGCGGTCAGCCGCTCCACCTCGCCCGACGGCGAGGACTCTTCCGGAACCCACCAGTCGAGGAACGCCATGGATGAGCTTGTAGCCCCACCGGGACACCGTCGGCAAGTCCGCTCTGGACCCGCCTCGACGCCACTCCTCTTGAGCCGATCCGGCGCGGGGCCAGGTCCGCGCCGAGCTGGGCGCGTTCTCACCGCGGACGGGGGAGACGGGTTCCGCCGTCCGCGCCGACGCGGACGTCGTCGAGGCTCGGGATCGACGCGAACAGCGTGGCGATCGCGGCGTCGCTGATCGCGTTCGTGCGCACGGGGTGGACGGCGCCGTAGGCCAGAGCGAGGTGCTCGAGACTCTTCGCGAAGGGCGAGCGTGCGATCGCGAGCGCGCTCCGGTCCGTCAGATCGTTGTCGCTGAGGTCCAGGTAGCGCACGCTCGCGAGCCATGGCGCGGAGGCGATCGCGATCGCGCCGTCATCGCCGACTCCGGCGCCCCCGAGATCGAGCGTCTCGAGATTGGAGACGCCGGTCGACTCGGCAAGCGCGATCGCGCCCGCCGCACCGATCGGGTTCTGCACGTACCACGTGCCTCCCAGGTGGAGCTCGCGGAGCGAGCGAAACGAACCGGCCAGTGGCTCGAACCCTTCGCGGGTGACGTCGGACGCGAGGATCTCGAGGACCTCGAGCCGGGCACACAGCGGGGAAGCCGCGATCGCCCGGGCGCCCGCGTCACCGACGCGACCGTTGCCGAGCGGGGCACCGAAGCGAAGCACCCGTAGCGCGGGAAGGCGCTCGTGCGCCTCGGCGATCGCGATCGCCGCCGCCGTCGAGCACTCCGATCCGATGAGGATCGTCTCGAGCCTCTTCAGATGGGGCGACTCGAGGAGAAGCCTCAATCGGTCTCCCTCGTCGTTCTGGTCGCCGAGGGCGCCCTGACTCATGTCGAGCGTCACGAGGTGCGCGAGGTGCGGACAGGCCGCGAGTCTCCTCGCGGCGGCGAGCGTGTGGTCGGGCCACTGCTCCCAGCCGCCGTCGTAGGGATCGTCCTCGGCATCACCGAGCACGAGCGTATGAATCGGCGCCCAGCCAAGGATCTCGTCCGCGTGATCCGCCAGCGTGCAGGGCGGCACGCTGCGGATCGTATCGACCAGACCTCGACGAAACGACCAGCCCTCCGCGTGCTCCGCGACGACCGGCCCGACGAATCGTTCGCCATGGAGGCTCTCGAGCTCGGTCGCCCGCGCCTTCTCCGCAGGCGTCGCCCGGTCCTGCGCGATCGCGATCCCGGTGCGGATGAACTCCGCCTGCTCGACGTCTCCCGCCTCTTCGAGCGCATCGGCGTAGACGAGCCGGAGGTCATCGTCCTCGGGGCGCGCTCGGATCGCGTCGAGGAGCTTCTGTCGCGCCGGAACCAACGGGCGGAGAGCTTACCCCGGCACGAGGGCCGCCAGGTGACCGCGCACGTGTCTAGGGGAGGTCGAGCGCGGCCTCGGGCAGCTCGATCGGCGCGAGCCGCGCTCGTCCTGCTTCCTGATCCCCCTCCAGCCAGAGGACGAACAGGGCGAAGTAGGCGGCCTGCACCGAGGAGAGGGGCCCGGTGAGCGGAAGGGCCGCGGTGGCGTCCCCGGGATCCCCGATCGACCCGGCGACCGGCACCGGGCGGAAGGCGTCGGCATGCCGTGTGGAGGTGGCGGCGATGGTGCCGCCGAGTGCGAGGGTCGCGATGAGTGCGTTCAGTCGTTTCACGGACGGGTCTCCTCGTGCGCGAGTGGCGGCTCGATCGAGGGAGCGGGTAGGCCTACCGTCCCAGGCGAGGTTCCTTACAACTGACGTGCCACCAATCTTCGACGCGGGTCCGGCGACTTCTCCTGCCCTGCAGTCGGCCGCGGCCTCGCGATCGAATCACGCCTGTACCGGTCGCCCCGAACCAGGGGTGATCACACGACGACCGCGCGTCGTCGGCGCGCGGGTCGCTGCTTCGCCTGTTTCACCGGCGGGGCGAGCACCGCGATGGTCTGGTCCGCTACGGGATCGGCACGCCGCGGATCGACGCGTCGATCACCTCGATCGGGTGGGCGGTGCGGATCGCGCTGCCGCGCTCGCGCAGCAGCATCTGGATGTGGAGGGTGCAGCCCGGGTTGGCGCTGACCAGGACGTCGGGCGCGGCGGCCAGCACCGCGTCCACCTTGCGCAGGCCGATGGCGCGGGCGCTCTCCGGCTCGAGCAGGTTGTAGACCCCGGCGCTGCCGCAGCACTGCTCCGCGTCGGCCAGCGAGGTGAGCTCGACGCCGGGGATCGCGCCGAGCAGCTCGCGCGGCTGGGTGCGGATCTTCTGGGCGTGGAGCAGGTGGCAGGAGTCGTGGTAGGCGAGCTTGACCGGCAGCGGGTGGCGCGGCGCGACCGGGCCGAGCTCGACCAGGAGCTCGCTCACGTCCTTCACCCGGGCGGCGACCGCGGCGGCGCGCGCGGCCCAGGCCGGATCGGCGGCGAACAGGCGCGCCCAGTGCTTCATCGCGGATCCGCAGCCGGCCGCGTTGACCGCGATCGCGTCCACCTGGGCGCGCTCGAGCGACTCGATCGCGGCCCGGGCCAGGCGGCGGGCCTCGTCTTCGCGGCCGGAGTGCAGCGACAGCGCGCCGCAGCAGCCGAGGTCGGCCGGCACGATCACGTCGCAGCCCTCGGCGCGCAGGACGCGCAGGGTCGCCTGGTTGATACCAAAA
>Ga0193753_10002259_pt1 | contig 15458 bp, 12 predicted proteins | sample H1c2metaG_FD_144925 | JGI IMG/M metagenome (GOLD analysis project Ga0193753, IMG submission 144925) | Soil microbial communities from a riparian zone of the East river system, Colorado, United States - H1c2 | ecosystem: Environmental > Terrestrial > Soil > Riparian zone | place: USA: East... | reverse complement strand
GGCGTGACGACTACTGGCGCGTTCAATCAGCACTTCATCCGCGACATCGGTGAGGTCTACCTCTTCATCGGCGCCGCATTCGTGCTTGGAGTATGGCGCCGTGAGTCGCGCGTGTTGCTCTGGACCTCAGCTACTGTCTGGCTCGCGGGTCACGCGCTGTTTCACTTCTGGGAAGTGGCGGTTGGCATCTGTGGCCTCTCGGCAGTGCCTCGAGATTTTTCAGGCGTGACGCTGCCCGCGATCTTAGGAGTGCTTCTGAGCGCATGGGCTTACCGAACGCGAAGGACATTGCTCGTATGAGGCAGTCGCGTGATAGCGCAAAGGACAACACGAACGGCGACGCGCGTGCAATCGCTCGCCAGCGAGCGATAGGCCTGCCCCGCAGCGAGGCCAGCGCGAGCACTTCCCGCAGAGTGCTCGCGCCTCAACACCCGCTCAGTTCGGACACTGCGGCAACTGAATATCCAACCCCGCACGCGCCGCAAACTCTTCGAATCCGCACGGGCGATACGCATCGATCATTCGCTTCGTGAACTTATCGACACCGTAATGCGCCGGGGTTGCAGGCGCGCCGGCCGCCGCGGGCGCATCCACGCACTCTTTCGTCTGCTCGACTCCCGCACGAACAGCCGTCTCTACCGCTGCATTGTACGCCGCAGCGTCCGCTACCCGAACCTCATCGGTCGTGCCGCTAAAGGCTGCAAGGCTGTGCGGAAAGTCTGTCACTCGCGTTCCATCCGGCTTCGTATACAGCACAGGGCTCGGTAGAAAGTGGCACGACTTCCACGTGGAGATCACTTGCAAGAACGTCGCGTTCTTCGTGTTAGTGAGTCCCGGCGTTTCTGCAACGGCCTGCTGGATCAGCGCACGCACGGGCGCGTCTGTTTCCTCGGCGTCGACATCCACCTTCGCGAGGTCCGGCGTCATGCTCAAGAAGCGGGGCTCATTCAACAACGCACGTGCCGCTTGTCTTCGATCGACGAGATAGATCGATGAGATGTTGGCATCCATGTCGTCACCCGACGGCACGAGTCCCGGGTTGACCGGATTCAAGTCGGGCGGCGGCTTGGACTCACGACTGGCGACCTTCGCAACCGATGTGCCACTCAGAGACCGCTGGATATCTTGCGTCTCGCTCGTTCGTTGCGGGCCTGATGTCGCCGGACGCGACAGCGCGGCTGTTTGGGGTGTCGCCCGTTGCGACACTAAGTTCGCGTCGTCTGCTTCATAGCGACGGACATGTCACCGCAACGTTCGAGAAATCGTTACCGATTAGCTGGGAGTTCGTAGTCCCGACGGTCATACAACTAATCGCTAGTCTCAGCGCTTGAACTAGACAATGAGTCATCCTTATCAACGAAACGCCTTCGCATTCTTAGTCTTCGTTGCAACTGCCTGCGGCTCGGATCCAGAGGCAGAGAGCGCAACCGAACCCAAACCGAGATCCACGGGAGCGAGCGCACAAGCATCCCAACCGCGAATGAGTTCGGGCTCCATGACCGCGAAGGCTGGCAATGTCGCAACGACTTCAACCGCTGCAGGCAGCAGTAGCGCGGACTCGAGCCCGAACGCACCGGCGAGTCCGGGTGCGGGCGGTGCAGCACCCACTGCCGATGGCGCAGGTTCATCGGCGACTGCGGGTTCGAATGCGCAAGCAGGCGCCCCGGCACCTGCCGCGAGTGCCGCGGCGGATCCACCGCCGGATCGCGGGCCGTACTTCACCTCGGGCCCCTGGCATGGGTTCTTTTGGACCGCCTATCACGGGCCCGGGACCACTCTCACCTCGACGAACTTCACTGCGCCGATGTTCGAGATGCCGATCTGCATCCGCGGTTCAGTTGCGCTGACTCCAGACAACAGCGGCAACGCGATATTGGGCATGAACTTGAATCAAGCCAACAGTCTCGACGGAGCGCCGCTGACAATCGTTCCTACTCGGGCCGGCGTACAGGTCGACTTTACGAACAACGCTGGGTCGCCGCTGCGCGTGATGGTGCAAGGGTTAGACGGTGCGACCAACGAGCGCGCGCGCTGGTGCGCCGCACTGAATAGTTCGACGAAGTTCGTTCCGTGGAGTCAGTTCAACACGACGTGTTGGGACGGTTTGGGTAGCCCATATCTGCACGAACCGATCTCGACCGCGATGTTGCTCGTACCGGGCACGATGGGCCTCGCAATCGCCTACGACGTATGCCTGAAAAATCTGGCAGAGGCAGAGGCACCGCCGATGCCTGCAGCTGGTAGCGGCGGAGCGGCGTCCGCTGGCCGGAGCGGGTCACCTGCGGCTGGAAGCGGCGGCGTAGTTGCGGCCGAAACGACTGGTCTGCCAGCAGCCGGAAGCGGGGGAGTGCCTGCGGCTGGCAGGGGTGGATCGCCCGCAGCTGGTACTAGTGGTTGAAAGTTTGGAGCGCACCCCGGCAGCTCTGTTCCGTGGCGGTGCCCGCGAGTTCCCCAAATTCGGTACTCCGCACGCGTCCGGCTTTCGTACCCTGGTTTGTGCCGGCCTGTGCCAGGCTAGATCACAGCGCCCCGCCGCCGTAAGCTGCAACCACGGCACGACTGTTGCTCTGGACAGACTCATGAGGAACTTTCTCGGCACTGCATGTGTGGCTCTGTGGCTTACGGCGTGCACGAGCAATTCACATGACGCGGACCTGCCGAGCGGGTGGGAGGCAGCCGAACGCCTCGAAGAGTTGTCGCAGATGCCTTGCGCCGGCTCCGCGCTTACCAGCGAAAGCCAAGAAGCCCTCGCTTGGACCGCCGCCAGCGACAGCTTATCCGTCTTCTACGATCACGCTCACTTTCGTTGTGTCCAGGACGTCGAGGCATTCATGAAACGCGGCGACGACGCGATCGACATCCTCGTCCAGCCCATCGACATGAATCCGACGGCCGTCGCGGGCTGCGATTGCCTCTACGACATTTCAATGCAGGTTCCGGCACCCAAGGGCGACTACACGCTTACGCTCTACCGTCGCTGGGACAACATGAACCGGCCCAATACGCCGGTGAAGATCGGCGACGCCGAGTTGACAGTCGAGTAGAGCTCTCCGACACAATTCCCATTCCGACCGCGTGCAACCCGTCCTAAGCTCCGCCGACCGTGAACGCGATCGGCTTCGACGACGGCCCGTTTTCGCGCAGCCACCGCGGCCGCGTGCTCCTGATCGGCGCCGTGTGCGCGGGCACACGACTCGATGGAATCGTCAGCGGCGGCATCACACGCGATGGCACCGATTCGACATCCCGCATGGCCGAGCTGCTCCGCACGAGTCAATTCCAAGCCCACGTTCGCGCGGTGTTGTTGCAAGGCATCGCAGTCGGCGGGTTCAACGTAGTCGACGTTCACCAACTATCGGAGGCGCTCGAGGTGCCCGTGTTAGTCGTGATGCGACGGCCTCCGGATCTCGCGGCAATGGAGCGCGCGCTATTTAGTCGCGATCATCCCGTTCGACCAAACGTTCGCGGAGCGCGGCGCAAGTGGCAGCTGATTCAAGCCGCAGGGGCGATCGAACAGTTAGACATCCGATCTCCACCGAGCGGCCTCAACCGCGTTCCCCACCGACTCTGGGTTCAGCGCGTCGGCCTGTCGATCGAGATGGCGAGACGGCTGGTCGCATCGACGACGTTGCACGGCCAAGTGCCGGAGCCTTTGCGTCTCGCTCACATCGTGGCCGGTGGTGTCGCGGAGGGCCGGAGCCGAGGCAGAGCCTGAGTGCCGCGCGCCCGATCAGCGCGCGACCTGGCCGCGACCGTCGTGCCGCTCCTGGCTGCAAGAGCTCCACGCGCCCGATCTCACGTACGCCCTGACCACCGCCTCCACGCGAGATACGCGATCACGGGCAACAACATGGGCAGGATCAACCCCGGTCCGAGGATTCCCTGGGGCAAGAGCGCCGCGCCATCACCTGCCATCGCAGCCGCATACACAGCGTTGCCGGTCGCACCGGCGAGAGCGAAGCTCGCAAACGGCAACCGTTCCACACCGGCTGCGATCGCAACTGCTTCAGCAAGCACTGGCACAGGTCGACTGCAAAATACGAGCGCGAGAGTCGGCGCCGCCGGTAGCTCACTCGCCCACCGCGATGGAAGCAATCTCCCGAGCGCGTAACCGGCGAGCTGACCGGTACACAGTCCAATCCATGACCACGCAACGCCATGGAGGAATCCCAGCCGGCCCCCGAGAATCGCCCCGACGATGCTCGATGGAATCGGGAGCAACACATCGAGTGCGAGCAACAGCGCGCCTAGCGCGCCGAACTGAAAACCGCCGGCCGACGACCCCTCGAGCCAGCGCTCACCCGGCAGCTCGCCGATGATCACAAACGGCAGGATCGGCACCAACGCTGCCGCGAGCAGCACCGCGAGCGGGCGCCCGATCGAGAACTTCCTCCGTTCCATCGCCTTCGCAACCTTAAAGGAGCGAGCAGAAAACACCATCGGACTGTCAACCGGTGTAGTCGCCGCCCGGTTCATCGGGAGGGCGCTCGGGTTTAAACACTCCGCCGTCCTGCCTGGAAGCGGCGCACCTACAAAGCCCGCTCGTCCTGCCGCTCGGAGCGGCCGCCCCAGACACCCCGTAGCGGCGCCGCCGCCAACAGCCGCGACTCGCCTCCGCGGGCATAAGCGTGCGATTCCTCAGCGAAACCCTCACAAACACCGTCTGTGCGATTTGCGTCACTGCGCCGAACCTCGTACATCTCGGAGTTATGGTCGACGCGAGTGGTGCAGCGCACCGACTCGGCTTAGTTACGGTTTTGCTCATTGGATCGGGTTGTGTCGACGTCGAGCCGCCGCAGACGCGACCATCGGCGTTGAGCCAAGCCGTTACCAGCTGCGAAGGCGCAAAGCCGGCTGCCGCGTTTCAACTTCCCGTCTGGGACTTGTTCGTAGTCGACGAGCACTGGAACGCGCTGTTTGCCGACGTGAAGGCCGACGTCGAAGTCGACGCGCAGCTGTGCATGAACGGCGTGCTGGAGCCGATCGAGCTCGAGCTGCAGGGCACGTCCGGACGTACACGCGACAAGAAGTCGTTCAAGATCAAATTCAAGCGCGACCATGCGCTGTCGGAAGTCGGCTTCGAAGCCGAGGCACGCAGCCACGCGCTGATCGACAAGGTTTACCTGAAGGCAGTCTGGATCGATCAAAGCATGATTCGCGAAGCGTTGGCTTTCGATCTGTGGCGAGAGATGGGACACAAGGCCCCGCGCAGTGGGTTTGCCAATCTGCGAATCAACGGTGACTACTGGGGCTTGTACAATGTCGTCGAACCAGTCGACGACGAGTACCTGGAACGGAACGACTATCCGGCCAACGGTCACTTGTACAAGGCAACCCGCAAGCACGGGTCGCGCGCTGACTTCGTCCCAGGTCGTAACCTCGAGAAAGCGTTCGAAGACAAGACCGACGACGGCCCACCGTCCCGGGCCGATTTGGGGTACCTAGTCGAAACGTTACAAGAGACGCCTCTCGACGAAGAATCGTTCGAGCGAGATATCGATCCGATCTTTCCGATCGACGACTACCTCGACCGGATGATCTGGGTTTCGTTGACGCGAAACGGCGACGCAGTCGCGCAAAACTACTATCTATACAATGCGCCTCGCGACGGACACGACCATTGGTATTTGATTCCGTGGGACTCCGATCTCTGCATGGGCGCGAACTGGCGCGATCGCGATGCGGTCGTGCCATCCGACGTGTCGTTGATGCTCGATGGTCGCAACTATTATGGACGCCGCTTGACGATGGTGCCGAGCATCCGCGAGCGGTACGTCGAGCGCTTTCATGAGGTCCTCGACGAAGTGCTGCCCGAAGCCGTGATGCGAAGCCACCTCGAGGCGCGTGCCGCCCGAGTGCGCGTCGATCTCATGAAGGATCAAGGGCGTTGGCAACGCCACGTCACACCCGACGAAGCGTTCGACGTCATTCGGAACTTCGTTGCCGAGCGGCCGGGGATACTGCGCACGGCGCTTCAAGAGACCTTCGCCGAGTCGAACGACAACTCCGCGCTGACCGAATCCACGCCGGACGTCCGCACCGAATCCGACTGAGTTCGACGTCGGACTGAGTCGAGGGCTGGCAGCGCGACAAAAGCCCGGGAGTGCAGCGGACTTTTCTCAAGGCGTCGAGTTGGGTCACGCAGGCGCCGCGCTTCCTCTCTCAACTGCGCGCTTGGCCGTTGTGTCCACGCAGGGGAACGTAGTATCCCCAAGTCTCGATCGTGCCCACGCCGAGAAGTCCCGCCGTCGTCCTGAGCCAACACCGCGTCGTGGCGGAGGCTCCCCAGAAGCTGAACATTCGTTGTGCACTGACTGACGTGTTCGTTCGGAATGTGCAGGTCTCAGTCGTATTCTTTTACGAACACAAATTGGATACGACTGCACTCACTTGCGGTCTGGCTCGTGTGCTCGGCGACTTCGCACCGTTCAACGCGAGGTTACGCCGGCGCGATGGCGAGCATTTCATCGAGTGCGGTGACACGGGCTCTCGTTTCTCGATCGCACGCAGCGACAGCACTCTCACTGCGACGCTCGCCGACCTGGACGACAAAGCCCGCCTCGATCTCGTCGACGTAGTCGACGCGCGCCGGTGCTGGTCTGGTGACCCCGTCCTGGCTATTCGCGTGACACAATTCGCCGATGGTCGTAGCGCGCTAGGTGTCAGTTGGCACCATACAGCGGGCGACTTACATAGCGTTATGTCATTGATGAAGGCGTGGTCGCGCGCGGTCACCGGCCTGCACTACGACAAGCCACTCCTCGTCGAAGACAGAGACGACTATCTGAACCGCACGTTGCCCGCGGCCGATGGAGTTCTGCCCAACTTGCGCTACCTGAAAGTAGTGGAGCTGCTCAAGCTCGCGGCTTACCTCCTCACGAAGGGGCGCGATAAGCAACGCATCACACTTCACTTCGATCAGGACGAGCTGGAACGGCTGCGCGCCACGCTGCAGAGTGCGTGCGGGCAGCGCCTGTCGATCAACGACGCCGTGAGCGCGCACGTGTGCTCGGTCCTTTCCTCGCGGGATCTCAAAGCCCGCGATCGGCGCCTGTCGATCGCAGTCGACTATCGCCGGCGCGCGGGCCTGCCCGAGAACCTGATGGGCAACCTGGTCACCTCGGTCGAGGTTGGGTGTGAACACGGCAAGCCAGTCGATAAACTCGCCGCAGACCTGCGTTCCGGCGTCGACAACTTCGCCGACAGGTACCTAAACCATCACGCCAACCTGCGTTACGTCCAGAGTCACGGTGGCGTCGCCAAGATCACCCGGTTCATTCCGACCGCGATCGATCCGTTCTCGGGCTCGCTGCTCGTCACCAACTGGAGCGGCTCCGGCATCTACGACATCGACTTCGGTGTCGCGGCGCCCAGCCATTTCGTCGCTGCCGGTAGTGGGCCGCTCCCGTGGCTCGGCGTGATGCACGAAGGCTTCGGCAATCGCGGCCTGATCGTCGAGCTCGAGATACCGCGTGCGGTCGCCGCACGAATGCTGGACGAGGCAGGAATTCGCGAGATCCACCGCTACCGCGCTCCTCCGGTTCGGCTTTCCGAGGTGGAGTCGAATCTCTCTTGGCTCTCTTGAAGCCGGCCGCGTGGGTGTGCAGATGCGCCACTGTCGCTGCCATGCACGGCGCGTTGGCTTCGTGGCGCCCGATCAGCAACCGCTTGGAAACGCGTCGGCCTCGACGTCTTCAGCCGACAACGTTTGTACGTGAATTGCCAACTAGACCGGCCCGACTGTCGTTGCTAAAGACTGGCCAATAGTCAGTTGCTCCTTATGGACCATACGGAAGTTATGTACGGACACTCAGAAATCGGTGTGGCTCGTCCCGATATTCGGGGAGCGCTTCGAGGGCTCGGCGTTTTGATCCGCGATCCGAACAACACAGCTGAAGGATTTCGCGTCATCGAAGCACTAGACCCTCTCGTCCACTATCGTGAGCTGGAGTGCATGTCGAGCGAGCCGAGTGGCGAGAAGCTCTTGCGCGAACGGCCCGCGCTGTTGGACGTGCTGCGCGATCGGAGCACGCTGGAAGCGCTGCCCGAAGGCACTCTAGGGCACGAGTATCGCAAGTTCTGTCTACGCGAGGGACTCGAGCCCGATGGTTTCGTGGAAGTGGGCGAAGCCGGATCGCAGGCGATCGACGATGTGCTCGTGCGCTACGCCGCCCACCGTTTTCGCGACAGTCACGACGTCTGGCACGTCGCCTGCGGTTTCGGCGCCGATCTAGCCGGTGAGGCTGCGATCCTCGCGTTTTACAGCGTTCAGACTCGATCGCCGGGGCTATTTCTATTGCTCATAGGCGCGATGTTGCACTCGTTCGTCGTCGGGAAAGCGGCGGGTAAGACGATGAGACGTCTGGCTCGGTTCGGCTGGAGGAGCGGGAAGCGCGCGCGGCCGCTCGCAGTTGCACCGTGGGAAGAATGGATCGGTAGGCCGCTTGCCGATGTGCGTGCCGAGTTGGGGATTACCGAAGTGCCGGAGTACGAGCCCGCTTACGCACGCCGCGAGTCGCTGGATTACGCAAGCAGCGTGTAGCAATGTTGCTGCAGCCGTCGGCTGCGGTCGTCAAGTCAGGGACGGCACAGTCCAGTTCAGAAGAAGTTACTCAAGTTGCTCGACAACAAGACGGTCTGCTCGAGCAGGATCGTGCGCCGCGCGATCCGAAACGTTCCGTCTAGCCTTCGCAGCGTGTCGCGCCGCGAACCAATCCACGACGTCTCCTCACTCTTGAGTCGCGTCCGGTACAAGTGAAAGTTCGACTCCACGTCGAGCTCATCGCCACGCACTTCGACGACGCGCACATTCGTTATGAGATGCCGCGTTCGCGACGGCGGATCTTCGGACCACGAGCGACCCGTCGCGAGCTTATTCACGCGTCGTGCCAGCGTTCCCTTCGTGTCATCGAAGAACGCCATCTCCCCCGGTTGCGTGAACTCCCGCTCGAGGTCGTCCCGCGTTCGGGTGCGCCGAATCGGCATGAAGTACCGCGCATCATCGGTGAAGAGCTCGAGCCATTGCTCGAAGCGACGCGCGTCGAGCAGCGCAGCTTCGTCATACAAGAAACGCTCGACCTCGAATTGCCTCAGCATGGCGGCGATGCGTTCCGGCTCAATGTCGACTGACATCAGTATCTCCTTCACGCAGACTCACAGAATATCGCCCGGCTCTGTCGCAGCGCGCAGGTCATTCCACGACAGGCCTCTCATCCATTGCGCCCACGCGTGATAGGTCCACAACTGCCCGTGTTCACTCGTCGTGCCTTCGATGCGCGCAAGGCCGTGTTCCTTGACCAACTTGCCTTGACCCAAACCCATCGTCAGCAGTTGTGGAATCCGGCCGCTCGCGAGACCCGAGGTCTGCATCGTGCTCTGCGCCCAGTTTTCGCCGTCGTCCTGCTCGAGCAGGCCCGCGGGTCCAAACAGCAAATGGCCCCGTCGCAGCTGCCTGCGGCGCTCTTCCGGCGTCGCGTTGCGGTCGACGAACGTGAACCACCAAACTTCGGTTTGCATCGGGCCGCGCGGAATGCGCAGCGACAACTGCGCGGACGTCGTGATCCAAACCGTCGGAAAGATGCTCGGATGTCCGTCGACATCGATCCCGATCGGTCCGAGCGCATCCTGTGCATCGGGCTCGGAACGCCAGTGATGCTCGGAAGACGCCGTGCGGCTGATGGTTGCACCCACGCGCGGACCGCCGATCGCATGACCGTATTCGCCGACTAACACCATCTGGTCGAAGTCGGTTCCGGTGATCTCCGTGACTGGGACTCCGATTTCCTCGCCGCTCTGGGTGTGAACCCCCGCCATGTCGATCTGCACACGCGCCGGTTGCTCCGCTGGTTTCGGAGCAGGAGGAATCACGGCGGGATTGAACGCCGATGCGTGTGTCACTTGTGGGTGGTACCAGTCGAATAAGTTGTCGACGGCGAACTTCCAGTTGCAAGGAATGATGAACTTCTGAATGCCTGGGACGACGACCATGTCACCGCGCGCCGCGAGCAGCGTGATGCCGAGTCGTCCCGTGGCACCGAGGTATTCCTCGAGTGGCGGCGCAGCACTGTCATGGGTCCCGAAGATGAATCCGCGATACACCGCGAGTTGCGCTATTTCGCGTAAACCGTGCTCGGCTTTATCGAGCTTGGAACCATAAAATGCTTTGTGCCCTGGTACGCCGATCAGCCGGCCGTCGATGCCGTAACTCCAGCCGTGATAGGTGCAGAGAAAGCTGCGCGCGTTTCCTTCTTCGGCACGACACACGGCATTTCCCCGGTGGCTACACGTGTTGAGCAGGCCCTTGATGGTTCCGTCTTTCTGACGAACGACCAGCACGTTGTCCCTGCCCATCACGGATTCCAGGAAATCACCCGTCTTTGGAATCTGGCTCTCGTGACACAAGAACAGCCATGCACGTCCGAAGATCTCGACGATCTCCTGTTCGAAGATGTCGGCGTCGCTGAACATGCGACGATCGAGCTCGCCACTCGTGAGAGAGACGAGGTCGTTCGCGTGCTCGAGTTCCAAGGCCATGCGCTTCTCCTTGCGGCCGTCCGGGGACCGGAGCGCTGAGGATGCCAGGGATCGATGGGCCATGAAGGGTGGTTTTGCGTTTCGCACGTGCGAACGGTCGTCGACTGTCTGATTTGCGGGCCGGTAGACCCAGTCAACTGTGATAAAGGTCTCGTTCAGCTGAACGGGGGACGTGTGACCGACCTAACAACCGACGAGAGCCTGTTTGCACCAGCGCGGATCCGAACGACCCGCCGTGAAGACGGGACGATTCTGCTTCGTTCCGAACAGGAGCTCGGCAGTTATCCGCGCTGCGTTGGAGTGCATCTCGAACACTGGGCATCGGCGGCTCCGGATCGTCCGTTCGTGCTGGAACGTTCACCCGATGGCACGTGGGTAGGGCACACGTACGGTGAGATGCTCGTACAGGTCCAGCGTGTCGCGGCGTGGTTGCTCAGTTTGGATGTCGCGCGCGAACGTCCCATCGCGGTCTTGAGCGACAACAGCGTGAGCCACGCCGTGGTCTCGCTTGCCGCGATGCACATCGGCGCACCGGTGATGCCGATCTCGCCGGCTTACTCGCTGATGTCGCGTGACTTCGCGAAGCTAAAGATGATCCTCGAGGCCACGCGGCCATCCGTGATCTACGTCGAGAATCCGGAGCGATTCGAAGCGGCGTTGGCTGCGGTTGCGAGTGTGCACGATGCAACTGTGATCGCCGGCGCGGAAAAGCTCGCCGCGCTGAGTGCAGGCGATGGCCAGGCTGCGGTTCAAGCCGCGTTCGAACGAGTTGCCTCTGACACTGTCGCCAAACTACTGTTCACCTCGGGTTCGACCGACACGCCGAAAGGCGTGATCAACACGCAGCGGATGTTGTGCGCGAGTCAGCAGGCGAAAGCGCAGGTTTGGCCGTTTCTCGTGCGCACGCCACCGGTCGTCGTGGACTGGTTGCCGTGGAATCACACGTTCGGTGGCAACCACAACTTCAATCTGATTTTGCGCAATGGCGGCACGTTGTATGTCGACCGTGGTCGTCCTGCGCCTGCATTGTTTGGCGAGACGCTGCGGAATCTGCACGAGATCTCGCCCACGATCTATTTCAACGTACCGGCTGGTTTCGACGCTCTCGTCACGGCGCTGCGTGCGGACGAAGTGTTGCGACGAAAGTTTTTTAGTCGACTGCAAGTGATCTTCTATGCAGCCGCAGCGCTACCGCAGAACCTTTGGAATGCGTTGAACGAACTATCGGTCGAGACAGTCGGTAAACAGGTTCCGCTCGTGTCCGCGTGGGGGTCGACTGAAACCTCCCCGCTCGCGACAGACTGTCACTTTCAAGCGAAGCGCTCTGGAGTGATCGGTGTGCCGGTGCCTGGATGTGAAATCAAGCTCGTGCCGGTGGGCGAAAAGCTCGAAGCTCGAGTGCGCGGTGCCAACGTCACGCCGGGTTATTGGCAGCGGCCAGACATCACGAAGCGATTCTTCGACGACGAGGGCTTTTATTGCATCGGCGATGCGATGCGATTTGCCGATGCGAGTGATCCAAATCAGGGCCTCGTGTTCGATGGTCGGCTCACGGAAGATTTCAAGCTCACGACGGGTACTTGGGTGAACGTCGGGATGTTGCGTGTGCGGGCGCTTGCGGCGTTGACGCCGGTGGCGCAGGACATCGTCATTACGGGGCATGATCGCCGCGAGATCGGCTTTCTGATCTTTCCGAATGTCGCAGGCTGCTTGCGTCTGTTTCCCGAGCTCGATGCAAGTGCAGCGCCGGAGCAAGTGTTGGCTTTACCGTCGGTGCGTGCCTTCGTGGCGAAGGCACTGGCTGCGTTGCGGCAGGACGGGAGCTCATCGACATGTGCAAGTCGCGCGATGTTTTTGATGGAGCCACCCTCGATCGACGCGGGCGAGATCACGGATAAGGCCTATCTGAATCAGCAGCTGGTGTTGAAGCGGCGCGCGCAGTACGTGGCGGAGCTCTACAGCGACGCGGCGTCGGTGATCCTGGCCTGAGTTCGGGCGGCCTCGCACGCGCCGCGTTCGACCTCACAGCCGCCCACTCAATTGAAGCGCGACCTCGTGCCGATTTATGATCGGCGTCAGCGTGCAGTTCGCGTCTTCTTCGTCGTCCGCCGATAGTCGATAGCCGACTATCGAACCGATCAAGATGCCTGGAAAACCGAGCAATAGACCGGCGGCCGCGCCGAGGTACGCGTAACCCGCGCCAGCGGTCGAACCGGTCGCGCTACCCGCAATCGCGACGCCTGTCGGTGGACCTATCACCAGTAGCGTCATGCCGAGCGAAAGCAGCGGCAGATTGATGCCCCGCCCGGAAACCCCGTGGCCCGTGGCCGACGGCCTGAACGCCGCAACCAATAACAACGCGCTCGGGACCAACGGCGCCAAGCCACCGATGATCTCCCAGCCCAGCGAGCCTGCGGGATCGCGCGCCTTCACACGTTTTGGAGGCACGCTGAGCGGCTTGGACTCTTCGAGCGATTCCCAAGCCGTGGTCGCCGCTCTTGGCTGCAATGACGACGCGTCCGCTTGTGGCTGCGCGGCTGCGGGAGCCGCTTGTGGCTGCGCGGCTGCAGGCGCCTGCGGCCGCGGAGTTTGCGGATCTGAAGTCCAAGTCGTCGCTGGCTCTGTCGCTTGCGCGCTGGCAGTTGCAGCGCACGCGAGGATCAATCCAGATAGAATCCATTTCTGTGCGTGGAGCGTCGCCGCCGCGAGTGTCCAAACCAAACCTGTTGTCATCAGCGACCACGCGCAGCGAACGCTGCGCGCACCTGTGCCATTGGCGAATGCCATCTTTAAAAGCCCCTCTCGCTCGCTCGAGTGCGGCGAGTGCAGGACGCCTATGCACGGCCCGGACCAGATTTAGGTCGATCGGTCTAAATCGACAGAAGTCTATGATATTACTCTATAGTTCGGCGCAGCGAAGACGGTCCTAAGCCGTGCCCACGGTTCACGGTGTGCCGTGGCGGCTCGATCGCGCGTGGTCGAAACGCAACGCGTCGGCGAGGAGGGCGCTGCACAGGTCGTGTGAGTCGAGATCCCCGTCCTGCATGCTCGTGATCGCCATCCGTGCAGCTGATGGCTGCGGATTTTGCCAACGTTGCGCGACTGTGACTGCGTTCACATGCGCTGATGAATTCGGGCTGGGCAGTGAAGCCGCAGAGTTTACGCATCGCGTGTAAGCCCGATAGGCGAATCCGCGTGACGTCGCCCGCGCGGGTCATTCGTTCCTGCAGTCACCATGTCACAACTCGATCTCATCGACGGCATCGACCGGCCGTCGAATCAGAATGGTCCAAGGCAACTCGGTCGAGCTTGGACTCGATGCTGCACGCTCGCGCTGTTGCTCGGCGCGGCGGCCTGCCCCGGCGAGACCGTCTCCGAGGATTCGGTCCTGGAGGTCGGTGAGGGTATCCAGCTCACGCTGCCCGATGGTGAAATCCGCGGCAACGCGGAGCGCGGAACGCGCAGCTTCATCGGCATTCCATACGCCGCCGCACCCACGGGCGCGTTGCGATGGAAACCGCCGCAGTCGCCAGAGCGTTGGTCAGGCGTACTCGATGCGACAGGCCCAGGTGTGTCGTGTTTCCAATCGCCGAGTGACACAGACGCGAATACTTCGGACGTTGCTCAGACTGAAGACTGTCTGCGACTAAACGTGTTCGCGCCCGAGCGTCCACACGAGCTAGTGCCGGTACTCGTCTGGCTGCACGGTGGCGACAACGGGCGCGGCTCCGCGAACGACATTCAGCCGGCGACTGGAAAGCGCCTGTATGACGGAGCGTCGCTGCGCTGGTATGCGCAAGAGGAGGTCGTCGTCGTGACGGTGAACTATCGCCTCGGCGCGCTTGGCTTTCTCACGCACGACGCGCTCACCCGAGAAGCGGGGTCATCTGGAAACTACGGCCTCATGGATCAGCAAGCCGCGCTTCGCTGGGTGCAGCGCAGCGTACGTGCGTTCGGTGGCGATCCAGACCGCGTCACACTCGTGGGGCAGGGCGCAGGTGCATCTGACGCCTGTCATCAGCTGGTGGCGCGCGGTGGGGCAGGGCTCGTGCACGCAGCCGTGCTCGAGAGTGGAACCTGCGGCACGAGTGCGTTAGCCGATCTGACGTCAGGTCAGGCGCGCGGTGCGGCGGTGGCGAGTGAGCTTGGATGTGACGATTCCGACCAAGCCGAGCAGCTCGCCTGCTTACGAGCGCTTCCGGCCGAGCAGCTCGCAAGCGCCGAAGCGTTTGCGGTGAGGTCGCCAGCATTCGACGACCTCGCGATTGTCGATGGCGTCTGGTTGCGAGAGCAGCCGAGCGCGGCGATCGAAACGGGTCGGTTCGAACAGGTGCCGGTCATCGTGGGCACGAACATCGACGAGGGTTCGTATTTCGTTCGGCGCAAGTCCGAACCCATCGCGGACAAGGCGGCCTATCGGGCGTGGCTTGGCGAGCTATTCGGTGTCGATCGAGTCAGTGCAATCGAGGACCGATACCCAGCGATCGAGGCCAAGGATGTGCCTTACGGGCTTGGGTACGCGTATCCCGACGTGCTCGATCTGATCGTGACTCGAGTCGTGACGGACGCGTTCTTCACATGTCCGGCGCAGCGCCTGTCGGATACGCTGAGTCGCTTCGCAGACGTGTATCGCTACGAGTTCGTGCGCAAGCCGGAGCTCGAGCCTTTCGCCGATCTCGGCGCGACGCACGGCGCCGAGCTGCTGTGGGTGTGGAACGTGTGGCCGTACGTTTCGCCATACGCAACGGGTGACACTGGTTTGTCAGTTCAGATCGGTGGGTACTGGTCGAGACTCGTGAACGGCGATCCAAACCGCGAGGGTGAGCCGAACTGGCCTCGCTATGACGCAACCACGCGCCAGTCGCTAGTCTTCGATCTGACTGTCACAAGCGCGGCGGGCCGCGATCCGTACCGATGCGGGTTCT
>Ga0193753_10002258_pt1 | contig 15479 bp, 13 predicted proteins | sample H1c2metaG_FD_144925 | JGI IMG/M metagenome (GOLD analysis project Ga0193753, IMG submission 144925) | Soil microbial communities from a riparian zone of the East river system, Colorado, United States - H1c2 | ecosystem: Environmental > Terrestrial > Soil > Riparian zone | place: USA: East... | reverse complement strand
AAGAGCCTGCTGATTGACTCAGGAGAAGGTTCCATCTTACGGCGGCAGAGCGCCGCCAATGCACAACCGATCGAGTGGGTGCTTTACACTCATTACCACCGTGACCAGTGCTCTGGGGCCGGAGAGTTGAAAGAGGCCGGAGCGAAAATTGCCGTGCCGGCTCCTGAAGCTGCATTCTTCCGTAACGCCACCGAGCGCTGGTTAGACGCCGACAAGATTCTCGACCATCGTTATGGCCTCCGCCCGGATCTGTTCATGCTTCGCGAATCAGTCGTCCCAGACCGGGAGCTGAACGCCGGTGAAGTATTCGAATGGCAAGGGCTCAAAATTCAGGTGGTGCCCACTCCCGGCCATACGGATGGCAGTGTTTCCTACGTCGTGGAAGATGAAGGAAAGCGGATTGCGTTTGTGGGTGACTTGATCGCCGGTCCCGGGCGGCTCTGGAACTTCCACAGCCTACAGAAGGGATTTGGGGGAATGCCGGGAGATTATTGGGGATTCGGCGGGGCCGTCCCGGACGTTGTGAAAAGCCTCGACGAGATTCTGGCGCGCCAACCCACTCTCCTAGTGCCCTCGCATGGCGCCGTAATGAGGGAGCCCAGTCAGGCGGCGGCCCTGCTCCGCTCGCGTCTCTCCTCCGTAATGAAGAATTACCTGACGACTTGCACCGTCCGTTACGATCGTCCGGATTGGCACATGGATGAGCACATGTGCCCAGGAGTAACGGTGCCGCGGATGGCCCCGCTTCCACCGGTTAAGCTGCCCGCGTGGCTTCACAAAATCAAAGGCACCACCTCTTCCTATATTCAGGCGGACGACGGAACAATTTTCCTGTTCGACGCCGCCTTCTCCCCGCTTGAGAACGAGATCGCTCGCTTGATGAAGTCGAAGGAGATCTCCGGCGTCGATGCAGTTTGGATCAGTCACTATCATGACGATCATGTTCAATCTGTAAATGAAATCCGGCGGAAGTATGGAGCCAAGGTATACGCGCAGAAGGAGCTCGAAGACATTCTCGAGAATCCGCGCGCCTATTCAATGCCGTGCCTCTTTCCTGAGAGCATTCACGTCGACCATCTGCTGAGCGAAGGCGAAGGTATCAATTGGAAGGACTATAAGCTGACTGGTTTCTATTTTCCGGGTCAGACGCTCTATCATGACGCTCTGCTCATCGAGCACGAAGGAACGCGCGTCTTGATGGATGGGGATTCAACCTATAACTGGGCAATTGATGATTATTGTAGCTATAACCGAAACTTTTTGGGGAACGGCAACGGCTACGAGCGTTGTCTACAGCTTTTGCTCAGGATAAAACCCGATATGCTCTGGCCTGCCCACAGGACCGGGGAGCCGCTTTCTGAGGAGTATCTCCAAAAAACGCTTGACCTCCTCGAGGAGCGGACGAAAATGTTCGCGGGCCTTTTCCCATGGGATGATCCTAACTTCGGGTTGGATCCCTATTGGGTCCGTGCCTATCCGTATCGGCAGAACATTTTGCCAGGCCAGTTAGTAACACTGGAGGCAAGGATCTATAACCATTCCGCCCGTGTGCAAAGCGCCTCAGTAGAGCTACGAGTCCCCGCGGGCTGGAAGACTTACAAGAGCGTTCCCGTTAATCTTGCTCCGAAAAGCGAGGGGAAGGTCAGGCTGACTGCTATCGCCCCTCGGAAGGTCTCTCAACGCCGTGAGGTGCTAGGTCTTGCCGTACAGTTTGGGGGTCGAAGCCTAGGTGAAGTTGCGGAGGCCATTGTGGATTATCTCGGATAGGAGCGTCGTACTAATGTTCGCTTTGCGACACGCCGTTCCGGCCGTGAATTAATCGATCGAATATCAGAATCGCCGTCAGGCTAACCGCGGGAAGTAGAGCCACTAGGACAAAGATCATTGCGTAGTTGCCGGTGCGGTCGACGTAGCGCCCGATCATGGGGTTCATCAGAGCCGAAAAAACGTTGGAGGACATGCCCAGTATTCCCGCAACCAAGCCGACATTCGAAAACGAAAAATCCTGTTGGCAGGCAGTATAGTTGGCAACGATAGATGTAATGCCAATAGCCGCCAAGGCCATCAGACCAACCGCTACTGGAGCGCTTTGCACGCGAGCGAGAAAGGCCACGGGAAAAATCAGCAGCGTAGCGAGAGTTAAAGTGAATCCGCGCGCCCTCGGAAGGGGCCATTTGCGCACGGTGAGTAACTTGATCAGTCCTCCACTTGCAAGGTTTCCAAAATCCGCGCCGAGGAAGATAGGGATCGTCACCAAGCCGGCGGCCAGGTAGCCCATTCCGCGTTGGTCGTGCATATATTTTGGAATCCATTCATTCAGGAAATACCAACACGGGTTGATCGTAATGGCGACCGTGACTAGCATCCAAAATGCGGGGCGCCGGAAGACCGCGAGCGCCGGTTGTTTGTTTGAGCCTCGTGCGACGCCCGTGGCTGCTACGGAACTTACCATCAAAGACGCTGGCGTGCCCTGGCGCGTCCGAAACATCCATAGACCGATCCAGCATACGCCCATCGAACCAACGAAGAAGAAGGCCCAACGCCAGCCATAATGAATCGCGATCGGCGTAATCACCAGCGGAGCGATCAACGATCCCACAGCGGCGCCGCTGTTGAAGATCCCGCTACCCAATCCGCGATCCGACGGCGAGAGCATGTTGGCTACAATTCGAGTGGCGCAAGGCCAATTGAACGCTTCGCCCACGCCGAGCAGGGCCCGCGTCGCCATCAGTTGGCGCACGTTTGTCGTAAACGCGGCCCCAGCGCCCGCGAGCGACCAAAGGCCAACTGCAAACGCGTAGATCGCCCGGGCGGGGATGCGATCCACCAGAAAACCGGCAGGTACATGGACGAGCGCGTAGGCCCATCGAAAGGAAGCGAGCAGGCGTCCGAAGTCTTCATTATTCAAGTGCAGCTCGGCGGAGAGCATCGGGCCGCAAAGCGAGACCGTCTGTCGATCCAAGTAAGTAAGCACGGTCGCCAGGAAGAGCACGAACGTGATTCCCCATTTCCAACGGTTGCCTTCTGAAAGCGGGGCCAACTGATATTGTAGTATCAGTCACATGGCATCCCGAGCCTTTCACAATTCTCAGGACAGCCTTGCCGATCGCGCCTACCTGGTTATTCGCGAGCAGATCTTGAGAGGAACGCTATCCATTGGCGCGCCCGTGTCTCGCCGGCAGCTCGCGCAATCTTTGGAAATGAGTATTCTGCCGGTTGGCGAAGCGCTGCAGCGTCTCGAGCGGGAAGGTTTCGTCGAGACACGGCACCGGGCCGGCACTCGTGTGCGCGTTTTCACCGCGGACGAGATTCGAGACCAGTACACGCTGAGAGAGGCGCTGGAAAGCCAAGCCGCCCGCCTCGTCGCGGAACGGGCCAGTCTTCGGCAACTCCATGAGCTCAACCGCATGGCCGAACAAGTTGACATCTTATTCAAGCGGAGCGCTCAAAGCCACGGCGATTCCGAGTTTCTGTTCAACGTACACAATCAACATTTTCAATTTCACATGCGGATTGCCGAATACGCTATGTCTAAGGCGTTGCGCGACGAAATCGAAACCAAACAGGTCCTGATGTTCAACTGGTTCTATATGGTCGCGGCTCCGGATCGTGTCCTGCCTCCTCACTTCCACACCGATCTGACCGAAGCGCTGAGCACGCGGAATGCGGAAAAGGCGGATCGAGCGATGCGGCGTCACGTCCGGTACGGTCTCGAGGAGCTTGTTGCCAGTCTGCAGCCGCTAGTCAACCGCAAGTGGCGTTCGACCGGTCCATCTTCCGATTCTTAGTTTTGTGGGGCGGCTCAGTTTCCAGTAACGCTGTTTTCCGAGCACAATGCGGAAGATCGGCAAACACTTCGGGACTACAGAGGAGTGATCAGTTCGCGCTCGCAGCCGGCTTCATTCCCGTCGTGTATAGACATAATCAAGACTGTATTTCGCGCACAACCCGGTGCGCCGATTCGAGAGCCTCCTGAATCCATCCGGTCCATCGCGAAGTATGCTCACGCGCAAAGTGAATCCGGCCCTCGGGTTTGGCGTTGATTGAAATTGAGCTGATTTTGCCTGGTTCGAATTGCGCCAGCGCTCCCTTCTGCCACGGATCCTGTGTTTAGCTTTTTGATCGCCTGCCTTCGTGGTGTGCCGACGCGCCTGGGAAAACACTGTCGGTATCGGCCAGCGTGAGCCGAAGGCGGCCGGGTTCGTCGAGCTGATCCAGCTTGGCCGCTTTCCCTCCAATTACGTACGAAAGGAGCAATCCGCGATCTTGCGCTTTGGCGCTGCCAAACGTCCAGAACCGCTCGGATGTCAAATCAGTGTTGGCGAACCCGGTCAGACCCCGCTTGAGCCAGAATTGCTCTCTCATTTGTAGAAAGACCTTTTCGACAGGAAAGTACTCTTGTGTTCGAATGACACGCTGCTTTTCCGCGGACAGCTTGGCTTCTCCGAAAATCTGCCTTGTCATTGAAAAAGGCAGCGCACAAACGACGATCTCCTCAGATCGTCGTTCTTCCAGCGCCATGTTCCACGACTGCCCAAGCGCCGGTAGTCTTGGCCGATCGCCAAGACTCGGGAGGCATATTGAATCCTCTCTCGGAGGCGTTCAGCAAAGGCAATCGGCAATTGATCGTTTCCGGCCCCGGATGTGGAAAAACTCGCGAGCCTCCTCATTAAATGCCACCAACAGTAGCAGGGCCACGCTGATGTTAGGGTTGAAGCCGAGCGTCACAAGCTCAGTTGCTTCTTTCGACAGCCCCTGCCGCGCTAGATAATCGCGCACGGGGCGTGATCGATTGCAGCAATCGGTTCCGGTACGCTAGGCAGATTTTCACGTCCGTGTGAACGGACCAGCGCCGGAAACAGATAGCGCTCGGCCAGACCGATCCGACCGAGCCGTCGCTCTCCGGGGCGTAGGTTGACGGGCCAGTCTGGCTCCTGGCCTTCCCGAAGAACAAAGTTCTTGCCGCGCAGGTGGAATACATAGCGCCGAGCGGCTTGAACGGCTCAAGGGTCAGACCAAATTCGCGAATGTAACCCAACGTCAGCTCATGCGTGTCCGGAATCCGCGTGGCCCTGTTTCAGCCGTGAGCCCGGAGCAAAGCCTTCCCGAAGCGTTTCAACCCGACCACCAGGACGCGAGCGCCCTTCCAGAATCACAACTTCAAAACCCCGTCTTAGCAATTCATAGCCACAACACAGCCCGGCGATTCCGGCTCCGGCTATCACCACCCTTTTTGCGTTCGCCGACTGGGCGCACCCCGTTCCGGCCAGTGATACCAAGAACTGTCGACGATTCAGCATCGCAGTATCTCCGAATCTAATGATCCGGCAGTCTCAATCTGGCGCATGTTCTACCCTGATCGTGTCCGCAAGGAATTCGCGGGTTGGAATCGGGGTCGTAAACGGAACGATCGTCTTGCCAACACCATGCACCAAACAAACAGAGTGCCAAGCATAAGGCGCTGCCAGAGCCCGGTGAGGTGGCGGCTCTCAAGGGAGGAGGCGACCATGTAGAGGAAGACCAGCCCGACGACGCTGGACGCTGCGCTGTATTTCCAGAGCGAACGAAATGTTGCTATGCGCCGAAAATGCAACGCCCAGAGTCCAATGCCAGCGATACACGTCAGGAACGCTATAACTGAAATGCGATCGTGAATCGTAGACGCAAGAGACGCTCCATGCTGAGGACAACCGGGATCGCAATGGAAGATTCCGGCAACTGCAATGCCTAATCCGAAAATGCTGATCATAGCTCCGGCCAAGATAGAACGACCGCTGCGCGGAATCAGCCAAACGCTTGCGAGCCCGAACCCAGCGATCGACAAGCCCGCGGGAAGGAAGCCGGCAAAATTCATGAACGCCGCATGGCTCGTGCCGGTGGCGCCGAGTTCGCTTATCAATTGGGTGAGATGGTTGTAACCTGGACGAAGCGCACTACAGACACCCACTACCACCGTAAAAAGAATAGGGCCGAGCGCACCGCCGAGAGCGAGAAGTCGTATATACAAGCTGGCGCGACGCGATAATCCGGCTTGGAGATGCGACGCAGTGGCACCGTCACCGCTGAGGTCAGTAGAAGCCGTGCTGTCGCCAGTATCGCCTACCGCACCGCTCAACGACGATGGAAGATGGTGTTCAGCGCCAGGAAGGTTCGGAGCCATCGGATTGAATGTCTGTCTCATCTTTCCAACTTCTTCTCAGGGATACTGCACGGACGGAAGCATGGTGCTGATATCACGGCCAATGCCTCGACCTTCTCTTTGACCGTCATTTACAGCATGCAGGAAATGGATGCCGCCATAAACGCGGGACATCGCGTTTTCTCTTGCTGCCTGGCTGAAGCTCCGAAAGTAACGCGTCACGCCAGGAAGGAATTGGCTCGTGGTGTGGAACTGATGGTAGTCGCCGAGGTTTTGAATCAGCACCTCCGCCGCTGCTGCGGAAACGACAGCAGCGGCTGACGGGTAATCAGGAATCGGTGGAATGAAGAACTGCGGTGGAATGACGTCGGGATCGGTCCACAGCAGGGGCAACCAACTCTTGTCCGCTTCCGTGAAGGGGTTGCCATCCTCATCAGCCCGGCGAATCGCGGTGTAAGGCCTCCAAAAGCGGAATTGATACTTCGCCGCGAAACACGCGATCGCTCCGTCAGCCATCGCGAAGTTCACGAGAGCCAGAACGCGGGCCGATCGCCAAGTGTCAGCATCCCCTTGCAGGAGAACCGTGTCGGCGATTTGATTCCATGTGGCATTGTTCTCAAACCAGAAAAAGGCTGTCTGGGTTTGATCAGCGCTTCGCGTTGTGCTGTTTAGACCACCGAACGACTTGAGATAGTTGAGGTCAAACGCGTAACGTTGGCTTGAAAGACGATCGGGTCCGGGGACTCGATGGTTTCCCAAGTCAATGCCGAACGGCGTGAGTCGTCCCCATCCCGGGAGGAGGGCAATAGGTCCAAGCGGTGGGCCATCGAACGGCGGTGTGAAGTCATAGTCGCCGGGTTCGCCCGTCGGAACGTAGACCGGCTGTGTGATTGATCCGCTTTTTGGGGGAAATGACTCAACCGGGACGCCATCAGCCGCTCTTCTATCCAGGTTCGCCTGGGCGCACCGCTGGCCAAGCGTAATTCCATCTTGCTTCGCAGCACCATCAGGGATCGCCGCCAAAGCGGATGCATACTCGGCTTCAATCTTGTCCTGTTGACTCGGCGACAACGCTATAAGGACATCATGAGCGGCGGCCACGACCGCCGCGTCGACCGACGCGCCAGGCGATGAAACGTCTGCTGTGTAGGGCTGATAGCGCCGCTCGACACCATTCACGGCATCGTGGATAGATGCGTGCAGGATCGCAAAGGCGCGCGAGTCAATGAACGGTCCGGCGTCTAGCATTAGTTTGATGGCGAGGGTGTTCCACTGTATGACCACGTTCTCATTTCGCGTGTTTACAGGGTTTGCCACCGCACAAACAGTGGCGGCAAATATGAGAATGGCTCCGGTTAGATAGCGATTATAGGTTCTGTTGAGCTTCAAAATGACTCCTTCATATGGCGTGGAATTGCATATCTGGCGAGATAGGTGGGTATGGACGTCTATCCTGGAGAACAAATGCCTGCACCTCCCGTATGCGTAAGAGATTACGCTGGGGAGACCATCGAAACATCGGGGAGAATCCCTATTTTGTGCCAGACTTTGGAAATGAATTCCGCAATGCCCAGCCGATGGCTTCAGCGCGATTACGCAGCGCCAACTTTGAAAGGATGCGGCTGACATGATGTTCTACCGTTTTCGGGCTAATAAAGAGCCGCTTGCTAATTTCCAAATTGGACAGCCCATGACTCACGAGTCTGAGGACCTCGTGTTCACGCCGCGTCAGTTCACCAGAAACCCGGGGGCCGGGTCGGCTGCCCGCGCCAAGATCGCGCAGTAGGGCTGCGGCATGATCTGAATGCAGGCGCGCCCCGAGTCGTTCGAAAACAGATAACGCTAGGCGTGCGTATTCCAGGCCCACATCGCGGTTGTCGGAGGCTAGCGCGCGGGCCCACTCCAGGCGTGCCAAAGCCCCATCGAAGGGCATGCTCAGGTTCTCAAAAGCGGTGCATGCATTCTCTAAGTGTTTCAGAGAAGGTTCACCGCACGCGAAGTCCACACGTCCGAGAGCAAAAGATGCTTGTGCCTGAACTAGACTTCGTGCCGTCCGTTCGCCTATCTCTAACAGACTCACTGCAGAAGTTCGCGCCGCGGCAAGATCTCCAAGCAACAGTTTGGTATCCACAAGCAGTGGCAAGAGTGGCGCTGCCACCAAGTCATCGGTGTGGCTCAAGAGCCGTTTTTCCAGCAATGCATTCGCCAGGGTGGCTCGTCCGCAATGCAAGTGGAGGGACGCCATTGCCTCGGCTGCCCCCGCTTGAGTTTCCAGGCCCACCAGCAACTGCGCGGCTTCCTCCAGGCGCCCCTGTCGGACACAGAGAAGCGCGAGGCGGTTTAAGCTATACACCTTCTGTGCTGGATGCTGCTTCTCTACTGCCTGTAATCCGGTTCTCAGTTCCTGCTCAGCTTCCTGCCAGCGGCCCGTCGCCATCAGGACACCGCTGTACACCACGCGGCAATAATGAAAGATCGGCACACCGCGATGACGACGCGTGAATTCGTCCACAACTTCACACCATTGCGTGGCACGATCGAAATCGGAAGCACGATCGCAGGCCGACAGCATGTTGCAGCACGTATCGCCCACTACTCGAAGATTGCGAGCTTCGCCCGCTGTCGCGGCCGCCACTGCTTCATCCAGCAGCGTCATTCCTTCATCAACGCGCCCTATGGTCACTAAAGCGCGGCCTTCTTGGGACAAGGCCCAGAGTTCGAGATCTCGGTCGCTGTACCGACGTGCAACCTCCCATGCTCGACGAGCGTGTTGCGCTGATGAAGCAGCGTCGAGCGCTATCTTGCTGCGGAATAGCTCGTACCATCCCTGTTCGGCACAATCGCCTACATCTCCGAGCAATCGCTCAGCGCGCCGTAGCCACCCGTTTCCCACAGCCAGATTGCCGTATGAGCCCACATAGCTCCACACTGACCAGAGCGCTGCCCGAACAGCCCGACAGAAATCGCCCTGCTCACAATACAGAGCATAGGCACGGGCCCGATACTCGAGACTCGGCCCGATTTCCTCGAGCCAGAACAACGCCTCGCTTAGACCTTCCAGAGCCGGAGCCGTTTCCTTGAGACCGAGAGCCGCCTCGAATTGGGTTCGAGCGTTGGTCCAGTCTCCGCACGCCAAGGCGGACGTCCCCGACATCATGGGATCGCTGGGTGCCGCTATTCGAGCCAAAAAAGCTTGAACGGCTGTTGTCTTCCCGATACGAGGCTTGCCGGTCGCAAAAAGCATTTGGGAGTCTTGATTGGCGGCGAGCATCTCCTCAAATGCAGCTTCAGGTCTCACCAAAAGGCTCGCGCTACCGGCTGACGGCGGTGAAACTTCGCGGCACTCCGCTGCTGTACTGGAAGACGTTCGTACCAGGAACCGGTAACCCCTTCGGTGCAGAGTCTCGATGAAGCGAGGGCGTTTGGCACTGTCTCTAAGGACCTTCCGCAGCTCTCGGACGCAGGTTGTGAGAGCGGAATCACTTACAGCGGTGTCGGCCCACACCGTGCGAAACAACTCTTCCTTGCTCACGACTTCGCCAGCCCGTTTCGCCAGCACACACAGTAGCGTCAGCGGCTTTGGCGTAATGCGGACCTCCGTCAAGCCGCGCCTTAGTCCTTGATCGCAATCAAGCTGATACGGACCGAAGTAAATCATCTGAGCTCCCCGTGGCTGCTCCATCAGGATCTCAGAGAAATCCCATGATTTCCCCACGACTTCCCCACGACTTCCTTCCCCTCCCACACTACATTCGATTTATCAGGGCGGCGAAACATTTGGCCCGAAGAAGGAGGGACTTGAATGAGTCGAACAACCAGTGCCACTGCGTTAGTGGCGGCGTTGCTATTACGCCGGTGCCGACCCGCGCCGATTGTTGTGTTGGACTGGAACACCATCATGCTAGACGCGCCGGCCGTTCCGGGTGTGACCCTCCATTACAAGAATCTTCGGGACATAAGTGACGACATCGATGACGCGCGCCTTTTTGGCGGAATCCACTTCCGGTTCGACGAAGCAACAGGCAATGAACAGTCGCCAGGTTGGCAACTACATCTTCAAGAACAAACTCCGCAGGATCCTAGGCACCGCCTGCGATGAGAAGGAGGAACACCAGTGACATCACGGTGCGTTGTAGCGTTCGCGAATGTGATGAAGGAAGGGAAGGCAAAATGACAACACTAAGAGAAGTGATCTGCTCAGTAGTCCGCGGAGGTACTTTGGCCACAATCATGGTGGCGTCATCGTGGGTGGCACCTGCCGGCGACACACCGGAAAAGGCCGCGAGCAACGGCAATGAGAGCTTCTACCAAGGATGCGGCGTCATCAGCGTGAGCGGCGCTGGATACTACAGGAACTGCGAGTCCACGCGGGCTCGCTGGGTCAAATGGATCGTCCATCGGGACAGTGGAGACCAGTTGGACATGGACTGTGTAGGACCGCTGGAAATGACTTACATGGCCGCAGACGTGGATGAGGTCCAGTTGCTGGAGGACTACAATGACTGCCCGTTTGGAGCAGCCCTGAGTAGTGCACGACCACGGAAGGTATGCCGATCCGCCAAGTTCGTTGACTTGGCGCCTGAATTGGCGTCTGGCCAACAACGTAGATAAAGCACAACAACTATGAGTGCATCAACCCGCGGGGCAGCCTTTGGCGAAGGTCCGGTTGTACCCTACGAAATCGATCCTCAACTGAGTAATCCGTAACGCATCCTGGGGACGATCTTCATGGGTGCGGACTCTGAGGTGGAGTTAACTCCAGGCGGCTCCATGACGTGGTCTGGATTGGGCAAGGACCGCGAGCCCACGCGCTGTGTTACTGGGCGCGTGATCAAGGTGGATGAACCACGGCTTCTGGAATACGACTTTGGTATGGGGATGGGCGACTCGATGTCCCACGTCAGAATCGAACTGACGTCTGAGTCCGAAGCAGTCAAGGTCGTTGTAACAAATGACGGTTGGGCAGACGACCAGGCTTATGCGCAGAGTGCAGACGGCTGGCCGCGCATTCTTTCGCGCCTGAAGACCCTTTTGGAAACTGGAAAAACCTTTCGTCCGCATTAAGCCGGCGCGGAGTTCTACAATGAGACCGAGTTTGCCATGCGTAAGATTGTGCCTTTCAGGATCGCCGTTCGAGTCACACATCGGCTTTTCAAGAGCGGTGAGAGTAGGACAAATCGTGGCGGTATCCGGCACAGCTCCGATCGCGCCGGACGGGACCGTAGCGTCTCCCGGAGACGTGTATGGCCAAACCCGGCGCTGTCTTGACATCATTGTCAGGCGGTTGCAGATTCTCGACTTTCCCTCGAAAATGTCGTTCGGACGCGCATCATGTTGACCGAGATTTCGCAATGGGAAGCCGCAGCCCGCGCCGAGTTTTTCGCCGCGGTTAGGCCGGCCAGCACCTTTATTGAGGTGAAGGGCTTCATTAATTCCGAATGGCTGGTTGAAGTTGAGGCCGATTGCGTTGGGGAGTTCTAACGTTCGGCAAGTCTGCCGGTTGCAGCGGCGGCGCAGTACTGACCCTGTCCGAATGGCGGCCGTATCACGGGCAATCCGAAATTAGAACTGGTCACGCCGATAGATCGCGAGTTACAGCGCAGTGTTTATCGATGTTCGGCTCAGTCCTCGACAAGTGGCGTTATCGGCAACTTGCCGCCGGCTGCCAGATACGGACCCTGTGCGATCCGGGAGAATGAAGCACCAATAAAATTTGGCAAGATCGTTCGGAGCCGCTCGATTCCGTTCATGCCAACCCGGCTTTGCTGCACCAGTGGACTCCGCGATGATGCGCAGGTAGCGGAGAAGAGGCTACTGGCAGGCTAGGCTAGAAAGCCAATCGTAGTCCGAAACGAAACTCTCGGGATCTTCCCAAGGCGTCGGCCGATTGTGTGGCCAGAATCCGCCCAAAGTTCGAGCTGTTGATATCCTCTGTCGGGTTCGCGAAATGTGGTGTGTTGCTGAGATTGAATGCCTCAGCTCGAAACTGCAGATTAAATCGCTCCGTGATCCGGAAGGTTCGAAATAAGCTGAGGTCCATGTTCACCACGCCCGGCCCGCTCATCGTGTTTCGGCCCACATTGCCGAACTGTACACCTGTAGGACGAGCGAACGCGCTAGTGTCAAACCAGGTTCCATCGTCACCCACCAGCCCAAATTTGTTGACTTGCGTCTTCACCTGGTCCGGTGTCTGAAGATTGCCGGGCATATTCAGTGTCGACCCCGAGGCCGTCAAGGTGTATGGCCGCCCCGAATAAGCGCTGAATACTCCGTTGAACTGCCAGGCGCCCAATATCGCTCGAGGTACTCCCGTTGTGGCCCACTTCTTACTTTCTCCGAACGGCATCTCATAGACGAACCCGAGCTGAAGGATATGCGGGACATTGCTTGACGACGTGGCACGATTCCGCCCGAACACGCTGGGCGCATTCCAATCAAATTCCGTCCAATCGCTGTAGTCGGCCATATCGATCGCATGCGAATACGTGTATGAGGCTTTCATGAGCAGGCCACTCACCATGCGTCTGTTGAGCGACGCTTGCAAAGAATGATAGTTACTGTGCATTCGCCCATCCCAATTCCGAGTTGTAGCCGTGCGCCCGAATAGCCCGTACAGCGGGCGTCCGTCATTACCCGATCCCGGGATCTCGGAGGCGTTGATGTCCAGGAAAGCGAAGCCGTTTACTGATGCCGTCCCAACGTATCCTACAGACGTGACAAACTCACCGGGCAATGTGTGCTCAATGATGAAATTCCATGATTGTATATAGCCGCGATGCAGCTCACTGTTGGCTGACGGATAGCCCATCTCATTGGAGGACGGCAGTGGAATCCTTCCCGCACTAATATCCGGACAGCAAATCGGAGGAATTCCAACGCTTGGACCGAGTGGTTGGTTGGGAATGCCGTCAGCTATGTAATTGGGGTCGGTCGTGACCGATTGGAAGCCATTGACGCCGGAAAACTCCGCTGCAATCGTCAACGGATACCAGCCGCGCAGTGCCTGAGCGCCCCAGGGATGCGAATGGTATGTAATGCCGTAGCCACTGCGGATTACCGTGGAGTTTCCCAGTTGATACGCGAAACCGACACGTGGGGCGAAGAGCTTTTTGCTGAATTTTACGCCGTTGTCCCTTGGCACGTCTCCTCTCCCGCCAATCAGAACCTCGTTGGTTGCCGGGTCGTACGACTCGATGCCCAAGCCTGCCGAACGAGTTCGATTGGGGTAAAGTTCCCATCGCAATCCCAGGCTAAGAGTTAACTTCGACGTCACTCGCCACCGGTCGCGAATATAAAGCCCGTATACATTCTCCTTACTGTTCATCTTGATGAACTGGCTGCTCTTGCCCGAGCCTGTCGGCGTACCGATCAGGAAACCTGCCAAACTATTCCAACTGTTTTCAAATGACGGAGCCCCTTGTTGAAAACCGACGGTCGCGTCAAGCGCTGCCGGGTTCAACGCCGTTACGCCCGGGTCGAAGGTAAACGCGCCGCGCGGTCCGCTGCCCAGTTCCGGTTGCCAGTGGTTCATCAAGTGGTGCATGAAATCGAAGCCGAACCGGATTTCATGCTTTCCCTTCATCCAGCTTGCATTGGTGTTGAATGTAAACGATTGGTCGTTACGGAAGGCGGGATTCCAACCTTCCGTGTTGCCAAGCGACGAATAATCCGTGAAGTTGAAGGCCGGCATGCCGCTCTCTCGTATGTCCGGGCCGTTGGTCCCCGGAATACCCAACACCTCGCTGCCGAAGTTCGTGCCAAGATCCGGGGACTGCACATTCTGTCCGAACCGTGTCCAGCCAAGCGTGCCATCCACGACAAAGGTTGGGGAGACCGTGTAAGTATGGCCAACGGTCGCGAGTTGCACCAGAGTGTGGCCGGCCCCCACGCCGCCGTCGCACAGGCATTCTCCGCCCGCTTCACCGAGGCCGAACGCGCCGTTCACCAGAGCATCCATAACGCTGTACTTCACCCAGATCTGGTGCTTTTCGTTGCGGTTCCAGTTCACCTTGGCGTCGAGATTGTTCCGATTCAGCCGCTGCGTGCCAAGATTGAAATAGTTGTTTAGATCTCCCGATTGATTGGGGCTGGGCACCAACTGCAGCAGCTTCATCATCGAGGGATTCAGGCGCGACGCCGGAATCACATTCAGTTGTCCACGGTTCGAAAACACCGAACGGCCGCTCCCGTCCGGATTTCCCGTGAACGGATCGAAAACCATCCCCTCCCGCAGCGGCACAGACCCGCCTTCCGTTGTAGGCGCCAAAATGGCGTTTCCCGAAGCATCGAGAATACGCGGCCCCAACATTCTGCTGAAATCGCCGGAACGAAAGTCCGCGGTCGGCACCGAAAATAGTCGCGACCGTCCCACCCGCTCGAATGTGCCTTCCCAATCCGTAAAGAAGAACAACTTGTTGCGCTTAATAGGACCGCCCAAGCTCGCCCCATCCATATTCCGAATCCCTTTGGGCTTCGCCGTCACTCCGGCGCGATTCTCATCCCACAGGAACGCGCGGGTCGCGTTATTGGCATGGAACCCGAAAGCGCTCCCATGAAACTCATTCGTACCCGATTTTGTGACTACCGTAACAGCGGCGCCTCCTGTGATTCCCTGTTCCGCGTCGAAGTTATTGCTCGCAATGTTTACCTCGTCGATGCTCTCTACAGGCGGTACATACACCATGTGATGAGGCATGGTCACCAGGATGTTAGCCGCGCCGTCCACCCGCGTATTGTTCGCTCCGCGTTCCTGGCCATTCACATTGGTGGTCAAGTCGCGCTGCGGGGTGTCGATCACCGCATTCTGAAACTGTCCCGGCGTTGCGCCAGGAACAAAATTAATCAGGCTTTGGAAATTGCGGTATCCCGACAGAGGCAGGTTCCCAATGGCTTGTGATCCCAATTGCGTATTTACATCCGCCTTCGTCGTTTGCAGCAGCGCGCTGTTGCCCGTCACTGTTACCGATTCTGTCGCCGTGCCTATCTGGAGGCTGGCATCCACATGGGTAACGTTGTTGATCTGAATACTTACGTGCTTCTGGGTAAGCGCTTTAAATCCAGGCGCACTCACCAGCAGATCGTAGTCTCCCTCGAGCAGGTTTGGAATTGAATAATTACCCGCGCTGCCGGTAGCCGCTTCGCGTACCAAGCCCGTCTCTGTGTTCGTGACCTTCACAGTAGCGGTTGGGATCACGGCCTTAGTCTGGTCGATGATCGTGCCCACGAGTGATCCATAGAGAACCTGTGCGGACGCTCGAGGACTTTCTGAACTGATGACAACAAGGCCGGCGACTAAACAAATCAGAAAAGAACGCACTTGCTGTTCCCCATTTTTCGCGCT
>Ga0193753_10002257_pt1 | contig 15481 bp, 14 predicted proteins | sample H1c2metaG_FD_144925 | JGI IMG/M metagenome (GOLD analysis project Ga0193753, IMG submission 144925) | Soil microbial communities from a riparian zone of the East river system, Colorado, United States - H1c2 | ecosystem: Environmental > Terrestrial > Soil > Riparian zone | place: USA: East... | reverse complement strand
CACCGCCGACGCCAGTTCGCCCGGCAGGTCGCCGACGGGGCGCGGCGCGCTTTGGGCGAACTGGCGTCGGCGGTGCCTGATCTGGGAGACTTCGACCTGCACGAGCTTCGAGCGATCATCGCGCGCGCCGCGGTGTACATTGGCGGCGACAGCGGACCGCTGCACGTGGCCGCCACGACGACGGTCCCGGTCGTGGCCCTCCTCGGCCCGACGCTGCCTGAGCGGTCGAGGCCCTGGCGCGACGCGCGGTGGTTCGTCGAGACCGTGGATCAGGCGCTGCCCTGCCGCCCCTGCCATCAGCGGGTGTGTGAGCCGGGCGACTTCCGGTGCCTCACATGGACCGGGGCCGACCGCGTGATTGCGGCCGCCGAACGAGCGATCGACGCCGGCACGCATCGAGGTGCCCACGCATGACCACCGCCACCGTGACCATGGCGAATCCGCATTCCGCGCCACAGCCGACGCTCGATCGCGCCGCCACCTGGCTGCTGCTCCTCTTCGTGGCCGCGCTGCAGATGTCGATCTTTGCGGCGCAGATCCTGCTGGCGCTGATGCTCGTCTGCTGGGTCGCCCTGCTCGTCCGCGACCGCGTACGCCCTTCGGCGCCGCCATTTTTCACGGCGCTCCTCGTCTATGCGGTCCTCACGCTGGTGTCGTCGGCCTTCTCGCTCGAACCGTCGACGAGCTTCCTGGACGACAAGCAGCTCGTGCTGTTTGCGGTCGTGCCGGCGGTGTACGACCTGGCGCGCGGCAAGCGAGCCTCGACCGTGATCGACGTCATCGTGACCGTCGGCGCCGCCAGCGCGGCGGTGGGCATCATCCAGTACGGGATGCTGCATTTCGACAGCCTCGGCAAGCGGCCGCAAGGCATCAGCCACCACTACATGACCTACTCAGGGTTCCTGATGCTGGTGGTCTGCGCCGCGCTCTCGCGTCTGGTCTTCGGATCGCGCGACCGGATCTGGCCTGCGCTGGTGATGCCGGCCATCGTGGTGGCACTCTTCCTGACGCTGGGGCGCGGCGCGTGGGTCGGCACCTGCGTGGCAGTCGCGCTGATTCTCAGCCTGAAAGACTTCCGGCTGATCGCGATGCTGCCAATCGTGGTCGCCGTGGTGTTCGCGCTGGCGCCCGACACGGTGACGAGGCGCATGATGTCGGTGTTCGACCTGCAGGACCCCACCAACCGCGACCGCGTGGCGATGCTGCGCACCGGCGTCTTGATGACGAAGGCGCACCCGCTCACCGGGGTCGGCCCCAACATGGTGCCGAAGGTCTACGTGCAGTACCGGGCGCCTGGCGCCGTGGAGGCGGTGAACCCGCATCTGCACAACGTGCCGATGCAGATCGCGGCCGAGCGCGGCATTCCGGCGCTGGGCGTGTGGATCTGGTTCGTCGCCGGCCTGGGGCTGGCGCTGTTGCGCATCTTCCGCACGTCGCGCGAGCGTGTGCTCTCCGCTACGGGCATTGCCGCGCTCATTGCGATGCTGGCGGCCGGACTCTTCGAGTACAACTTCGGCGACTCCGAGTTCCTGATGCTGTTCCTCGTCCTGATCACGCTCCCCTTCGCCGCCCTCCGCGGCGACGCCCCGTCGACCCAGTCCTGAAGACCCGACTACGAGCCCAGCAGGCGGGTAGGGCGGGTAGGCCCGCGCTTCGCGCGGTGAGGCGGGTAAGAGCGTTTCCCCACCAAGCCCACCCGACCTGACCTTCTGACCCACCCGCCTTACCCCCCCACCCGCCTGACCGGCGCCGAAGGCGCCGCCCTGGTCAGTGGCGGAAATGCCGGCGGCCCGTGAAGACCATCGCCAGGCCGTGCGCGTCGGCCGCCGCAATCACCTCGGGATCCTTCACCGAACCACCAGGCTGCACCACGGCGGTCGCGCCCGCGGCGGCCACGGCCTCGAGCCCGTCGCGGAACGGAAAAAAAGCATCCGAGGCCGCCACCGATCCGCGCAACGCGTCTGGACCCAGCGCGGCCGCCTTCATACGCGCGACCTGCACCGCGTCGACGCGGCTCATCTGGCCGGCACCGACCGCCAGCGTGCGGTCGCCGGCCGTGAAGATGACGGTATTGGATTTGACATGTGCGCAGATGCGCCACGCGAAGCGAAGGGCCGTCCACTCCTCCGCCGTCGGCTGCCGGGCGGTCACGACCTGCAAATCCGCCGTCGGCCAGGGTGTCGCCGCCTCCACGACCTGGTCGCGCGCCTGGACGAGCACGGCGCCGAGAATCGAGCGCAGGTCGCGACCCGCGACGGCCGACACGCGCGACATGTCCGCGATGACGACGCGCATCTGGGCCTTCGCCCCGAGAATCGCGCGAGCGTCGGCAGCCACGTCCGGCGCAATCACCGCGTCCAGGCGCGTGGAGACCAGTGCACGCGCGGTGTCCACGTCGATCGGCCGGTTGATTGCGACGATGCCACCGAAGGCCGATACGGGATCGGCCTCGCGCGCGCGGACGTAGGCTTCCGCCACGCTCGCCCCGGTGGCGACGCCGCAGGGGTTGGTGTGCTTGATCACCGCGGCGGCCGGCTCGCTGAACTCGAGCACGATGCGGGCGGCGGCGTCGAGGTCGAGCAGGTTCGTGTACGAGAGCTCCTTGCCTTGGAGCACGCGGACGTCCCCGAAGGCAACAGGCGGCGACTCGGCGTACCACGACGCCGTCTGATGTGGGTTCTCGCCGTAGCGCAGATCACTTATTTTCTGGAGCGCGAGCGTCAGGGTGGGAGGCGCGCCAGATGCACCAGCGGCCCGCCGCATGAACTCACCGCCGGTGACCGACACCTCGTCGAGAGCGCAAGCAATCGCCGCGTCGTAGGCGGCAGTGTGGGCGAAGGCCTTCCGGGCCAGGTCGAAGCGGAAGACAGGGCTGGGGCCCTGCGGCCGATCCAGCTCGGCCAACACCGCTCCATAGTCCGTTGGTGACACCACCACCAGGACGTCCTGGAAGTTCTTGGCTGCCCCTCGGACGAGGCTCGGACCGCCGATATCGATCTCCTCGACCAGCCCCTCGAATGACGTGGCCGGGTTGGCGGCCGCCGCGGCGAAGGGATACAGGTTCACGACAACGACATCGATCAAACCGATCCCGTGCTCGCGCGCAGCCGCCAGGTGATCCGGCCGCGAGCGTCGGGCCAGGATGCCGCCATGCACCTTCGGATGGAGCGTCTTCACCCGCCCGTCCATCATTTCCGGAAATCCCGTGACCCCGGAGACGCTGGACACAGCTAACCCACTCTCCTCGAGTGCTTTAGCTGTGCCTCCGGTCGACACGAGCGCGAAGCCGCGCTGGGCGAGGCCGGTGGCGAACGCCACGAGGCCGGTTTTGTCGGACACACTGATGAGAGCTGTCGGCATACGACTGGGAAATCAGGGAGTTAGCTTGACAGAGGCGTGACAGGTCCGTACCATTAGTGCTGCGTTTCGGGGGTTTCCCCAGGACGTAGTCGAGGCCGCGGCAGCACTCGCGGTCTTTTTTTGTGCCCCGAAGCTGGTCGCTTCGGTTTGCACGAGGTCCAGCGGGACGACCGGTCGCCGGCGCCTCCGCCTAGCAAGTAGGGAAGAGCGATGCGTATTACAGGCAAGGTCAAGTGGTTCAACAACGCCAAGGGCTATGGGTTCATCGAGCGTGAAGGTGGGAGCGACGTGTTCGTGCACTATTCCGCCATCACCGGCAACGGCTTCCGCTCCCTCGAAGAGGGACAAGCGGTCGAGTTCGAGATCGTCGACGGCCCGAAGGGCCCGCAGGCCGGAAACGTGACCCGCGCCTAGAACCACGAGCGACCTGCCCGGCGTCCTTCGCGGCGCCGGGCGCCCTGCCTGAGCTTCGAATCCTTCCCCCGCTCCACCCGATCTTCCAACCTTCCTGTTCAGCTGATTCGCTTTCAAGGGGCGACCAGCTGGGCGGGAGTACGTCGACTCAGTCGTCGGAGCCCTTCAGCGCCTTCGCCGTAAAGGCGACCTTGCCGTCTTTGATGGCCACACGAAATGCGACGTCGGAGCCTCCCTTTTCCTTGAGTGCTCTGACCTGCGCCGACACCAGGCTCGAAAATTTGTCGAACGGCACGCGCGTCTGCCCCGCCTGTTGCCGGGCTTGGGTGAAGCTCTCGTACAGCGTCTTCAGCTTCTGCGCTTCGTTCGCCGGGTCCTTGAACGTCTCGACTTTCAGGATGCGGTCTTCCACCGGCTCTGGAGGAGGCGGTTCGGTCTGGCGCACGCGTGTCAAAGGTCCCGGCCGGCCCTCTTCCTTCGCGCGAAGCGCGCGGTCCCAGAGATCCAGGAACCGGCTGCAACGGGTCTGCAGGCTGTTGAACCGGAACTTGACGCCGTAGTTGGTGATCGAGGTGCGATCGAGGCGTTTGATGGTCGTCTCGACCCTGGCCCGCGTCTCCCACGGCGGACGCTTCAGCCGGCCGGCGAAGTACATGTTGTACTCGGCCTCGAGGCGTTTCAGGTCCGCTTCGAGCGCGGTCAGCTCGCTGTTGATCTCGGCGCTGGAATCCGCCACCAGTTGAGATTGTGCCATATCGATTCTGGAGCAGGTAGGCAGGTGGGCAGGTTGGCAGGTAATTGCACGGATTACCCGCCTCGCGGCCGAAGACCGGCGCCACCCGTCTCAGAAGATGGTGGCGATCGAGGCGGCCGCCAGGTCGAGCACGCGCGTCGGCAGCACGCCCAGGTACACGATGGCGACGATCGAGAGCGCCAGCGCCGCCATCCCCAGCCCCGCGACGCGCGGTGGCGCCTCGGCCGTGCCGCGATCCGCCATGTACATCATCACGACAACGCGCAGATAGAAGAAGACCGAGATGACCGACGTCAGCACGCCGATGATCGCCAGCGCGTAATGGCCCGCGCTCACGGCGGCGATGAAGATGTAGTACTTGCCGATGAAGCCAGCCGTCGGCGGCAGGCCACCGAGTGACAGCAGGCTCACGGTCATGAGCGCCGCCAGTGCCGGGTGGCTGTTCCACAGCCCCGCATAGTCGCGGAGCTCGTCGTTGGCGCGGTCCTTCACCCCGAGCAGCGCAATCGCGCCAAAGGCCGCGAGGTTCGTCACCGAGTACGAGAGCAGATAGAACAGGATCGCGCCCTTGCCCGCATCGTTGGCGGCCACCAGCCCGACCAGCAGATAGCCCCCGTGCGCGATGCTCGAATACGCCAGCATGCGCTTCAGGTTGGTCTGCGCCACACCCACAACCGTGCCCAGGATCATCGTGAGCGCGGCAATCACCGCGATCACCGGGACCCACTCGGCCTTGAAGGGTTCGAACGCCGAGAGGAACACGCGCGCAAACGCCGCAAACGCCGCGGCCTTCACGCCCGTCGACATGAAGCCGGTGACCACGGCAGGCGCGCCCTCGTAGGCGTCGGGCGTCCACATGTGGAACGGCACCGCCGAGATCTTGAAGGCGAAGCCGACCAGCAGGAAGCCCATCGCCACGAGAATCAGCGGGTTCGACGTCATCGCCTGAGCCGACAGATACGATCCCACCGCGGCCAGCCGCGTGGTGCCGGTGACGCCGAAGGTGAACGCGATACCGTAGAGAAAGAACGCGCTCGAGAAGGCGCCCAACAGGAAATACTTGAACGCGGCCTCGGTGCCGGCGGCGTTGTCGCGCCGGATGGCCGTGAGCACATAGACCGCGAGCGACAGGATTTCGAGGGCGATGAACACGACGAGCAGGTCGCTGGCCGTCGCCATCATCATCATCCCGACGATTGCAAACAGGACCAGCGAGTAGTACTCGCCGGCCGGAATGCCGTCGCGCTCGAGCACCGGCGCCGAGAACAGGATCGTGAGAATGCCGACGGCGACCAGCGTCAGCGTCACGAACAGGCCGAAATTGTCGGCGGCGATGACGCCGAACCCGTTGGTCGAGCGGTTCCACAGGAGGACCGACGACACCGCGGCGCCCAGCAGGCCCACGATGCCGAGTCCGCCAATCGGCAGCCGTTCGTTCTTGCCGCGGAAGGCCTCGGCGCCCATCGACGCCAGCGCCGCCAGCGTCACGCACAACATCGGGACGATTGCGTCGAGCTCTGCGCTGAACATCACTACTGCCCCAGCCTCGCCGCCGCGGTGTCCGCCGCCTTGCTCACAATCGCATTCGTCACGGCCGCGGGCGTCACGGCCGTCTGCGCCACGATGCCGGGGCGTCGGGCACCCTCCGCAACCAGCGGCCGTCCGGACTGCACCCGCTCCACCATCCGCTGGACCGACGGCTCCATCGGCTTGAGGAAAATCGACGGCAACACGCCCATCGCGATCGCGATCGCGCACAACGGCAACACCGTCGCCCACTCACGCGGCCGCAGATCGGGGAGCGACGCGTTCTTCGGGTTGGTCAGCTCGCCGAGATAGACCTTCTGGAACATCGACAGCATGTAGACCGCGGACAGGATGACGCCGAGGCCGGCGACGACGACAAACCGCGGATCCCACAAGTATGCGCCAAACATCGTGAGGAACTCGCCGATGAACCCGTTGAGGGCGGGCATCCCGATGGAGGCGAGCGTGATGATCAGGAACGCGGCGGTGAGGCGCGGCATCGCGCTCCGCAGGCCGCCGAACTCGCTGATGAGGCGCGTGTGCCTGCGATCCGACAGCATCCCAACCATCAGGAAGAGCCCGCCGGTGCTGATGCCATGCGCCAGCATCTGGTAGACCGCGCCCTGCACGCCCTGCACGTTCATCGCGCAGATGCCCAGCACGACGAACCCGAGGTGGCTGACCGACGAGTAGGCCACCAGCTTCTTCATGTCGGGCTGCACCATCGCGACAAGGGCCCCGTACACGATGCCGATGACGGCGAGCACCGCGATCCACGGCGCGAACTCGGCGGCGGCGAGCGGAAAGAGCGGGAACGCGAACCGTACCAGGCCGTAGGTGCCCATCTTCAGGAGCACGCCGGCCAGGATGATCGATCCGGCGGTGGGCGCCTGCACGTGCGCGTCGGGCAGCCAGGTATGGAACGGGAAGAGCGGCACCTTGATCGCGAAGGCGACGGCAAACGCGAGGAAGAACCAGCGCTGCGTCTCGGGGGCGATCTGCAGCGTGTAGAGCTTGAGCAGATCGAAGCTGTAACTGCCCGTCGCCTCGCTGTGCATGTAGGCGAGGCCCAGGATGGCGATCAGCATCAGGACGCTGCCCGCCATCGTGTAGAGCATGAACTTCACCGCAGCGTAGATGCGCTGGTCGTAGCCCCAGATCCCGATCAGGAAATACATCGGGATGAGCATGGCGTCCCAGAACACGTAGAAGAGGAAGAGGTCCAGCGAGACGAAGACGCCGATCATCGCGGCCTCGAGGGCCAGGATGAAGATCGAGAACTCCTTGACCTTCTTCTCGATGCTCTCCCACGACGACAGGAGTGCGATGGGCGTGAGCAGGCCGGTGAGCACGACCAGCAGCAGGCTGATCCCGTCGATGCCGATGTAGTAGTCGATGCCGAACGCCGGAATCCACGGCACGCGCTCGACGAACTGAAAGTCGGCCGAGGCCGGGTCGAAGCGGGCCCACAGCACCAGGGTGACCGCAAAGACCACCAACGAGACGGCCAGCGCCAGCCAACGGATCATGCCGTCGCGCTTGCCGTCGGCGTTGCCGAGGAGGGCGATCAGAATGGCGCCGGCAAGCGGCAGCGTCCACGAAAGAGTGAGGAGCACGGCCTGCCTTATCTCCAGAGGTAGTAGCCGAGGACGAGCACCACGCCGGCGAAGATCGATCCGGCATAGGTGCGGACCGACCCCGTCTGCAGCCGTCTCAGCACCGTCGAACTGCCGTCGACAATCGACCCCACGCCGTTGACCGCCCCGTCGATCAGGCCGACGTCCACGGTGCGCCACAAGCCTTCCCGCGACACGGTCTCGAGCGGCCGCACGATACTCGCGTCGTAGACTTCGTCGACGAAGTACTTGTGCAGCAGCAGCGTGTAGATCGGGGCGAACCGTGCCGCGATCGAGGCCGCCAGCGCCCGGCGGCTGATCCAGATGAAGCCCGCAATGAGGATCCCGCCGATCGCGAGGGCGCTCGAGACGCCCATCAGCGTCAGCTCGAGCGAGGTTTCCTCGGCGCCTTCGGCACCCTCGGCACCCGCCTCGCCTGCCGGCCCCTCGGCCACAACCGGCGCGGCGCCCGCGGTGATCGGCGCGGCAAACGACGGCGCGAGCCAGGCACCCAGCTCGTTGTGGCCGCCGAGGCCGTGGGGCACGCCCAGGTAACCAGCCAGCACGGAGCCGATCGCCAGGACGATCAGGACAAACGCCATCGCCGGCGGCGCATCATGCGGGTGCGCGTCGTGACCATGGCCGCCGTGGCCGCCGCCGTGTGCATCGTGTGCGCCATGCGCGGCGCTCGCGTGCGCGCTGACCGGGGCCGGCGCGTCGTGACGGCGCGAACCGTGGAACGTCAGAAACACCAGCCGGCCCATGTAGATCGCCGTGAGGAGCGAGGCAAACGCGCCGACGAACCAGAGGATCTGGTGACCGTCCTTGAAGGTCTCGAATAGCAGTTCGTCCTTGCTGAAGAACCCGGCGAGGCCCGGCACACCCGCGAGCGCCAGCGAGCCGATCACGAACGTCCAGTAGGTAACGGGCAGGTATTTCTTCAGTCCGCCCATGTTGCGGACGTCCTGCTCGCCGTGCAAGGCGTGAATCACCGCACCCGATCCGAGGAAGAGCAGCGCCTTGAAGAACGCGTGCGTGAAGAGGTGGAAGATCCCCGCGCCGAACGCACCGACGCCCATCGCCAGGAACATGAGGCCCAGCTGGGACACGGTCGAGTAGGCCAGCACGCGCTTGATGTCGTTCTGCACGAGGCCGATTGTGCCGGCCATCAGCGCCGTCGCCGCACCGATCACGGCGACGATCTGCATCGTCTCGGGCGTGTGGCTGAACAGCACGGCGTTGCGGCCAATCATGTACACGCCGGCCGTCACCATCGTGGCGGCGTGAATGAGCGCGGACACTGGTGTGGGGCCTTCCATCGCGTCCGGCAACCAGACGAAGAGCGGAATCTGCGCGGACTTCCCCGTCGCACCCACGAAGAGCAAGAGCGTCGCGATCGACAGCAGGCCGAATCCGGCCTCGGGCGGGAGCCCTGCGACTTTCTCGGCCACGCCCCTGAATTCGAGGGTACCAAACATCGCGAACAGCCCGAACATGCCGAGCAGGAATGCGTAGTCGCCGATGCGGTTCACGACAAACGCCTTCTTGCCGGCGTCGGCCGCCGATTTCTTCTTGAACCAGAACCCGATCAGCAGATAGGAGCAGAGGCCCACCCCTTCCCAGCCCACGAACAGCACCGGGAAGCTCGACCCGAGCACCAGCACGAGCATGAACGAAGCGAAGAGGTTGAGGTACGAGAAGTAGCGCGCGAACTCGCTATCGGTCTCGTCGTGCATGTACGCCGTGGAATAGATGTGAATGAGCGAGCCGATGCCGGTGATGACGAGGATCATCACCGCCGAAAGGGGGTCCACCAGCAGCGTCACGTCGATCGTGAAGTCGCCCGACGCAATCCATTGATAGAGCGCCTGCGTGATCAGGCGCTGGTCTGGCGCCATCGCCGCCAGCTGCCAGACGCTCATCGCGGACACGGCAAATGACAGCAGCATCACGAGCGAGGCAAGCCCGCCCGAGACCGACTTGGGGAGCCGGCGGCCCATCGTGGCGTTGATGAGGAAGCCGGCGAACGGCAGCAGGGGAATCAGCGCAAGCATCGACGACACTAGCTCACCACCTCACCACTTCAACGAGGTGAATGCATCGGGGTTGAGGGACTCCCGGGTGCGGAAGAGCGCGATGACCAGCGCGAGGCCGACAGCCGCTTCGGCAGCTGCCACCGTCATGACGAAGAAGGTGATGATCTGTCCGTCCACGGTGCCGGCGAAGCGCCCGAACGCCACGAAGCTCAAGTTCACGGCATTGAGCATGATTTCGACGGACAGGAGGATCGTGATCAGATTCTTCCGGAGAAAGACACCGGCGCTGCCGATCGCGAACAGCAGCATCGACACGATCAGATAGTGGCTGAGGGGAATCACGCGTCGCCCTCCCGCCGCGCCAGGACCACCGCGCCGACCATCGCCACGAGGATGAGCACCGAGGTGGCTTCGAAGGCGAACCCATACTGCGAGAAGAGCACGCGCCCGAGCTCGCGCACCGAGCCCACCAGGGCGCCGTCGGCACGCCCGCCGACCGGCGCGCTGATGCCGCTGGCCTTGGCCAACGCCCATCCCAGCTGCACCACCAGCAGAACCGCCAGGGCTGCACCGACGCGGGTCACGCCGGGACGCCGCAGCGGGTGCGTGCGGTCCCACCCCGCGGCATCCTCCTGGGGCGCGTTGAGCAGCATCACCACGAACAGGAACAGCACCATGATGGCGCCGGCGTAGATGATCATCTGCGCCATGGCGACAAACGGCGCATCGAGCGTGATGTAGAGGCCGGCCAGCGCCGCGAACGACACGATCAGCATCAGCACGCTGTACATCGGGTTGCGCTGCCCGATGACGAGCGCCGAGGCCCCAACGGCCAGCCCGGACAGGACGTAGAAGATCAGCGTCTCAGGCATTGAAATACAGCACCAGGCCCGCCGTCACGAGCAGGTTGAGCACGGAGGCGGGCAACAGCCACTTCCAGCCGAATCCCATCAACTGGTCGTAGCGGTACCGGGGGACCGTCCACCGCATCCAGATGTAGACGAAGAGGATGAACCCGACCTTCGCCAGGAACCAGAGCCAGCCAAGCCACACCGGCAACCACGGGCCGTGCCATCCCCCGAGATATAGATCGGTGGCCACCGCCGACATCGTGACCATGTTGATGTACTCGGCCTGCGGAAACAGCGCGAACCGGACGGAGCTGTACTCGGTGTTGAACCCGGCCACCAGCTCCTGTTCTGCCTCGGGAAAATCAAACGGCGCGCGGTTGGTTTCGGCGACGCCGGCGATGGCGTAAATGATGAAACCGAGCGGCTGCAAGAAGATGTACCAGCGCGGGATGAAGCCGAGCCAGGTACCTGCCTGCGAGTCCACGACTTCCCGGATCGACATCGACCCGGCCAGCAGAATCACGGCCGCGATCGAGGTGGCGTAGGACAGCTCGTAGCTGATCATCTGCGCCGAGGCGCGCAGCCCGCCGAAGAGCGAGTACTTGCTGTTGGACGACCAGCCGGCGAGCACGATGCCGTAGACACCCATCGAGGTGACGGCGAAGACGACGAGGACGCCCACGTTGACGTCGGCGACTCCGAGCTTGATCGGCTCGTCGAGCAGCCCGAACAGCGTCGTCTCGGCGCCGAAGGGGACGGTGGAAAAGGCGGCGAAGGCGGCGACGACGGCCACCACGGGCGCCAGCGTGAAGAGCCACTTGTCGGCGCCCTTCGGCCGCAGCTCTTCCTTGAACAGCAGCTTGAGGATGTCGGCAAACGGCTGCAGCATGCCGTGCGGACCCACCAGGTACGGGCCGTGGCGCTGCTGCATGAAGCCCATGATCTTCCGCTCGGCGTAGACCAGGATTGCGGACGCGATGATGAGCGCGTTGAAGACGATGAAAATCATCAGGCCGATGACACTCGGCCGCAAGTACGGCTGCAGGGCTTCCATCAATGCGCCATCACGGGATGCTTCGCGCGCCAGTCCGACGGCAGCGTGCAGCGGCCTTCACGCACGTGCGCCTCGAACTCGTGCCGGAACAGTTTCAGCGTGGTGAGCACCGGCGTCGCGGCGGCGTCGCCGAACGCACAAAGCGTCTTGCCCACGATATTGTTCGCCACGCCGAAGAGCAGGTCGATGTCCTTCATCCGGCCTTCACCGGCTTCGACGCGCTGCAGCAACTGAAAGAGCCAGTTCCCGCCTTCGCGGCACGGCGTGCATTTGCCACACGACTCGTGGCGGTAGAAATGCAGCAGGTTCATCGCCAGCCACACCATGCACACGCTCTCGTCGAGGACGATCAAACCAGCCGAGCCCAGGAGCGAGCCGGCCTTGGCGACGTGATCGAAGCTGGCGGGGGTATCGAGGTGCTCATCGAGCAGCAGCGGCACGGACGAGCCGCCGGGGATGATGGCCTTGAATTTCTTGCCGCCGAGCATGCCCTGCGCAAACTCGTCGCCGTAGATCAGTTCGCGCAGCGTCGTGTGCATCGTGGTCTCGTAGACGCCGGGGCGCTTCACGTGACCGCTGATGCAATAGAGCTTGGGGCCGCCGTTCTTCTCGGGACCGAGCGCCGCGAACCATTCGGGGCCGTTGAGTACGATCGGCGGCACGTTGCACAGCGTCTCGACGTTGTTCACCGCCGTCGGGCACTGATACAGGCCGGCGACGGCCGGGAACGGCGGCTTGATGCGCGGCTGCGCGCGCTTGCCCTCGAGCGACTCGATGAGCGCCGTCTCCTCGCCCGCTTCGTAGGCGCCGGCGCCGCGGTGCACGTAGACGTCGCAGTCGAAGCCGCTGCCGAGAATGTTCTTACCCAGGAAGCCGGCCTTGTAGGCCTTCTCGATCTCGGCCTCGAGGATCTCCTGCACGTGATAGAACTCGCCGCGGATGTAGATGTAGGCCACCTTGGCGCCGATCGCGAAGCACGAGATCGCGCACCCCTCGATGAGCAGGTGCGGATTGCGTTCCATCAGCACGTGATCCTTGAACGTGCCCGGCTCGCTCTCGTCGGCGTTGCAGGCGATGTAGCGCGGCTTCTCCGACTTCTTGTCCACGAACTGCCACTTCATGCCGGTCGGGAACCCGGCACCGCCACGGCCACGCAGCCCCGACGCCTTCACCTGTTCGATGAGGTCGTTGGGCGTCATCGTCAGCGCCTTGCGGAGCCCCTCATAGCCACGCAGACGCGCGACGTAGAAGTCCAACGTGTTCGCGTTGGGCTCGCGGACCAGCGGTGTCAGAACAGGTTCGAACGCCATGGGATTACTGCTTGCCTCCGAGCTTGCCCTCGGCGTGCAGGTGGCAGCCGGTCAACGAGCGCGGACCCTGCGCCTTCAGGCCATCCACGAACGCCGCCACCTGTTCGGGGGCCAGCCGCTCGTGCCAGTCGTCGTTCACCATCACCACCGGAGCCCGGTCGCATGCCCCCAGGCACTCGACCTCGACCAGCGTGAACAGGCCGTCAGCGGTCGTCTCGCCCGGCCGGATGCCCAGCTTCGCGCTCAGTTCCTCGGTGACGCGCTCGGCGCCGAGGAGCGCGCACGACAGCGTCCGGCACACGTTGAGCACGTGCTTGCCGACCGGCTTCGTGTAGAACATCGTGTAGTACGACACGACGTCTTCGACATCGGCGGGCGTGCACCGGATTTGCTCTGCCACGAAGCGCATGGCCGCGCCGGTCAGGTAGCCCTGCTGGCCTTGCGCCAGATACAGCGCGTAGAGGATGGCCGACTTCCGCTGATCCGCCGGGTAACGCGTCACGTTCTCGTCGAACTTGGCCTGGTTCTCCGGCGTGTAGCGGAACGGCTCGCCCGCGTCGGCCAGCTTGCGCTCGGACCGGTGGAACCGGGCCGGCGCGTACTCCATCTCGGGATGAAAGCTCACCGGTCGCAGTCTCCCATGACAACGTCCGTGGACCCGATCACCGCCACGACGTCGGCGATGAGCCCGCCGTGGACGACGGCCGGCAGCGCCTGGATTGCCATCAGGGACGGCGCCCGCATCTTCACCCGCCAGGGACGGTTGCTCCCGTCCGACACGATGTAGGTGCCGTGCTCGCCGCGCGCGCCCTCGACGGCCACGTACGCGTCGCCGGCTGGGACCGTGAAGCCCTGCGAGTAGATGAGGAAGTGCTGGATGAGCGCCTCCATCTCGCTGTAGACCTTGTCCTTGGGCGGTGGCACCACGCGAGTGTCGTTGCAGGCAAAGGCGCCGGTGGGCGAGATCCTGGCGAGGGCCTGACGCGCAATCTTGACGCTCTCGCGCATCTCGGCGATGCGCACCTGGTAGCGTGCGTAGACGTCGCCCGCCGTGGCGGTGGGCACCTTGAAATCGTAGGTCTCGTAGCCGCAGTACGGAAAGTACTTGCGAACGTCATAGTCGGAGCCGCCCGCGCGGGCGATCGGCCCGACCAGGCCCCACGCATACGCATGCTCGCGAGTGATGACGCCGACACCTTGCGTACGCCGCTGATAGATGTCGTTCTTCGTCAGCAGCCGCTCGAACTCGTCGATCTTGCCGGGAAAGCGGTCGAGGAACTCGGTGACCTGGGCATGGAATCCACGCGGCAGGTCTTCGCGCAGGCCGCCAATCCGGATGTAGCTCGGAAAGAACCGGAAGCCGGCGATGAGCTCGTTGATGTTGAGCAGGAGCTCGCGCTCCTTCACCGCGTAGAAGAGCATCGAGACCGCGCCGATCTCGAGGCCGTGCGTGCCCACCCAGATCAGGTGACTGGCGATGCGCTGCAGCTCGGCGAGCAGGACGCGGATGTCGTTGACCCGCTGCGGCATCTCGAGACCGAGCAGCTTCTCGACGCAGAGCGCATACGCCAGGCTGTTGGACTGCGCGCCCAGGTAGTCCATGCGCTCGACGAGCGGGATGACCTGCTGCCACTTCTTCTGTTCGGCGGTTTTCTCGATGCCGGTGTGCAGGTAGCCGATGGTCGGAACGACCGACTGGATGAACTCGCCATCGAGCTCCAGCACGAGACGCAGCACGCCGTGCGTGCTGGGGTGCTGGGGCCCCATGTTGACGGTCATCGTTTCGGTGCGGATGTCTGACATGCGTCGTCGTGTTCTGTGAAGTGCGGCCTGTTGATCGAGTTAGTGCGGCTGCCGCCGGACGCGGTCTCGCTCCAGGTTCGACCGGAACTGCTCTTCGCTGATTTCCAGGGGCGCGTAGGTTTGCGCGGTCTTCTGGATCTGCACGGGGTAGTCCTTGCGCGCGGGGTGGCCTTCCCAATCTTCGGGCATCAACAGGCGTCGCAGGTCGGGGTGGCCGTCGAAGACGATGCCGAACATGGCCCAGACTTCGCGCTCGAGCCAGCCCGCCCCCGGATAGACCGCCTGCACCGTGGGCACGCTGCCATCGGCCGTCACACGCACCTTGAGACGCAGCCGCAGGCGGTTCTTGACCGACAAGAGGTGATAGACCACCTCATAGCGGGGCGTGCGCGGCAGGTAGTCGGCCGCGGTGACCTCGACCAGCACTTCGAACCCGAGCGACGGCGTGTCGCGCAGCGCCGTGCAGGTGGCGGCGATGTGCTCGGCGGGAACGACAACTGTGGCGAAATCGACGCTCGCGCCCGCCTCGAAGGCGGCGCCGGGCACGAGCGGCGTCAGGATGTCGATGGTGGCGTTCGCGTCCATGCGTCGGCTACATGCGGGAGCGGGCGATCTTCTGCTGCAGCTGCACGATCCCGTAGATCAGCGACTCCGGGCGAGGTGGGCAGCCCGGGACGAACACGTCCACCGGCACCACTTGATCCACGCCCTGCACGATCGCGTAGTTGTCGAAGATGCCCCCGACCGACGCGCAGG
>Ga0193753_10002256_pt1 | contig 15485 bp, 19 predicted proteins | sample H1c2metaG_FD_144925 | JGI IMG/M metagenome (GOLD analysis project Ga0193753, IMG submission 144925) | Soil microbial communities from a riparian zone of the East river system, Colorado, United States - H1c2 | ecosystem: Environmental > Terrestrial > Soil > Riparian zone | place: USA: East... | reverse complement strand
GTCCGTCTTGCACATGCAAAAGACATCGCCACCTTCGAGAGCGGCGGGAACGGCCACTACACGCATGTTGCCGCGGGCACGGGCATCTTGCCGTACCCGCATTATCTCGCCGCCTTGTCCCGCACACCGGCCGCACGTGCTCGAGCGGCGAATGGCCGCGGCTTACCGCTAATTTTGCATGGCCTGGAGGAAGAGGAGGTCGCTACGTCGGTGACATTCGTGCGCAATGCAATCGAGGCTCTAAGCCGCCATGCCGTTCTATAGGAGTTGCGGTCTTCGTTTGCACTATGTGGGCCGCGGCGCGCAACCGGCCGGCGCGGCGAACTCTTTCCTTTTCCAACATGGGATTGGCGGGGATGTCCGGCAACCCAGCCGTTTCCTGGTACCGGAACGCATCTCGATCCCGGCGGAAGAGTTGAGCATTCTGCATGCCGATTTTCGGGGCCACGGACAGAGTGAACTCGGACCCGCAAATTGTCTTTCGATCGGAACGCTGGCTTTCGACATGTTAGCGCTGCTTGACCATCTCGGAATTCAGCGCGCGATTCTCGGCGGCATCTCCATGGGTGCGGCGGCTGCTCTCCGGCTGGCGATCGATCAACCTGAGCGCTGCCAGGCATTAATTCTCTGCCGGCCGGCATGGTTTGACGGGCCCATGAGCCATGCGGCGAGACAGGCTCTCGCGCTCGTGGCTGAATTGTTGGCGGCGGACGATTGGCAATTGTCCGCCGCCCCAGAGCTAGAGCAAAGCGAAATATTGAAGTCAATCGAGAGGGTCTGTCCTGACGCCGCAAAAAGTATACGGGGCCAAGTGCAGTCTGTCCTCAGTCATCCGGAAATCCGCAAACGTGCGATAGCTCGTCTCCGCTATCTTCCCGTCTCGAATGGCATTGAGCGGCTGCAAGATTTGGCGGCGGTCCGGTGCCCGGCTTTGATTCTGGCGGCGGAAGGAGACCCGATTCATCCATTTGAGTATGCGCGGCAAATTGCCCGGTATCTGCCAACTAGCCGGTTAGTGACAATTACCCCCAAATCGGCGGTTGATGATACGCCGCACTTACGGGAGGTAGATCAAATGGTAGGGGAGTTTCTCAGCGCAAATAAACTGGAGAGAGGCGAAGCAGGAGCTACGAGGCCGTTACGTAACGGCTAGTTACGCCCGCCAGAGCACTCATTTGATCTCGTTTTCCCGCGTTTGTTTGTGAGGCGAAAAGATATCGCCCCAAACCTTTCAACGAATCAGGAGAACGTAAAGTGAAAATCTGTCTATCCCGCAGGGCCCTCGCTCTGTTACTGGTGTCTTTGTCTTTCGGACCGGCCACCCTCCCAGCAGCCGAATTTCATAACAATCACCATCGGCGCCGGCCCGCCGCCAACGAAAAAATTACTCAGATCCGCGACAGCTACAAGAAGCGATTCAATCAGGAATCCGTTCTGCGCGTAGACAGCTCTCCTACGTATCGTTCTGAAAGGACGGACGCTACGTAACACCGTCGTTGCCTGTTCGCCAAGTCCGCAGGCTCGACCTGGCGCGTCTCTACAACAAACAACAGCGGCTGCCGGTATTTTAATCGGCCAGGTGTGGAGCGCCGACGATGATTATCAGGCTCGCTGGTTCTATAAGAATAGATTCCATGAAGGCCGCCGCTTGTTCGAGCGCGAGACCTTCGGCGGTAACGGGCGCACCTGCGAGACCTGCCATAGCGAAGCCACCGGCACCGTATCACCCGCCGATGCCCGCGGGCGCTTCCGGGCGAACAAGCACGATCCCCTATTCATCCACGACGGAAGCGACGACGGATTTGGCCACGGTGTGGAGAGAATGCTGAGGGACGCCACCATCCTCGTCACGATTGATTTGCCTCCCAACGTGAGTCTCGCCGATGATCCCAGCGCCAGGTCAGTAGTTGTCCGCCGCGGTATTCCTACAACCCTCAACACTCCTGCCCTCGACCCGATTCTGATGTTCGACGGGCGCGAGCCGGATCTGGCGGCCCAGGCGCGGAACGCAATACGCAATCATGCGCAGAGCGACTTTGTCAGCCGGGCCGAAGCGCAACGTATCGCGAACTTTGAACAGACTGCCGGGTTCTTTAGTTCCCCGACGCTACGCCGGTACGCACACGGTGGCCCAGCTCCACAGCTACCGCAAGGGTATACCGCATCGGAGAAGCGCGGTCGGCGCTTCTTTGTAGATACCGCTCCCTCGCCAAACGGCGATCCTAAGGCTGGGACATGCGCCATCTGTCACAGCGGCCCGATGTTAAATCAGACAAATCAGTTCGCGCCTCCACCAATCCGGTCCGGCTTGCGTTTCCAGACTGTGCTGGTTTCTGAACTAAACACGGCCGCCAATCCGGTGCATGAGTTCGTTTTCCAGAATCCCGATGGCAGCAAGACAGTGGTCAAGAGTCCTGACCCCGGCCGAGCGTTGATTACAAGCCAGTCGCAAAATACCGCCTTCGATAATGTGAACGCGTTCAAGATTTCGACATTGTGGGGAGTTCGCGACACAGCGCCATACTTCCACGACAATTCGGCCAAGACGCTAGAGGACGTCGCAACGCATTACGCGAAGTTCTTCGAGATCGTGACCGCTCCAAAACCTTTGATTTTCACTGAGGAGGACAAAAAGGATATGGTGGCTTACCTCAAGCTCTTGAATTAGCCGTATTCAAGTGATACCATCGGCGGCAGCCAAAAATGTCCCTCTTCAAACCGACCGCGGACGAGCGTGACACGCTAAAGAAAGCAGTTGCAAGGTTCGCGCACGATCCCGTCAAATCGCAACTGCTTTCCCGCCTGGATGCCGAGGACGCGGACTTCGGCGCTGGCGGCGAAGAATGGAATCACCTCAAGTTTTGCGTCGAGCAGCACCACCTCCACTTACAAACCGAAGTGCGCCGGGATCCGAAAAAGAAACCGGCAAAGCTTCAGCTAGACAAGGCCGACGCCCTGGCAAGAAAGTTCCATCCTAACTTTTCTTGACCGGAGGCCGTCAATTGGCGCGGAGAGCCAGCATCGGATCGATTCGAGATGCGCGGCGCGCGGGAACATAGCCTGCGATTGCGGCAACAGCCGTGAGCGTGACCAACATCCCCAGAAACGTGACCGGGTCGGTAGCGATTACCCCGAATAGGAGACTGCTGATCGTTCGCGCCAGTAGCCAGTGGTGAAACCGGCGTCCCGCCGCAGCGTCCGTGCGATGGCCCCGTAAGTTGGCGATAGCGTACTTCCTCGGCGCCGCCGCGCTAAGGAACGTGGTCAAAAGCAGGGCGTCCGGCACGCACTATAGCTCGTCTGGTCAGCTGCCTTTCGTTGTGGGGTTTTGACGGGTGGCCACCTCGGTGATGGCCGCCGCGTGTATTTTGTGCTTCCGAAAGGCCGTTCGGAAGCATGTCGGAGTGAACGCGACGTCTCAACGACCGCGCTATCAGAAACCCGCGATTCCGTTTAGGGTCCTTTATGCAATGCCGGCGACGATCTACCGTTATACGCTTGCTTCCCGGCGCCGCTGCCGGTAGGATCGCGTCTTCTGACGATTGCCGCAGAGGGTCGAAGAACACCAGCGCCGGCTTCCGGGCTTTGAACGGTCGTAGAAAATCCAATTGCACTCGTCGGACCCACAAGCTTTGACCCGATCGAGTCGGCCCGTTTGGGCGAGCACGTGCAGTTCCGCGAGAATCCGGCCAAGGCAGTTGCCATTCTGGGCCGGCTGCAGTGTTAGGGCGCCGGCAACGATCTTCAGCGCAAGCGGATAATCTTCACTGAGCCGGTTGAGCCGAGTCGCCACCGCTCCTTTCACCAATCTGTCCGCCGGGCGGGTACGCAAAAACGCCCGCATTGCCCCGCGTAGCTCCAACCCATGCCGGTGTTGCGCCGCCGTGATGTGCGCGCCCCGTTTAAGCAGATGGCGCGCCCGCATCCAGCGCTCCATTTGCGGAATAGTGGCGAGTTCGTCACTTGTCGTGTGAACTCCGCCTTGCTCCACGAACCGGCGTTGGTCAAGGGAATTGACGAACTCGTACAAGAGCGCGAACTCGCAAGGGACAGGGTATTTTTCCGAGAGGCGTATCAAGACACCAGTATATCCGTTTTATCGGTGACAAAGAGATGAGACACCAGTTATACTTATTTAGTAGTGTTCTGAAACCGAAGGAGAACTAATGACAAAACTCGCAATTTCTACCGAAGACATTTCTTACCGAAAGCACGTCTCCGTGCTCGGTGCTCAGATTGCCTATGTTGATGCCGGCGAAGGCGACCCGATCGTCTTTCTGCACGGCAATCCAACGCCTTCCTATTTGTGGCGCAACATCATCCCCTACCTGCTCCCTTTCGGCCGCTGCATCGCGCCGGATTACGTGGGAATGGGCAACTCGAGCGCCGCACCCGGCGGCAATTACCGGTTTGTCGATCACCAGCGCTACCTGGATGCATGGTTCGATGCCCTTGGCTTAGGGAAGAACGTGATTCTGATCGTGCATGACTGGGGATCGGCCCTGGGTTTTTCCTGGGCGCAACGCAATCCGGAAAAAGTTCGGGCTATCGTCTACATGGAAGGAATCGTGCGGCCGTTCTTCTCGTGGGAAGAGTGGCCGGATCTTACGCGCGCGTTCTTCCAGGCTCTGCGCACGTCCGCGGGCGAGGACATGATCCTACAAAAGAACCTTTTCATTGAGTACTTGCTTCCGCTGCGGAACATTTCCGATGAGGCAATGGAGGTATATCGACGCTACTATCGAAACCCAGGCCATTCGCGCGAGCCGATGCTCGCCTGGACACGCGATCTGCCGATCGCTGGAGAGCCAAAAGACGTTTGCGCGATCGTCGATTCGTACGCGCGATGGTTATCGGCAAGCCCAATCCCAAAGCTGTTCATCGACGCTGACCCGGCGGGTTTCCTAATCGGTGCACAGCGCGAGTTCTGTCGAGCTTGGCCGAACCAGGAGACCGTCACAGTGCAAGGCGCGCACTTCTTGCAGGAGGATGCACCGGAGGCGGTGGGAGAGGCCACCGCGCGCTTTGTTGCCAAAGTGCTTGCTGGCTGAGCCCGGCAGGCGATTACTCAGGAGATCGCGTGATCCGCTATGATTCCCAACTTGCATTATTTGAACCTCATTAAACTGGCGGAACTCCTCCGCACGCGAAAGTTGTCACCCATCGAAGTGGCACACGCACAGCTTGATAGGATTGCAGAACTCGATGGCGCACTGAGCAGCTACGCCTTGGTCACGCCCGAAGCGGCGCTGTCAGCGGCTAAGCAGGCGGAATCCGAGATTGCGGCCGGTAATTACCGCGGTCTACTGCACGGTGTGCCCATTGCCGTGAAGGACCTTTGCTGGACCAAAGGAATCGCCACGGCGGCTGGCATGGCGATATACCGGGACTTCATTCCCGCTGAAGATGCCACGGTAGTAGCTCGCCTGAAAGAGGCTGGAGCCGTCCCGCTGGGGAAGCTCACAATGACGGAGGGGGCATACTCGGACTATCACCCATCGGTGAAACGTCCGGCGAATCCGTGGAACTCTGCGTATTGGCCGGGTATCTCTTCAAGCGGCCCTGCGGTGGCCACCGCGGCGGGCCTCTGTTACTGTGCAATTGCGTCCGATACAGGTGGATCGATTCGCTGGCCGTGCGGCGCCAACGGGCTGACCGGGATTAAACCGACATGGGGAAGGGTCAGCCGTTTCGGCATGTTCGAACTCGCGGCAAGCTTGGATCATGTCGGACCGATTGCGCGCAGCGCAGCGGACGCGGGCGCGGTTCTGGGCGTGATCGCCGGTGCCGACAAGAAAGACCCAACCGCATTGACCGCGCCTGTTCCCGACTATCTGAAAGCAACTGGGACGCGCCTCCAGGGAATGCGCATAGGCATCGACCCTCGGTGGAATAGCAACGATGTTGACGACGCGGTCCAGACTGTTTTGGCTGATGCGGCTGAAGTGCTGCGGACGCTTGGAGCAGAGTTGTTGGAAGTCTCAGTCCCGGATGTGACGCAGGCTGTCGTGGACTGGGCGCCAGCGTGCGCGGTCGAAGCCGCGGTCGCGCATGAAAACACATTTCCATCCAGACGAGATGAGTACGGAGCGGTGCTCGCCTCCGTTCTGGACACAGGGAATGCTTTGCCCGGGCGCGACCTGCGGAAAATTCAACTTCGGCGCATGGATCTGCGCGGCCGTTTCGCGCGCCTGCTGCGGACGATTGACCTGCTATTGATTCCCGTGCATCCTTTCGCACCCCTCAACCTGGCCTCGATCCGAACGCTAGGTGAACAGCCGCAACTCATTCTGGACCTGCAACGCTTTACCGTACCGTTTGACATGGTTGGCAACCCAGCGATCACGCTGCCGGGAGGCTTTGCCCGATCTGGACTTCCCATCGGATTCCAACTGGTCGCGCGTCATTTACAGGAAGCGTCCCTTGTACGCGCCGGTATTGCCTTCCAAGGTGCCACCAACTGGCACGAGCGGTATCCGATTCAATGATGCCGGCGACATGGATCCGGAAGCGCTGGAGCGGCCCTCCGCGGCCGGTGACGTTTCAACGATTCGCACCGGCGGGCGGTGGCCAGGCGCTTCCGGCATCAGAACACCGGCCTGCCTTAGAGGTCGGCTTCCGTCAAAAAGCGCAACTTCGCGCTCGATACCGGCAGTACCAAGTGGAGACGCAATGGCTGTTCCTCGTGAACCTGGACCGAAACATCGTCAGGCAAAATCAATCCTATCTCCTCGGCTATCGCCGTCTTTGGAGAAGATAGGAGCATCTGGCGGAACTGTGGGTCCACCGAAGCGCGTTCAATTAGGCGCTCTTCGATATTTAGGCGCGCTACAGTTAGTTGGTCGATAATTCGGTCGTGGCTGTCCATAATGAGGCTGGCCTCACATAATATAGGGCGAATCCCCTCGACTTTATGCCAAATGCCTGGCAAAAAGCATCAGAAATTCTGCGCCACCCACGCATTCGTTCAAGTTCGAAAATTTGGGAATAACAACCTCACGTTGTCCGTGCTTTTGATCCAACGTGATCAGCCGGATACGCGCTTCATTGGAATCATGCACCGGCATGGCGATTTCCTGGCCGTCGGGTGATAGCGCCCAATCGCCGAAAACGCTCTGCGTCCATTTCGTTCGAGCAAGTTCACGGCCGCGGCCGCGAAGTGGGTCCAGTTCGTAAAAAACATAGAATGCCTCCCCCTCGGGCTGCCGCAAAACACATCGGCTCCCGCGAAGCGCACATGCAAATTCATCGAGTGGACCAGGGATCGGAACCGTCGCCGGAGTACCACCACCTAGCGGCACACGCATCAGACGCCCGGTGGATTGCTTGTTTGTAAACCCCTGTCGAAACAGGACCCACTTTCCGCCGGCGAGCATCGGCAAAACATCGTTATTCGGACTGACGAAGATGCTTTCAGCCGTTCGACTTCCGACTTTGCTGCTTGTACAGATCGTAGCTGCCGCCTCGGTTCGATTCGAATAGGACCGATTTGCTGTCGGGGGCCCCAAATATTTGGCGGCGGAGTGGAAGTTTTTGCTTTTCCGTGGCAGATTTTTGGGGGATCTCGCCCTTATGAGAGTGAGGAGTTAAGATGACCAGGTTCTGTCGTTTCGCTGCGGCTCTGGCCGCGATGTTGGTAACAAGCTCTGCCGCCTTTGCCCAAACATGTACCGCATTGGCCTGTCAGCAGGTCAGTTGTCCCATCAATCAGTCAACAAGACTGACGGGAACGGTGTATGCACCTAACGGAATCGACCCGCTGCCCAATGTTCTGGTCTACGTTCCCGGTGCTTCCGTCACAGGCGGTCTGGACCCGCTACCGGAAGGCGTGCCGAACGGTCCGATTCACGCGACAAATTCGCCGTTGGTGAGTACGACGACGTCTGTCGACGGCAAGTTCACTTTGACAAATGTGCCAGTGGGCAGCAACATTCCCGTCGTGATACAAGCCGGGAAGTGGCGGCGGCTTTTCTCTATTCCTTCGGTGGCATCCTGCCAAACCACCTCCGCGGGCAAGCTTGCCTTGCCGGGCGATCACACACAAGGCGATATCCCTAGGATTGCAGTTGTGACGGGAAGCGTCGACGCCTTAGAGTGTGCTCTGTCAAAGATCGGCGTCGCGAACTCGGAGTTTACGAATTCCAGCGGTTCCGGGCGAGTCAATCTTTTTGTCGGGGACGGCAGTGGTGGCTCTCGCATCGATGGAAACACAGCGTCTGAGCACACCCTCGTATCGAGCCAAAGCGCACTGAATCAATATGACGTCGTCATGTTCGCGTGTCAGAACGCGCGCTTCGACCAACTCCCCAGCGACCAGCAGAACGTCATTAACTATGCCAACGCAGGCGGGCGCGTTTATGCCACCCACTTCTCTTACGTCTGGCTGTACAATCATGCGCCGTTCTCTTCCACCGCCAATTGGTCCGTAGACGCTGTCCCGGTCCCGCCGGATCAGACAGCGTTCGTTGACCAGACATCTAACGCCGGTCAGCGGCTGGCTCAGTGGCTTCAAGTGGTGGGCGCATCTACCGTGTTCGGCCAGATACCACTCAACACTCTGAGACATGACTTCACGGGTGTCGTCCCGCCCAGCCAGTTATCGTTGTTCCTAAACGATCCCGTCTCCGGTAATATTCCGATGCAATACTCCTTTAATACTCCGGTAGGCGCTGACCCGAGTGTGCAGTACGGAAAGGTGTTGTTCAACGATTATCACGTGGAGAATGCGCTCACCGCCGGCACCACGTTCCCGAATGAGTGTACTGCGTCGGCGATGACGCCGCAAGAGAAGCTGCTTGAATTCACCATCTTCAACCTGAGCACCTTTGTTGCCCCCGAATTTCCGACTTTGACCGTCAACGTTTCGAACACGCCGGGCTCGTTCACGGTCGGCGATACGGCGGACAAAATTCTGGTAAACGTCACTAACAGCAGCACGACCCGGCCAACGGATACAAGCCTGACATTGACTCTGAATCTTCCGGCTGGCCTAAGTCCGGTTTCCATCGTCGGCGCGAATACGTCGACTGGTTGGAGTTGCTCCGGAGTGACCTGCACGCGAACGGAACCACTAAATCCCACCATCAGTGATCCGATCCTAGTAACAGTGAGCGTATCGTCTGCGGTCGCGAGTGGCTCCGTTACGGTTTCTGCAACCGCGGCCGCCGGTGGATTGCCAAATAATGCCACCGGCACGGTTCAGATACCAACGGTGCTGCTTCCGTCCATTACATGGGCACCCCCTGCCGCTATCGTCTATGGGACGGCGCTCGGTTCCGCTCAACTGAACGCGACGGCTAACACAGCGGGTACGTATCAATACAATCCCGCGGCGGGCACAGTATTGAGTGCCGGCCCGCGGCAGCTTTCGGTGACATTCACACCAACGGATACCACTCATTACGCACCCGTGACGAAGTCCGTGATGTTGCAAGTGAATCAGGCGGCGCCTGTACTCACTTGGGCGGCTCCGGCGCCGATTTCACAAGGCACACCACTAAGTTCAGTGCAATTGAACGCGACAGCGAACGTACCGGGAATATTCACTTACACGCCTGCGGCAGGTACGGTACTGCCCGCCGGCACACAGCAATTGAGGGCGCAGTTTACTCCCACCGACACGACTGATTACAAGGCCGTCTCGGGCGCGGTAACACTGCAAGTCAATGCGGCGTTTACGATTACCGCGTTCCCCTCCGCCCAAACCGTATACCGAGGGCGACTGGCTGACTTCATACTTCTGTTGAGGTCTCTGAATGGCTTTAGCGGATCTGTCAAACTGACTTGCTCCGGTGGACCGGCCGACTCGATCTGTGGAAATTTTCCTCGCACCGTTCAACTTCGCGGGACGGCCCTGGCGATCTCGGGCGTGTTGTTCCCGAGTACAACGAGGCCTGGGACCTTTGTCGTCACATTCACAGGCGTTTCCGGAGCACTAACCAATTCGACAACCGCGACTTTCACAGTGAAGTAGCTTCAGCTATCGAGAAGGGCGCGGACGAGTTGTCCACGCCCTTGCTGCACCACGTCGGACTATAATTTTTGTGGGACTAATGAGGTCGCCTTTTTATAGACGGCCAGAAAGCTATGCAAAAAATCACTCCCCATCTATGGTTCGACAGGCAGGCCCGGGAAGCGGCGGAGTTCTACGTTTCTTTGTTTCCCGGCTCCAAGATCATCAATGTGACGACACTCTCCGATACGCCATCGGGTGACTGCGACCTCGTGTCCTTCGAGCTCGCGGGGCAGCCGTTCATGGCGATCGGCGCGGGGCCCCTCCTCAAGTTCAATCCGTCTGTGTCCTTCCACATCAAGTGCGGCACGAAAGAGGAAGTCGATGCCATATGGGAACAGCTGTCTCCGGGCGGGAAGGTTCTCATGCCCCTCGACACGTACCCTTTCAGTGAGCGGTACGGGTGGCTCGAAGACAAGTACGGCCTCTCCTGGCAGGTGATTTCTGCTGGGGGAAGCGCGATCGATCAGAGGTTCACTCCCGTACTCATGTTCGTGGGCGACGTGTGCGGCAAGGCCGAAGAAGCGATCGACTTCTACGTCTCTGTGTTCAACAACGCGCCCGATGGAGCGAAGGCCGGAGGGACGAGAGCGGACGTTCTCGCGCGCTATGGAAAGGGCGAGGAGCCGGACAAGGAGGGGACCGTGCGGTACGCGCACTTCTCGCTTCTTGGCCAAGAGTTCGGCGCCATGGATTCCGCGCGCGAGCACAAATTCGCGTTCACCGAAGCGATATCGTTCATCGTGCCTTGTGACACACAGGAAGAGATCGATTATTTCTGGGGGCGGCTCTCGGCGGAGCCGAAAGCCGAGCAGTGTGGCTGGCTCAAGGACAAGTACGGCCTGTCATGGCAGATCACTCCCGCCGTCATGAAGGAACTCCTGGGCGGCGACGACAAGAAGCGTGTGGAGCGGGTAACCCAGGCGGTCCTCAAAATGAAGAAGCTCGATGTTGGCGCGCTCAAGCGGGCAGCCGCGGGCTGAGGCATCGTTTCATCTCCCAACGAGTCACCGGCTTCGGTCACGCGCGGCGACGTTCCTACTCATGCCGCGAACCGCGTTCTGGCATCGGAAGCTGCCCAGCAAAAAACTCCGCGTGTTCCTTAATAGCTGTTCCCGCGCGGCCGGGTCAGGAATCATCCGTGCGAACTCCCACGCGCTGGATCATCTTTCCCATCTCTGGCGTTTTTTCCGCACCGCCGGAAGTCGCGGGGGAGCGGACACCTTCCACGTCAGCAAAGCGATTTCGGCTTTGATTGGAGCCGCCCCGCAAAGCCTGGAACAGTTCTTCCGGAGCAACGCCGGTGTTTTCGCGCGGCCCGCTGGCGGGGTTTTCTCATAAGTGACGCTTCCCCTATTGAGAGGAGAGCTCACATGCTCGAAGTCGGAAGACTTTATTGCGATGAAACAACGAACCGGATCGCCCAGGCGATCTTAAACATGGATGTAACTTCTACAGAGGGATGTATACGATGACAAGTCGACCATCGGCTATTTTCTGCGCGGCCCTGAGCATCATCGGCTTGTCATCCCTACCCGTCAGCGCCGACACTGCGCAACAGCAGTCCATCCAAACAAACACCGACAGGCCCGGATTTGATAACAGACACTTTGATATTCCGCAGCCCCCACCGGGGACCATAATAAGCGCTGTGGGGATTTGTCAATCCACGTGCCAGCGCGATGGCGACTGCTTGGCTTGGACTTTTGTAAACCCTGGCGTTCAGGGACCCAGCGCCAGATGCTGGCTCAAAACTGCCATTCCCCCGGCTCGGGCAAATAGTTGCTGCACGTCGGGTGTTGTTATGCAGGAATTGGAACGTAAGACGGATAGACCAGGGAATGATTACAGGAATTTCAATCTACCAGTTGCCGATTTCAACCAATGCCGGGCGGCGTGCCGAAGCGACAACCAATGTCAGGCCTGGACATATGTCAACCCGGGCGTCCAAGGTCCAAGCGCTCGGTGTTGGCTAAAAAATGCCGTTCCAGCGGCCCATGCAAGTGATTGTTGCACGAGTGGGGTCATAAATAGGCCGCCTGTCATCCATTAAACATCGGCGGTTTACGAGTCGCAACGATCATCGGCTCATGCTCGCCCTAGGCCGCAGGCCCGGCTCCAGAGAGGGAGCCGGGCTTTCCTTCGCCGGTGTTCGGTGAGCGGCAAGAACGTCTTGGGCTGTGGTGTCGAACTGGTTGCACGTCAATCCCCGCTAGCTATACTTGCGCTGATGCAATCCGGCCAGGCGGTTATTAACGGATGGAGTGGCGCCGCGCCATTCTGGGAGAAGCACCGCGAAATTATCCGGCACATGTTTGCACCCGTAACCGAAGCTCTTGTCGAGGATGGGCTGATTGGCAGTGGACACGCGGTTCTGGATATTGCTACGGGTCCCGGAGAGCCGGCCTTGAGCGTAGCTGCCTTGGTCGGACCCAAAGGTAAGGTCTTTGGGATCGATCCGGTTCCGGAGATGGTGGCAGCCGCTCGCCGGGCGTCAGACCATCTTGGATTCAGGAATACACAATTTGATGTCGCCTCTACTGACCATCTGCCGTTCCCGGCCGATACCTTCGACGCTGTGATCAGCCGCTTCGGTGCGATGTACTTTCCATCTCCCGTTGACGCGGTTCGTGAGATGTTCAGAGTACTCAAGCCCGGACGGAAACTGGTCCTGGCGGTCTGGCATTTCGCCGAAGAAAACCCTTTTTTCTACGTTCTTCAGCGAGTCGTCGAACGGTATATCGAGTTGCCGCCGCCTGCGCCCGCTGCTCCGGACGCATTCCGCTTTGCCAGCCCAGGCATGTTGCGGCAGGTTCTTGGCGAGGCCGGCGCAATGGCTCCATCGGAGCGCCTTCTGCAATTCACAATACAAGCGCCGATTTCAGTCGAGGACTTTTGGACAATGCGATACCAGATCTCGGAGAAGCTTCGTGACAAGGTCGCTACGCTTTCAAGGGAACAGTTCACTGAAGTGAAGCATCAGGCGCTCGAAGCTCTTCGTGGGTACTCCACGGATCAAGGGATGAGTTTCCCGGCTCAGGTTCTTATCGTCAGCGGAACTAAGAACCGTCCAGCATAGTTGAACCACAAGGGAAACCGTGATGCTCTTGGCCGCGGATGGCGCGATAGCGTCCGGTTGGATCGTGCCCGGCGCAAGCTTCGGACGCCACCTCTTTGGGAAACGTTTCTTTCCCATGTTTCCCGGCCCTCCACGGCCGAGAAACGATGATGCCGATTAGGCACAGGACGGATGGCGTCGTCATCCATACCACTCCGATTCTTTTCTTAATCGGTTAGACTTAGCTGATTCTCATACGGATCGTCTCAAAGGCGGTACCGGCGTAGTTGCAGGTCAAACCTGGAGGCAGCCCGTGATTGACAAGCAGGTAATTCATGTTCCGGCCCTGAAGACAATTGGTCCTTACTCGCAGGCCGTCCGTGCCGCGGGCCTGTTATTCGTTTCGGGTCAGCCGGGAGTGGATCCTGCTACCGGCGAAGCCGTGGGCGACAGCTTCGAATTACAGGTCCGACAGGTGTTTCGGAATCTCGATATGGTTCTCAGGGCAGGAGGCAGCCGCCTCGACCTTGTTGTCAATACCACCGTTCTCGTTGCGGATGTCTCTAACTTCCCTCAGGTCAATAGCGCCTTCGCCGAGCACTTTCCAAAGAATCCTCCTGCTCGAATGACCATGCAGGTGCCTCTCCCGAAAGGATTACTAATCTCGATCGGATGCGTAGCGGTGGTCGAGAACTGAGGAGCGGCTCACTGGATTAATCGCTCGAAGTGCGGGTCTGTGAAACTCTTGCCGCAGCTTCGCTTAGCGTTCGAGTTGAAACGCAATCTCCGTCCGAGAAGGCTTTTTCAGGACATAATGTTTACTGGCAAAGTTCTCACAGCCGTTTTGCCAAGCCCGCGTGTTCAATCTCTGACTACCCTTTTCGGCCCAGCAGCAGCCGGAGCTCTTGGCCAAAACTCATCTTCTAATCCTCTTGAGCTTCTCCGTAACCACCCATCTCTTTAAAGTTGTTCATCGCCATCAGCGTGTCGGGATGCTCGTCGCCCAGCACCCGACGGCTCACCGTCAGCGCCTGCTCTTGCAGTTTCCGCGCTCCTTCCAGATCGTCCTGCGCTTTCAGCGTTCCCGCCAGATTGTTCATCACCCTCAGCGTGTCGGGATGCTCGTCGCCCAGCACCCGACGGAGTGCCGCCAGCGCCTGCTCTTCGAGCTTCCGCGCTCCCCCCAGATCGCCCTGCGCATACCGCGTTCCCGCCAGATTGCTCATCACATTCAGCGTGTCGGGATGCTCCTCGCCAAGCATACGACGGAATGCCGTCAGCGCCTGCTCTTCGAGCTTCCCCGCTCCCTCCAGATCGCCCTGCGCGTACAGCGTTCCCGCCAGATTGTTCATCGCCGTCAACGTGTCGGGATGCTCCTCGCCCAGCACACGGCGGAGTGCCGCCAGCGCCTGCTCCTGCAGCTTCCACGCTCCCCCCAGATCGCCCTGCGCGTGCAGCGTTGCCGCCAGATTGTTCATCGCCGTCAGCGTGCCGGGATGCTCCTTGCCCGGCACACGGCGGAGTGCCGCCAGCACCTGCTCTTCGAGCTTCCGCGCTCCCCCCAGATCGCCCTGCGCTTTCAGCATTTGAGCCAGATTGTTCATCGCACTCAGCGTGTCCGGATGTTCGTCGCCCAGCGCGCAACGGAATGTCGCCAGCGCCTGCTCTTCGAGCTTCCGCGCACCCCCCAGATCGCCCTGCGCGTGCAGCGTTGTCGCCAGATCGCTCATCGCCGTCAGCGTGCCGGGGTGCTCCTCGCCCAGCACACGACGGCGTGCCGCCAGCACCTGCTCTTCCAGCTTCCGCGCGGAACCGTAATCTCCCCGCTCATAATCGCGGCGCGCAATCCAAGAAGCGAGCACAGCCTCATCCGCGGATTGCAGGTCGTTCGAGATAACGTGCCTGGCATGCGGGATGTCCATCGCAATGGCGGAATGTTCCCCAATGTGGGAGGGCTTTTGAAGCCTCTGCGACAGCACCTTTATAGCCGCGGATCGCAGTTCCACTATCCGTGGGTCGGCGGGAAACTGAAAGTGCATCGTCCGGCTTACCAGTGTGTGTACCGTTCGTGCATCGCCGCCGAAGCGTTCGCAAAGGCTGAGTGTCTCCGCTTGATTCACGGCTTGCAGCGAGCGAGCTCTCCCCGCGCCTTCGATCTCGAACGTCGCCCTTATGAAGTCCACTGGAATAGGCGCAACCGCCAGGATAGAAGCGAGCCGCAGGAAGTCCTTTCCTTCGGAGCGAAGCTTCTCGATACTCTTCAGTAAGGTGGCACGGATGCTTCTTTCATGTCCCATTGGAAGATATTCTTCGAGCGGAGTTCCGAATTCGACGGCATCTTCATGCGGGTCTGCGAGCGCATCCACGTAGCTCTGAAAACTCTCGAAGCCTTGGGCCAGGTAGCTGCCGGCGACC
>Ga0193753_10002255_pt1 | contig 15485 bp, 10 predicted proteins | sample H1c2metaG_FD_144925 | JGI IMG/M metagenome (GOLD analysis project Ga0193753, IMG submission 144925) | Soil microbial communities from a riparian zone of the East river system, Colorado, United States - H1c2 | ecosystem: Environmental > Terrestrial > Soil > Riparian zone | place: USA: East... | reverse complement strand
CGCCCTCTTCCGCGCAACGGCGGCTCGAGGCCAGGGCGTCGCTGCGATTGCGCACATCCAGCTGGTAGCTGCGGCGGTCGCCGAACTGCGGCGCAGAATCGGCGGCGTCGCGGAACGGCCCGTAGAAGTTGCTGGCGAACTTGGTGCTGTAGCTCATGATGGGCGCGAGGTCGTAACCCGCGCCGTCGAGCGTGGCGCGCAGATGCGCGACGCGGCCGTCATTCATGTCCGAAGGTGAGATGCCATTGGCACCGGCCTTCACGTAGGTGAGACCAAGCACGCCGAGCGCGCTGTGCGTGGCGGCGAGATCCTGTTTGCCACGCGCGTCGTGCACCTGGCAATGGCCGGACTCGGTGAAACTGCACAGGCAGGTGTCGACCCAGATGGCGGCGTCGTCGCCCGCGCGCTGGCGCATCTGGCTGAGCGCGGCGCCGACGAACTCGGCCTGGAAGCTGCGGTTGGACTTGTGCGCGGGCACGGGGAACAGCAGGAACTGCCGCACGCCCGCGCCCAGGTCCTTGTCGAACTGGGTGAGTAGTGAGGTCAGCGTGTGTCGCGAGGTGCCTTGCAGGCCGGCGATGGGCTCTTCCTTGACCGCACCTTCGGACAGGAACAGGGGCTGGATCAGCTGGCTCTGGCCAAAGCCGATCTCGGACACCATGTCCCGCAGGGCCGCGGTGGCGCGCAATCTTTGCAGTCTTTTCATTGTTCCACTATTGCTCAACTTCGCGGCGAAACACATCCGCCGACAGGAAGGCGCGGACGCGTTCTTCACCGATGGCGGCGCGAATCATACTGAATGTATTGCCAGGTCCGCAGCCGTGCCACGCGCCACGGATCTCAGGATTGGCCTGCAGGTAGTCGTAAAACTGGGCCCCGCTGCGCCAGAAGAAGTGGGTCCGGCCGGTGAGGTCGGCCAGGGGAGCGCAGCGTTCGAGGCGGTAGGTGGCGATCCGCTCGCTGAACGGCGAATCGTAGCCCTGCTCGTGGGAGAACTTGACCCAGCGCTGGACGCGCGGGAACAGGCTGCGCAGGGCCGCGCCGCCGCCTTCACCGAGACTTTCGTCGCTGCCGTGAACCCAGATCCCGCGGGCGGCCAGCCGCCGCCACGTGTCGATGCCGGCGCTCCAGACCACCTGCCCGGGACGGGGGGTGTAGCCGTCGGGCCAGGCTTCGGACCGGGCGACGAACAGGCCGATGCGGGCATCGGCAAACTGGTCGTGGCGCACCTGCAGGGCGACGCGGCGATAGCGGTCGGCGCTGCCTTCGTCGCCGGTCCAGACGGCGAGTTCGCTGCTGGCGGGTGGCAACCGGGAATCGTGGCGGCGCAGCTCGGCGCTCTGGATCCACTGGCCGCCCTTCTGGCCGCGCGTGAATTCCACTTCTCCGCAATGGATGGGGACGATCGAGACTCCGAACGGATGGTCTTCATCGCCGGTGGGCGAGATCCGCGCGCGCTCGGCGATGACGCGGCCGTAAGTGGCTTCATCGTTGATGGGTACGAGTAGTTCGGCGAGATCGGCGCGATCGCGGCGGACTTCGATGGCCAGCGCTCCCTGCCCCGGCGCCGTGGGATTCAGCGCCAGCGGCAGCACCATGATTTCGCAGGCGTCGAGCGCCGCGCGCGTGCGCTCGCGAACGCCGGCATGTTCGGGCGCGGTGGACTCGAGCAGCCGGTCGATGTTGGCCTTGGCCACGACCAGCGCCGAGGCGTCGTCGCCCATGAGCTGTTCGAGGCGCGCTTCGCAATCGCCGCGCGCCAGCACGAAGGTGACGCGCGGTGGCCTCGTGGGCATTGCCCACTGCAGGAAGCCCGAAAGATTGGTCCGGCGTCGCGCGGACGAAGACAGCACGCGCAGCTCGTCGCGGTCGCGCCCGGAAAGCCAGGTGCGCTTCACCAGCAGCAGATCGCGCGTGTCGGCGCGCGGCAGCGTAGCGGCAATGTGCGTCAGGGGATTGCCGGTGAAAGGCAGGTCCTTCCACAGGTGCACGGCGATGTCGATCGCATGAGCCCGCAGCGCCACGCCAAGATCGCCCGTGAAGCCACCGCGGCGCAGGAGTTCGGGGAGCGGAGTGTCGAGCTCGCGGTCGCCGGGGGAAGTCAGGAAGGAATACTTGATCGAAAGACCCGGATGGCGCGCGAGCAAAGCATCGCCGACGAGGCGCGCCTGCACCTGCGCCAATACGCTGGCGCGCGCGCCTATCACGATGGGTTTGTCGAAAGTCATATCCTGCATGGGGAAGGTAGCAATCCCTGTGCCACGGAACCTGCGCCTGTCGTCGCCTCGTGCAGCCGCGTGCGCGCCTTGGCGGTGCACGGGGTCACAGGGACGCCCGGTCGAAGTGCCTTTTCAACCTTCGAGGCCGTGAATGCCGCACTCGCGTTTGAGGCCGGAGAATCGCAGCTCGTCCGCCGACTCCACTTCGTGCAGCGCCTTGGTGGAATGCCAGTCGCCGATGGAGACATATCCCTTGTCCCACAGCGGGTGGTACGGCAGCTCATGCGCCTTGAGATACAGGTACACGTCGCGATCGGACCAGTCGAAGATGGGATGGACCTTGAACCGGCCATCGCGCACCTCGAGCGGATTCAGCGCAGCGCGGCTGGCGGCCTGGCTGCGGCGCAGGCCTGCGAACCACGTGGCGGTGCCGAGCGTGGCGAGCCCGCGGCGCATGGGCTCCACCTTGCGCAGTTCGAGATACTGGTCGAGTCCTTCGCGGCCCTGGCTCCAGAGCTTGCCGTACTGCGCTTCGAACTCATCGACCGACTGCGGGCTCGAGAATGTCTGGATGTTCAGCGAGAGCTGCTGCTCGAGCTGTTTGACGAACTGGTAGGTCTCGGGGAATAGATAGCCGGTGTCGATGAGCAGCACCGGGATATCGGGATCCGCTTGGGCGACAAGATGCAGCGACACCGCGGCCTGTGCGCCGAAACTCGACGACAGCGCGAATGGACCCGGCAGGTTCTCGAGAGCCCAGTGCACGCGCGTGGCGGCGTCCACGGACGCGAGCCAGTCGTTGATGCGCTGGCTGGCATCGGCATCGCTGGCGAATTCCTTGGGTGTAAGCGCCAGGTCCGGGGCCCCCACCAGCGACACCGGGGCGCTGCTGAACTTGGGGGCTTCGCGCGCGACGGCTTCGCTCACGCGCGGATCTCCGGCTTGAGCACGTTGGCGCGCCACAGGAAATCACCGAAACGCTCGTTTGCATGCCGCTCGGTGGCGTAGCGCGCGATGAGCTCATCGAGCGCGCTGACGATGGATGCCTCGTCGATGTTGTCGCGATACAGGACATTCAACCGCGAGCCGATGGCATCGGCCCCGAGACGCAGCGTGTAACGGCCGGGCGCGCGGCCGATGAGCGCGATCTCGGCAAGATAGGGACGCGCGCAACCGTTGGGACAACCGGTGATGCGCACCGTGAGCGGGATGTCTTTCAATCCATGCTTGATGAGCAGCTCGTCGACGCGGTCGACGAAGGCCGGTAGATAGCGCTCGGCCTCGGCCATGGCCAGCGCGCAGGTGGGCAGTGCCACGCAAGCCAGCGCATCGCGGCGCACGGGCGAGGTGAACAATGCCTTGCCCAGGCCATGGTCGGCCACCAGCTTGTCGATGTTCATGCACTCGCTGGCCGGCACGTTGGCGATGATGAGGTTCTGGTTCGCGGTGAGCCGGAAATCGCCCTGGTGAATGGCGGCGATCTTTTCGAGGCCGGTGAGGAAAGGTGCGCCGGGCCGGTCGACGACGCGGCCGGATTCGATGCGCAGCGTCAGGTGCCAGCGGCCATCGTGCCCGCACAGCCAGCCGAAGCGGTCGCCTTGAGTCGTGAATGCGAAAGGACGCGGCGGTTCGAGTGTGTAACCCAGCCGCTTGAACAGTTCGGCCTTGAACCAGTCCACGCCGCGGTCGGCGATGGTGTACTTGAACCTCGCGTGCTTGCGGTCGGTGCGATCGCCGAAGTCCCGCTGGATCATCACCACGGTCTCGGCCACCTTGAGCACCTGGTCGGACGTGAGGAAGCCGATGAGGTCAGCGACGCGCGGAAAGGTCTGCGGCTCGCCATGCGTTGCGCCCAGGCCGCCACCCACGGTGAGATTGAAGCCGAGCAATGCCTTGTTTTCATCATCCAGGATGGCGATGAAGCCCAGGTCCTGCGAGTAGATGTCCACGTCATTGTGCGGCGGCACCACCACGGCGGTCTTGAACTTGCGCGGTAGATAGAGCTGCCCGAGGATGGGTTCTTCTTCAGCCGGCCCGACGAGCTTTTCGCCATTGAGCCAGATCTCGTGATACGCGCGAGTCTTTGGCTTGAGATGCTCGGAGAGCTTGACCGACCAGTCGTAGACCTCCTGGTGAACCCGGCTCTCGACCGGATTGGCGGCGGCCATCACATTGCGATTCACGTCGCCGCAGGCGGCGATGGAATCGATGAGCACGGCATTCATGCCCTGCATGGTCAGCTTGAGATCTTTCTTGATCACGCCATGCAGCTGGAAAGCCTGGCGCGTGGTCAGGCGCAGCGAACCCGTGCCGTACGTGCGGGCCAGTTTGCTCAAGGCCAGCCATTGCGCCGGCGAACAAACGCCGCCTGGCAGGCGCGTGCGGATCATGAAGCTGTAGGCGGGCTCGAGCTTCTGATGCTCGCGCTCGGCGCGCAGGTCGCGATCGTCCTGCATGTAGCTGCCGTGGAACTTGATGAGCTGCGTGTCGGCGTCGCGAATGGCGCCGGTCAGCGGGTCCGCGAGGCTCTCCACCAGCGTGCCGCGCAGGCCGCGCGACGCCTTCTTGATGATCTCCACCGGTGACGGGGGATCAGTCTTCGCAGGCATTACTGCCGACGCCTGGGCCGGGGGATCGAGAACTTCAGTAGACATCGCGTAAATACCGTCCGTCAGCGGTGAGGTCGGCTACCCAGGACTGGGCATCGTCCGCATCCATGTTGCCGTGCTCGCGCACCACGTCCAACAACGCGGTGTTCACATCCGGCGCCATGGCCGAGGCGTCACCGCACACATAGAAATAAGCACCGTTCGACAGGGACGCAAAGAGATCCTTGCCGGCCTGCCTGATGCGGTGCTGCACGTAGATTTTCTCGGCCTGGTCACGCGAGAACGCCACGTCCACGCGATGCAGCGCCTTGCGCTTGAGCGCTTGCTGCCACTCGAGCTGGTAGAGGAAGTCGTGATACAGCGAGCGGCCACCGAAGAACAGCCAGTTCTTGCCCGTGGCGCCCGTGGCCTCGCGTTCCTGCACGAAACCGCGGAACGGCGCGACGCCGGTGCCCGGGCCCACCATGATGATGTCGCGAGAGCCGTCAGCCGGCACGCGGAAGCGTTCGTTCTTCTCGATCCACACCTGCACGTTCGAATCGACCGGCGTGTGGACCACGAAGTGCGAGGCGGCGCCGGCCAGTAGTTTGCGATCCGTATCGCTGCCCACGACGGCGACGGTGAGATGCACTTCGTCGCCCACCGCGGCGGGGCTCGAAGCAATCGAATACACGCGCCCCGTGACCGGACGCAGCACGTTGACCAGCGCTTCCGCAGTCCACTCCGCCGGGTACGTGCCGAGGATGTCGGATACCTGGCAGGTGGCGGTGAGCCTGGCCATTGCCTGCGCATTGCCGAGCAGCTCGGAAATATCCACGTTGGCGTGCTTGGCAATCTGTACCAGCAGCGGACGCGCGATGCGCGTGAGCTCGCGCTCGTCACGCAGCCACTCGAGCAGCGTGTGCGTCTTGCCGTCGTGCGTGACCTGCGCTGCCGCATCGAGCTTCGTGGCCTTGAGCACCGCGTCGATGGCCGGTTCGGGATTGCGGTGCACTATGCCCAGCGCATCGCCGGGCTTGTAGAGATTTCCAAGTCCGGGGAACGACAGCTCCACGTGGCGAACTTCGCGCAGCGCGCCGCGTCCGACGATGCGCTGGTTGGCCAGCAGTTCTGCGGTCGCCGGGTTGGCGCGCGTGAGTTCGGGACTTGCGGCGGCCGGTGCGGTAGTTGGAGCGACCCCGGTGGCAACGCTTGCCGCCGGCGCATGCTTGTCCTTGTACTCGCGCACGCGCGCGAGCGCGTCATCAGCCCAGGTCTGCGCCAGCTTCTCGAAATCCACGTCGCAATCGACGCGCGGCAGCAGGCGCTTGGCGCCGAGCTTGGCCAGGCGCTCGTCGATCACGCGACCGGCTTCGCAGAACTTGGGGTAGCTGGTGTCGCCGAGCGCGAGCACCGCATACTGGAGCTCAGGCAGCTGCGGCGCGCGCTTGGTGCCGAGGAATTCGTAGAGGCCGCGGGCCTCGTCCGGCGGATCGCCATCGCCATGCGTGCTGATGACGACGTAGAGCAGCTTCTCTTTGGCGATCTCGCGCGGCTGGTAGTCGCCCGCCTTGATCATGCGCGCCTGCATTCCAAGCGCCTGCACCGCTGCGGCTAGCTTCTCGGAAATCTTGCGGCCGTTGCCGGTATGGGACGCGGAGATGACGGTGACTGTCGGCAGCGGCGCGGCGGCGGCGGCGGGTGCGGTGGGCGCGAACGACGCGGGGGCGGCGGCCGACGAAAGCTGCGTACGTGCCTGGCCACCCAGCAAATTGTTCTGGAACCCGGGAATGCTCGACGGCGCGGCGGCGGCGGCGCCGGCGAAGTAGCCGGACAGCCACATCAGCTGCTCGCGGTTCAACTCGGTGGCGAGCTGCTGCAATTGATCCCGACGATCCTCGGGGATCGGGAAGTTTCCCTGAATGATCACAGCGCTACTCACTTGTTCGTCCTCATAAACCCGGATCCGCCTGGTGCAGGAAACCTTTGTTCTCAAGATATCGAAGGATCTGATCGACGGTCTTGCCGATGTCCTGCTTCGACGTATCGATGGTGAGCTGCGGAGAGATCGGCGGCTCGTACGGCGAATCGATGCCGGTGAACTCGCGGATCTCGCCGGCGCGCGCCTTCACGTACAGGCCCTTGGGATCGCGGCGCTCACACTCTTCCAGTGATGTCGACAGATAGACTTCGACGAAATTGTCACCAATCCTTTCGCGGATCCTGTTGCGGTCGGCACGGTAAGGCGAGATGAATGCGGTGATCACGATGAGGCCGGCATCCACGAACAGCGCCGACACCTCACCGATGCGACGGATGTTTTCCGCACGCCCGCTTTCGGAGAAATCGAGGTCCTTGTTGAGGCCGTGGCGCACGTTGTCGCCATCCAGCAGGTAGCTGTGATGGCCACGCTGCACCAGCGCCTGCTCGAGCGCATTGGCGATGGTCGATTTGCCCGAGCCCGAGAGCCCCGTGAACCACACCACCGCGGGCTTCTGGCTCTTCTGGTTGGCGCGGATCGCCGCGGTGACGCGCGTCGGCTGCCAGACTACGTCGGTGCTGGCGCGCTGGCCAGCGGTGCCCGGCGCGATGACCATGCCGGCGCCCACGGTGCCGAAGTGCAGCAGGTCGACGATGATGAATGAGCCGGTAGCACGCGACAGCTTGTAGTCATCGACGGCGACGGGCTCTTCCAGCGCGACGCGCACGCGTGCCAGACCGTTGAGGTCCAGCGCTTCGGCGGCGCGCGTGGTGAGATCGTTGACGTCGATGCGGTGCTGGATCGAATCGACCAGGCCCTTGACGTAGCGGCTGCCGATCTTGAATTCGTAGCGCTTGCCCGGCAGCAATGGCGCTTCGCCCATCCAGATGAGGTTCGCGTCGAAGGTGCGTGCCAGCGTCGGGCGATGCTCCGGATGCACGAGCACGTCGCCGCGCGACAGGTCGATTTCGTCTTCCAGGACAATGGTGACCGCCTGGTGCGTACCGGCCTTCTCGAGCGGGCCGTCGGCGGTGGTGATCTCGCGCACCTTGCTCGACTTGCGCGAGGGCAGCGCGAGCACGGCATCACCGACGGAAATCTCGCCGCTCGCGATCGTTCCGGCGTATCCGCGGAAGTTCGCGTCGGGGCGGCTCACGAGCTGGATCGGGAAGCGCAGTTCCTTGAGCAGATCGCTGCGGCCGGCTTCGATGCCTTCGAGGGCCTCGAGCAGCGTGCGGCCCGTGTACCACGGCGTTTCCTGCGTGCCGCGCGAAACCACGTTCACGCCGACCAGCGCCGCCACCGGGATCGCTTCGATGTTCTGCACGCCGAGCTTGCGCGCGTAGGCCACGAACTCGCCGGCGATGGCTTCGAATTTCGCCTTGTCGTAGCTGATGCGGTCCATCTTGTTGACCGCGAGGATCACGTTCTGCACGCCTAACAAGGAGACGATATGAGTGTGGCGGCGGGTTTGCACACGCACGCCCTTCTCCGCGTCCACGAGCACCACGGCGGCATCGGCCGTCGAGGCGCCGGTGGCCATGTTGCGCGTGTACTGCTCGTGGCCGGGGCAGTCGGCGACGATGAACTTGCGCTTCGGCGTGGAGAAATAGCGGTAGGCGACGTCGATCGTGATGCCCTGCTCGCGCTCGGCCTGCAGGCCGTCGACCAGCAAGGCGAGATCGGGTACTTCACCCGTGGTGCCCCAGCGGCGGCTGTCGCTGGCCACGGCCGAGAGCTGATCGTCGAAAACCTGGCGCGTGTCGTGCAGCAGGCGGCCGATCAGCGTGCTCTTGCCGTCGTCGACGGATCCGCAGGTGATGAAACGCAGCAGGTCGATCTCACGCTGTTGCGCGAGGAACTGTTCCAGCGTGCGCGGCGACTCGGCCGGGTTGTTAGCCAGGGCAGGTTTGACGGGAACCGCGGCCACTCAGAAGTATCCTTCGCGCTTGCGGTTTTCCATCGCACCCGCGGACTCGGCGTCGATGGCGCGGCTCTGGCGCTCCGAGGTGGTGGTATGCAGCATCTCTTCGATGATCTCTGGAACGCTCGCGGCCTTGGACACCTGTGCGCCGGTCAGCGGATAGCAACCGAGCGAACGGAAGCGAATGGTTTCGAGGTGCGGCTTTTCGCCCGGGTTCAACGGCAGACGATTGTCATCCACCATGATTTTCATGCCGTCGCGATCGACAACCGGTCGCGGCTTCGCGAAGTACAGCGGCACCACCGGGATGTTCTCGGTGTGGATGTAAGTCCAGATGTCGACCTCGGTCCAGTTCGACAGCGGGAACACGCGGATGCTGTCGCCACGGCGCAGCCGGCCGTTGTAGAGGTTCCACAGTTCGGGGCGCTGGTTCTTCGGATCCCAACGATGCTGCGCATCCCGGAAGCTGAACACGCGTTCCTTGGCGCGGGACTTCTCTTCGTCGCGGCGCGCACCGCCAATGGCGGCGTCGCAACCGTACTTGTCGAGCGCCTGCTTGAGCGCCTCGGTCTTCATGATGTCGGTGTAGCGCGCGCCATGCGTGAACGGCGAGACGCCGGCGGCCTTGCCGGCTTCATTCGTGTGGACGATGAGCTCGGCGTTGAGGCGCTTGGCCGTCTCATCGCGAAACTGGATCATTTCCTTGAATTTCCAGCCCGTGTCGATGTGGAGCAACGGAAACGGGATGCGGCCCGGGAAGAAAGCCTTGCGGGCCAGGTGCAGCAGGACCGAGGAGTCCTTGCCGATGGAATACATGAGCAGCGGCTTGGCGAACTCGGCCGCCACTTCGCGGAAGATGTGGATGCTTTCGGCTTCGAGGCGGGCCAGATGCGTCATCCGGGCCACGCCCGTGCGGGGCCGCGACCCGGGAGCGGGTTTCAGGGCCGTTATCGACTGGCCGAGGGGCTGAATCTGGGCGTGCATCTAGAGCCTTCCGGGAAAAGTGGGCGGGACTCTATAGGTCCCAACCCCATGCCCGGAAAGCACTATTGGTTATGCAGCAATAACAGCCCGGTTACAGGCCAAAACGGGGTCAGGCACCGTTTCCTAGAAAACGGTGCCTGACCCCAATTCAGCCGACTCCCACCAGCAGGCTGCGCAGGGGGGCCAGGTCCGCGGCCTTGACCACCCGCAGGCGTACCAGCACGTCGATTTCCGCCACCATCGCCCGCAGTAACGTCCTCGCAGCCTGGGCGTTTCCACGGCCGATGAGCACCTGTGCGGCGATGACTTCCGCCTTCAGGACCAGCCCCGCGGCCCGCGGAATCTTGCCGCTGGCAATGAGCTGGTCGATGAGCGGCAGCGCTGCGGCCAGGCCAGGCGCGGGCTGCGCCACGGCAACCGTATGCGTAGCCGAGCCGGAGGCGTCGTCATCCGCGATGTCGATGCTGACCGTGTACGTGCCCGCCGCCGCGTAGATGTGCGTGAGCGAGAAGCTGCGGCCGCTCAGCGGCACCCGCTCTGGCGCGCTCCCATCTCCCCAATTCACGGTCGCCGTCCAGGCGTCCGCACCGGGATCGGTGAACGTGCCCGCCACCGTGTAAGTGGCTCCGACATTCAGGGCGCCGTTCGGAACCGCGCCGACCACGGGAGCCACGTTCGACACCGTGATGGTGAACGTGGCCGAATCGTCGAGGCCGTCGTTGTCGGTGGCGGTCACGCGGACGGTGAACACACCGTCCTGCGCGAAGGTATGCGTCACCGAGACGCCAGCTCCGGTGGCGCCGTCGCCGAAGTCCCAGGCGTAGCTCACCACCGAGCCGTTCGGATCGATCGAAGCCGCCGCGCTGAACGCAGCCGAATCTCCTTCGGCGATGCTGGCCGGGCCGTCGATGGCCGCGATCGGCGGCTGCGTGCCCGACTCCACCGCGTTCTCGATGTCATCGGGCAACTGCGCCAGCAGGTCGTAACCCGTGAGCGCTTCGATGGCATCGACCGTGGTGCGGTAGGTGTTCCAGTCGACGTTGCGCACGCCGGCTTCGTTCGGCATGTTCACCGCGATCACTTCGAGATCGCGGTAGTCGACGATGTCGTCGAGGCCGTGGTCGTGCGGCAGGATCACCGCCACCTTCCACGTGGAAGTGGGGATGACGATCTTGCCTTCGTTCTTGAGCGTGCCCTTGTTACCGGCGGGGCCCGTGATGATGTAGACCTCGCGCCCCTGCACACGAGCCTGGTCACCGAGATCGTTCTCGAGGTTGGCCCACGGCCCCTGGTTCATGTCGCTGGCTTGCGGCACCACGTTGCTGAGCAGATAGGTGCGCGCGTTGTCGAGGCTGGCGGTGGTGCGGTCGAACGAGCGCACCATGTGGCCGCGGTCGATGCCGTAACCATGGAATGCACCGGCGTCGGTGTAGTCCGCGGTAGTCAGGTGCGTGAAGGAGGCCGGCAGGTCCGGATCCATCGTGAAGCAGTCGCAACGATCCTCGGGACCGAAGTGCGCGGCGTCGAGGTCATAGCTGACCCAGTTCGGCGAACCACGATTCGGGTTGTACGAGGCCGTGAACTGTTCGTGGCGGACGATGAAGTCGTCGCTCGGATCGGCGTCGGTGGGCTCACCGAACTCGGTGTTCCCCGGGTACGTGACGCCGCTGGCCACCGCCACGCTCATGGGCAGCGAGTAGGTAGCCGTCGTGCCATCGGCAGCGGTTGCCCGGAAGGTCGCGGTGCCGGCAGCCAGCGCGTGCATTACGCCTTTGGCATCGATGCTGGCCACGGCCGGAGCCTCCGATGTCCACGTGATGGTGGTCGGAACCGTCACGTTGCCCGGGGCGACCAACCGTGCGAACAACTGATCTTCGTAACCCACCGGCAGCGCGGGATCGGTGCCGAGGCGGCCGCTGAACTGCAGCGTATTCTCTTCAGGCACAGGCGCTTCCGGATTGCAGGCGCCGAAGCTCGAAGTGCCGGCCGCCCACACACCCAGGGAGTTTCGCTGCAGCGACTGGCCCGCCGCGGCATTGGTCTGCGAGGCGAGGATGTCGATGGACGTCAGGCCCGCGGCGGGAGCCGAGGTGGCGGTAAACACGCCTTCGTACGAAAGGAACTCCAGCACCTGCCCCAGCGCATTCACCAGCGCGATGCCGTCGGGAGATCCGTTCTGAATGCCGTTTGACGGATACGTCACCGTCGACACGCCTCGGGTGCCGCAGCTCGCCGGGAGAATTCCGCTGAGGACCTGCGTGTTGTACGCGGCGCCGCTCGCGGCATCGCCGTTGAACAGCACGATGGTGAATCCGCTGACATCCGCACCCGCGGGCCCTTCGATCTCGATGGCTTCACCGGCATCCGTGCCGAGGTTGTCGTAGTGGATTTCGTTGATGTGGAAATCGGAGGGCGGCGGTGTGGTCGGAGTCGATACGTGCAGCGTTGCCGAACCGGCGACACCATTCGCGGCAGTCGCAACGATGGTCGTATCGCCCTCGGCCAGCGCCGTGGCGACTCCGGTCGCGCTGACCGAAGCCACCAGTGGATTGGTGCTCGTCCAGGTGAACGGCGTGCCATTGATCGGCTGGCTGGCAATATCCAGCGCCGTGCCCGCGAACGACAGGTTCGCGCCGACATTGATCGTCGCGCTCGCCGGCGCGACAGTGACCGTGGCGACTTCGGCAACCGGTGGCAGCTCGCCATCGTCGTTGCAGGCGCCGAAGGTCGCGGTTGCCGGGCCGCTCCAGGTACCGGCCGCATTTCGTGTCAGCGACAGTCCAGCCGGCTCGGTGCCCGCTTCGATGACACCGATATCGACGGAAGTGATTCCCGTCGCCGCGCCGTTCGTCGCGGCGAACACGCCTTCGTACGACAGGAACTCGACCACCGCGTCGGCAGCGTTCACCAGCGCGAGACCGTCCGGTGCGCCGTTCTGGATTCCCGCGGCCGGGCCTGCGAGAACCTGCACACCACGTGCGCCGCAGGTGGCGGGCATCACGCCCGAAAGCGGCAGCGTGCCGTACGAAGCGCCGCCACTTCCGTTGTAGAGAACGACGCGCCAGCCGCTCAGGTCCGTGCCCGCGGGAGCAGAGACTTCCACGGACTCGCCGACATCGGCTCCCGTGTTGTCGTAGTGGATTTCACTGATGCGCACCGTCTGCGATGCGGCCAGGGAACTCAGCATCAAGGCGCCGGTGGCGAGCAACCAGCGACAGGCTTTCACATTGCGCATGTTTTTTTCATCCCTGAGAGTTTTTGTTCGATCACGCAAGTTTCATGACTTGCGGTCCATGGCGTCGGAGGATACGCCAATGCGAACACGCTCTCGTGGCACGGAGATGACGCGCCATCCCCGTTCTGCGGAAAAAGTCCGCGCCCGCGGAAACCCTTATTGAAGTTTCAATGCCTTGCGCAATTCAGCGGCGGTCATGCCGCGTACGTACACGGGCGTGCCGTAGTCGAACTCGCGCGCGCGCGAAAGCTTGCCCACGGGAACGGGGTCGAAGCCAGCATCCGATACCAGCTGCGCGGCAATCTTCATGGCTTCGGCGTCGTCGGCCGCCAGCGGAATGCCGATTCGTTCCGGCTTGCGGAACGCCTCGCGCGCCAGCGGGCCCGAGTTGATGGCATTGAACGCACGCACCAGGCGCGTGCCCGGCAAATATTCCGCCGACGCCAAGCCGGTGCCCCGCGCGCGGTCGCGCACCGCCATCTCGCCATCACGCGAGGGATAGGGATTGCCGGCGTCGAGCACGACTTTTCCCTTGAGCTCGGCGGCGTAGTCGCGGCCCACCTGCGGCGTCGCGCCATAAGGCACAGCCAGCATCACCACGTCGCCGAAAGCGGCCGCTTCGCGCGGCGTACCCACTTTCACGTTCGGCCCCAGCTCTTTGGCGAACGACTGCAATTGCTCGGGATGGCGCGAAGAAATGAGTAGTTGGTGGCCGGCCGCGGACCAATGCCGGGCCAGCGCGCCGCCGATTTCGCCGGCGCCGATGATGCCTATCTTCATGGGGTGGCTGGTCTTCGATGGAGTGGGACCATCCGCAGCCAGCGACGACATCGGAACAAGCGCAGCGATCAAGGCAACGATCAGGGATTTCATTGGTGTCCTCCGGTTCATCGTTTCGATATCCGGCAAGCGATGCGGTTCAATCGCTTCGGCGCGTGAATCGCTCCGCCCAGGTCTGGCACCATTTCCTCTTCAGTCGTAGCGCGGCAGCTCGATCGCGGAGATGAGCTTCTCGCGCGCCGCGGGCGTGGGCGCCGAGAGAATGCGCTCGATGCGCTCGCGCGTGAGATGCGGCGCGAGCAGCTGGATGAAGTCATAGGTGAAGCCGCGCAGCAGTGCGCCGGCGCGGAAACCGATCCAGGTGATGTGGCTCGGGAACAGATGCCCGGCTTCCACCACCGCCAGATCCTTCTCGTCGTCGGGCTCGATGGCCATGCTGGCGACGACGCCCACACCGAGGCCCAATCGCACGTAGGTCTTGATCACGTCGGCATCACGCGCGGTGAGCGACACGTTCGGCTCGAGCCCGGCCCGTGAGAACTGCTGGTGCAGCGACGAGGGACCGGTGAAGCTGAACACGTAGGTGACCAGCGGATATTCGGCGAGCTGCTGCAGCGTGGGCTTGGCGATCTGCGCCAGCGGATGGTCCTTCGGCACGATGATCTGCCGGTGCCAGGAATAGATAGGCAGCAGCACGAAGTCGGGGAATTTGTCCTGGCTGCCGGTGTTGATGGCGAAGTCGATGCGATCGAGCGAGGCCATCTCGGCGATCTGGTCGGACGTGCCCTGGTGCAGGTGCAACTGCACGTCTGGATATTTGCCGCGAAAGTCGCGGATCACGCGCGGCAGCACGTAACGCGCCTGCGTATGCGTGGTGCCGATGGACAGCGAGCCGCGGTCGGATTGCTTGAGGTCCTTGGCCAGGCTCTTGAGCGCCTGCGCCTCGCGCAGCATGCGCAGCGCGCGCGCCGCCACCTCTTCGCCGGCCGGCGTGAGGCGTTTGAGGGCGCGGCCATCACGCACGAACAGCGTGAGGCCGAGCTCCTCTTCAAGCAGACGGATCTGCTTGCTGACGCCAGGCTGGGAAGTGTGCAGGGCCTGGGCGGCAGTGGTGACGTTGAGGCCGTTCTGCACCACGGCCGCCAGGTATCGAAGCTGCTGGAGTTTCAAATCAACCTCTGCAGCGAATTGCGTTGTTGTTAGTTGAGCTTGAGCTGGACATCGACACCGGCCGGGAGTTCGAGCTTCATGAGCGCGTCCACCGTTTTGTCGGTCGGGTTGATGATGTCCATGATGCGCTTGTGCGTACGCAGTTCGTACTGGTCGCGCGCGTCCTTGTCACCGTGCGGCGAAACCAGCAGGGTGAACTTTTCCATCTTCGTGGGCAGCGGCACCGGGCCCTTGACCGTGGCGCCCGTGCGCTTGGCGGTCTCGACGATTTCCTTGGCGGAAGTGTCGATCAAACGATGGTCAAAGGCTTTGAGCCGAATGCGGATGTTCTGGTTGGCCATTTTCGTATTCCTTTCTAAAGAGCGACTAGGTAGAGGATTACCTAGCTAACGTTTCCGAACTTGTTGTGTGCAGACGCTTTGCATACTGACCGCTTCTCGTCTTCGAGGGGACAGGGCGCGGAGCCCTGTCCCCGGTCTTCGTACGAAGAGCGTTACTTCAAATGCTTACTTCAGGATCTTCGCAACGACGCCGGCGCCGACCGTGCGGCCACCTTCACGGATGGCGAAGCGCAGGCCTTCCTCCATCGCGATCGGGTTGATCA
>Ga0193753_10002254_pt1 | contig 15488 bp, 10 predicted proteins | sample H1c2metaG_FD_144925 | JGI IMG/M metagenome (GOLD analysis project Ga0193753, IMG submission 144925) | Soil microbial communities from a riparian zone of the East river system, Colorado, United States - H1c2 | ecosystem: Environmental > Terrestrial > Soil > Riparian zone | place: USA: East... | reverse complement strand
CCCGAGATATCGATCTTCACTGCCCTACGAGAGCAACTCGGCCTGCGACTGGAACCGATCAAGACGATGGCCGATGTGGTGGTCATCGACGCCATCGCGGACACGCCGACGGCGGATTGATTAGCGCTTCCCCTGTGCGGCGCCTTCTTCCGCGAGCCGCGCGCCTTTCAGGATCGACGGCAACCCGTAGTTGCCCTCGTGACACGCGTACTCGAAGAGCGGCCCATCGATGCGCGTCATCTCATACTCGCCGCTCCACGGCCGCGTCCACGTCGAGGTGTCTTCCACCGTGAACTGATAGCGGATGGTCGTGGGGCTCGTCATCGTGAGTCGTTCGGTCACCGTGAGATTCTCCGAGGACCCGCGCCAGGCCGTCTTCTCGCTGTAGTGGGTGGTCTCGATGACCATGGTGTCGCCTTGCCACTGCCCGCGTGAATCGCCGCGGTAGCCACGCAGCGCGTAGCCGAGCTTCGGCCGGCCGTCGAGCGGCACGACGCGCGCCACGGGCATCATCTCGGGCTGGATGACGAAGGTCTCCGGCGCCTGCACGATCTGCAGGTTGGAGTTGTAGCCGGTGGGAAGCATCGGCGGGCCTTCGTGCGCCCAGTAGATGCACCGCTCTGACAAGCCGCGGGCCTGCGCGTTGTCGAACGGGCCGATGAGTTTGCGCGCGGCCGCGCGCTCCTGCGTGCGCTTTTGACCTTCGGCGTTGAGCGGCGGGATGCGTCCGTCCGCCGGGTCGACCACGATCGACGTCCGCAGCATCGCGCCCTTGACGTAGCCCTCGAGCAGCCAGATGCCGTCGTCGTAGTGGATGTCGGCGTCGCTCTTCACCTGATCGCCGCGCGGCACGTCCCTGACGTTCTCGATGCCGCGCTGGGCGAACGCCTCTGCTTCCTGCGGGGTGAAGAACTCCTTGTCCTTGAACTGCGCCGACCGTTCGAGCGGCGTGAACGTCTGGTTGGTCCAGTAGCCCTGCATGTCGGGCTTGCCGTCCATCAGGCGCGGGATGGGTTTGGTGGCCGCCTTGGCGCGCGCAGGCGCCTGGGCCGAGGCCCCAGGTGAAGCCGTTTGGCCCTGCGCAAACGAGGGCGACAGCACCACGATCGACATGGCGAACAGCATGGCCCCCAAGATTTGCTTCATGACTGCTCTCCCTATTCCTGTGCGATGACCCACATGTCGGGGAACTTCACGAACACGCTCGCCGGATCCTCTTCGAGGCGCGTGAGCCCGTCAATCATTTCACGCACTTCGAGCTCCGTCAGGATTCCTCGCGCCTGTGCCAGCGGACCTGTGGCTTCGGCAGTCAAGCGATAGGTGCGCTTCAAGACAGCCGCATCGTGCTCGAGGTGCAGCAGGGCGCCGGCCTCGAGGCGCGACGCGCCAGCCTCGCGAAAATAGCGCACGATCTTGCGGCCCCCTCTCGGATTCTGAAACAGCCCGTTCCATACCCGGTTGATCAACGCCAGCGCGGGCGACTCGGGCTCGCTGAGCTCGACGACAAAGTCGGGTTCGAAGGCTACGGCATAACCCCCTGGACGAACCACGCGCATCATCTCGCGCACGCCGCTCATTGGGTCGGCCAGGTGGATCAGCAGATAACGGCAGAACACGACGTCGAACGACGCATCCGGGAACGGCAGCCGCGTGACGTCACCCTGCTGAAAGCTCACTCCCGTGGGGTTGCCGGGCTGCGTCGACGCGTAGCTGACCAAGGAGGGGTCGAATTCGACGCCGATGCACTCGGCCGCACCGAGCGCCTCGGACAGCAGGCGGGTGGTGTTGCCTTGTCCGCAACCCAGGTCCAGGCATCTCGGGTTGGCAAGGCGCGGCACGCGCGCGAGCACCTCCCGGGTGAACGGCTCGAGAATTCGGGCCAGAAGCTGCTGCCGTTCCGGGTTGCGCTCGTCGATGGTGTAGCTCATCTACGGGCCATTCTAGCGTCAGGCGCGCTACGCGGTTACGGGAACCGGCCGACCGCGCCGAGCAGTTCGAGCTGCGCCTGGCGCAGGGTATCCTCGGCGACCGCCGCCGCCGCTTCGGCGTCACGAGCGCCGCGCTGCGCATCGATCACCTCGATGTTGGTCGTCGCACCCTCGCGGAACGCGGTATCGGTGATACCGAGCACGTCAGCGGCTTGCGTGGCGGCGGCACGCGCGTGCGCAAGTGCACGCTCGCCAGCCTGAATCGCCTCGCGCGCGGTCCGGATCTCGGACGCCGCCTGCCGCTCCGCGTCGCTTCGCTCCGAGCGGACGACGTCGAGCAGCGCCTGCCGCTCGCGGGCCTCGCCGCGGCGCAGTCCACCGTCGAAGAGTGGAATCGAGACCTGGAGTGATGTGCTCCAGGATCGCGAATTCGCGAACAGGCCAGCAGGGGTGAGCAGCTGCGGCGCGACCCGCGCGGTGGCCGTCGGCAAATAGCTCTTCCACGCGTCGCTGAACACGCGCTCCGCTGCCGTCTGCCTCGCCACGATCGCCAGCACATCGGTGCGGCCGCGCACCAGGTCGAGGTCCGCCGTTGTCAGCGCCGGGAGCGCAAACGACGGTTCGCCGGCGGCATCGACGGGATGATCGACGGCGACGAGCACGCCGAGCGCCTCCTGCGCCCGCCGCAGCGCCATGCGCGCATCTTCGACGCGCGCCTCGTCGCCCGAGAGCTCCTGCTGCGCGCGTACCGCGTTGAGGCGGCTACCGAGCCCACCGCGGAGGCGCTCGTCGGCGTAGCCGTAGTGTGCCCGCGCGTTGTCGCGCGCGCGTTCATTCAGCTCGAGCACTCGCCGCTGCACGATGACGGCGAGGTACGCACGTCCCGTCTCCAGGGCGATCGCCCGCCGGGCGTCGGCCTGCACCGCTTGGGACGCCAGTACCTGGTCCTCGGCTTGATGCCGCGCCGCCCAGCTCACGGGCGCGTAGAGCGGCACCGAAACACCGGCGGTCGTCAGTGTCTGCGTCCGCGGCGTGATGCTGACCCCGTCAAATTGGGTCAGTGGCCCGACCACGCTGGTCGTGACGCTGGCGTCGACCGCCGGCAGCGATCGCGACCGTGTCTGCTGCAGTAGCGCCTCTGCCCGCAGCACGCCAGCCGCCGCCTGCTGTACGGTGGGATGATTTGCGATCGCGCGCTGCACGGCCTCGTCGAACGTGACGCGCTCGATCTCCTGTGCTCCGGCCAGCGCCGGAAGCAGCAGCGCCAAGAGAGCAGCGATGAAGGGGCTACTGCGCATCAGCCACCGCCTTGCGAGCAGGCTTGCCTGGAGACACGGTGCGGACCAGCACATAGAGAATTGGAATGAAGAAGATGTTCAGGAACGTGGCGAAGAGCATGCCGCCAGCGACCGCCGTGCCCACCGAGTGCCGTCCTTCTTGACCAGCCCCGGTCGCGAAGACGAGGGGCATCACGCCGAGAATGAACGCCAGCGATGTCATCAGAATCGGCCGCAGCCGGATGCGAGCCGCCTCGATGGAGGCCTCGATCACCGTCAGCCCCTTGTCCCGCAGCTGCTCGGCGAACTCGACGATCAGAATCGAGTTCTTGGCCGCCAGGCCAATGAGCATGACGAGGCCGATCTGGCAGTACAGGTCGTTCTGCAGTCCCCGCGCCCACTGTGCCGACAACGCGCCGAGCACCGCCAGGGGGACACCGAGCAGCACGATCAACGGCAGGACGAGCGACTCGTACTGCGCGGCCAGCGCGAGATACACAAGCAGCATGGCGATGCCGAAGATAGCGGCCGACTGCCCGCCCGCCTTGACCTCCTCGAAGGAGATACCGGACCAGGCGTAGCCGTAACCCGTTGGCAGCGCACGGTCGGCCAACCGTTCCATCTCGGCGAGCGCCTGGCCTGAGCTCACGCCTGGCGCCGCGGCACCGGTGATCTGCGCCGAGCGAAACATGTTGAAGTGGCTAATCACTTGCGGCGACGTCGTCTCACGAACGCGGACGACGCTGGCGAGCGGCACCATCTCACCGCTCGTCGTGCGGACGTAGTACTGGCCAAGGTCTTTCGGATCGGACCGATAGGCTTTGTCTGCCTGCACGTAGACGCGATACGCGCGGTTGTTGAAGTCGAAGTCGTTGACGTAGGCCGACCCGAGATAGATCTGCATGGCGCTGGTAATCTCGCCTATCGACAGCCCCAGGCTGCGGGCCTTCTCCCGGTCGATGTCGACGGCCAGCTGCGGGTCGTTTGCCGTGAACTGGCTGAACACGCCCGCCACCTGCGTCGACTGCTGTGAGGCGCCGACGATCGCATTGATGGCGGTGCCCAGGTTGGCGACGTCGCCGCCGCTGCCCTGGTCCAGCACTTCGAAGGTGAACCCGCCGGTGTTGCCGACGTTGATGCTCGGTGGCGCGAACGGTACGACGATGCCGCCCTGGATGCCGAACAGCGGGCCGCGTAGGCGCGGCAGCAGCCCCTGGATACGCTGCTCCGGCTTCTTGCGTTGATCGAACGGCTTGAGCAGAGTGAAGATCAGCCCCTGGTTCGGCGCGCTGCCGGCGAAGCTGAAGCCCATGATCGAGAAGACCGATTCGACTTCAGGGGTCGTCATCAGGATCTTCTCGGCCTCCTTGGTGATGTTCGTCGTGTACTCGAGCGAAGCGCCAGGAGGGGCCTGGACGATCGAAATGAAGTAGCCGGCGTCCTCCTCGGGCACGAAGGCGCTCGGCACGCGGTTGTAGATCACGTAGGTCAACCCCAGCAGGCCCACGAACACCACCGCCATCACCCAGCGGACGCGCATCAGCCCGCCGATGATCGAGACGTACCAGCGGGTGGACGCGGTGATGCCACGCTCGATCGGGCCGAAGAACCAGCCACTGCCGGCATGGCCGGGACGCAGCAGCAACGCCGATAGCGCCGGTGTCAGCGTCAGCGCGTTGAAGGCCGAAATCGCCACCGCGAATGCAATCGTCAGCGCGAACTGCTGATACAGCCGGCCGGTCGTGCCGGGAAAGAACGCCACGGGCACGAACACGGCAATCAGCACCAGAGCCGTGGCGATCACCGCGCCGAACACCTCCTGCATCGCCTCTGAGGACGCGTCGGCCGCGCTCTTTCCTCCGCCGTGAAGATGCCGCTCCACGTTCTCCACCACCACGATCGCGTCGTCGACGACGATGCCCGTGGCGAGGACGATGGCAAAGAGCGTGAGCGTGTTGATGGAAAAGCCCGCCAGGTGCACGAACGCGAAGGCCCCGACCAGGGAGACCGGCATCGTCAGCGCTGGAATGAGCGTGGCGCGCCAGCTCTGGAGGAACAAGAACATCACGATGACCACCAGCAGGATGGCCTCCCCGATCGTGGTCGCGACCTCGGCGATCGACTCCCTGACGACCGTGGTCGTGTCGAAGGCGATGTTGTACTTCAGGCCTGGCGGAAAGGACCGCTCGAGCCGCGTCATCTCCTCGGTGACGCCGCGCTGAATCTCGAGGGCGTTCGATGTCGGCAGCGCCACCACGGCGAAGCCGACGGAGTCCAGTGCCTGGAACCGCAGGAGGGACGCGTAGGTTTCGGCCCCGAGCTCCACCGTGCCGACATCGCTCAGCCGCACCAACGTGCCGTCCTTGGCCGCGCGGACGATGACGTTCTCGAACTCGCTGCGATCGCGCAAACGGCCGGCCGCGCGCACGCTGATCTGATAGCTCTGACCCGCGCGCGCCGGCGCATCGCCAATGCTGCCCGCGGCGACGTTGACGTTCTGCTCTTGGAGCGCCGCAACGATATCGCCGGCGGTGATGCGGCGCGCAGCCAGGCGGACCGGATCGAGCCAGATGCGCATCGAGTACTTCCGCTCGCCAAAGATCTGCACGTCGGCGACGCCAGGCACCCGTTTGAGGGCGTCCTTGATGTAGATGTCGATGTAGTTCGACATGAACAGCGAGTCGTACTCGCCCTTCGGCGCAAAGACCGCGCCGGCGGAGACGAAGTTCGAGCTGACCTTCTGGACGGTCACGCCCAGCTGGCGCACTTCGCCCGGCAGCCGACCGATTGCTTGATTGACCCGGTTCTGGACGTCAACGGCGCCCAGGTCGGGATCGCGCGTGACGTCGAACGTCACGGTAATCGTGCTGATGCCGCTATTGGTGCTCGATGAGGACATGTAGAGCATGCCCTCCACCCCGTTGATGGCTTGTTCGAGCGGCGTGGTGACGGCGGTCTCGACCGTCTCGGCACTGGCGCCGGTATACACGGCCGTGACCGAGACCGTCGGCGGCGCGACGTCGGGGTACCAGGCAATCGGCATCGACGGGATGGCGAGCGCCCCGGCAAGCACGATCACGAGCGAGCAGACAGCGGCCAGAATCGGCCGGCGGATGAACGTGTCGACGAACATGGCTCAGGTCGGCTTGACCGGCGCGCCGTCGCCGATCTTCTGGATATTGGTGACAATCACCCGCTCGCCTGCCTTCACGCCGCCGCGGACGATGTAGTCGTCGCCGACGATGTTGCCGAGGTTCACCGGTTTCTGTCGCGCGACGAATCCGTTTGGCGCCGGCTCCGCAACGAAGATGAACGGCTGGCCCGCGATCCGGCTGACCGCCACGACCGGGACGGCCAGCGCCGGGTCGCGGCTCCAGATGATCCGCGCGCGGACGTATTGCAACACGCGGAGTCCCGGCGGGACTTGACGCAGCGTGGCCTTGGCCAGTACCGACTGCGTCGCGTCGTCTGCCCGTGGAGACACGAAGGTAATCGGGTTCGTGGCGGTGACGGCGCCAGTGGCGTCGAGCAATTCCATCAGCAAGCCCGTTCTCAGGCTCATCGAGCGCTCGAGCGGCACGTTCACGTGCGCCTCGAGCTCCTGCGGCTGATCGACGGTGGTGATGAGCGTAGCCGACGTGACGCGGTCGCCGACGCGGATCGGAATGTCGCCGACGATGCCCGCCGTCGGCGCGGTCACGCGGTAGTACTGCAGCTGCACCTGTGTCTCGCGAATCTGTGACTGCACCGCGGCGAGCTGGGCCTCGGCGTTCTTATGGGCGGCCTCCGCCTGTTCGAGCTCTGCCTGGCTGACGGCGCCGGCAGCGAGAAGGCGCTGCATGCGTGTCAGCTGCTGTTTGGCGTAGGCGAGATCGGCCTCGCGCGCCGCACGCTGCGACTCGATCGTCGTGACGGTCGCCTGCTGACGATCCGGATCGATCTGGATCAGCGGCTGACCTGCCCGCACGCGATCGCCGGCCGTGACCAGGATTTGGCGAACGATTCCTTCGACCTGCGGCTGAATCGTGGTGGACCTGAACGACCTGACGGTGGCGACGAATTCGGACGAGTCTGGAATCGGCTTTTGCTCCAGCGTGATGGTCTGCACGTCCGTAGGCGGAGCGGCAGGCTGACCAGCGGCACCGGGATCCTGCCTGGTGCAGCCGGCGGCCGCGAGAAGAACAAGGAACGACACGGGAACCAGTTTGGGCATAGGGAAACGTGATGCTGAAGGCGAGGGCGGCGGCGACGGAAGGTCGTCGAGTCTCCTTTGCAGACTAAGACCAATAAACCGTCTATTGCAAGACAGCTCGACCACAACCGGGCGCTGTCAACGCGGCGTCGGCGTCACGCCTGGAACAGAACGACCCGATTGCTGGTGGCTATGTGCCGCAGAACGTGCGGTAGGGCGGCGCGTCCGAGTTCGGCGCGCTGAACATCGGCAGGTCGCGGTCGTGGTCGTACGGTGTCGCCAGTACCTCGAGCAGCCGCTCCATCACGGAGAAGTCGTCGCCGCTGGTCGCGGCCAGGAGGGCCTCCTCCACCTTGTGATTGCGCGGGATGAACGCCGGGTTGTGCCGCCGCATCAGCGCTGCGGCCTCGGCGGGCGACTGTGGCTGCCGCTCGCGGCGCGCCTCCAACCGGCGTTGCCAGGCCTCCAATTCCGCATCGACGTTCGGGGAGTCTTCGACCAGGCGCCCGCTGCTGATCGCCCGGAAGGTGTTCGTGAAGTCGGCAGACCGTCGTTGCATCCAGGCCAACAGATCGTCGGCAAGCACCTGGTCGCTTTCTTCTTGTGTGAACAGTCCAAGCTTCGCGCGCATGCCGTCCAGCCAGTACCGGCCGAACAGCTCCGAGAAGCGGTCGAGCGCCGCGGTTGCGCGCGCCACCGCCCGCTCGACGTCCGAATCCAACAACGGCAGCATCGCTTCGGCGAGCCTTGCAAGGTTCCATCGCGCGATCGACGGCTGCTGACCGTAGGCGTATCGGCCACCAGCGTCGATTGAGCTGAACACCGTGGCGGGATCGTAGGCGTCCATGAACGCGCAGGGGCCGTAGTCGATCGTCTCGCCGGAGAGGGCCATGTTGTCGGTGTTCATCACGCCGTGAACGAAGCCGACGAGCTGCCAGCGGGCAATCAGCGATGCTTGGCGTTCGAGGATCGCGTCGAACAGCGCGACGTACGGCTCCCGCGCATCGCGCAGCTCCGGGTAGTGTCGCGCTCGCGTGTAATCGGCAAGCGCCCGGGTCGCCTCCTCGTTGTCGTGCGCCGCCGCCCATTGCATGGTGCCGACCCGAATATGACTCGCCGCCACCCGCGTGAGCACGGCGCCCTGAAGCATCGTCTCGCGATACACCGGCTCGCCCGTCGTCGCCACGGCCAGGCTCCGGGTGGTCGGAATGCCAAGCGCGTGCATCGCCTCGCTGATGATGAGCTCTCGGAGCATCGGCCCGAGTGCGGCGCGGCCATCCCCGCGGCGGGAGAATCGTGTCTGCCCCGCCCCCTTGAGTTGAATGTCGACGCGACCGCCGGAGGGCGTGATCTGCTCGCCGAGAAGGATCGCGCGGCCGTCGCCGAGGGCGGTGAAGTGGCCGAACTGATGGCCGGCGTACGCTTGCGCGATCGCTCGTCCACCGTCGGGCAGGCCATTTCCGGTGAAGATCGCGGCGCCTTCGGAACCCTCGAGCGCGTCCGGATTGAGTCCGAGGCTGATGGCCAGCGGCCGGTTGAAGGCCACGAGACGCGGCGCGCGAACGACAGTTGGCGCCGCATCCGAGTAGAAGAGCGGCGGTAGTTCCGCGTAGGTGTGCTCGAGGCGCCAGCCTGCCATGGCGACCATCATAGCGGGCGGCCGCCTAGGGCGCCGGCACCGCGACATCCGAGTTCGAGAAGTACCGGATCACCTTCCACTTGCCATCCGAGCTCCGCGCCCAGACGTGAACGTAATTGCCCCTGTCAGGCATTGGCGCGGGCATCGCCGCGCCGCCGGCCGGCACGAGCGTCCACGCGTAGTGGCCGGTCTCGACAGCCAGGTCGCCGCTGATTCTGATGTCGGCGATGGTGCCGGCGACATCGCGAAACATGATGGCACCGAGCAAGCTGCCGAGAAACGCGGTTACCGCAGGCTTCCCCTGCACCATCGGCGCGTTGGGCGGAAAGATGATTGCATCCTCGGCATATTCCGCGACGATCGCGGTAGCGTCGTTGCGCGAGAGCGCGCCCCATATCCGCTGCCCGGCCGCTTCGACCTGCTGTTTGTCCTGGGCGACATCAACCGTCCGCCCGGTTTCGCCGGGTGCACCGCCGCACGCGCCAATCAACAAGGGCAGCAAAGCCACCAACACCGTCGCGCGCGTCATTCGTGAGTCTCCTGACCGGGCCCAAATCTCAAGATGAACATTGTACGGTCGGGCTAGCACCTCGTTCTTCAGGAAGGCGCGAAACCACGTCGATTGAGGTGACGTTCTTGAAGGACTGCGGCTGCCGAAAAATGATAGCCTCCCGCCACCGCAATTCACTCCAAGGAGGTTGGGGCATGCACCGAGTCGTGAATGTCGTAGCGCTGCTGGCTGGAGTACTACTACTCCCGGGTGTCGTGTTCGCGCAGGCAACCATCGCGGGCGTCGTCAAAGATGCGTCGGCTGCGGTCCTCCCAGGCGTGACCGTGGAGGCGTCCAGTCCCGTCCTCATCGAGAAAGCCCGCACAGCAGTCAGCGACGGCTCCGGACAGTTCCGTATCACCGATCTACCGCCCGGCACGTACGCGGTGACGTTCGCACTCTCGGGCTTCACGACGGTGAAGCGCGACGGCCTGGCGGTATCAGGCTCCGGCGTCACCGCACTGAACGTCGAGCTGCGCGTCGGATCGCTCCAGGAGACGATCACCGTCTCGGGAGCGGCGGCCATCATCGACACCCAGTCCGTTCGGCGTGAGGTCGTCCTGAACAACGAGACGCTCAACACGCTGCCGGCCACGCGCGGCTATGGCTCGGCACTGGCCGCCGTACCGGCGCTCAATACGGGCGGCGTGGCCGGAGCCAGCGCCACGACCGCCCCGACCACGCCCTCGATGACGTTCTTCAGCGCCCACGGCGGGGCCAGTGGCGAGGGTCGAGTGATGACCAACGGCCTCACCGTCGCGGCGCCGTTTGGCGGAGGAGGCGTGTCGGACGTGACATACGACATCGCCAACGCCGAAGAGATGCAAGTGCTGGTGTCCGGTGGCCTCGGCGAATCCGAAACCGGTGGACCCAGCATCAACATCGTTCCGAAATCGGGCGGCAACCAATTCCACGGCTCGGCCTTCTACAGCACGGCAGGCGACTGGGCGATGTCGAACAACGTCGACGATGCGCTCCGCAGCGTGGGCATCACCCAGCCGCCGCTCCTCCGCACGAACTGGGATGTGAGCGGCAGTCTTGGCGGTCCTCTCCTGCGCGATCGCCTCTGGTTCTTCGGCAATGTGCGGGGCTGGGCCAATGCCTCGGTCGTCGACGGGATCGTCGCCAACCGCTTTGCAGGCGATCCCTCTCATTGGGACTTCGCCGCCGACAGCGCGGTCGAGTCGCGCGTGGCGGAATCGCGGAAAATCGTCGCCGGGCGCCTTACCGCCCAGATCAGTCGAAAGAACCGCCTGACGTTTTCGCACGACTACCAGCGCCGATGCGGCGGATCAACGCTGACGCCGGACGGCGAGGGCTGCCGGCAGGCAGGAGAGGGCTGGATCGCCAGCGGCCGGACGTTCGGTGCCGATACCGTTTCGCCGGAAACGTTCCCCGGGTATCACGACTTCCCCTACAACACGACGCAGACCACCTATTCATCCCCGATCAGCAGCCGCACGCTCATCGAGGGCGGCTTCTCGCGGTTTGCCTATGGCTATGCGCGATTCGGCATGGCCGCGCCGGACGGGCTGATGGATCTCATTCCGGTCACCGAACTGACCGACAGGTACGGGCGGCCGAATTTCTCGTATCGCGGGGTCTTCGATCCGCTCGACTTCGGCTTCAACGACAACAACGCGGTGAACTCGTCGTGGCGCGCCGCCGTGTCGTACGTCACCGGCGCGCACAACATGAAGGTCGGCTACATGGGCCAGTTCAATGAAGTGCACAACGGCCGCGTGCCGAACCACACGCAGCTGCGCTACACCTTCAACGGCGGCCGGCCCACCAACGTCTCCTATTTCCTGTCGCCTCGATGGGATCAGCACGACCGTACCCAGACCATGGGATTCTTCGCTCAGGACCAATGGACGAAGGGGCGTCTTACGCTCCAGGGCGGCGTGCGCTTCGACCGGGCCTGGAGCTGGGCTCCTGCCGAAGGCAATGGCACGACGCAGACGTCACCCTTCAACCCCAGGCCGATCTCGTTCGAACGCACCGTCAGCGTCCGCGGCTACAACGACATCACGCCGCGCATCGGCATCGCCTACGACGTCTTCGGCAACGGCAGGACGGCTCTGAAAGTCAACGTCGGCAAGTACGTCGAAGCGGCCACGGCGGATGTGATCTACAGCTCCAACAATCCGGCGGCTCGTATCATCACCCGCGTGGGATCGGGCGCGGGGAGCGCGGCGCGCGGCTGGACCGACGGCAACGGCAACTACGCCGTCGATTGCAACCTGCTGAACCCGGCGGCGCAGGACAACCTGGCGACGGGCGGTGATCTCTGCGCGGCGCTCGGTGGCGTCAACCTGAATTTCGGCAACGCCAACCCCAACACCACGACCGTCAACCCGGCGATTCTCGGCGGCTGGGGGGTGCGCCCGTACGACTGGCAGATCGGCGCCTCGGTTCAACACGAGCTGATTCCTCGTGTGTCGATCGAGGGCGGCTACTTCCGCCGGTGGTGGGGCAACTTCTTCGTCACCGACAACACGCTGACGACCGCGGCCGATTACGACACCTTCGGCGTCATCATCCCGCAACACGACAACCTGCCGGGCGCCGGCGACACAGCGTCGTTCGTCGCCATCACACCGGCCGCGGCCGCGCGCGGCGCGCAGAGCTACATGACGAAGGAGACCGACTACGGCGACGCGCGCACGTCGTACTGGCACGGCGTGGACTTCACGGCGACGGCGCGCCCGAAGAGCGGCCTCACCGTCCAGGCCGGCACCAGTACCGGACGCGCGGTGCGCGACAACTGCGCGGTCACCGGGGCGCTCCCGGAGCTGCTGCTGGTGGCAAACGTCAATCAGCGAGTCGACTCGTGCGCGGTCAGCGAGAAATGGACGACCTCGTTCAGGGGACTCGCGTCGTACTCGATCCCGAAGATCGACCTGCTGGTGAGCACGAGCGTGCGCTTGCTCAGCACGATTCCGGGCGCCGGCGTCGCCACGAGCGGAGCGTCGCTCGCGGCCAACTACGTGGTGCCGAACAGCGTGATCGTGCAATCGCTCGGACGCCTGCCCGCCAACGCGCTGGCGACTGGAACGACGTCGCTGAACCTGTTGAACCCGGGTGAGCTCTATACGCTGCGCCGCATGAACATCGTGGACATGCGCTTTGCGAAGATCCTGCGCTTCGGCGACAGGCGGCTGGACGCTGGCGTCGACTTGTACAACCTGTTCAACTCGAACGTCACGACGTCGTATCAGCAGACCTACGAACAGCGGACCGGCGGCGCGGCGTGGCTCACTCCCACGGCCATCGCCGCACCGCGTCTCGCGCGGTTCCATCTGACCTTAAGCTTCTGATTCGTTGATGGGCGCGGGGCCGCGAATGGCGGCCCCGCGCTGGCACTACGACTTCTTGGTGTGCAACCCGAACGCAGCGCCCTGCGGATCCATCGCGGTCAGCACCCAGTCACCTTTCGGCACTTCCATCGGCCCGGTGAGGATCCTCCCGCCTTTGGCTTTGATACGCTCGGCCGCGGCATGCACATCGGGAACGCGGAAGTAGATTTGCCAGTGCGGCGGCACACTGGCCATCTCCGACGGCGTGTTCATGACGGCGCCGATCATTCCGTGCGGGCGGTCGAACATCTGATACTTGCCCATCGCGCCCATGTCCATCGCCTCGCTGGGCTTCCAGCCGAACACCTCCTGATAGAACTTCATCGCCGCGGCCGCATCCGTCGTCATCAGCTCGTGCCACGAGGCCTCGCCGATCTCAGGCGCCGCCTCGGGGCGCTCCCCTTCCCCGGTGGGCTCGAGGACGTAGAACGGCGCGCCCTGGGGGTCCATCATCATCTGCATGCGGCCGACCTTGGGAATCTGAATCACCTCGGTATGCGACTTGCCGCCAAGGCGCTTGATGTGCGCGACCGCATCCTCGAGTTTGGGACCACCGACATACATCGCCCAGAACGGCGGCGCCTTTACTTCTGGCGGCTTTGTCATGACACCGCCGATCGACACCTCGCCGCTCCGATTGAACATCGTGTAGGGATGACGAGCGCCGTCAAACGGCGACGTCGTCCAGCCGATGACATGTTGATAGAACGCTTCCGCCGCCCTCATGTCGGTGGTCATCAGCTCGTACCAGAGCGGCCGCCCGAGCACAGTCGATGTGGCAACAGCCATTGCAGCACCTCCGATCGTCACGAACATGGCGCTGCCGTCGAGCACTCGCGCCCAACGTCAGCGGTCCACGATTGAGCCGTCTTCGCCCATGGAAACACATTGATGCGCCGCAACCAAGGTCATGCGCGCACTTCGCTGGGACGGATGGCGTGACGCCGCCTGGCTCAACCAGACCTGGCTCGCAAGCCTCTCATCCCTCCGTGGGATGATGTCGGCCGTGATGACGACCGCGCCATGGTGAGGCTCGGGCTCGTGTCCCTCGGTGTCGCGGCGGCACTGGGCGTTTACCTTTCGAGCCAGATTCCCGACAACCTCTGGGCCACGATCCTGGCGCGGCAAGCGGCGGGCGGCACGAGCCTCGGCCTGTTCCTCGCGCTCGGAGCGCTCGCGATCAACCTCTTCATCGCCGGAGCCCTCGCGATCGTGACGGACGCGCGCAAGCTGTCCTTGGCCAGCGCGCGGACGCGGAAAGGGGTCGCCATCATCTGGGTTGGCGCCGAGATGCTGATCCTCGGCGTCCTCGCCGGCCAGTTTCCCTCCAGCCGCGACGACGTCCTGATCGAGTGGGCCGACGCGACCAGACCGGTGGCGTTCGCGCTGGCCGCCCTTGGCGTCCTGCTGGTGCGAACCGGGTGGAAACACGACGTGCGCGGCGCACGTGACGTCCTGGCCTCAGACACACGTGCGCCGGTCATCTACCTCCGCTCGTTCCGGGACGATGTGCGGTCGCCGATCGGCGGCGGCTTCGGGATGTGGCTCAAGGTGCTGATGTGGTTCTTGCCTGTCAGCTTCGAGCAGGAGCTGGCCGCGATCATGAACCGGCTCGGGCCGTTTGTCGCCGTTGGCAAGCCCGGCGAGAAGCTCCCGGAGCTGGGCGCCAACCGCTTCTACTTTCGCGACGACGAGTGGCAGACACGCGTCGCGGAACTGGTGCAGCAGGCGCGGTTGACCGTCATCCTCATCGGCGCCACCTCGAACCTGTGGTGGGAGATCGATCACGTACTCGGATCGGTGACGCCGGATCGCGTGGTGCTGGTGATCCCTGAACGCGGTACGCGCACTCGCTCGATGGAAGAACAACTCGAACAACGGCTTGGTTATCCGGACGCGCTGGTCGTGAACAACCAGGAAGAGCGGTCCCCCATGGCGTCGCTATTCTTCGGCGGCGATCGGACGCTCGGCAAGATCGTCTACTTCAGCCCGGACGGGCGGCCACACGTGCAGCCGCTCGTCTACGCGCGGAACCTCCATGCCGCCGTCGCCATGCTGCGGAGGCCGTTTTCCGTCTACGGCGCGCCACTGGACTCGGCGTTCGCAACCGTCTTCGCGGCCTTGAACCTTCCATGGCGGCCTGCCGGGCCCAGCCGAATCGTCGCCATCGTCCTGGCCGCGACGTTCGGAATTTTCGGACTGCACCACTTCTACCTGGGTGACCGCCGGCGCGCCGTGAAGCACCTGGCCTTCGTCTGGACCATTATTCCTCCGGTGGCGCTGGCGATCCGCGACGCGGTCAGACTCGTCTTGATGGACCAGGCGGAGTTCGAGCGAACATATTGGCGATGACGCGCAGAGCTACTCTCCGGGCTGCGCTTTCGCTCTCACAACGGCTGCAATGATCGACGACCAGCGAGTAGGCCGCACGCTGTGCAGTATCTGGCGCGCACGCACAAGCGTGTCCGGCGACACGCGCCCCGCGCTCACCGCTTTGCCTGAGGCGTAGACGAGGAGCGTCTCGGTGATCGTCGTGCGAAAAG
>Ga0193753_10002253_pt1 | contig 15490 bp, 9 predicted proteins | sample H1c2metaG_FD_144925 | JGI IMG/M metagenome (GOLD analysis project Ga0193753, IMG submission 144925) | Soil microbial communities from a riparian zone of the East river system, Colorado, United States - H1c2 | ecosystem: Environmental > Terrestrial > Soil > Riparian zone | place: USA: East River... | reverse complement strand
CCGGCAACAGCGCAAGCTTCACCACGCCGGCGTTCATGATCGACGGCACGCCGCCCGAACTCGACTATTCCATTTCCGGCACGCAGAGCGGTAACGGCAGCGGTTGGTACCGTACGGACGCGCGCGTCGTCTTCCACGGGATCGACTCGGAGAACTCACTGGTCAGCCTCGAAGGCGAGTGCGATTCCACGCTCACGACCGACACGCCGGGCACCACGTTCACGTGCACCGCGACGTCCGTGGGTGGTTCGGTGACCAGGAGCGTCACGATCAAGCGCGACACTACGCCGCCGACGCTCACGTGGGGCGCGGCCTCTCCCCAGCCCAACGCGATCGGCTGGAACACCACCAACGTCGCATTCGCGTATACGGCGGGCGATGCAGCTTCGGGCGTGAGTGGCAATTCGCAAGGAAACGACGGACCGGTCGTCGTTCCGTTCGACGGGCCGGGCGTCAGCAACCAGATCACGATCGGCGACGTGGCCGGCAACCAGGCGACGTTCTTCACGCCGCCCGTGAACATCGACCGCATCGCGCCCGTCGTGAACGCCATCGTCTCCGGTACCCCCGGTAACAACGGCTGGTACACGAGCGACGTGCAGCTGAGTTGGCAGATCTCGAAGCTGCCGCAGAACATCCTCTCGCAGAGCGGGTGCGAGAATACGACGTTGACCGCGGATACGGCGGGCTCCACGTTCAACTGCAGCGTGACTTCCGGCGCCGGCACTACAGTGCGCTCGGTCACCATCAAGCGTGACGCCACGCCGCCGGCGCTCAACTTCGGCACGCCCTCGCCGACGGCGAACACGAATGGCTGGAACAAGACCAACGTGAGCATTGCGTTCACGCGCATCGATGCGGTGTCGGGACTTGCGTCTACGAGCGCGACCAGCCCGCTGGTGTTGAGCACCGAGGGTGAAGGCATCACGCGCGAGGTGATCGTCACGGATCTCGCCGGCAACACGGCCACGTTCACCACGGTTCCGCGCAACATCGATAAGGCGGCGCCATACGCGGAAATCCAGGTGCCCGAGGACACAGCGGTCTACGGGTTCTATGCCGATGTCATCGCGCAGTACGAATGCATCGATACCTCGCTGTTGAGCTGCACAGGACCCAGCGCCATCGGCGGTCTCATCAGCACAACGACAGCCGGCGCACGCACGTTCAAGATCACCGCGAAGGACCAGGTCGGTTTCACCACCACGCACACGCATGCCTACACGGTCGCGTCGAAGTTCAACTTCGACGGCTTCCTTGGGGCAGCCAATGATCCGCCGACGCTCAACCTGGTGGCGCGAGGTAGTTTGGTCCCGATCCGCTTCCGGTTGCCGGACGGCCATGGCGGTTTCGTGTCGAACACGGCCTCGTTCACGTCTGCCACCGTCGCCACGCTCACCTGCGGCAGCGCCGCCGTGGCGCCGCTCAACGACGCGGCGAGTGGTCCGGCTGGTATCAGCTACGATGCCGGCACGAGCACGTTCGTTTACAACTGGCAGACCACCGCTAGCTGGACGGGCTGCCGCAAGCTCACCATCAAGCTCAAGGACAACTCGACGCACGAGCTGCGATTCAAGTTCCAGTAAGCGCGCGCTCCGCTAAGCCCAAAGGCCTAGGTCGAAAGACCTAGGCTTTTTTTTATTCGCGCCCATGAGCGTGACGCGCTTTGCATAGCGCGCATCGCGCGCGTTGCCGGCATGAGCATCCTTGTATGGTCCGGGCTCCCCGTAATCGGACGGCGTACTCGAACGCCTAACAAGGATGCGTATGAATCTCCGCTTGCTCACCATCACCGCTTTGTTGAGCGGCGCTATTCTCACGGCTTGTGGTGGTGGCAGCGCTTCGACTCCGCCTCCGCCCCCGCCACCTCCGCCGCCCGCGGCCGATACCACGCCGCCCACCACCACCATCGACTTCCAGCCGCCGATCATCACCACCGCACCGATCGCGCTCTTCATGTTTTCCTCGAGCGAGACGGGCGCGACGTACGAAGCGAGCCTCGATGGCGGACCGTTCGTGTCCGCCAACACGGTGCCGTATGAGCTGACCGGCCTTGCAGAGGGTTTGCACTTCATCGCCGTCCGCGCGCGCGACAGCTCCGGCAACGTCGACGCGACACCCGCCACGGCGCAGTGGCTGATCCAGGCGCCGATCAGCGATACCGCGCCGCCCACCACGACCATCGACTATCAACCGTCGCCCATCAGTGCCGACGGCTCGGCGGTATTCATCTTCTCCGCGAGCGAGACCAGCACCTACGAGTGCAGCGTGGACGCAGCGGCGTTCTCGTCTTGCCCGCAATTCTTCACACTGACTGCGCTCGCCGACGGCATCCATAACCTGGCGGTGCGCGCAACGGATGCAGCCGGCAACACCGACCCCACGCCGACGACGGCGCAGTGGATCGTGTCTCTGCCGACGCCGGAGACGTTCATCTTCACCGCGCCGGACTACATCTCCCGCGCGACGGCGGCGCTGTTCGTCTTCAGTCCGGTCGACGCCACTGGCACGTTCGAAGTCAGCGTCGACGGCGCCGCCTTCACCACCACCGCCTCGCCGCTGATGCTCAGCGGCCTGACGCAAGGAACGCACAACCTGAGCGTTCGCTCGCGCAATGCCGAGGGCCGCGCCGATCCGACGCCGGCTTTCTATTCGTGGTCCGTGGATCGCGTACCGCCGTCGGCGCGCATCGCGTTCCCCACGGGTGTCGGCTACACGGGAGCGAACACCATCGCCGTACGTGGCTATGCCAACGACGCGCACGGCGTCGTCGACGTGACTGTCAACGGCATTCCAGCGACGTCGCTCGACAATTTCGAGAGCTGGCGCGCCGACGTGCCGCTCGTGACGGGCGCCAACACCATTTCGGTCACGGTGACCGACGTCGCCGGCAACATCGCCAGCGGCGCGGCGACCGCGACCATCGTCAACAAGGGCGAGCCTGTCTACTATCCGCGCGGCATCGACTACGACTCGAATGGCGACCGGCTCATCGTCGGCGACCGCTCGCTGAACGTGATCTACTCGGTCACGCTCGATGAGGGCATCACGAGCGTCGTCTCGCCGGCGCCGGCGAACCCGCTGTTCCGGCTCTCGGACCTCGTCGTGGATTCGCTCCGCCACCGCGCGCTGGTCGTCGACAGCTTGCTCGACACGCTCGTCGCCGTCGATCTCGATGACGGCACGCGCACGGTGGTCGCGCCGGCTTCGGCCGCCACCGCCACCACTCACTTCAGCGACAGCTCCGTCATCGCGGTGGACGAATTGGGCAATCGCGCGTTCGTCACGAACGCGGGTACGGCATCCGTCATGGCCATCGATCTGGATACCGGCGTTCGTACGGTCGTCACGAGCGACACGGTGGGCATAGGCTCGGTGCTCACCGGTGCGGCCGGCATCGCCTACGACAACATCACGACGCCCGGCACGCCGCGGCTTCTCGTGAGCGAGGGCAGCGACGGCACGGCGACTCCCGGCCATATCGTGGCGGTGGACATCGCCAACGGCGATCGGGCGGTGTTCTCTTCGTTCTCCGAGAGCATAGGCACGGGCGCGTTGATCGATACTCCGGGCGCTCTGAAGATGAGCGTCGCGACCCAACATTTGCTGGTACTCGACGCGGCTGCCGGACAGGTTGTCTCGGTCAACCTCGTCGATGGCGATCGCAGCCTCTTCTCCGCCGGCACCGTGCGGCCTTCGATTGCCGCGACGCGCGGGATGGCATTCGTACCCGCCACATCACGCGTGTTGGTCGCTTCCGGCGGCGGCACGATCATCAGCATCGACAATTTGTCGCAGCGCTCGACGTTGCTGTCGACCTCGGTAGGATCGGGGGTGGCGATGAACTATCCCGAGGGAATCGTGGTCGAGCAGGCCTCGGGCACGGCCGCATCCTTGCTGGTGACCGACGCCGCCAACGCCTCGCTCACGCGCGTGAACCTCGCGACCGGCGCGCGCACCCTGGTGTCGAGCTCGGCGGAAAGCGTGGGCACGGGCCCGTCGCTGACCGGCATCGTCTCCGTCGTGCGTGACACACGCTCGCAAAGCGGGGGCAACAGCGTGCTCGCGCTCGTGGGCGACCCGGGCTATTCGCTCGTCTCCATCAATCTGGCCAACGGCAATCGCCACTGGATCACCGATCTGAATTTCACGTCGGTGGGTGTGAACGGCGTGCCTGCCGTGAGTTATCCGCGCAACCTGCGGCTCGACGCGGCCAACAACCGCGTGTACTTCACCGACACGACCGGCGGTGGAAACGATCCGACGCTGTATGTCATCGATCTTCAGAACCTCACGCGCAGCGCGGTGACATCCGGGACGCGCGGCGCGGGGCCGTTGCTGGAACGCGCCAGCGCCTTCGTGCTGGCACCGGCGGATCAACCGACGCGCGCACTCGTCGAGGACGAAGGTCCGGGGGGAATCCTGTCCGTCGATCTCGCCACCGGCGATCGCAGCGTGTTCCTCGCTGCCTGGGCGGAAGATCCGCAACCAGGCGCCAGCGTCACGAGCGCGATGTACTTCGACGCGGAGTTCTCGCGATTGATAGGCACGCGCGCGGGATCGGCGAGCAACCTGTTCTCGATCGCGATGGACACCGGCACGCAGCGGGTCATCTCTGGCCAGGATCCCGTGGCGGGTACTGTGGTCGGTCATGGGCCCACGCCGTACGGCGCCATGGCGCTCGACGTCGACGCGGATGGCGTGGCTTATGTCGGCAACGCGTGGATCGGCGCGATCTTCGCGATCGACCTCGAGTCCGGCGACCGCGTGATCGTCGCCCGCTGAAATGGCTGAAATGGGGTCAGGCACCGTTTCCTAGAAAACGGTGCCTGACCCCATTTCGATGGGCGAAGTCTGACAAGCGGTGGCTCGGGCTCCGACAGCCCGGCCGCCTGCGCCCTGCGAACCTTCGCGCGTGATCTCCACCAAGCGGCTCCTCTTTAACGCGGCCACGTTCATTCCCGGCGTGGCCCAGCTCCCACCCGTGCAACGCGTGTTCAAGCGCCATTCGATCGGCACTCACGGCACGATCGAGGCGCGATACTGCTATTCCGTGTGGCTGCGCCATTTGATGAGCGCCGCCGCGAACGGCCTCGACACGAACCCGCGCGCCGTCGCCGAGCTCGGCCCCGGCGATTCCATCGGCATCGGCATTGCCTCGGTGCTCACGGGCGTTGAACGCTACTTCGCATTCGACGTGGTGGCGCACGCCAACACGCCGCGCAATCTGGCGATATTCGACGGGCTCGTCGAGCTGTTCCACGCGCAGGCGCATATCCCCGATGCCGGCGAATATCCGCGCGTGGGCCCGACGCTGCGCGACTATCGCTACCCCGCGCACATCCTCACGCCCGATCGCATGCGCGCCGCGCTCGATCCCGGCAGGCTCGCGCGCGTGCGCGAGGACATTGCGCGCACCGATTCAAGGGATTCCATGATCCAGTACCGCGCACCGTGGAGCACCGGAGGCGCGGTGGAACACGAGACGCTGGACCTCGTGTACTCCCAGGCCACGCTCGAGCACGTCGATGGATTGCCCGAGGTCTATCGCGCCATGTACGACTGGCTGAAGCCTGGCGGCTACATGTCGCACCAGATCGACTTCAAGTGCCACAACTCCGCCAGCGAATGGAACGGCCACTGGGCGTATTCCAACTTCATGTGGAAGCTGGTGCGCGGCAAGGACGTGTGGCTCATCAACCGCCTGCCCTACTCCACGCACGTGGAGCTCATGGAGAAGGCCGGCTTCCGCATCGTCGGTGAACAGCTGGTGCGTCACGCGTCGGGCGTGAAGCGGAGGCAACTCGCGTCGCAGTTCCGCGCGATACCCGACAGCGACCTGACTACCACCGACGCATTCGTCCAGGCCGTGAAAATGGTGCCTGGCACCGTTTCCTAGAAATCGGTGCCTGGCACCGTTTCCTAGGAAACGGTGCCTGACCCCATTTTGACGGCGAAGCCGTTCGGGACCGGCTCGATGCCGATCTTCCGCTGCGTGAACCGCTCGATGACGATGACATTCGAATGCATGTGGGACGTCGCGCGCGCCGTCACGAAACAGCCACCCTCGCCGAGCGCCATGGGCAGCAGCAGCTGATCGGCCAGATGCTCGCCCACGGGCGCGCTCGCCGATAGATAGGCGCGCGCCTCGGCCGCAGCCTGCCCGGCGACGTCTTCCGCCCGCACACCCTTCTCACCGAAGCCGGTCAACACTTCGGTGACATGTTCGTGTTCGAGCGTGATGGTCACGGCATTGCCGGGCCCCATGTCGTTCGACAGGCCACGCAGGAAGAGCTGTTCGCGAGGCAAGGCCAGCGCGCGGCCGATGACCTCGAGCTCGCGCTGGCCCACGTGCAGCGGGAGCGCCGCGACGTACGCCTCGGCGTAACTGCGCAGTGAGGCGCCACGCTCCACCAGGTTCAGTGCGCCCAGCCGTTGCGCGGGCAAGATGCGCGCGCGGATCTCGCCGCCACCGCGCGGATAAAACCCGTGGCTCGCGAGGTCGAGCTCCACCTTCGCGCCCATGCCGCGCAAGACCGGGATGAAGCTGCGCGACAGGAAATCGAACGGCGGCGAACCTCGATTATGCGTGCCACCCGTAATGCGTACGCGGCTCGCGCCGCGCGCGCTGAGCAAGGCCGGCAGCACGGTCTGGAACACCAGCGTGCAACTACCCGCCGTACCGATATCGAATGAATAGTCGCCCGCGGCAACCCGGCCCGGCCGGAACGTGAACGCGCGCGATCCCAGCTCCGCTCCCTCCACGTCGGCCGCGCAGATTTCCGCCGCGGCCCTGACGGCGGTGAGGTGCTGACGCATGAGACCGGGCCGCTCGCGATTCGCACGGATGTTCGTGATGCGAAAGGGCTGCTGCGTGCAAACGGAGAGTGAAAGCGACGAGCGCAGGATCTGCCCGCCGCCTTCGCCTTCCGAGCCATCTATCTCGATCATGCGGTCAAGCCATCGTGCTCAAGCCGACGCGCTGAAGCGGCCACTCTCCAGGAACTCGCCCACGTGCCTTGCGACATCCGCGGACAACAACATGCCCATGTGGCTCACGGGCAGGGTCACGTGCGCGGTGTGCCCGGGTAGTTTGGTCTCGCTGACACCGATGGTGCCGTCGCTGTCTTCGTCGAAACGCGCGAAGAAGCGGCCGAGCCCCATGGGCCGCGAACCGGCGATGCACCCGAGCTCGCGGTCGCAGCGCCATTCGCGCGTGCCGGTCGGTTGCACGAGCTCATCCGTCACCATGCGGCCGATCATCGATCGCAGCACGGGCAGGCGCCCCACCCGCTCCGCGCTCTTGCTCTTGACGGTGGGTGAGCCGAGAAACACGACGCGTCCGGGCGGCAGATCCTTTGCGGTTTCGAAGTAACGGTGCAGAACGATGCCGCCCAGGCTGTGGCCCACGAAGTGCACGCGATCCGCGTCGATACGGCTGACGAACCTGGCGAGTTGCTCGATGACGGGCTGCACCGAGTTGCTCACGGTGCGATACGTGAAGCTGTGGCACGCGAATCCGTGCCTGGCGGCAACACGGCGGCGCAGCAGCGCGGACTCGGCGCCGGTCAACCACAGTCCGTGAACGAATACCGCCGCGGTCCTCATGCTCTTAGCATCCCACGGACGGGGCCACTTCGGCCCCGTTTTCCTTGGTGGCCGTCAGGCCTGAGGAACAGTGCGCACGCGTATGTGCACTTCGCGCAGCTGCTTCTCGCTGATCTCGGTGGGCGCGTCGGTGAGCGGATCGGCGGCCGTCTGCGTCTTCGGGAACGCGATGACGTCGCGGATGCTGTCCGTGCCGGCCATGTGCATGACCAGGCGGTCCAACCCGAACGCGATGCCGCCATGTGGCGGCGCGCCGAACTTCAATGCGTCGAGCAGGAAGCCGAACTTGAGCTGCGCTTCCTCGGCGCCTATCCCTAACAGTTCGAACACCGCGGACTGCATGTCCTGGCGATAGATACGCACCGAACCGCCGGCGATTTCGCTGCCGTTGAGCACGAGGTCATAGGCCTTGGCCAGCGCGCCATCGGGCGCAGCCTTGAGCGCGGCCACGTCGTCGCTCACCGGCGCGGTGAACGGATGATGCATGGCGACCCAGCGCTTCTCTTCCGGGTCGTAGTCGAACATCGGGAACTCGACCACCCACAGCGGTTTCCAGCCTTCTTCGTTAAGCTTCTGGTCCACGCCCACCTTGAGGCGCAGCGCGCCGATGGCGTCGCTAACTACCTTGTGGGTGTCCGCACCGAAGAAAATGAGGTCGCCGTCCTTCGCGCCCGTGCGCTCGAGGATGCCCTTCACCGAATCGTCGGACAGGAATTTCACGATGGGCGACTGCAGGCCTTCCTTGCCTTTCGCCGTCTCGTTGACCTTGATGTACGCCAGGCCCTTGGCGCCGTAGCGCGCCACGAACGCGGTGTAGTCGTCGATCTGCGAACGCGGCATCGCGCCGCCGCCCGGCACGCGCAGCGCGGCCACACGGCCCTTGGGATCTTTCGCGGGACCGGCGAACACCTTGAAATCGCAAGCAGCGACGAGGTCCGCCACGTCGACGAGCTCGAGCGGGTTGCGCAGGTCGGGCTTGTCGGAACCGAAACGCCGCATGGCTTCGGCGTAACTCATGCGCGGAAACGGATTGGCCAGGTCGACGCCGATGCCGTCCTTGAAGAAGTGGCGCGTGAGCGCCTCCATCGTCTCCATGATCTGATCCTGCGAGAGGAACGAGGTCTCGATGTCGAGCTGCGTGAACTCGGGCTGACGATCGGCGCGCAGGTCTTCGTCGCGGAAACATTTCACGATCTGGTAGTAGCGATCGAAGCCCGCGACCATGAGCAGCTGCTTGAAGATCTGCGGGGACTGCGGCAGCGCGAAGAACTTGCCGGCGTGCGTGCGCGACGGCACGAGGTAATCGCGCGCGCCCTCTGGCGTGGCTTTGGTGAGCACCGGCGTTTCGATGTCGACGAAACCCGCGTCGTCGAGATAGTGGCGCATGGCGCGCGTGATCTTGTGGCGCAGGCGCAGGCGCTTCGACATGTCTTCGCGGCGCAGGTCGATGTAACGGTACTTGAGGCGCACCTCTTCGCTAACGTGCTCGTCGAGCTGGAACGGCAGAGGCTCGGCGCGGTTGAGCGTGACCAGCTCGCGGGCGAGCAGCTCGACCTTGCCCGAACCCAGGTTGGCATTGGCGGTGCCCGACGGGCGCTCGCGCACCAGGCCGCGAATCTTCACCACGAATTCGTTGCGCAGCTTCTCGGCCTCATTGAACTGGGCCTGGTTGTCCGGGTCGAAAACCACTTGCAGGAGCCCTTCGCGGTCGCGCAGGTCCACGAATATGACGCCGCCATGGTCGCGGCGGCGGTGGACCCAGCCGGCAACCGTAACCTCTTGACCGACCAGCTTTTCATTGACCTGGCCGCAGTAGTGAGAACGCATGGAAACCTTGAGGTGAAGCTTGCGAAAGGGCGGCGATGTTAACGGTTCAGGGCAGAGTCAGGAAAGCCGATTCATCATGTTCATCAACCTTGGCAAGCCACGAACCCCACGGCAGACTTCGCGCCACTTTCGGCGCTCAACCACAGGCTCACAGGCTCAAACATGACTCGAAAACTCGTTGCGATGCTCGCCCTCACCCTGGCCGGACTGGCTGGCGCCACTTCCGCGCAGGCCCAGACCTGGGTGGCGGGCAAGCACTACTCCATCATCCCCACCCAGCGCACCAACGTGCCCGCGGGCAAGGTCGAGGTCATGGAGGTGTTTTCATACGGCTGTCCGGCGTGCAACGGGTTCCTGCCGACCATGAAGAAGATCAAGGCTGCGCTGCCCGCCAATGCCCAGCTGGTCTACCTGCCGGCCTCCTGGAACAAGTCGGAGAACTGGCCGCTGTTCCAGCGCGCCTATCTCACGGCCCAGTCGTTGGGTGTCGCTGAAAAAGCGCATGAAGGCATGTTCCAGGCCATCTGGGCCACGGGTGAGCTCGGCGTCACCGAACCTTCCGGACGCCTCAAGAAGACCCTGCCCTCCATCGAGGACACCGCGCGTTTCTACCAGCGCGTCACGGGCGTGAAGGCCACGGATTTCGTCGCCGCTTCGAAATCGTTCGGCGTCGACCTCAAGATGCGCCAGGCCGACAGCCAGATCCTCGCCATGCAGGTGTCGGGCACTCCCACGCTGGTGGTCAACGGCAAGTACCGCGTGAACAACGATAACCTTAAACCTGAACAGGTCGTCGAGCTGGTCAAGTTCCTGGTGGCCAAGGAAAGCGCGCCGGCCGCGCCGCCGGCGGCGCCAGCGGCGCCCGCCAGGAAGTCCTAACTACACGGCCGTGCCCGCATCGGCGCGTCACTTGACGCGCCGATGCGTGATGATGAATTCCCGCACGACCTTGCCATCCACCTCGACCCACATCCGTTGCGATCGCTCGTCGGGCGACTTGACCACGATTTCGTTGCGCATGACGGCGGGTTTGCCGTTCTCGGTCATCTGCCGTTCGGCCGTCATGGTGTTGCCTTGAACAGGGACAGGGACGGCGACCGGTTCGTTGATGATCCCGTTGTCGTTGACCCGCGTGATGCTCAACGTCTTGAGGCGCGGGTCGTAGCCCATGATTTCGAGCGCGGAATCGTGTGGCCGGTCGGTCCACTCGTGATTCCAGGTACACACATTTCCAATTCCGTTCACGGCGGCACGGCATTCCCAGGTGGCAGCGGCCGGTGTGCGCTCGTCCCCCTTGATGATCACGCCTTCGCTGCGCCAGTTGCCGCGTTGGCCCTCGATCCAGGCCAGGATCTCGGCGGGAATTTCCGCCGCCGCTGAGGGATCCGGCGGCGGAGCGGCCGCGCGGGTGGTGGCGGCGACTCGCCGCTGAGTCAGGTTAATCTCACGCACTTGCTTGCCATCCACTTCGATGGTGATGTGCTGCGACCATTCGCCCGGCTTCGTGACGACGATATTGTTATGGAGAACGGCGGGTTTGCCGTCCTTGGTGATTTGCCGGTCGACGATCATGCTGTTGCCGCGCACGGTAACCGCGACCGGTTCGTTGACGACTCCGGTGTCCGTGATCCGCGAAATGCTCAACACCTTGAGGCGCGGGTCGTAGCCCATGATGTCGAGCGCCATATCGTGCGGTCGATCGACCCACTCGTGGTACCAGGTGCAGACGTTCCCGACTCCATTTACCGCAGCCTTGCACTCCCAGCTCGCCTTGACCGGCGTCCGCTTCTCTCCTTCGATGATCCAGCCTTCGGTGCGCCACTCGCCACGATGCTCCAGCAGCATGGCGGTGATTTCCGCGGGAATTGCCGGAGGTGCTGGTGGATCGGCCGCATGGGCCGCGGACGCCAGCGCGGCCGCAGCAAACAGCAAGAGCGTCGAACGTAGCGTCATGGCAGATTCTCCCGGGTGCCTGAGTGGGATGATGGAACGCGGCGAAAGCTACAATCCCGGCGCCCGGCAGCCCTGAGGGAAACCTCAGCTTCTTCTTATTTCGGTCGGAGCTTGTGGACAGGAAGCCGATGAGCGCGGCAAGAATCAAGATTGGCGCGTGGATCGCGGACCCGGCGTTGAACTCGGTGGCGCAAGGGGATCGTTCGGTCCGGCTCGAGCCGCGCGCCATGGACGTGCTCATGCACCTGGCGGCGAATACCGGCCTGGTGACTTCGCTCGAAGAACTGATGAAAGCCGTCTGGAAGGACGTCGTCGTCACCGACGGGTCTGTCTACCTGGCGATCAGCCAGTTGCGCCAGGCATTGGGCGATGCGGCCAACGGCCACAGCTACATCGAAACCGTTCCCAAGCGTGGCTACCGACTCACGGTCCCGGTCGAAGCGCTCTCATCCGATGACACCGCCGCACCCGCGATGCCAGCGCCGCGCCGTGCGTGGGCGAAGCCAGCGGCGCTCGCTTTGATCGGAATAATAGCGGCAGCGCTCACCTGGAGCCTGCGTCCGGCTGCTGTCGATCATTCCCTCGCGGTGCTTCCCTTTGCCGATCTGTCCCCGGACTCGGACCAGGCCTACTTTGCCGACGGCATCACCGAGGAGGTGCTCAACCGGCTGTCGAGTCTGCGCGACCTGCGCGTCATCGGCCGTGCCTCATCGTTCCAGCTTCGCGGCCAGGGCTCCGACGCGCGCGCGCTCGGCCAGAAGTTAGGCGTGGAACACCTGCTCGTCGGCAGCGTGCGCAAGGCAGGCGATCGCCTGCGCGTGACGGCGCAGCTCGCCGATGCACGCACGGGTCAACAGATGTGGTCGCAGACCTATGAGCGCAGTTTCGAAGACATCTTCGCCGTGCAGGACGAGATCGCGAAGGCGGTCGCAGCGGCGATGCAGGTGAAACTGGGCGTAGGCGAGACCGCGTTGATACCGGGCATGACGCGCGATGTGGCGGCCTATGACGAATACCTGCGAGGCATCGCGCTCAACATGGTCGGCCGGCCCGAGACGATTCCAGCCGCCATTGCCCACTTGCAACGCGCGGTCGCCATCGATCCCGCGTTTTCGATGGCGTGGTCGGCATTGCACTTCGTGTACAGCAATGGCGCGTTCGTCGCTCCGGACCTCGCGCCCGAATGGCGGCGCGCCGCCGCCGAATCGCTCGAACGGGCGCAGCAGTTGACGCCCGACGCACCGCACGTGTTGCTCGCGCTCGGCGTCGCGTCGATGCGCGGCGGCAACTGGCTGCAAGGGGCGGACTACTTCAAGCGCCTGGAGCAGTCACAAGCGCGGTACAGCCCCGGCGATGCGGCCGGCCCGCGTGGCATGTTGCTGCTCGCGGCGGGCCGGATCGGCGAGGCCATTCCAGCACTCGAAGCTGCGCGGGCCCACGAGCCCCTGGCAGCCGGTGTCGCGGGCGCGCTGAGCCGCGCCTATCTGGCGAATGGTGACTTCCGCGGCGCGTTCGCGGAAATAGACCGCGGGTTGCAACTGGAAGGAATGCACGAAGTGCTGCTCAACTCGGGCTTCATGACCGCCCTCAATATCGGCGACCGCCAGGAGATGGAGCGGCGGCTCGCGGCGGTCACGGACGAAACACCCAACGCTCACCTGCACCGCCGGATGGTGCAGTTCCTCGGCAAACCTGCGGGTGCCGCGGCCGAGATTCGCAAGCTCTCCGCCACGGCGATTTCCCACGAAAAAGCGACGCTTGCCGAATGGGCTGCGTACTACGGCGAGCCGGTGCTCGCACTCGAGCTACTCACCGAATCGATGCCGCGGCCCGGAGGGCCCAGCATGATCTGGCAGCCGGTATTCGGCGCCACGCGTGCGTTGCCGGGCTTCGAGACGCTGGTGAGAGACATCGGCCTTGCAGACTACTGGCGCGTATACGGATTCGCGGATTTCTGCCAGCCGGTCAACCAGCGGATTCAATGCCGCTGACTAACTACGCAGGTACCACGCGTAGTCGAGCTCGCTGACCTCCGCCGAGAAGCGCGAACATTCCTGGTTCTTGATGGCGAGGAAGACGCCGAGGAAATCCTTGCCGAGGGTTTCTTCGAGGAATTCCGACTGCGCCGCGAGGCTCAGCGCCTCGCGCCAGCTGCCGGGCAACGTGCGCACTCCCGGCTGCGCATAGCCATTGCCTTCCACCGGCGCACCCGGTTCGAGTCGCTCGCGCATCCCATGCGCCGCGGCGCCGAGCACCGTGGCGACCGCGAGATAGAGGTTGGCGTCGGCGCCGCAGATGCGGTGCTCGACATGGCGCGAAGCGGGCGGACCGGCAGGCACGCGCAGCGACACCGACCGGTTGTTGATGCCCCAGATGGGCGCGACGGGCGCATAACTTTCGCTGACAAACCGGCGATAAGAGTTTGCGTTGGGCGCGAACACCGCCATGGCCTCGGCCATGGTGTCTTTCATACCGCCGATGGCCTGGCGCAATTCAGGTGTGCCGGCGGGGTCGTCGCTCGCAAACAGATTCTGGCCCTGCGCATCGTTGAGGCTCACGTGTACGTGCAGGCCACTGCCCGCGCGCTCCGTGAAGGGTTTGGCCATGAAACAGGCGATGAGCCCGTGTTTCTGCGCCACGCCACGAAGCACGCGCTTGAACATCACCGCCTCATCGACGGCGCGCAGCGCGTCGTCGCGATGATGCAGCGTGATTTCGAACTGGCCGGGCGCGTATTCCGACATCAGCGTCTCGGCGGGCAGACCCTGCGCGGCGGCCGAGGTGTACACGTCGTTGAACAGCGGCGCCAGGTCATCGAGGCGCTGCAGGCTGTACGCGTCTATCTTCTGTTGCTCGCTGGCGCGGCCGCCGCCCGCGGGAACGAGGCGCCCGCCCGCTTCTTCTTTCAGTAGATAGAACTCGAGCTCGCAGGCCACGACCGGAGTTAAGCCGGCACGCGCGAAGCGCTCCACCACGCGCACCAGCGCGTGCCGCGGGTCCGCGGCCGCCGGCTGGCCATCCTTGTCGAACATGGTGAGCATGAGCTGGCCCGTGGGCGCGGCCAGCCACGGTGCGCGCTTCAGGCTGCGCGCGATGGGACGCGCGGTCATGTCGGCGTCGCCCGTATCCCAGACGAGCCCGGTGTCGTCCACGTCCTTGCCCGTGATGTCGAGCCCGAGGATGGAGCCGGCGACCTGGCGCCCGGAGTCGAAGATGCGCGCAAGTTCTTCGCGCCGCACGGCCTTGCCGCGCAGCACACCGGAGGGATCGGTGATCATGACCTGCACGGCGAGGACATCGGGGTTGGCGTCGAGAAAAGCGGCCAGCTCCGCGTTGTCGGCAAGTGGCGTGTGTGCGCTCACGATGGGCTGCCCACTTCGCGCAGGCAGGTGTGCAGGTGTTTGAGCAGCGTGTCCGCGTGCGCAGTGGTGGTGACCGGCGAACAAAGCATCATGTTGTGAAACGGCGTGAGCAACACGCCGCGATTCAGCAGATAGAGATGAATGGCGTGCTCGAGATCGGGCCAGGCGGCGCGCTCGGACTCCGCGCCATTGCGCGCGGCCTTGCCGAAACCGAATTCGAGCCGGGCGCCGACGCGCGCCACGTGCCACGAGAGCGTCTCGGCCGCGAACACGCGCCCCAGCCCTTCCGACAGGTACGTGGCGCAGTCGTGCATGGCCTGGTAGTTAGCGGGTGTCATGAGCTCATCGAGGCTGGCTTCGAGGCAGGCCAGCGCCAGCGCATTGGCGGCGAGCGTGGTGCCCATGCCCGAATGGCCGCCGGCGCGGTCTTCCTGCACGCGGCGCATGCCCGCTTCCACAGCCGCGGTGAAGCCGAACACGGCGCAAGGCATGCCGCCGGCGATGGCTTTGCCGCACACCCAGATGTCCGGGTCCAGGTTCTGCGCGCGCGCATAGCCGCCGCGAGCGGTAGAGAGCGTGTGTGTCTCATCGATGATGAGCAGCACGTGCAGCCGCCGCGTGAGCTCGCGCAACTTGTGCAGAAAGCCTTCTTCCGGCAGCACCATGCCGATGTTGGTCATGACCGGTTCGGCGATCACCGCCGCCGTGCGACTGCGTGACAGCACGCGCTCATCATCGAT
>Ga0193753_10002252_pt1 | contig 15500 bp, 11 predicted proteins | sample H1c2metaG_FD_144925 | JGI IMG/M metagenome (GOLD analysis project Ga0193753, IMG submission 144925) | Soil microbial communities from a riparian zone of the East river system, Colorado, United States - H1c2 | ecosystem: Environmental > Terrestrial > Soil > Riparian zone | place: USA: East... | reverse complement strand
CGTTGAAGCTTCACAGCGGATACGTCGCTGCGCTGACCGCGAGCCTCCGCAAGGGCTCGGTGCAGCTACAAGCGGCGGAGATCGCGGACAGCACGACTCGGTTGACGCTCTCGCAAACCCACGCGGAGATCAGCCGCGTGGAGTTGCTCGCGCAGCTTGCCGCGTTGCGGCCGCCACTGGCGGCAGCCTCGGGCTCGCCACCCGCGACTGCACCGCCCGCGACTGCACCGCCTGCGACTGCACCGCCTGCGACTGCTCCGCCTTTCAGCGCTCAGGCGCCGACCGCTTCCTCGCAAGCTTCGCTGGCACAACCCACTACTACGACTACGCCCGCCTCGGCCGTGTCCTCGGTGCCCCCCGCGAGCGATCTCTCGCCGCGTATGTCTCTGCCGCACATCTCGCCCGCCGAGATGATCGGCAACGCATCCCTCATGCACGATGCGGGCGAGCTCTTGAGTGGGGAGCGCCCGCGAGTGCTTCGCGTGCTCGATCACGGCCCGCTCGATACGCGTCTGGTCGGGTTCGCGATGCCGCTACTCGCGCACGGCGCGCTGATCGAGCCGGTGACTGCGTCGCTGCGCGGGATCGCCGAACAGATCGTCGGCCAGCTGGTCGACGCGCTCCACGACCAGCGATTGTCGCTCGTGGCGCGGCGTCGCATCCCGCGAATTCTAAAGAGCTCGAATCACCCGCGCGCCGCCCAGGGGTTGATCGAGGCCCTGCGAGCGCCGGAACGGGAGCTGAGGCATCGGGCTGCGACGGCGCTCGCGGAGCTCACGGAGAGGCATCCCGAACTCGCTCCGGAGAGTCGGGTCGTGCATGAGCTCGTCCGCGAGGAGCTGCGCGCGAGTGAAGAGGAGCCGGCTACCCTGCAGCATTTGTTCGCGATTTTGAGCTTGGTCCTCGAGCGAGACGCGCTCTGGCTCGCGCGGCGCGCTCTGACGCACGGCGATGCGATGCAGCGCGGAACCGCGCTGGAGTATCTGCACACGACGCTGCCGGAGCCGCTGCGAACCGAGTTCGTGAGCCACCTCGAGTCCGGCCAGATCAAGACCGGTCCGAGCCTCCGAGTGAGTCGTCCGCCGCCAGCGTGACGATCTTGCACGCGTCGCGGAATGTGATCGTCGCGCTCTCCCCAAGGAGTTATGGCCAACCGGACGCGACGTGCTTTACAGTCGCGTGTGACTGGAGAACCTCGTGAAGCGTCGCGACACTTCAGGTGAACCGTCGGAGGCAGGGCAGGGCTTGCGTGCCCAGCTGAGTCGGGCGGTCGGTGGATCGCTCGGCGCGATCCGCTCTGTGCTCTCGCCCACCCCGAAGAGCGTCTCCGTCTCGAAACAACGCTTGAGCGACGTGCTCTGGAACGATCGCACGCTGCTCGCGTCGCATGAGACTGCCCGCGCCAAGACCACCAAGCGCGACGAGCCGGATGCACTCGAGAGCATTCCAGATTTCGAGATCATCGAGGAGTCGCCCGATGAGCTCACCCCGGTCGATCAGGACCTCACCGAGCTCGTGGCCGAAGAGCTTCGCAAGGCGCGCGAACCGCGAAAGCGTGTGGATACGCGGCCTTCTGAAGTCGTGCGAGCGAGGCTCGAAGATGTGAAGGCGAGAGTCGCGACAAAAATGACGTCGATGCCGAAAGGCGTCGCGCCGGTCGCTTCGGAGTCACCGGAGTGGCTCCGGCGCACGGACGAGGGCCAGGCCCCAGGCCACGGGCACGGCCACGACGATGACGAGGCTTCGTTCGCGGACGACGACATGTTCGCAGAACTCGAGCCGCCCGCGCCGGAAGTCGCCGCGCCGATGCCGATCACTACGCGGCCTCCGCCGCCGATCACCGCGAAAGTCGCGCGGCCGAAAGCTTCAGCGCCCGCGCCGCGAGTTGCTGCAGTATCTGCTCTGCCGCCCCCGCCGCCCATCGGAGCGAAGCCTCCGCCGCTCAGAGCTGCACCGCCTCCTGCGGCGGACGACGAGGAAGACGGCGACGAAGAGCCGATCTGCACTCGGTCGATGGCTCGCCTCCTCGCTGGGCAAGGCCATCGCGCACGCGCGCTGAAAATCTACGAAGTGCTACTCGCCGCCGACAACAGTGATGAGGCTCTGCGCGCCGAAGCCGACGCGCTGCGTCGCGTGGGTTAGGGACAGCGCCTACGCTGTGAGTGCAGCCGGCGCGCGCGGCTTGCGGAACACCACCATCACACCGGTGTTGTCCGTCTGCCAGTAGCCGAAGAACCCGTACCAGAGCGTGAGCGGGCTGAGCAGCTTCCAACTGTCGCGGCGCGTGCGATCGAACGCGGCGTCCATCGAGTTGTCGAAGCACTGCAAGTAGTGCAGCACGAAGCGCAAGTTGATGAACGGCACGAGCGTGTTCAAGTACTCGTGGGGATAGTAGTGCGCGACTTCCAAGCCGAGCTTCTCGCCGATTTCGCGAAGCACGGTGCCGCCCAAAATGTGCCGGTGATACGGCTGGTGGAGCGCGTGCACGAACCACTCGGTGTCGTTCAGGTCGACGCCTTCCGCGTTCGGCGTGCCGATCGAGATCAACGCTCCGGGGTTCGACATCCGATCGAACATGCGCAGCAAGTCCCAAGGCTCGAGAACATGCTCGATCACGTCTTGGCTCACGATGCAGTCGAACTTCTGCTCGAGCAGCTCCGGCTTGCGGTACTCGGGTGAGAACTCGTCGTAGCCGTGGGCGTTGGCGTAACCGACGCTTCTCAAGTACCGGATCAGCGCGCCGCTGCCGCAACCGTAGTCGAGGACGCGATGGTCTTTCCGCAGGCCGTTGCGCTCGAGGCGCTTGGTCATGTTGCGGTACACGGTGCGTTCGGCCCAATCGAGCTCGGTACCGCCGTGAAATGGATACTTGCTGTAGTAGTAGCCGAGGTCGACCTCGTCCGCTGCGTGGATGCTCTTGCAGTGCGGGCAACGCCACACGCCGAACTGTTCCTTCGCGAACCGTCGAACGTTGGAGCGCACCGAAGCTCGCTCTACGTCGCCGGTGACGTCCTTCTGACAAATGTTGCAGTGCAGCGCAGCGTTCACGAGGCTTCCGGGCGGGGCAGGGTGCGACCGATCGGCGCAGTCGACGCGGATACCGCTTCAACTTGAAGTCGGTCCAGCGTAAACGGCGACTTCAGTTGTTCGAGGTAGCCGTTCGGGAAAGTGGGCATGCCGGCGATGCCGATATCGCACGGGGGCTCACGGTCTTTCGGGAGAAAGCGCGTTCCGAACACGATGTCCCAGATGAGCACGTGGCCGCTGTAGTTCGAGCTGCTCTCTGCGATGTTGCGCGAGTGGTGCCAGCGGTGGAGCTCGGCCATGCTGAAGACCCAGTTCAAGAAGCCGAGCCGGACGTGAATGTTCGCGTGCTGAAACGTGCCGTGCATGCCGGCGAACAGCAGCGTGATGGCCATCGTGTCGGGTGGGCAGCCCAGCAGGATCAACGGGCCGAACCCCGCGCCGGCGAGCATCGCCATGTCGATCGGATGGAAGCGCGCCGCGTTCAGCCAGTAGAGCCGCGCCGCCCCGTGGTGGGCTGCGTGAAAGCGCCACATGAACGCGAACTCGTGTTGCACGCGATGCGCCCAGTAACCACCGAACTCGCTGATGCAGAGCGCGAGCGCGAGTTGCGCGAGGATCGGCCAGTCCTTCGGCCACAGGTACCAGTCGAAGCGCGCGGTCAGCATTGCGCTCACGGGAACGAGTGCGGCTGTGAGGATCCACGTGACTGCCTGCGGCGTTAGCAGCGCCGAGACGAACATGTGGATCAGATCGGATTTCGTATCGCCGTGGTCGCGGTTCCAGGCTTTGACGTACGGATGGAAGCGCTCGAGCGAGCTCATCCAGAGGATGAACGGAGGCACCGCGAGCGGGCTCAGCCACGCGGGCGGCAAGCCGTGCCGGATGGCCCAGATGCCGACTCCGATGAAGACCAGGAAGGTGAACGGGAAGATGCCGACGGACAGCAGACGCCGAAACCACCCCTGGTAGCTGCAAACTACCGGTTCTTCTACGGAAACCGCTTCGGCACCACCGGCCATCCTACCGCCGTCCATCATAACAGGGCCCAATGTAGACCAAGCCTCCGCCTGCGACCAATGAGACCCCGATTCACTTCGGCTTTTGGCCTTAGAGCGGCTCTCGTCCTCGGTCTGGACACTGCGCAATCCAGAAGTATTGCCCGGTCCCGGCCTTCCGGGCGCGTTCGCTCTGAGGCCAAAATCCTCGCGAATCTACGGGTTAACTGAACATGTGGACAAGTTGGAGAAGTTGGACGTGAACCCTTCGCCGCATCTCGAGGATGCGCGTTGCGGTGCACGTCTGGGCGGATCGCGCTCGGTGCGCTCGCGCTGCGCGATCGTCGCCCGTCGACGTCGTGCACAACGACACGTTCGTTGAGCGGCTAACGCGCGGTTTTCAGCGCGCGAGCGGCTTTGCGCTTTCGTGCAGCCTTGCGCTTCGTCTTCGCGTCAGCGGCAGTCTTGGCCGCCCTCTTCTTCGCCGCCACGGCCTTCGCGGTGCGTTTCGCCGCGTGCGACTTTCCAGCGGCCTTCGCAGCTGCGGTCCCGGCATGCGCGTCCATCTGTGCGACCAGCTTCTTCGGCGCTTGCGCACGATAGCTCTCGTCGAGCCAGAGCTTGAACAGCTCGAGCGGCGGAGACTGCTTCTCCGTGAAGGTCGCTGTCACCCAACCGCTCTTGCCCAACCCCCATGCCGTTGGGGCGGCAAACGGCAGCGAGAGCGCGGTGTGACTCGACTCGGGCAACTTGCACGAAATCACGAAGGGTTCACCGGGCGTGCTCAGGTACGCGAACGTCTTGTCGCGCACGGCCAAGTCAGCGTGGCCTGGCCATGGGCTCTTCGTGTGAGCACCCGGATACGCCATGCCGTACTCGCGCAGTGCGAGCACGACGGCATCACTCTTCAGTTTTCTCTCCGCCATCGCTCACTCGGGAGGACCAATCAACACGGCGCCGAGACACATCTCGTCCGACGTGTGGTCTCCCCAGTTTACATCACGCGGCTGCGGACGCTGCCCATCGATTGGGGTCTGATGCTCCGGAGTGTTGTCGAAGTGACATTCCACGTAGAGCTGGTCCCCTGCGGCGAGCCGGACCGGTTTACGAAGAATATACGTTTCCTGCCAGGCGAATGACCAATCGGGGATATCCAGAAGCCCCTCGCGAGTCCCGTCGGCATGAACGACGCCGATCGAGCCGGACTTCCCGAGCGTATGCATGTGGAGATCTGCCCAGTACAGCGCGAGCTCCGTGGTCGCCGTCGCCGGCACGGCGCGCATGGCCGTCGAATGGACCACATCTGGTTCGCCCGCCGGGATCCGCATCGCGCCCGCGAGCCACAGTGGATTCATCAGCAGCTGCACCCGGCCGACGCGGTCCACCTGATCCTCGACCTTGTAGTCGATGCGGCTCTGGTCCGGGAACGCGCCGTTCATCGTGTTGTAGTGCATCTGCAAGACGAACAGCGAGCCAGGCTTCACCTCGAAACCGAGCCCGCCCGGCACGTCTTGTCCGTACCCACCAGGCTCGTACGACGTCAGCCACGTCGCGCCGCCGACGTTTACGCCCGTACACGGGTAGCCGACCTCTTCGGTCATCGCGTCGCGCTCGAGAACTTCCTCGGCGTTCTCGGGCGGCACGAAGTAGACGACGCCGTGGTGCACCATCTCGCGCCGGTCCGGCTCCACGCTCAAGCCCGTGACGTATTTCGTCTCGTCGTAAGGCCACTTGAGCGGAACGCAGCGATACTCGTCGACCTCTTTGCCGCTCGGCATGAACGGCTTTTCGAACTTCATCGTTCCATCGATGCGCGAGAGCCCGCGGGGTGCTGAGGGCGGTGGCTCGGGCTCCGCATCCGGATCGCCCTCGACCGCGCCTTGTTTCACCCACTGCACGATCGTGTCCTTCTGCTCGGTCGTCAGGCGGCGCTCGCCGACGTAGTAGTCGAGCGCGGCGTTCGCGCGCCACGGCGGCATCTTTCCCTGCGAGACGTCCAGCGAGACCAGCTCTTTGACCAGGTCCACTTCTTCGAAGCTCGTGAGCGGCAGCGGGCCGATGCCCCCGTCCACGTGACACGCCGTGCACTTCGCGTCGATGATCGGTTTGACGTCCTCGTAGTACGTCAGCGACTTCGCGCCGCGCGAAGACACGCTCGGTCGGTCGTCGTCATCCTCGCGGTCGTTCCGACTCGAGCGGCCGTCCGGGTCTACATCATGCGAAGAACTGCAGCTTGCGAGAAAGCAAGCCAAGACGAAGCTCAGGCGTCGCTGCGACATAAAACTTCGGTCTACGAAAGCCGGCGAGTTCGGATGCTCGAACAGGCTCGAAGACGCGTGCCCCTTATTCTTCGAGCTCTAGTGGAGGGACTACTGCCCGTCAATGCAAAGCTTTCGCTCTGAGTGAAGCAACTCGTGACAGATGTCGTAACGCGCTACGCCACCTGCGCGTGTGCTCACGTTAGACTAACGATGCTGGCAAGTCGCCTTGCGTGAATACTGTCCACGAAGCGGGATCAGTCTCCCGCCGGCGACACTCGGAACTCTTTCACGGCCGTCATCGCGCGCAGCGTTTCGGACAGGGCGCGCGCGTTTTGCGAACGGCCTGTCCGGATGATCATTCGGTATTCGAAGAAGCCATCCTGTTTGTCGAACCGGTAGCTCAAGTTCGCGATCGTGAACGCGTGCCGCGCGACCAATGCTCGGAGCTCGTCCTCGGGCACGATCGCATTGTCGGCAAAGCGCACGATGAACTGCGCGTAGAACTGAGCCGGCACCTTGCTTTCAATCCAGCGGAACACCGAGAGCGTGCCGAGAGTCAGTCCCGCTGCGAGGACGGCTGGGAAGTAGAAGCCGATCCCGATCAGCACGCCGATCGCGGCCGTGATCCAGATCGAGGCTGCGGTCGTGAGCCCGCGAACCGTCAACCCTTCTTTCATGATCGCGCCGGCACCGATGAAACCGATGCCGGTCATGATCCCTTGGGCGACGCGTGTGGGATCCAGCGTGATGCGCGCGACCGTCGTCGCGGTGGGCGTGAACCACAGGCTTTCATACACGCTCACGAGCATGAGCAAGCTGGTCGAGAGGCACACCAGCGCATGGGTGCGAAACCCCGCTGGGCGGCCGTGGTAGCTACGCTCGAGCCCGATCGCTCCACCGAGTAAGAGCGCGATCACGAGGCGTTGTGTGATTTCGACGTAGAGCGGGTTATCGAGCACGTGTTCCGGATTAAAGCCTGAAGCGCGCCGGGCGTGCTCGAGATTTTGTGTGCAATTCCGCGAGCGGGCGAACACACACACGACCACGCAGCCTGCGCAGACAGCCGCAACTCGCCAGGGTTAGCCGAATCGGGCGAAACGCAGTTCGCCATTTTTGGCCTCAAGTAGGCCGGAATATGGGCCGAAATCCGAGCGTGGCGACGACGCCGGGTAAAGGCATCCCTGTGCGCCAGGGCGGCGTGACGAAACTCAGTCCCGAGTACGGGCGAGGTTCTCACGAGATCGAGGCGCATTCATTTGAGCTGGCCCAGCCGCGGGAGCTTCAGCAGATGTTGCTGACGATTTTCCGCTCGCCCAACTACCGGCCGCCCGTGCTGCCGAGCGTGGCGATCGAGCTGAGCGATCTGTCCCGAAAGACCACGGTGTCGTACGACGAGGTCGTGAACGTGCTGCAGAACGATCCGTTGATCGTCGCAGGTGTTTTGAAGGTCGCGCAGTCGACGATCTACGGCGGCCGTGCGCCCGTGCAGTCGCTCAAGGAGGCGATTCAGCGGCTGGGCATCAACACGCTGCGCGACATCGTGTGGCAAGTCGTCGCCGGCATGCGGCTGTTTCGTGTCAAGGGTTACACCGAGATCATGGAGCGTCTGCAGGCGCATAGCGTGTTCACGGCGTGTATGTCGCGGGTGGTCGCTGCGCGAGCCGGGATTGCGGCGGAGCACGCGTTTTTGTGCGGGCTGCTGCACGACGTCGGCATCAGCGGGACGTTGATCGCACTCGTCGAAGGCGAGAAGAAGGTGCCGGACTCAGGAGCACTCCTCGTAGCGATCGACGCCATGCACGCACAAGCGGGCGGCATGATCGCGAAGCTCTGGGGGCTTTCGCCGGCGATCGCAGGTGTCATCGAACATCATCATCCGTCGAGCTCCGAGTTCGCGCGCTCGTCGGCGTTGAATGCGGTGTTGTGTGTCGCCGAGCGCTTTGCGGACGAATGCGGTTTTTCGGTCGTGGATCCGGTGGCGATCGAACCATTCGATCGACACGTGCCGGACGGATTCGAGCAATCGTTGGCACGGTTGAAGTTGACGGCGAAGCAGGCCGAGCTGCGAGAGCGTGCGCAAGAAGTCGCGGAAGCGATGCGGACCTGAGGCTGAGCCCGGCGGCTCAGCGCAGCCGCATGCGTAGCCGTTTGTTGCGCGCGGTCTTGTCGATCGAGTGCGACAGCCCAGCGCGCGTGATTCTCGTGCTCGATGCGGCGGCGAGTCGCTCGGCTGTCATCGTTGCAGCGGCGCGCAGGCCGTTCAAACCAAAGCGCTGCGCCGCTGCACGAACCTCGGTTGCGAGCGCGAGCGCTCGAGCACGCTCGAGCCGCGCGCGGCTATCGGACAACAGCTCCGCGAGAGCGTGGCGCGCGTGGAGCGCGAACAGCTCGTGTCCCGTGCTCGCGTTGGCGGTGATCGCCGCCTCGAAGTGCTGGTGTGCTTCGACGCGCAGCTCGAGAAACCGGGCCAAAAGGCCGAGGTAATACGCCATGCTTCCGAGTGAGAACGAAAAATCACTCAGCGCAAACAGCGCCGCGTACGGCTGCAGGACTTGGTACAGCGTCGCGGCTGATCCGCGCTCTTCGAGTAGGACCGCGCCTTGGGCGAGGCGCGCGGCGGCGAACAAGAAGTTTCCGTCGCGCGTCACTGCGGCGTAGTCGTTTTGCGCGAGTGAGAGCAGGTTTTCTCGCGCGGCATCGAGCTCGCCGTGCTGAATCGCGAGCATGAGGCGCTGCGTTCGGTAGACCGGAATGTCGTGCGCCCACGCCCACGGATCGCCATTGTCGGCCGCGATCCCGGCCGGTAAGCGCTGGCCGGTGCGCTCGATGCTGAGCGCATTCAGCTGTGCGGCGTAGAGCATTCCACCGTAAGGAAGGTGTAAGCGCTGGCTTTCGGACCAGAGTTCGTTGAACTGCCGCTCCGCTTCGTCGAGCCGGCCGGCCGCGAGCGCGCGTTGCGCCTTCAAGCGTTCGTAGTGCCACGTCCACTCGCGCACACGCATCTCGCGCGCGGCCCGTCCGAACGTCGCGAGCGCGCGATCGGCCGCGCTGACGTCGCCTCGACGCATGAGCGTTTGATAGCGCACGACGAGTGCATCCACGCTCCACCACGTTCCGGCGCGGGGCTCCAGGCTCAGCAACTCGTCCGATACGCGCTGCAATTCATCCATGGTGTCGGGCCCGGAGAGCGCGCGAAAGCGCGAGCGTAGCGCTTCGAGGACCAAGCTCGGTTCGCCTGACGCTCTCGCGAGCCGGACCGCTTCGTCGCTCATCTGACGGCTGCGGTCGAGATTCGAAGCGTACGGTGGAATCGATGCCAGTCGCGCGTATGCGAGCGCACGCGTTGCGACGGCGCTCTCGGGCAAGAGCGACAGTGCCTCTTCGAGTGCTGTGACCACGAGTGCATCCGGCACTTGTGCGCTCGTGACGGAAGGCCGCAGTTGACGCGCTGCTTGGACCAAGACGTCCGCGAGCCCGGCTTGGCGCGCGAGCGCGATCGCTTGTTTGCATTGTTTTCGCCACTCGTGCCGGCGTCCCGCGCGCAATAGTGCACCTGCGCTCGCAAGCAGCAGGTCACAGGCCGCGCGCGTGTCCGAGTTCTTCAAGTACGGCTGCGCTTCGAGTGCCCAGGCGTAAAACTGCACGGCTTCGTCGTACGCGAAGACGCGCATGGCTGCATCGCCGGCGAGCCGACCGTAACGAACCGCGCGCTCGAAGTTATCGGCGCCCGCGGCGTGGTGGAAGTGGTACGCGAGCTGATTGAGGCGCGGCTCGATCAACGCGAGTGCTTCGAGTGCGAGTCCAACCTGGGCGTGAAGCTGGGCGCGCTGGTCGGTGGCCAGTGCGGAGTACAACCCTTCGCGCATCAAGGGGTGGGCGAAACTGTGTTTGAGCCCGTCCGGCTTGGGTTCGACGATTCGAACCGCTTCGGCCGCGTGCAAGCTCGACAAGATCTGCTGGGCCGGGACATCGATCACGCGCTGGAGCACCGCGATCTCGAACTCGTCGCCGATCACGCAGGCGGCGTCCAACACCGCACGCGTATGAGGTTCGAGCGCGGCGAGGCGGTCGTTCACGAAACCTTTGGCTGCCTCCGGTAACCGAACATCGGCTGCGCGGACGTGACCCTCACGCTGATACTCCGCGCGAACGAGTCTCACCGCTTCGCGCACGAACAGCGGATTGCCGGCGGTCCGCGCGTGGACGGCTCGACTGAGCTCTCCCGTCGGAACCTCACCCATCGTTTGTGTCAGGTAGTACTCGACATCTTGGACTAACAAACCCGACAGTGTGATCCGTTCGCACGGACGCAGTCGCATCGACAGCTGTGCTGCGCCGCGCTCGAGGTCGGCCGGTATGTCGCGGGCGGTGCCGAGCACGAGCAGTTGCGTTCGCTCGATGAGTGGAGCGAGTAGGGCGAGCGCGCGGAGCGAGCTTTCGTCGGCGCCGTGGAGGTCGTCGAAGCTGACGATCCGCACGCGCGACCTTGCGCTGCGTGCGAAGAAGCGGCTCAGGCGGTCGAGCATCCAGAAGCGCGCGTCGTCCGTGCCGGAGTCTTCGTCGGAGGCTGGATCGGTGTCGACCTCGCGTGGGACGAGTTGCTGGAGCAGGTGTTCGGCCTCGCTGCGGTCCTGGTCCGCCAGCGTCGTATCGGCGGTGGCATCGCGCAAGACTTGAATGATCGGCCAAAACGCGGGCGCGCCTTCGTCGAAGCAGCGTCCACTCCACACCGAGATCCCGCGGGCTCGCGCCAGCGCGGCGAACTCACTCGCGCAGCGTGTCTTGCCGATGCCGGGCTCGCCGGTCAACAGCAAGAAACCTCCGCGATCTGCGTGGCTCGCTTCGAGCGCAGCCACCAGCTGCAGCATGACTTGCTCGCGGCCGACGAACGGGTCGGTCACGCGGACGGCCGTCGCGGCGCTGCGCTCCGCATCGGGAGTGCTGCTTACGCGTGTGACTTGCGAAACTTCGGCGACGAATCGGTAACCGCGTCCGCGCACTGTCTCGATGAAGCGTGTGTCTTCGCCTTGGTGTCCGAGCGCTTTGCGCGCGTGACTAATACTCCACGGGACGGCGACCGCGTTTAGTTGCTGGCCGCCCCACAGCGCGTCGATCAGCTCTTGCTTCGAAACCAATCGATCGCGGTGCTCGACGAGGTAGCGCAGGGTGTCGAACACACGCGGTTGGAGAGGCACGTTTTTGCCATCGCGGCGGAGCTCGCATGCCGCGCCATCCAGCTCGAACGGACCAAAGGCCAGCACCATTGTCACGACCTACACTGAGATTCGTCGAAAGCCTCGCAGTGGCTTCGCAGACGGCGAGCCAACAAGCGAAAGACAAAGGGCAGACAAGCGCGATGCAAAAAGAAGCACGCTATATCAGGGTCGGTCAAATCGGTTTACTTTCGATACGCTAGCAACTGCCTCAACATCAATCGTCTCGAGTTGAGGGACGTCATCAAATGAGGAACGCCGCCATGACGACAAGCCATCGTCGAATTGCCCTCGTGTGTGCTGCCGTCTGTTCCGTCTGGGCATGCAGCGACGGTTCCACTGGGACGCCCGTCCAAACCTCGCCCGAAATGCCGGTAGGTCCCCAGGCGGGAACGCCTGCGGCGACGCCGACTACGCCGACTGGCCCGCAGACTCCGGCGACTACGACGCCGGTGAATCAGGGCCAGAACCCAATGATGCAGCCAGCTCCGAATGGGGCGGCCGGCAGTGCGGCCATGATGCCGCCGCCATCAGCTGCGGACCCGATGCTGGGAGCACAGAGCCCGGACGTGAAGCCCGGTGATACCTGCTCCGAGCGGCGTGTTTCTTATACGAAGCCGTGTTCGGCCGATCCCGACCCCTGCAATCTGAAGAGCGGGTTTCCGGGTGACGAATACTGCCTGAAGCCACCCGCCGAGGGCGAAGGCGTTCAGATTCACATCGGTCCGAAGGACTTCAAGGACATGGCGGATGTCGCGAAGTACCTGATTCAGCCGGGTGAGGAGTTCAACAACTCCGTGATCGGGCACATCCCGTTGACCGAGCAGAAGTGGTTTAGTCGGATCACGGTCCACATGCGCCCCGGTTCGCATCACTGGATTTCGACGGTGGTGGACGGCAAGCCAGAGGAGAAGTTCTACAGCGACACCAGCTGCGGAGGAACGTCGGCGGTCGGCAGCGTCGGTGGCGGCCAGAACCTGATCTACGACAACCCGCCGATGGGCAAGCCTGCGCCGGAGAACGAGGGATTGGGTCGTACGATCGCGGGCAACTCCAGCCTCTGCATGAATCTCCACGCGTACAACTTCAGCGAGAACAAGCAGCTGCGCGAGATGTGGATCAACATCTACTTCGTCGAAGAGGCGAAGGTCACCCAACGTGCGAAGGGCATCGGCATCGTGGGCGGCTTGGGGTTGAGCCTCGCGCCGGGGAACAACCTCGAAGAAACCTATGAGGAGATGTTCACCGAGCCCGGTCGCATCATTCAGTTGTTCGGCCACCGGCACGTCTGGACTCCGCGGTTCGCGGTGTGGCTGAACGAGAAATTGATCTACGACTCGTGGAGTTGGCAGGAGTCGGTGACCTTCAACTACGACTCGATCACGATGAATCCGCCGATCGCCACCGACATGAAGATCGATGGCGCGATCAGCGGCCCGATCGACGTGAAGGCGGGTGACAAGTTGAAGTTCACTTGTTTCATCGAGAACAAGTCGGACAAGACGTTGCGCTTCTCGAACGAGTTGAAAGACGGCGAGATGTGCAACCTGTGGGGTAGTGCGGTCGGTACCGGGATCTCGGCAAACCGCTTCTAGGACCGGTCGAACGATCTGATCAGCGTCGGCTGTGGCCTAGTGCTGCGCCGGCGCTTTTCATTTAACGCCTCGCGGTCGATGGGAACGCGGCTCGATCCGTCTACGCGATCGCGGTGGGGATGGCTTGACCGCGGCCGATCGGTGCCGCATTCATCGGGAGTTCGCCGTCGTGAGAAGGCGGGCCCAGTGCGCGTGCGCAGGCGAATGCGCGCTGGTTAGTGCACTCGGCGCGAGGGCGCAGGTGTTTACGCCTGAGTTGAACTTTGTTTGGGTTCTCGAGGTGGTTTACATGAGAGGCCAGTTGCATTTCGCAGCATGTTCCGCGGTGCTTGTCGTCGCCGGTCTGCTGTCTGCCTGTGGTGGTGACGATGATACGACCCCGATGGCTGGAGCCGGTGGAGGCAGTGCGGGCACCGCAGCGGGTGCTGGGGCTGCCGGACTCGGTGTCATGGCGGGGGCTTCTGCAGCTGGGACGGCTGCAGCTGGTAGCGGCGGGAGCGGCTCCGGGGATCTCACCTGTGCGGGTGCGAAGAAGGGAACGCCGGCGGAGCTCCATGCGGCGGCGGCGCTAGCGTTGTTGCCGACGGCGACCAACAAGGGTTGTGCGTTCAGCAGCTGTCACGACATGAGCTCGAAGAAGGCGGGTCTCACGTTGTTGGAGATGCCGAACGATTTGCGGATGCAGTTGGTGGGTAAGGTGGCGTGTGAGGTGCCGACCTATCAGTTGATCGATACGACTGGTGGTGATGCGGCGTTAGCGAAGAGTTGGTTGTGGCAGAAGTTCGTGGCGCCGGCAGGTTCGGATGGTCAGTTGACGCCGAAGCCGGAGTGGGGAACGGCGGTACCGTCGTGCGGTCAGGAAATGGGTTTTGGTTTGAGGATGCCGAGATCGCAGAGTGCGGACTTGTTGACGCCACCTTCGAAGCTCGAGGCAATCCGAGATTGGATCTGTGCGGGAGCGCCAGGTCCAACGTGATCACTCCAACGTGATCACTCCAACGTGATCGCTCCAACGTGATCGCTCCAACGTGATCACTCCAACGTGATCACTCCAACGTGATCACTCCAACGTGATCGCTCCAACGTGATCGCTCCAACGTGATCGCTCCAACGTGATCGCTCCAACGTGATCACAAGCTGACGAGCTGTTCCGCTACTGCTTCGCGGTACGCACGATCGCGTTTACCCACGCGTGCATGCAGCGCTGTTTCTCGATTGGCAGGTGGCCTGTGAACGGCATCGGCTCACCACAGATCGGTGTCTCCGCCTCTAGCTTGTTCAACAAGAAGCTGTTCTCGACGCGCTCGAGATCGATCAACGGAATGCCGTTGCACGTCGTCGACGGAACATTGACCAAACGATCTGCGACGCAGGGCGACATCAAATCCAATCTGCCCGCCGGACCTTGAAACTTGTTCGGCGTGTGGTGACAAATCCCGCCGATACAATTGTTCGCAATGATCGTCTGCGGGATGTTCTGACAGTCAGACGCGACGCCACCGTCCTCCGCGTCGTCCACGCCGAACGCGGGATTGTCCAGGAGCTTGCAGACGGGTGGGGTGCCACCGGACGTGCCGTCACCAGCGGCTCCGCCGGCTCCAGCACTGAGGCCGCCAACGCCCGCGGACGCGCTCATGCCGGCAACTGCACCGGATACACCTGCCGTAGAAACGCCAGTGCCGGCGCCGCTCACAGCGGCGTCGGCATTGGATTTCGGAGTATCGCTACAACCGCTCGCTGACAAGGCGAGCGCGACCAGCGCCGCGCTCGCGCCCCTTCGCATCAGCCGGGGCGACCGCCCGTCCACTTTGCCAAGTTCCAGAACTCGCGGCGCGTGCGCGGACCGAAGCCGGGGTTGAACGCCCAACGACGTGGGCCGAGCTCGCCGTCCATCGTCTCCTTGAGCGCGGTCAGCGTCGTCGCCTTGATGCGGCACCGCTGTTCCTCCGGATTGATGCCGTACACCTTCGCTGCGTTGAGCCCGAAGATCTTGGCTTTGATCGCCGGCGTCAGCTCGGGGTACCCGTACATGTCCTGGAACTCTTTCGAGATTTGGAACATGCGGAAAGCCTCGATCTGCGGTTGCGGCGAACCCAACCAGATGCACTCCGAACCCCATACGACGTTGTCCTCACCGGCATACTTCACCAACTTGCCGATCACGTGCTGAGCCATCTCGGGCATGTTCATCACCTGAGCCCAGACACTGCCAAGCTCGGCGTAGAGGTTTTTGCCTTTGAGGCCGTTCTTCTCGAACACATTGCAGAGGCGATCCGTGCCCTGCGTGTTGTTCGGGTTGTAGGCGCCTTCGCCCGCGGCGTTGATCTCGATCGCCGAGTGATAGACGATGAACGCCGTATCCGGAAAGCGCATCGCGACTACACCGGCGTCACGCGGATGCGCTTTCCG
>Ga0193753_10002251_pt1 | contig 15506 bp, 18 predicted proteins | sample H1c2metaG_FD_144925 | JGI IMG/M metagenome (GOLD analysis project Ga0193753, IMG submission 144925) | Soil microbial communities from a riparian zone of the East river system, Colorado, United States - H1c2 | ecosystem: Environmental > Terrestrial > Soil > Riparian zone | place: USA: East... | reverse complement strand
TGCCAGGATTTTGGCCGACCGCCTGCAGGGCGCCGCCCGGTCGGTCTGCCTCGCGGCCAATCCTGATGGTATCGCGCCGCCCATGCTGCAAAACTGCATCACCGGCTCGATCAGCATGGCGATGTCGCAGATCGAGAGCCGTCTGGATCAGGCCGTTCATGCCAAGTTGGGCAATGTCCGCACCGCGATGCAAAGCCCCTGAATCCATATCGGCATCGACATCCCGCGCCATGGCAGCTGTCGTGGCGCGGATAGGCGGTGCCTAGCGGGCTGAGTAGGTTTCCGCGAGACGGGCGTGCAGTCCTGCAAGCGCCTGGCTCTGCTCGAGGGACGAGCTGAGCCCGATCTCGGCCTGCTCGACGCGCGTTTTCAGATCGCCATGCCTGGCGCTGACGGAATCGACTTCGGCGTGAAGCGAACGAAGACCCTCGCTCAGCGTGCCGACGTCCGCCGACATCTGGCCGTTCTGAACCTGAATCTCCCGCAGGGACTTCAGGAGCTGGCTGATTTCCTCCTGCTCCTCGGCAAGCCTGCCGCGAAGGGCAGCCTGCTTTTCCGAAAGCGAATGGACGAATTTGCTCAGTTCGGACTCGCGGTTTTCCAGCGCGCCGACCCTTCCCCCGTACTGCGGGAGATTTGCGACTTGGCCTTCGACAAACCGCAGCTGTTCCGCGATCTGACTGGTTTCCTTCTGCTCTTCGGCAAGCCTGTCGCCAAGAACATCGTGCTTTTCCGAAAGCGAATGGACGAATTTGCTGAGTTCGGACCCGCGGTTCTCCAGCGCGCCGACCCTTCCCCCATACTCCGGGAGATTTGCGATCTGGCCTTCGACAAGCCGTAACTGTTCGCCGAGCTGGCGAGTTTCCCGCGTTTCCTGGTCAAGCCTGTCGCCAAGGACATCGTGCTTTTCCGAAAGTGAATGGAAGAATTTGCTGAGTTCGGACCCGCGGTTTTCCAGCGCGCCGACCCTTCCCCCGTACTCCGGGAGATTTGCGATCTGGCCTTCGACATGCCGAAGCTGCTCGCCAAGCTGGCGGGTTTCCTTCTGTTCCTGGTCAAGCCGGTCACGGACAACGCCGAGTTTTTCCGACAGCGACGTGATGGACGCGCTGACCCCAGTTTCAGCCGCCTTCAATTCCGCGGTGGATTTCTCGCCCTGCTCGACACGCTGGATGGTGGAATTCAACAGTTCGCCCAGACCAGCGATCTTTTCGTGCGCCGAAACGCTGAGATGCCGGAAGGCTGTATTCGCAGACTCCATGCTCGCCCCAAGCGCGGCTACCGTTTCCGCGACCGCAACAATCCGGTCTTCAATGCGGACAATGGAGTTGGCCGTCTCGCTCGCCAGACTTGACAGGGCGCTGTGCAGGTCGCGCATCGTCTGTCGCAGTTCATTGGCCGTCTCGTCATCTTCCAGCCGGTCGATGCGCGCCAGCAGTGCCGCATGCGCGCCGACCTGGTCCTGGGCCGCGGCGTGAAAACGCGACACAAGTTCGCCGACATGCCCGCTCGCCTGGGTTACCGGGTTCGAATAGGGCTCGCCTTGCGGGGCTTGCGCGCCTTCAAGGTCGAGCGCGACGGCGGCCGAGAAATTTTCTCGCTTCATGGCTGGCAAACCGATCTTCGAATAGCCCACCTCTCCATCTAACACCTCATGGTTAATGCGTTCTTACCGAAATACGTAAACAGACCGGGCGCACCTTTTTCACCGCCAAATCGGTGTCAACATTCCGGCCTTAGCCATGCCTTCGCTTCGGCTCCGCCTCCCCGGCCCGCCTCAGCAGCCCGACCAGCCAGGCCAGTCCCGCATCTTTCATCGCCACTTTCGGCACCACGATATTCAGCCGGAATCGTGTCAGTTTGAGTGGCGGTTCGGCGCTGACGATGTTGAAACGGCGCCCATGCAGGGCAACGAAGTGGCGTGGCAAGGCCGAGATGAAGTCCGTTTCCGCCAGAACCGCCAGCGCAAACATGAAGTTCGGCACGGTCAGCGCCACGCGCCGGGACAATTGGCGCTGGGCCAGGGCCCTGTCGACAAACCCGTTCGCATCGCCCGTCTGCGACACGACCAGATGCGTCATCGCGCAGTAATTGCGCAGGCTTGGCGCTTTGGCGAAGGGATGGCGCGCGCGCATGGCGATGACGAAATCCTCTTCCAACAGCGTCTGGGTCAGAAAGCGCGCGGGAACTTCGTCCGTCGGCAGGATCGCGGCATCCATCGCGCCCATTTCCAGTTCGGCGATGGCGTCGCCCCAGGCCTTGTCCGGCGAGGTTTCGCCCTGCCTGGGAAGTAGCTGCCGAACGCCCAGGTCGATGCCACGCGCATCCCGCCGCAGACTGCCCAGCAGCGCCGGCAGGAAGACCGCCGATACGCTGTCGGGCGCCCCGATCACGAAGCGCCGCCGGGAGCGGGCGGGATCGAACGGCGCCGCGCTGGAAATCACGCCCCGCACCCGTGCCAGTATGTCGGCAATGGGGGCGGCCAGTTGCTCGGCGCGGTCGGTCGGCACCACACCCTTGGGCACGCGCAGGAACAGCGGATCGTCCAGCAGTCCGCGCAGCCGGCCCAGGCCATGACTGACCGCCGAAGGCGACAAATTCAACCGTTCGGCGGCTTTGCGGACATGGCGCTCCTCCATCACGGTCTCGAACAGGACCAGAAGATTGAGGTCGGCGCGCGACAGATCAGTTTTATGCAGCATACTGCTGAAATCGTATCATTGGATTCATCACGTTTGAAGTGCGATTCAAAGCCCGCAACCACCTGCGAGGAGACTTTGCGTGTTTCATTCGACATTGCTTTCCCGGCGGCTCGCGATGGCGGCGGGCTTTGCCCTTCCCCATGCCGCCCAGGCCGCCGAAGCGCCAGACCCGCAAGACGCCCCTGCCCTGCTGCTCCAGCGCGCCAGGCAGGCCAACGCGGCCTTCATGCGCGGCGACATGGCCGTGTGGCACCGACTGGCCAGTCCGATCGCGGCGGATTTCACCTTGATGCAGCCGTTCGGTGGCGCGCCAAGCCGGGGATTTGACGCCAGCAGCAGCCACCTGGAACAGCTCGCCCGCTATTTCCGCAACGGTGATGGGGTATCGGAGCTGGTGCAGACCTATGCCTGCACCGACATGGTCGTCCTGGTGATGATCGAGCGGCAGCACGGCGAGGTGGGCGGCCTGCCGGACCAGGAATGGTCGCTGCGCGTCACGCAGATCTATCGGCGGCGCGACGGCGAATGGCAATTCGTGCACCGCCACGCCGATCCGCTGGTCCGCAATATCGGGCTGGAACGCTCCGCCGCGCTGGCGCGGGGATAACCGCCGCTTCGCGCCCAGGTGTTATTTCACCGCGATCTGGTTCGGGTCGGTGAGGAAGATTTCCGGCCTGTATCGAAAACTGCCGATCGCGCCCGTGATGGCAATCGTCTTGCCGTCGAGGTCGTCGATACCGGCGAATCTGGGTGCGTTCCAGCGCGAGATGTAAGCGGACAGGGGCGCGCCGTCGCCGCGGCCGTCAAGGTCGAGATAGATCTCGCCGGAGGCCATCTTCTGGATGCTCGCGCGGCCTTCCACCGTCGCGGTTTCGCCTATATGGCGGTTCGCATCCTCTGCCGGAATCGTTCCGGCGCATGCGGGCCCGGCGCCAAGCATCAGAGCCATCAGGAACAGGACAGGTCTCTTCATGGCCAACTCCCACGGGCACCCTAGCACGGCCCAAGGACCGTGGAAATTCGGCTCCGGCCTGGGCACCCTTCGCCGGATTGTGTGCCATAGTACCGAAAACAGGAGGTGCCGATGAGAGGCCTGCTCTTGCTTACAGCGCTTGGCCTTGCCTCTCCCGTGGCTGCCGCCACACCGGTATCGCCGTCTGCGCCAGTCAGCGCTCCACCACAGGCCTCAACCTTAAAAGACATCAAAAACGATCTCAGGCTACTCCCGCCCAATGTACGCTACGACGGCCGCCGCATTCAGATCCGACCGGGATCGACGAAGCCGAACCCCGAAGGCAAACCCGGTCCCGGCATCGGGTAGGAGTGATCACCGCGCAGTGCGAATTGGCCAAGGGATAGCCTGGGTTTTCTGTGGATTGATGCTGCGCGTGAAAGCGTGACTTGAGACGGAGCGTGAATGGCTGCGCGAGTTGCCAAATCGTGCCAATCAATCCCCCAACAAAGACGCATTCGCTATCAACCTGTTCCAGCGGGCCTCTCATTCCCGCTTGGGGCGAGCCGATCCCGAGTTCCCGCCTCCCAGAGTTCCCGCGATTAACCCCATCGCGCCAGCAATTGCGCAGCTATCGCTATCAACGGCGCTTAAGCTCATCATAATCAATACCGATCAAACTGACGCATTATCAGGCCAGTTCCTCCTTCGGAGGCCACCCTTGTGGCACGATCGCTATCCATAGGCACGCTGCTCACGGCAATCACCAGCTTTCTGGTGCTCCTGCTGTTGTCCATCTTTGCCATTTCGGCGATCGATGCTTTCGGCCGGCAACGAGAGGCGATGCACATCCTCTCCACCGCCAACATCACGCGCAATACGCTTGTCACCAAGGAGAATATCCGGATCGAGGGGGGCGTGGCGTTCGTCGCACTGACAGCGCCGGAAAGCGCAAGCGCTGAAGTGACGGCGCGCATGATCGCCCTGCATGCCAAAACGGAAAAGGCACTGGCTTCGATGGCCGATCAGCTGCGAACCTACCTTCCACATGGACCCTCGCCCGGTCTTGCCGATATTCTGCGAAAGAACACACTCTATAACGCGTTGTTGTCCCAGGTAATCGACGCCGTGCAATTGCCAAGGGAGCAACGTCCCGCGACCTTGGAATCCGACTGGGTATTGGCGAGCAACAACCTCGTGACCGCGATTGACAGGCAATCCAGCGCGCTATCTCGCGACACGGTCAACGCCGGCTCTTTCATCAACAAGATGATGAGAATCGATAACGTTGCCTGGCTTACGCGTCTTGATGCCGGAACTGATCGCGGCAATATTGGAGTGGCGATCCTGCGGGCTCGCGCGCTCTCAGCCGACGAGATCAAGAATTTCGCGGAAGCGACCGGCAGAATCGACGCGCGATGGGCCTCTATCGAAGAATATGCCAGTCAGCCACCTGCCCCACCCCAACTCCTGGCGGCGATCCGGCACGCCAAGAACACCTATCTCGTCCACTTTCGCATTCTGCGCGAGAAGACGATCGATGATCTGGCGGCCGGTAAGCCGGTACCGATCTCCGGCTATGAATGGCTGAAGCTGTCAAATCCCGGTCTGGACAGCATCATGGCGATATCGAAAACCGCGCTCGATCTGACAGAGATGCACGCGGCAGAACAGGCTGCGGTCGCAGTCCGGCATTTCTATGTCGCCATCGTGCTGATGTTCCTGTCGATCGGTCTCGCATCCTTCACGACCATGTATGTCATGTGGAGAATCATCAGGCCGCTGAAACAGATCACCCAGGCCCTGAAGGCGGTCGACGAGGGCAACCTCAATCAGACAGTTCCCTTCGAAGACCGCGGCGACGAGATCGGCCAGTTTGCCCGCGCGCTTCGGGTGTTTCGTGATAATTCCGCCGAGAAGATGCGCCTGAAAAGCGATCTGATACACAATATGGCCGCCAAGGAGATGGCCGAAAAGTCGAACCAGATGAAATCGGCATTTCTGGCAAATATGAGTCATGAGCTGCGTACGCCGCTGAACGCGATCATAGGGTTTTCCGAAATAATCGAGAAAGAAATATTCGGCGCCGGCCTGCCGCGCTATCGCGATTACGCCGCAGACGTTCATGGCGCGGGCCAGCACCTGCTCTCCCTGATCAATGACATACTGGATATTTCGAAGGCAGAAGCCGGCAAGCTCGACCTTTACATCGAGCCGGTCGATCTGGGCGATCTGATCGAGGAATGCGCGCGCCTGGTAAGTGGGCACGCAACGGAACAGGAGTTGCGCATCACGCTCGACATTGCCGTGCTACCGTCGATACTCGTCGACAGGCGACGCACCAAGCAAATCCTGCTCAACCTTCTGTCGAACGCTATCAAATTCACCCCGAAGGGAGGCATCGTGTCGGTACAGGCCGATCGCGACCCGACAGGCCGGGTGGTCTTTTGCGTACGCGATACCGGCATAGGTATCGCACCGGATATGATCGCGCTTGCGTTCGAGCCGTTCGGGCAGATCGATTCCCATCTGGCGCGGGAGGTCGAGGGAACGGGTCTCGGCCTGCCGCTGGTCAAGAAACTCATCGAGCTTCACGACGGCGAAGTGAGGCTTGAAAGTGGGTTGAAGAAAGGCACATCCGTATTCATTTCCTTTCCCGCATCATGTTGCGTGGCGGTCGCGATGGCGCAATCGGCCTGACGCGGCCGGCGTGCCGGCGGGGCTGATCGCCTGCACCGCTTCCGCCACCGCATGGTTCTCCCCGTACACCCGGCGGACGCACTTGCCAGCAAAATCAGTTGCCCCGAGCGGAAAGCGCAGCAATTTCGACTTGCCCACGTCGTGCGTAATAGTCATCAAGATAGCGGTAAGTCCCGATGAAATGGAGAAATGCACCATTGGCTGGCGTCTGTGCTCCAAAAAAATGCGCGTATTTGGGATAGGGAAGAACGACTGCGTTGGGTGAATTGGCTACCGCAAAATTGGAGCCGCATTGTTCGGTGCCCCACTCCCTCCACCGGGCTCCCAGCATGTCTTCCATCACGCGATGGAACTCTTCGATATTCCGTCGCGAAAACGCGCCTTTGGCGAAACCGGCAAAACCAGACGACCCCCGGACATATTTGAGTGCATCGGCATTGGGGTAACGGTCGAAAAGACGTTCCGCAACAAGTCCGACGTAATCGCTTTCAATAAGGCGCGCGTTATTCGCTGTTTCCGCCATGCTCATGATCGGCTGTCCACGGTTGCTCAGCGTGAAGGCCACATTCTGCTCGGCGCAGCGCACGACCTCCGCGATATCAGCGCCGAAGGTGAGCGTATCGCTGTCCAGCTGAATCACATATTCCCCTTGCGCGTGATCGAGGATATGGAGAAGCCTTTCCCACGTGCCGCCGCGCTGGCAAGTCCCGACGTCAATATCCTCCAGGATCGACAAGACGATTCCGGGAAAGTGACGCTGCAGCACCGCACGCGACTCTGCGGGCATATCCCGATTGATGATGGCAGCAATCTTGCCGCGTCCGATCCTCGCGTAGAATGATTTCATCGCGAGCAGATACATTTGAACGTCGTCATTGGAGACCATGCTGACGATGGTCCACGGCGCGTCCCTGACCGGCATTGACGGGGTATCGAGAATTCCGCGCGTAAACGCGTAAAAACGCGCGCGCTCCAGTTTTCTACGCCAGCGGTTGAACACGCGCCACCCGATTTATTCTGGGCAACGATGCCCACACCCCGCGATCTGGCAGGAATGTAGTCTTCACAATTGCTCTCGGCAATCTCGCTCGGAATAACGCAACACCGGCGGCCCTTATTGCCTTTTGGCAGTCTTCATGCCTGTGACCAGCGCATCCAACGCCTCCCGAAACCGCGCCAGGGTCGAGAACTTGTAACCCGGGCTGATCGCCTGCACCGCTTCCGCCACCGTATGGTTCTCGCCGCAGACCCGGCGGCAGATCAGCCAGTCATTCGCCCCCATCGCCTGTTCCACCCGCCGCCAGAAATCCTTGGCATCGCGCTGGTGATCGACAAAGGCGCCCGGCACCCCGCTACTACTCCGTATACGATCGAAATCCACGCAGCCCGGAAAGCCCGCGTTGCAGATCTGCCAGCCCTCATCGAACGCCCGCGCCGCGGCATACCGGTCAAGTGCCCTTCCCTCCTCCTCCCGCGTCGCCACGGCGCTGGCGCAGCGCTCCTTGCACATCAGATGCCCGCGGCGGAATTCCTTTTCCGTGACGGTGAGAAGCGACCAGCCCTTCTTCGCCCCTGCTCGCGCCGACAGCACCCTGTCCCGCGCATGATCGGGCGTGATCACCGCCGGCCCCTCCACCACCTCTTCCACCTGTTTGCGTGCCGGTTTTTTCATCAATGCTTCTCCGCATGTTTGTCGATCATCGGGGCTTGCGAGTCTCGTCGCAAAAAAAATCACGCGCCGCATAGACGGAATTGGCCGGCGCCTTCAGCACCACGCCCATCTCGGCGATCAGCGCCAGCGCCTCACGCAAGCTGCCCGCCACCTCGATACGCATGCCCGCCCCGCGCAGCCGGTTGAAGCAATCCACCTGCACCGCCGACAGCCGCCCGTCGCGCAACTGGATGCCCAGCGCGCGGCCCTGGTGACAGATCACGATGCCGGGCGCATCGCGGGCGGCGGCGAAGCAGCAGGCATCGGGCGGCAGCCGGTCTTTCAATTCGCCCATCAATTGGTCGGCGAGAGAGAGTGTTTCGGGTTGCGGTCTGGGTTTCACCCGTTCCACATTCAAGGCAAATCGCGTCATGGCTGTTCTCTTTCGTCTGGTTGTTCGGGATAAAGATCGGGGCGCAGGTCGTGGCGCGTCACCGCGCTGCCGGTGGCCTGTTCCAGCGCCAGGCACCATTCCGCCGGCACCCGCTTGCCCCGGCGCAGGATCTCGCTGACGGCCTGGGGCGAAACCCCCACGGCGCGGGCGGTCGCCACCTGGCTTTTGAGATGGCTCCGGATGACCTGCCTGAGCGCCCCGATGCCGGTTTTTCTGGTCTCTGGCATTCCTGTCGTCCTCCCCATGCCCACGGGAAGAACTAAACAAGAACACTTGCAGGCGGTCAACAAGAAAACTTGTGCCAAACCGGGCAAAAGCCAGATTACAAGACATCTTGTGCAACCACCAGTTTTTCTTGTATACAACCGGCATGAAGACACTAGGCGACAGAGTAAGGGAACGCCGCGCCGCCCTGGGCCTGTCCCAGCCGCAGCTGGCCAAAAAGGTCGGCGGCATCACCTATCAGGCGATCCAGCAGTTGGAAGCCGGCGGCGGCACCAAGCATCTGGTGGGCATCGCCCGCGCCCTCGACGTCACCGCCGAATGGCTGCAGGACGGCCACGGCCCTGCCCCGGCCAAATCCGCAGCGGCGCGCACCGCCTCCGGCGAAAAGCTCAAGGTGCTGGGCATGGCCGAATGCGGCGCCGACGGCTGGTCGCTGTGGAACGGCGATGTGATCGACCTGATCGACCGCCCCGCCAGCCTGGCCGGCGTGCCCGGCGCCTATGCCGTCTATGTCGTGGGCGCCAGCATGGAGCCGCGCTATCACCCCGGCGAGGTGGTGCACATCCATCCCGGCAAGCCGCTGACAGTGGGCGCCTATGTGCTGGTGCAGCGCCGCGCGAAAAATGACGGCGAGCCACCGCTGGCGGTGATCAAGCGCCTGGCCAAACGCACCGGCGCCAAGATCGTGCTGGAACAGTTCAACCCGGCCAAGACATTCGAGATCAAGACCGGCGACATCGTCTCCATCCACCGCGTGGTGGGAAGCGGAGAGGCGTGAAGTGCGCTATTTCAGCGGCAAGAACAACTCCGCGACCGCCTCATGCTCCGGCACCTCGGGGAACAAGCTCAGCCGCTGGCAATAGATCGGGAAGTCGCGTGCCTCCTCGCCACTGGCCGGAAGCCAGTCGCGATAAAGATAGAGCGCGGCGGGCTCCAGATTGTTGATGTTGCCGACGACGCGCAGCACCGCGCAGCGTCCGCCAGGGATCTCGCCGGTTTTGATGTTCTCGCCGTTCGCCTCGACCGGTTGGTTGGTCCCGACACAAAGGTCCACGCTGTAATCGGCGGGCGACGCGGGACGCCGCTCGGAACGCCAGACATTGAAGGTCGGGCTTGTCCTGGGGTGCAGTCCGGCGGCTTTGCGCCACGCGATGAACCGCTGGATGGTGGCGCCGAGCGTCGCCGAGTCGCCCCGATGCTCCATGATCGCCACCGGCGTGGAAGGCACATCGCGGATCGTCACGTCGTCAGTGGTAAAAGTCTTCTGCATGAACTTGCTCTTGGCGTTGTCGAGAGGCCCGAAGGCCGCAAGCCACGGCTCCCACTCGGGAGACTTCCGAAACGACGAAGGCGATTGCCCGAACCGTTGCCGAAAGGCGCGGGCGAAGGCGTCCGGTGCGTCGTAGCCGGCATCCATCGCGATATCCGTGACGCTTTGGGCCTCCCGGTAAGCCAGCCCGTATGAAGCACGCTTCATGCGGGCGAGCTGGATATAGCGATGCACGGACAGCCCGAAGGTCGCCGTGAACTGCCGGTGGAAATGATATTTCGAATAGGCCGCGACGCTGCTCAGCGCGTCCAAGTCCAGATCGTCGTCCAGATGCCGGTCTATGTAGTCCAGCACCCGCTGCATCCGGGCATGGTAATCTTGAAGCGCCGCCTTCATCGTTCCGTTCTCCGTGGCAACACCAGCTAAGCGCAGGCGGACATGACGCGCTCGACCGATCTTGCGGTTTTGTCACGGTCGCCGGACATCGCCAAGGACCGGCTTCGCAGGGCGCGGGACCCGGGGACCGGGGCGGAAACTGACAAATAATCGCAAACAGCCTTAACCGCGTCGCCAAAACCGTATTCCATGCCCCGGCGGTTGCGCTAAACTTGGCCCGGGCATGGGGTTGGGTTCATGAAGCGCGCTTTTGTTGCGGGCGTTCTGCTGTCGCTGGCGGCCGGCCAGCTGCATGCGCAGCCGTCTTTCGCCCCGGTCGCGCCAGCAGCGGAAGGCTCCGCGCCCTTCGAGATCGTCAAGCGCGACGTGGACATGGAAGCGGCGGCGGACGGCCGTTCCTGGAAAGTGGTGGAAACCCGCTACCGCCCCCTGACCAGCCAGGGCGTCGAGGCGCTGCAGAAATTCAACCTCTCCTACACCCAGGGTTATGAGCAGCTCGACGTCAATGCCTACACGTTGAAGAAGGACGGCCGCCGCATCGATATTCCGCAAAGCGCCTTGCTACGGGGCCGCGGCAACAGCAACACGCCCGGCTTCGAGGACACCCAGACCCTGATGGTGGTCTTTCCCAATCTCGAAATCGGCGACCAGGCAGTGTTGATCACGCGCAATGCGCAACGGGTGCCGTGGTTTCCCGACATCTTCGCCGACACCCAGACCTTTCCACGCCGGGTGGCGGTGAAGGAAGCCAACTTCGCCTTCACCAGCCAGGGCAAGGACAGCGCCTTTCATATCGACGCCAAGGGCGTGGAGACGGATGCGCCGATGACGGCGGGCGGCAAGACGCGTCATGCCTGGCACTATCACAACGACACGCCGCGCGCGGACGATCCGGAAGCGGTGGAAGACATGGCCGACCAGCCGCATGTCGCGATCATCACCATGCGCGACTGGTCCGAGATGGCCTTACTTTATGCCACCGTCTTCAAGGGCCGTGCCGAGGTCACCCCTGAGATTTCCAGCCTCGCCGCCGAACTGACGGCGGGCGAAAAAGACAGGCGCGCCCAGGCCCGCAAGCTTTACGACTGGGTGTCCTCGCACATCCGCTACGTTAACATCGTGCTGGGGGCGGGCGGGTTTCTGCCGCACAAGGCCGCCGATGTTCTCAAGAACGGCTATGGCGACTGCAAGGACCATGTGATGCTGCTGGAGGCGCTGCTATCCGCCAAGGGCATCAAGAGTTCGCCGGTGCTGATCCGCGCGGCGGAGAAGATCTACAGGCTGCCGCCATCCCCCTCGCCCTTCGTCTTCGATCACCTGATCTCCTACATTCCGGAATTCCAGCTCTTCGCGGATTCCACCGCCCAATATGCGCCCTTCGGCGTGCTGCCGGTTTCCGATGCGGGCAAGCAAGTGGTGATCGTGGCGTCCGGAAAGGTCGCGCGCACGCCGGCGGTGACCGCGGCCAATTCCTCCATGGCCGCGGTCACCACCATGACGGTCAACCCCGACGGCAGCGCCGACGCCGAGGCCACATTCACCACCACCGGCGCCGTGGCGGTCGACATGCGCGCGATGATGGCGGGCCTGCCGCTGGACCGGGACGACGAGTTTTTCCGCGCGCTGGGCCCGGGCTCGTCGGGAAAATTCACCCGCGGCCAGCCCGGGACATTGGGCGAGCGCTACGAATTTTCCGCCCGCTATCACATGGGCCATGTCGCCAACCTGCCCGGGCCCGGCGCGCTGCCGGCGGCGCTGGCCTTCAAGCCTTTCTCCTTCAGCCAGCTGGTGGGCCAGAACCTGCCGCCCAGCCACCAGGACGATTACGCCTGCGCTTCGGGCACCTTCATCGAGGATGTCACCGCCACCCTGCCCGCTTCCGCCGGCATCACCGCCATGCCCGAAAGCAAGACCCTCACCGCCGAAGGCACGGTGCTGGAAACCAGCTTTGGCAATCCCGCGCCCAACATCGTGAAGCAGCATGTTCTCCTCACGCTGAACCGGCCGCCGGTCTGCCGTGCGCGGGACTATGCCAAGGCCCGGCCCAGCCTGTCGGCGATGGTGAGCCTGCTGTTCGCCCAGACTCTCTACAAATAGGATTCCCCATGCGACGCGTGCGGCACATAAGAATGATGGCGGGCATAATGCTGCTGTCGGGCACGTCCTCCGCCTGGGCCGCGGACGACAAGGCCTGCAGCGCACCCGAGATGCCCCTGCGCCCCGTCATGGCCACCCACACCATCCCGCCCTATCCCCAGGTTTCGGTGATGACGAATGAATCCGGCACCAGCCTGTTGCAGGTCGCCATCGGTCCCGACGGCGTTCCGACCAATGTGACAGTGGTGGATTCCAGCGGCTCGCTCAGGCTGGATGCGGCGGCGGCGGATTTTGTCAAAAGCACCTGGCGCTGGAACGCGCCGGTGCACAATTGCCAGCCCCTGGCGGTGATAACACGCGTCTCCATCAAGTGGGACCTGCGCGACCGGCCCGATAACGGACTTCAGCCTCCCACCGTCAATATGGACATCAAGGATTATCCGCCCGGCGCCCGGCAGCGGCGCGAACAGGGCGTCGTCGCGCTGATGATCCTGGTGCCGCCCAGTGGCGCCGTGATGCCGGTGGTGATGCATAGCTCGGGCTTTCCGGAGCTGGATGAAAGGTCAATGGAGCTGGCCAAGACCTGGCGCTTCACGCCCGCGACCCTGGACGGCCGCACGGTGCTCACACCCGTTTTCCTGGATTCGGTCTGGAGCCTGGACCCCAAGAAATAGAAGCCGCGCGCCTAACGAAAGTGTCATCCCGCCGGGAAGATTTGGCGACAGCACTCGGCTTTATAATGGCGCCGGGGATTCATTTTGAAGGGGCCATCATGATGCGCGCATTCGCTGTTATTCTTCCAGCTCTCCTGCTCTGCCCGGCCGCGGCCTTTGCCGCCGAGACCCAGGTCACGCCCGACGCGGTGGCGCCCGCCACCCTCTCCGTCGAGCAGCCGGTCAATCCCAAGGGTTCCAGACCCGACGCCCCAATCATCCAGTCGATCAGCGCGCGGGTGAATGTGCGCGAGGCGAACGGCATGGTGCTCGACATCGTGCCGGATTTCCACTTCATCGCGCCCAAGGGCAATGCCATCGTCCTGCACCGCGAGGTGGTGGACACCAATGCCAGCCAGGTTCATATAAACCCCGTCTCGCCCATCGTCATTCCCGCCGACGCGCAGAAACGCGGCGCGGTGATCTCGGGCGGCTGGCGCTGCAACGTCAGCCCCTATTACGTCACGGCCAAGGCCTTCATCATGGATGCCGACGGCAACCGCAGCAACGAAGTGCAATACACCGTCCATTGCAACGGCGGCTGACCGGCACAGGAAAAAGGCCCGGAACATTTCTGCCCGGGCCCTGATCTTTTAGCTGCTTGGTGCCAAGGTCGGCGGCGAGATGCTCTGCCCGGCCCTCAGTTACACTTTGGTCCGCTGGTGTAGCCATTCGTTCGGGCGATGCGCGCCTGCACTTCTTGTTCGTGGGTGCAGGTGCCCGGCGTCGCGGCGATCAGCGTCGGGGCCGGAGCGACGGCGTCACCGGTGATGGTAGCTGGGATGGGCGCAGCCGCGGCGGCCGTGGCGGTCAGCGGGATCATGGTCAGGTTCATGACCGAGTCATACTTGTTGTCCGCGCCATTGGCGGAATCCACAATGGAGGAAATGCCCGCCGTCAGGAGCAGATCGACCGCTATATTGGCCGCGATGGCAGCCGAGACGCCGGAATGATTCATATAAACGGCATCCTGATACCCTGCTTTCTTGCATGTGATTGTCAGGTCGTATTTGCTCTTGCGCACCGTCAGTTTGGCGGGCGTGTTTTCAACGTTACCCATGTCCCTGCCGTCGTCGCGCTTGAAACCGCAGTGCGCGCCCGAGGGATTGGTGACGACCGAAATGTCTTGAGACGTGCCTTCGAAAACGCTGACGCAGCCCGACAGGTACGACGCAGCAAAAGCGACGGCCAAAGCCGTCCCGAGTTTGGATTTCATTGTGAGGCTCCCCAGCCCTGATGTAACAGAGCCTGAAGGCCGCCCTGACCACACCTTAGGTAGTCCACGGACGATCTCCTAAGGAATAAAAATGCGGCGGCGCAAATCGCGCGTCGGAATGCGTTTTTGCTTAATCGATGTTACAGACTGACTATCTGTCAGCGCGCTGTCATCGGCAATCAGGAGCAGAAAAGCCCCACCGATGAAGGCGAAGCTCTTCGCATCTTCACATCAATCCGTTCTGACCGGATGCCATTCCCCGCGCCGCCAATAGCCGCGATGCCGGTCGTGATCGGCGTCGGTCTCATGCCAGATGTTCGTCTAACCAGGGATCGTCATGATAGCTGAAGATCGCGTCGGGCAAAGTCACCCGCGTCTCGGTGCGCCAGCAGTCGCCATTGCTGTTGCAGGTGGTAAGACGCTGCACTGCAGCGACCGCAAAATCCGTCTTTGCTGCGCTGCAAAAATCAAGGTTGTCCGGGTTAGTTCCCATTCAACATCTTCTGTGCAGTTGCCACCATCAATCCGATAACGGTACCCATGCTGCATCCCGCTTTTCACAACCTGCGCCGGGGCGATTCCAGCGCGACGTGCAAAACGTACGATGTTTGGTCTGGACTCCATCCAAAAACAGGAGTGAGAATTAACGACCGTCTGAAACGGGGAGGAAGCCATGCATGAATATGAAATTCGTGTTCTTTCCCACGGCAGCGAAGCCGTCATCGAAGTAATGCATTTGAGCGATCATGCCGCCATCCGAGCAGCGAAGAAGTTGTCCGGCGGCAACCCGTTCGAAGTCTGGCGCGGCCCGCGTTGTATCTACAGCCCGCCCGATATGCCCGCCGTCCCCAACTCCCGCTCCGCATCCGCAGCTTAAGCTTCACATGCCGCATTTGTATTAATGTTGAAGCAGGTTCCCGTCGTCGAAATTTGTGATCTGGGCTCCGGCCAAAACAGTGGCGCAGACAAACTTTTGACATGGATCGGTGCAGAATAGCGGCGCTGATATTTGGGCTGTTGAATGCTAACCACTTTGTCGCCGCGCGTCGTTTTCCTGACGATGACTTTCATCGTCGTCTCCTTGATGTGCCAGGCGGCCATCTATTGCATCAATCTATTTAGCGCCTGAA
>Ga0193753_10002250_pt1 | contig 15507 bp, 13 predicted proteins | sample H1c2metaG_FD_144925 | JGI IMG/M metagenome (GOLD analysis project Ga0193753, IMG submission 144925) | Soil microbial communities from a riparian zone of the East river system, Colorado, United States - H1c2 | ecosystem: Environmental > Terrestrial > Soil > Riparian zone | place: USA: East... | reverse complement strand
CCCGCATTCCTCCATTCCGAAGCGCGCAAACGTCTGCAGCGGTCCAGGTCGCGGAACAGGCGCGCAGCGGCGGCCGCGTCGCCGGCATTTGCGCGCGCCTGCAGCTCGGCGAACGCATCCTTCAACGGCGCACCCGGCACCGGAAGCGAGGTGCCTTTCGCGTTGGCTGGCCCGGGCTTGGCCGCCGGCAGCGGCGATTTCGCCGCGGGCGGGTCATCGGCGACGGCGTTCGCCGCTTCGATGTCATGCGGCGCGGAGGCAGGCCCGTTCGTGCGGCCGAGCCAGTAGGCACCGGCCAGCGCGGCCAGCAGGGCAGCCGCGATCAACGGATAGCGCGGATTCATGGCCGCACCGCTCCACCTTTGCGCAAACTTCGGATGTTTTTCATGGCTGTCACTCATAGGGAAACGAGCAGGGATCCCATCCGGTCACGGTGGATTCGGTCGAATTGCCGGCATTGAAGTTCCGCCGGAACGCCGTCTCCGCCCAGGCATCCGCTTCGAGCGTCTGTTCGGGCGCGAGCTGCGCCGCGGCCGCGGCCAACTGCTGGTCCAGCTTGCTCGCGCGATACGCTTCGGCGCCGAGACGGTAGAGCTTGAGATATCGGTAATACTGATAAGGATCCGGATCCAACGCGCCGGCGAGCAAGCCCTCCGCACCGGGCTGATAAGCGTTGCGGAGGATGTCCACGACTTTCCAGTCGCCGGCCGCGATGCCGGCGTCGATCAGGCCCTGAACGCTGGTGCGATAGGTCTCGAGCCGTCCCGGGTGGCGCATCAGGCTGCGCGCGTCGAAGTTCGGCCCGACCGCGAGATAGCAGGCGCGCGCATGCTCCTCGCCGAGCCGCGCGGCTTGCTGCAGATTGGGCACCAGCGAAACAAGCATCGCTTCGTCCACGCCGTCGCACAGGGCGTGCAGCCGTTGCATGTTGCGCTTGCGGGATTCGATCGCTTCGAGTTGGGCCCGATAGTTCTCCAATTGATCCGGCGGCATGTCATCGACCTGCTCGCCCAACAGCTCGTCGGCAAGCTGGGAATTGGCCCAGTCGATGCCGCGGAAGCGTCCGCAGAGGCTCAGATCGCGATACAGCCGGGTCGCCGCCGCCGCGTCACCGGCGTTCGCGCGCGCTTGCAGTTCGGCGAAGGCATTCCGCAACGGCGCACCGGGTGGAGGCAGCGAGCCGATCGCGCGCGCGACGCGCGCTGCAGCGGGCGCCGTTTGCCCGATCGGCGCTGCGCTGTCGGCGCGAACGCCATCGACCGCGGCGTTCGTCGCCGCGGCTGCGCCCGCCGACCACGGACCCCGGATGCTGCCCAGGTAGCAGGCGCAGGCGGCGACGGTCAATCCCGCGCACGCGATGGCGAAATGTTGGCGACGCATAGGCCTAGGCTAGCGCAGAGCGGCCCGCAGGAGCCGCTCTGCATGGGTCGTCGTTGCCGACGGGCTATTCCTCGCTCGCCAGCACGTAGGCCGACGAGGCGATCGACGTATCGCCCGTCAGGATCGCGGTGTTCTTGCCGGCGGCGGAAGGCAACCCGACCTTCAGGTTGACCGCGCCTGAAACCAGGGCGTCCAACACCTCGGTCAGGATCGGCAGTCCCAGCGCGATATTGCCGCAACCGCTCGCAGCCGGCACAGCGAACGAATTGTCGACCATCGTCGCGCCGTCGTTCTGGATGTAACCGATGAAATTGGGTTCATCCGTCCACACCGTGTAGGTCTCGCCCGGATTGCCGGAAATCGGCTGGTTGGGCGCCGGCGGGCTGGTCGTGCCGGTTTGCAGCTTGATCACGATCGGGTTCTGCGCCGAACCGATATAGCAGCTGTCGCCGAGGAACGGATTCTGCAAGCGCACGCGCACGGCCAGGCGCGCGGCCGTCGGATCGGTGCCGTCGGTCGGCGGATACAGCGCATTGATGAAGTTGGTCTGCACCGTGTCGACCGGCTCCATCGTCGCCGTCACGCCGTTGGTCACGGCGACGATGGCCCAGAAAACGGTCCACAAGGGACCGGGCCAGTTCGGCGCGGGATTCATGATGCCGAGCAGGCCGCCGGGCACCTGGGCCGGCGCCGCGGCGAGCGTCGGCGCGCCGATCGCGGCGTACAACGGCGAGTCGCTGAGCCATTTGATGCCGCCTTGCAGCACGATCGGCTGATCGATCGGCAGGGTGGTGGTCCCGATCTTGAACATGCCGGACCGGGTGGTGTTGACCACGCAGCTTCCGCCATCCGCCACATCGGGATGGGTGTACGGACAGTACTTGAACATGGCATACGGCCCCGAAGGCGTGCCTGCGGCCACCACGGGCGCGGCGCCGGCCAGCACCGCGGCGAAGGCCAGGGAAAGCGTTGTCTTGACCATGTGGGTCTCTCCTGAAGCGGTAAGTGAAATTCGATTCGCAACCGTAGGCGCACGCCTGAACTCGCGATTCCGCGAGTGCTGGCCCAACTTCCGCCGCTGCGCTTGCGGACGGTGGCCGGGTTCATCCTTGACGGCCGCTCCAAGCGCATTCGCGCCGGGAGCGGCCGCACGTCGATCCGCGCTTCAGCGCGGACCTCGCCGGCTCCTTGGCGACGCGTGAACAACGACGCTCATTTCCCTTCCTGAAATCGTTCGGCTCACGGGAAATAGGCGCGGATCGGAACGTTCGACGTCAGCCCCGGCGCGCGATGGCTGACGCTGCAACCACCGGCGAGCGCGCCGCTGAAGGTGAAGTAGAGGTTGTACGGGCCCGGCGCCGTGGGCGGATTGGGCGAGTACGGATCCGTATTGTCCAATTCGCCGGTCACGCTGCCGGTGCAGGTCTGCGGCGGCGCCGGGAAGTGGATGTTGATGGCGCTGATCGTCAGATTGACCGAAGTACCGGCACCGGCGGTCGGCGCCGACACGGTCCACGGCAGGACCTTGGTGATGCCGGTGCAGGCGCCGCTGCCGGTGAAGGTCGCATTGGTGACCTTGGCCACACCGTTCGTCAGCGTCAGCGTAAAGGCGGACGTGCAAGGAACGGTGTTGCCCAGATACGTGGCCGTGGTCGGTCCCGAAATAGTGGCTGTGCCGTTTCTCACCCAGGCCGAGCCGTTCCATATCTCCAGGCCGGCGGCGAAAGCCGAAGAGGTCGCGAACGTGCCCGCGACGATCATTGCGGCGAGGACGGCGGATTTGAGCTTTAGCATGATGCTGTACTCCGATGTAGTTGAGGGCCCGGGCGCCTCCGCACCCGGGGTTGCCACGGAGACCACAGCGCGTGGCGGCGCTGCCTTGCCGACGCAAGGCGTTGTTGAACGGTCTAGTCAGTAGAAGCCCTTGCGGATCGAAAGGCCGATGATCCGCGGATCCTGGATGAACGCGTTCGAGGTCAGGCCGGTGTCGTCGCTGTTGACGAACGTACCGGTGATGGCTTTGCCGCCCAACGCATTCTTCACGTACAGCTGGATGGTCAGGTCGCTTTCCAGTTTTTGGTACGTCAGCGACAGGTTGACGTTGCCCCAGTCGTGCAGGCGGTCGATCTTGTCCTGGTAGATGCGCGCCCAGCTCGGGCCCTGGTAGTACAGATCGGCGCGCAGGGTCAGGTCGCCCTGCGGAAGCGCGAACCTGTATTGCGGGCTCAAGCTGACGGTGACGTGCGGTGCGTTCGGCAACTGGTTCCCGCCGACGTTCTTTGCGAAGCCCGCGCCGCCGTTGGGCGCGTCGGTGAGCGGGTTGTAGTACGTGTCCGTCCCGAGCAGGTAGGCGCGGTCGCCCGGCCCGCCCTCGAAGCCCTGGTCGCGGGTGAAGCCGCCCGCGGACAGATAGTAGTTGTTGGTGCAGAAGCTGTTGAGGTTGTTGGCCGCGTTGTTGAACGGCGGCGGCTGCGTGTAGGCCGCCTGCAGCACCTCCTCGACCAAATCCTTGGGCGCGATGCAATTCGAGGCCAGCTGCAGCCACGGGCGCACGATCACCCAATCCGAGTTTCCCGCCGTGCGGTCCATCACGTCGACCGAATACTGGTTCTTGCCGATGCGGGTATCGAGCAGGCCGATGTTGCCGCTGAGCTCGAATTCGGGCGTCGGCCGCCACACCGTCTCGAACTCGGCGCCCCAGGTCTCGGCGTCGAAGTTCTCGTTGAGCGTGGCGCGGTCCTGGATCTGCGAGATCTGGTAGTCCTTGTAGTTGTTGTAGAACGCTGTCGCGTTGAACACGAACTTGCCGCCGGCCATCACGTTCTTGGTGCCCAGCTCGATCGCGTTGACGAACTCCGGCTTGAATTCCGGATTGCGTTGTTCGAAGGTCAGGTACTGCGGATTGGAGCCGATGCCCGGCGAGTTGGTGCCGCCGGCCTTGTAGCCGCGCGAAGCCGACGCGTAGAACATGGTGCTGTCGGTGAACGACAGGTCCGGCGACCAGTCCAGTACCAGGCGCCCGGTAGGTTCGTTCCAGGTCTGGCTGATGTCCGGATTGGCCGGATAGCCGTAACCGACATAGCCGCCGCCGGCGGTGTACAGCGGCGGGACCGTCGCCGTGAGCAGGGTCTGGCTCGGGATCGGCGTGGTGGTCTTGCGGTCGTTAGTGAAACGCAGACCCGCGGTCAGCCTCACCGTGTCGGAGAGCTGCCAATAGCCCTCGCCGAAGATCGCGGTCGAGCGTGTCTTGGCCAGGTTGCGGCTGCGGAAATAGTTGTGGCCCTGGCCGTCGATTCCGTTAAGCGGATTCGGGTCGACGTAGACGCAGGGAATGCCGGTATCGACGCCGTCGATGATCTTGGTCGCGCTGCCGGGCGTGCAGTACGCCGGCGGCGCGCCGGTTTCTGTGCCGTTGAAGATGATCTGCGCCGATGCAGTCAACACGTTGCTGAACACGTAGTAGCTTTCGTCGACTTTGTAATCCAGGTAGTTGGCGCCGACACTGAAGTTGAACGGCCCGTCGAACGAGGATTGCAGGCGGAATTCCTGCGACCATTGGGTGCTGTCGGCGTCGACCAGGTCGACAGTCAGCATGCGGTCCGAGCAGCCCAGCTGCGGATCGCAGTACACGCCGTTGGGCAGGAAATCGTTGGCCGGCGCGATCGAACCGTCCGGCATGAAACGGAACACGCCGCTGGAGGTATTGGTGAACACCGGATTGGACTGGAAGCGCCCGTAGTCCTGGGTCGAGTAGTACTGATCGCGCGTGTACAAACTCTGCGAGACGAACTGCAGGTGGTCGCTCACCTCGGCGTCGAAGTTCAGCTGGACCACGTCGTTCTCGGCCTTGAACACCGGGTCGTACGCGGTCGAGATTTCGCGCAGGTCGTCGGACTGGGTGACGCCGGCGTACGGATTGAGGCCGCGCGGGATCAGCGTCGCCACATCCAGGAAGTTGCCGTTCTCATCGAACAGATAGCCGACCGGCGCGGTGTTGGTGCCCAGCACGAACGGCAGGCTGCCGCCGTTGGGCACGCCGAACGCGCCGCGGCCGTACAGCGAACCGTCCACGCACGCCTGGCTCATGTAATTGCGGTCCAGCGCCGAAACGGCGGTCGCGCCGATCGTGGCCGGTCCCGGATCGGTATGGCAGAGCTGCTTGCCGGTACGGGCCCGGTTGTCGTCCTCTTGGAAATGCTCCCAGACCAGGCTGGCGTTGAAGGCATCGCTGGGCTTCCATGCCAGCGATGTACGCACCGACAGCAGATCGCGGTCGTTGACGTCCTGTCCGGTAACGGTGTTGTGGTCGTACCCGTCGCGCTTGGTGTACTGGGTGGCCAGACGCAAGGCGAAAGCGTCGCTGAGCGGCACGTTGACCATGCCGTTGATCCGTCGCGTCTCGTAGTTGCCGACTTCGCCCTTGACGTTGGCCTCGAACGCGTCGGGATCGGCCAGGTTGGGGATCATGTTGACCACACCGGCGGTCGCATTGCGCCCGTACAGCGTGCCCTGCGGACCGCGCAGCACTTCGACGCGCTCCACGTCGAAATATTCCTGCTCGAACAGCCGGTTGCGGATCATCGGCGTGCTGTTGAAGCTGACCGCGACGGCCGGATCGGTGGTCACCGACAGCGCCTGCGTGCCGATGCCGCGGATCTGGAAGTTGTAGCTGGCGAAATTGGTCTTGCTGAAGCTGACGTTCGGCGTGGCGGTGACCAAGTCGGCGCCGCTTTCGATCTTGCGGTCGTTGAGCTCATCGCCGCCGAACGCGGTGATCGCGATCGGCACCTTCTGGATGTTCTCGACCTTCTTCTGCGCGGTCACCACGATGGTGTCGAGCGTCTTGGCGTCGCCCGCCCTAGCCTGGCTTGCGCGTGGCGCCGCCTGCTGTGCCATCTCCTGTGCCGGTTGCTGGGGCGCCGCCGGCGGGGTTTCGGCGCCCCATTGCGCGTTTCCCGGCTGATTCCCGCCAGGTGGCGCTTGGCTCGCGCGGTCGCCATCGCGCGGCGCGTCGCTGATCAGGATGGCGCCGGAGGCGCTGGTGGCGTAACGCAGGCCGGTCCCGGCCAGCAATTCCTCCAGCGCCTGCAGTGCGGTCTTTTCTCCCTGCACCGCGTGCCCGGCTTTGCCGGCGGCGAGATCGGGCGAATACAACAGTTGCTTGCCGCTTTGCCGGGCGTATTCGGACAAAGCCGTGTCCAGGCGTTGCTGCGGAATGTCGAAGCGCGTGTTGGCGCCGTCCTGGCCCGCGTGCGCCGCCAGGCATGGCAGCAATGCGAGCAGCAACGCGCAAGGTTTCAAGGCGCGGTTTCGTCGACGTTCCTGGTCGAACACCTGCATCGTCTCTCCCCCTTGCGCTGATCGGCCCGTGAGCCTGGTTCTAGTTGAGACGCGGGACGACGAAGAACCCGAACCCGCCATCGCGCCGAATTCGTTCTTGAACCTGGAAGTTCTGTTTTGCGGCGCAGCATATCGCGCCGCGCGCGCCGGTTCGGCGCGATGGATGAGTTCGCTAACCCCTGGCGGGCGAACGCGGGTTCAGCACGATCTTGTCGCTGCGTTGGTCGGCGTCGCGTTCGATCGGGAAATAGGCGACCAAGGCTTCCACGAAGGTGCCGGTATCGCCGGTGTTGAAAGCGCCGCTGATGCGCAGCGACGCCAGGCGGTCGTCGCCGAGCACCACTTGTTGCCGCGAATAGCGGTTCATCTCCGCGACCGCGTCTTCCAAACGTTCGTCTTCGAACACGACCTGGCCGCTGCGCCAGCTGACGACGCGCTTCACGTCGGCCTCGCGCACTTGCGGCGGCGCCTTCGCCAGCGCGACGAACTGCTGGCCAGGCCGCAGTTCGGCCAGCGGCACGATGGCGACGGCGGGATCCGCAGTGCTGCGGCGTTCGCGGGTCACGGTCACCCGGCCTTCGAGCAGGGTCACCTCGAACATGCGCTCGGAGACGCGCACGTCGAACTCGGTGCCCAACGCGGTCACCTGGCGTCCGCCGGCACTGACGACGAACGGGCGCGTGCGGTCTTTGGCCACGTTGAACAGCGCCTGGCCGCGCTCGAGAACGATGCTGCGCAGACCGGGTTCGTAATGCACCGAGATCCGGCTGTCGGTATTGAGCGTGATCGACGAGCCGTCGTCCAAGGTCACCGTGGAACGTTGGCCGATATCGGTCTGGTACACATTGCCCGCGATCGTATCGCGGGCGTCGTGGTACAGCTGGCGGGTGGCATCCAGGCCCGCAACCATCACGCCGAACCCGATCGCGGCCAGCAACGACGCAGCCACCGCGAAGCGGCGCAGCCATGCACGGCGCCGGCCGCGCTGCGCCACGCGCGCCAGCGTCTCGCGACGCAAGGCCTGCATCTGCGGCACGTCGGCGATCGAGCGCGCCAATGTCCGCGCGGACTCCGCGCGCAGGAACGCTTCGGCATGAGCCGGCGCGCGCGCCCGCCAGGCCTCGAAATCCTCCCGTACGCGGCGATCGTCGCCGGCTTCGCGCAGGATTTCGCTCCAGCGCGCCGCAGCTTCCTCCATGCCGGTGGTTCCGGATTCGTCTCGAGCTTCGATTGGCGTGCCTTTCCTGTTCATCCCACGTCTCTTGCCATTGCCTGGAATACGCGTCCTGCGCCTTCCCTGAATCCGGATCCGGCGTTCGCCCTGGGCAGGCGCGGCGACCTAATCCTCATCTTCCTGCCCCACCACGCACCCCAGTCGCGCCAAGGCCTTGGCCATGTGCTTTTCCGCCGCCCGCACCGAGATGCCCATCATGACCGCGATGTCCGCGTACTTGCGCTGCTCCAGGGCGCGCAGGACGAAGACGTCGCGGGTCCGCTGCGGCAGACCACGCAGGACGGCGGTGACCCGTTCGATCGCCTCCCTACCCAGTAAGACGCGCTCCGGCGAAATATCCGTAGCAGGTTGGTGGATATCCGCGTCGAAGGACTCGTGGGCGTCCTGGTCGCGGACCTCCCGCCGCCGGCGCCAGTCCCGCAGGGCGTTGGCCGCGACCTGGAATACGTACTGTTCGACATGCTCGATCGGCTCGCCGCGGGCTCGGCGGATCAGGTGCAGGAAGACTTCCTGGGTCAGGTCGTCGACCTCGGCGGCGTCCTTCACCCGTTTGGAGAAGAAACCGCGCAACGGCATGCGGAAACGCAGCGAGACGTTGTTCCACTGGTCGGCGAAATCGTCGCCGTATTCGGCCAGCGAGACGGCTTCGAGCGACCTTGGGACTGAATTGGCCATTTTACTTCCGTACCCCCGGACGAGCGGTGCCGCGTATCCCTCGAATGCCCCAACACCGGCTAACGCCGCGTGAAGCCAGGGCGCTCTCTCGGCGCTTGCAGCGTAGTCGCCAAAAAATCGGCGCTGCACGCTGCAGTGCAATATCGGCCCGGCGGCGGCCGTTTCAGGCGGAGCGGCCTTCCAGGTCTTCCGGCAGCACCGTCGCATAGCCCTGCGCTCGCATGCGCTGCAGCAAGGCGGCGATCATCTCGACGTTGCGTCCATGCTGCGCGCCTTCGTGCAGCAGTACGATCGCGCCCGGCGCCAGATCGCGTTCGATCCGGGCGACCACGCTATCGACGTCGTGCCTGACGCCGTCGAAGCCGCGCGCATTCCACGCCGCCCGCGCCAGGCCCAGGTCGCGCAGCGGCGCCGACACGAAAGGATTGGCCATGCCGACCACGGCACGGAACCAGCGCGGTGCGATGCCGGTGATGTTGTGCAGGATCGCCTGGCAGCGCTCGATCTCGCCGCGCATCCGGCGCGGCCCCAGCCTCCAGAAAGACGCCGACGGATGCGTAGCGCTGTGGTTGCCGATGCCATGCCCGCGCCGCGCGATCTCGCGCACCAGCTCCGGACGCGCCGCCGCGCGTTCGCCGACCAGGAAGAACGTTGCCTTCGCCTTGTGCGCGTCGAACAGGTCCAGCAATGCGGAGGTGTCATTGGACGGCCCATCGTCGACGGTGAGCCATACGAGGCGCTCTTCGGTGGGCAATCGCGTCAGCACCGGACCGAACAGCCGCGATTGCGGCCACAACGTCCCCCACAGGAACGGCAGATGCGACAGCAACATCGCCGGCAGGCCGATACGCCAGCCGTAACGCCACCAGATCGCGACCACGACCAGCTGCGATGCCGCTAGTAGAAGCCACCAGGCATGCGGGTGGCGCGGCGGGCGGTGAAGTTCCATAACCGGATGATGCCACTTGGTTCCCAGAAGCGGGCGGGAACAATGAAGCGTAAAATGAGCGCATTCCCCCGAGCAGGACCGCCAAAATGGCCCTCGACATCGCCCTGCGCCAACGCATCGAGACGCTGCTGCAATCCAGCCGCGTCGTCCTGTTCATGAAAGGCTCGCCGGCCGCGCCGCAATGCGGCTTCTCCGCCAAGGCCGTGGCTGCGCTGGACGCCCTCGGCGTCGACTACGCGCACAGCGACGTGCTGGCCGATGGCGAAATCCGCGAAGGCATCAAGGCCTACGGCGACTGGCCGACCATCCCGCAGCTGTACATCGATGGCGAGCTGGTCGGCGGAAGCGACATCATCGAACAGATGGCCAACAGCGGCGAACTGCACGGCGCACTCGGTCTGGCGCCACCGGACCGCACACCGCCGAACATCCGCATCACGCCGGCCGCCGCCAAGATGCTGCGCGACGCCGTCGACGATGCCGGCGGCGAAGTGGTGGTCAGGCTCGACATCGACAAGAATTTCCGCACGCGCCTGCAACTGGCGCAGGACGACCCTAACGCCGTCACCGCGCAAGCCGAAGGCGTACGCGTGCAGTTCGACCTGGCCGGCGCGCGCCGCGCGGAAGGCCTGACCATCGACTGGGCCGACGATACGCGCGGCCGCGGCCTGGTGATCGACAACCCGAACGCACCGGCGCCCGTGCGCGGACTGTCGCCCGCCGAGACCAACGCGCGCATCGCCGCGGGCACGCTGACCCTGGTCGATGTCCGCCCGCCGGACGAACGCGCGCAGGCGGCGGTCGCGGTCGCGTTCGAAACGCTCGACGGCGACGGGCTCGAGCGCCTGCGCGACCTGCCCAAGAGCACTGCGCTCGCCTTCCTCTGCCATCACGGCGGCCGCAGCGCGCAGGCCGCGGAACACTTCCGCGGGCTCGGGTTCAACGAGGTCTTCAACGTCGAAGGCGGCATCGATGCCTGGGCTAACGACGTGGATACCGCGCTGCCGCGTTACTGATCTTTGTAGAGCGGAGCTCGCTCCGCTGCCCTTGCTTTCGTAGGTGCGAATTCATTCGCACGCTTTCCGTCCGGGATCAAGAGCGTGCGAATAAATTCGCACCTACATAAAGCAACGGAGCGAGCTCCGCTCTACAGATCAAGAACGCTCAATTGGCGAAGCCGCCGCCGGCGTCCAGATACGCCTGCTCTTCCGGCGTATTCGTCCGTCCGAGCTCGTGGTTGCGATGCGGAAAGCGGCCGAAACGCGCGATCACGTCCCGATGCGCGAGGGCGTACTTCATGAAATTCTCGTCCAGCGCCCGCGTCAGCTCGACCGACCGTTCCTGATCGGCCACGTTTTCGGAATGCTCGAACGGCAGATAGAAGAAGACCCGCAACGCAGGATCGACCGTCGCATCGAAACCCGCCTCGATCGCGCGCGCCGCGTAATGCCGCGCCAGCGGATCGGTCGCGTACGAGTGCGCGCTCTTGCGGAAACAGTTGCGCGGAAACTGGTCGAGCAGGATCAGCAGCGCCAGCGCGCCTTCGGCGCTGTCCATCCAAGCTTCAAGCTCTCGTCGCGAGGCGGCGAAATGCGCGTCCTGGAAGCGGCTGTGCAGATCGGCGTCGAAGGTTTCGTTGCGCGCGAACCATTTCTCATAACCGGCGTCGCGCCAGAAACCGACGATGTCGGCGGGTGAAACATCCATGAGCATTCTCCTGCTTTAAAAGCCGTTATTCCCGCGAAGGCGGGAATGACGGCTGAAAAGAAAATTACAGAAACCGCTTCTCGTGCTCGCTCGGCTCATGCCACCAGTTGTTGTCGCGGCCGTTGGCGTAACGCACCGGCGCATTGGCCAGCGCTTCGGCTGGCGCATCCAGGCTGGCGAGCTGCACCGCATAGAACGCGCCTCCCACTTCCGGAATGTCGCCATGGCCGTACGGGCGCACGCCGCAGGTCTTGCAGAACGGCCAATGCATGCTATTGCTGCCGAACTGGTAGTCGGTCGCCGCATCCGCAGCGCTGAGCAGGCGAAACGCATCGGGCTTGACGCTCGCGCTCCAATTGCGGACCTTGCGGCACATCGAGCAGTTGCATTTGCCGCCGCCTTCGGTCAGGTCGAGGTCGACTTCGAAACGCACGTTGCCGCAATGACAGCTGCCGGTATAGGTCTCGATCGCCATGTCTCGACTCGCTCGCGCAATGGGGACGCAAAGGATACGCCGAAGCGAAGGCCTCGCAATGCTGGGCGGGTTAGATCGCGCGGAGGTCCAAGGCCAGGATAAGGTCGTGGTAATCGTTGTCGCCGACGCGGAACCGGCGTTCGCCGATCGGCAGGAAGCCGTTGCGCGCGTAAAAAGTCAGCGCGCGCGCGTTGTCGGCATAAACGCCCAGCAACAAACGGCCCGCGCGTCTTGCGCGGGCCTCGTCGATGGCCACCTGCATCAACGCCGCGCCGTGGCCGCCACCATGGAAACGATGCAGCAGATAGATGCGCTTGAGTTCCAGATCGTCCTCGCGCGTCGCCACGCTCGGCAAATCCGCCGGCGACAGCATCGCGAAGCCGACCGGAGCCCGGCCGGAACGGGTTTCGGCCAACCACATCGCGTAGCGCGGATCGGCCAGCCAGTCGGCATACCGCTGCGGCGCGTGCTGCCCGGCGCAATGGGCGAGAATGTCGTTGCCGTCCACCACGCCTGCGAACGTCTCCAGGAACGTCGCGCTGCCCACCGCGGCCAGTCGCACCGCGTCGCCCGGTCCGCAAAGCCTTACTTCGACGCTGTCCGCAGGCGCTGTCGCCATCGCGGTTACTCATCGAAACGCAGATGCCGCACGGATTTGCCGTGCCGCCGGATCAGCCGCAACGCCTCGATGCCGATCTGGATATGCCTTTCCACGTACTCCGCGCTGACCAGCGCATCGGAGACCTCGGTCTTGACGCCGTCCGGAATCATCGGCTGGTCCGACACCAGCAGCAGCGCACCGCAGGGGATGCGGTTGGCGAAGCCGGCGGCGAACACGGTGGCGGTCTCCATGTCGATGGCCATGCAGCGCAGCTTGCGCAGGTATTCCTTGAACGCCTCGTCGTGCTCCCAGACGCGGCGGTTGGTGGTGTAGACGGTACCGGTCCAGTAGTCGTGGCCCAGGTCGCGGATCATGGTCGACACCGCGCGCTGCAAGGCGAATGCGGGCAACGCCGGCACTTCCGGCGGCAGGTAGTCGTTGCTGGTGCCTTCGCCGCGGATCGCCGCGATCGGCAGGACCAGGTCGCCGAGCGCGTTCTTCTTCTTCAGGCCGCCGCATTTGCCCAGGAACAGCACCGCCTTGGGCGCGATCGCCGACAGCAGGTCCATCATCGTCGCCGCATTGGGACTGCCCATGCCGAAGTTGATCATGGTGATGCCGTCGGCGGTGGCGCTGGGCATCGGCCGGTCGATGCCGACCACCGGCGCGCCGGTCAGCCGGCTGAAATGGCCCAGGTAGCCGCCGAAGTTGGTCAGCAGGATGTGCTCGCCGAAGCCGTCCAGCGGTACGCCGGTGTAGCGCGGCAGCCAGTTGTCGACGATCTGTTCTTTTTCTTTCATGCGCGTATCTCCATGACGGCCCATTTTGTCACGTCGGCCATGACCATCGTCATGCTTGGCACGGACGCCGTCGCGGGCTACGGTTCCGGTTCGCTGCCGGGGATGCCGAAATGCTCAAACCGTTGACCGCCGTGCTCGGCGCCGTGCTGCTGGCCGGCTGTGCGCACACCGCCTCCAAACAGGACTCGGCCGCCGCCAAGCCGCGCTTCACCGACGATCCGTATACCAGCACCTACCGGCCGATCGCCTCGCCGCCGGTGCTGATTTCCGGCGCGACGATCCTGACCGGCACCGGCGAACGGCTCGAGGGCGCCGACGTGCTGCTGCGCGACGGCCAGGTGTCCGCCATCGGCACGAACCTGTCCGTGCCCGTCGACGCCACGCGCGTGGACGGCCGCGGCAAGTGGATCACGCCGGGCCTGATCGACATCCACTCGCACCTGGGCGTGTATCCGAGCCCCGGCGCCAGCGCGCACAGCGACGGCAACGAGATGACCGGCCCGGTGACGGCGAACGTGTGGGCCGAGCATTCGGTGTGGCCGCAGGATCCGGGCTTTCTGACCGCGATGGCCGGCGGCATCACCACGCTGCAGGTGCTGCCGGGCTCGGCCAACCTGATCGGCGGCCGCGGCGTGACGCTGAAGAACGTGCCGTCGACGACCTACCAGGGCATGAAATTTCCCGGCGCGCCGTGGGGCCTGAAGATGGCCTGCGGCGAGAACCCCAAGCGCGTCTACGGCCAGAAAGGCGGGCCGGCGACGCGCATGGCCAACGTGGCCGGCTACCGCGCCGCGTTCATCGATGCCGCCGAATACCTGAAGAAGAACAAGTCCGACGGCGAAGCCAAGAGCGACAGCGACAAGGACAGCGGCGGCAAGCGCGACCTCAAGCTGGACACGCTGGCTGGCGCGATCAACGGCGACATCAAGGTCCACATCCACTGCTACCGCGCCGACGAGATGGCCACGATGCTGGACCTGGCCAAGGAGTTCGGCTTCAAGATCGCCGCGTTCCACCACGGCGTGGAGGCCTACAAGATCGCCGACCTGCTGGCGGCGGAAGGCGTCTGCGGCGCGCTGTGGGCGGACTGGTGGGGCTTCAAGATGGAGGCCTTCGACGGCATCCAGGAAAACATCGCGCTGGTCGACCGGCCCAAGAACGGCTGCGCGATCGTGCATTCGGATTCGGAGGAAGGCATCCAGCGCTTGAACCAGGAAGCGGGCAAGGCGATGGCCAACGCGAAGCGGGCCGGCATCGACATCACACCCGAGCACGCGATCCTGTGGCTGACCGCGAACCCGGCCAAGGCGATGGGCATCCTCGACAAAACCGGAACGCTGGAGCCGGGCAAGATGGCCGACGTGGTGTTGTGGAATGGCAATCCTTTCAGCGTGTACGCGCATGCCGAGCAGGTGTATGTGGACGGCGCGCGGGTGTACGACCGCAACGACCGGTCGCGGCAGCCGAAGTCGGATTTCATGTTGGGGCAGGACGGTGCGATGGGAGGTGTGCTGTGATCGGTCGTTCGCGCGATCTACCTATCCCGTCATCCCAGCGAAAGCTGGGACCCATTTTGACGTTGCTTTTCACGCTCGAAAAAACATCAACCGCAGAATCAAAATGGGTCCCAGCTTTCGCTGGGATGACGGGTAAAGGAGTGTTCGTCGCGATCTTGATGCTGCTCAGCGCATCATGTTTCGCCCAGGACCTGCTGATCCGCAACGCCACCGTCCACACCGCCACCTCGCGCGGCACGCTGCAGAACGCCGACGTGCTGGTCCGCGGCGGCAAGATCGCCGCAGTCGGCAACGGCCTCGCCGCGGGCAATGCACAAATCATCGATGCGCAAGGCCGGCCATTGACGCCGGCATTGTTCGGCGGCATCTCCGAAATCGGCATCGACGAGGTGTCCGGCGAGGACGCCACCACCGACAGCTCGCTCGCGCTCGGCGAGAACGCCAAGGACATGGTGGTGCGGCCGGAATTCGACGTGACCCTGGCTTATAACCCGGACTCGGTGCTGCTGCCCGTCGCCCGCGTCGAAGGCATCGGCTTCACCCTGCTCGGCGCAGGCAGCACGGCCGGCGGTTCGATCATCGGCGGCCAGGGCGCGGTGATGCGCCTGGACGGCAGCGCCGACCCGCTCGGACCGCGCGTGCTGTTCATGCAACTGGGCAGCGATGGCGCCGGACTCACCGGCAGTTCGCGTGCCGCGCAATGGATGCTGCTCGACCAACTGATCGACGAAGTACGCGGGCGCATTCCAGTCGGCGCGCACATGGCCTTGCTGACGCCCGCCGGGCGCAGCACGCTGTCGCGTTATCTCGATGTCGGCGGCACGGTTGA
>Ga0193753_10002249_pt1 | contig 15519 bp, 11 predicted proteins | sample H1c2metaG_FD_144925 | JGI IMG/M metagenome (GOLD analysis project Ga0193753, IMG submission 144925) | Soil microbial communities from a riparian zone of the East river system, Colorado, United States - H1c2 | ecosystem: Environmental > Terrestrial > Soil > Riparian zone | place: USA: East... | reverse complement strand
AGGCGACGCGTTCGACCGCGGCGTCGACGTCGTTGATTGAAGTGGGAGGAATCGAGGCGGGAGGTTCGGGAAAGCGAGGCGAGGTCATGTGCGAAGCGCTCCGTGTAGGCCGCGCGGCGCACCCTGGCCTGCCGCGGGCCAGTTGTTATAGCGGGTTTTTGCGACGGCGGGTCAAGCGCCGCCGCGACCAGCCGAGGAGCACTCCGACGGCCAAGCCGTCCTGTGTCAGGTGCTCCAGGAGAAGCCGAGTCGGAACGCCAACGCCAAATCGGCAAAGCTGACTGCTCGCGTCATGTCAGCTCGAAAGTTCAGGCCGCCCGGGATGTAGGCGATATCGGCGCCGATGAGCAGATCGTAGGTCGGGGCGAGCTCGAAACGAAGCACCGACGAGACGCCCAGCATCATCAGCCAGCCGTCTTTGTCGCTCGCGGTGAAACGGTCGTCGTCGGACGACGCCAGCACGCGCGCGTACGCCACGCGCAACATTGGACCGAGCTGAAAGGTCGGCGCCGTTCGAGTCGCGAAACACAACGCTGCACCCAAGCTCAGCCAGACAGTGTCGAGGTCGGCGATCGGGCCGCTCGAGTCGCGCACGAGTTGACGCCCGTACATGGCCTCGAAATCGAATGTGAAGCGAAGTTGATCCGAGCGCCGTGACTCGATTGCAAAATTGAGCCCGGTGAGACCCGTGCCGCGCGACGGAAACGAGCGCGCTACGAGCGAACCGCTCAGCGCGATCGTGGGGTTCGGTGGCAGCACCGGCCTCGGCTGAAGCACGGGCGGGAGCTCGTCCGGCATCTCTGCAGCTGTTGGCGGCGGGCGCAAACTGTCGCTCAACCGCCGGCGCAGTGCGACGCGTACACTCTCGGGCATTGCGGACGGTCCGGCGCCAGCTTCAGCTTGGGCCGGGCGTGACGCCAACAGCGACCAGGAGCTCTCCAGGAGCGATGCGATCGCGATCGAAAGCGCGCGCGCTCGACCGCTCGGCTTCAGGTCATCGATCAACAGCTCGCGGCTGACGCGGTTACCTCCGAGCATGTCTGCGAGCTCGATCGCGAGCGTCGCAGCGACGGTGCCGCAGCCGAGGTGAATCAACGCGAGCGAATGTGTGCTCGACGACTCCGGGATCGAAGGCTCGACGCGCAGCGTCGGAACGCCGAGGCCACGAAGCTCGACGCGAAGGAGCTCGACCAGCTCGGCAGCGTCGTACGTGGCCGATTCACACGGCGTGAGCTGGAGGATCACTTCGCCGGGCGGTGCGGGCCGTTCCTGTGCGATCGCCGAGGCAGGCACGAGCACGAGCACGAGTGCCAAACGCTGGATAAACGAGCTGAACGAGCGGATCCTGCGGCTACAGGCGAGTCGCTTCAGTCGAGGTCTAGCCACGCAGCCACGTTCGCGCTTCGAGGACCATCCGGGAAGCGGCGACCATAGCGTGCTGCAGCAGAGCGAGCGAGTTCCTTCTCGCCCGATTTCGCGTACGCCTCGACGAGGCGCGCGGCGCCTTCCTCTGCGACGGCATCGGGCAAGCCCAGACGATCTGCACGCGCGAACGAGATCGCAGCCGACTTCGGGGACGCGAGTTGATCGAGCTGCAATCGACCGAGCGTGAGCGCGACGATCGCCGCGCGCGTGTCACTCGGATACAGCGCGAGAAAGCGCTGGAGGTTACGTGCAGCGCGACGATAGTCACCGGTCGCGCGCGCCGCGTCGGCGGCCTTCAACAGTTGATCGGCCGTGACCTCGGACGCTGGCGCACTCGGAGTATCCGCAAGGCGCGGCTCGGTTGGGAGCTCGCCCTCGGGTTGCAGCGCGACCTCACTTGCCGCGGGTGGCGCGCTGGCCGCTGATGGCGGCGGTGCGACGATCAGCCGCTCACCCTGCCCCAAGACTTGCAAACCTTCGGGAACACCCGGCCCACGCACGGCGACCTTGCCGCGATCGACCGCGACCGTCACTCGCTCTCGATCGCGTTCGACGCTGAAACGTGTGCCGATCACTTCGACCGAGCTGTCCCCCGCATCGATGATCCAGCGGCGCGGTCCGCCGGGCTTCACGTCGAACGTGACTTTGCCGCGCTCGAGTGCGACCCGGAACTGCTTGCCGTCCGAGCGCTGCGTGACGAGCTTCGCGCCAGGTTGCAGCCGAATGCCCGAGCCATCGGAGAGCGCGACTGCGAGCGCAGCGCCGGTGCCAGTCGTATCGAGCACGTGCAGCAGCTCGCCGTTCGAGCGAAGCAGCGGGCCGTCGTTCTCATCGTGCGCATTGTTCGCATTGTTCGCATTGTTCGCATCGTGCGCGTCGTGCGCGTCGTGCGAGCTTGCGACGCCCCAGCTCTCGCGAGCGCGCGGCACCGCTAAGATCACCGCGAGCGCGGCAAACGCAAACACCGCCGCGAGCGCGCCTGCAAACCCGACCACGCGGGTTGCGGGCGCTCGCAAACCTACGCGCTGCGAGCGCACGGCTTCGATCCGCGACCACAACCCATCGACTGGCACGTGCGGATCGCGAAGCAGTTGTTTGATCGGTCGGTCGAGCTCAGTCATGGCTGACCTCCCCTGCCACATGCGCGGCGATCCGCTGATCGGCGAGCACGAGCCAGCGCTTGATGCTTGCGAGCGAGGCTTCGCATGCGCTCGCGATCTCCGCGAGCTCCTGACCCTCGACGTTTCGCAGCATCCACACGACCCGCTGCCGCGCAGGTAACCGCGCGAGCACACGATCGAGCACGGCCAGCTCGGCGCGTTGATCCGCCTCGACATGCGGCGCCGCGAGTCCGGCAAGTGACACGTCATCTTGTCCGCGATCGAGCCCGAGTGTGCGCAGCAGCTTACGGCGGCGGTAACGCCGGTGAACCTCGTGCACGGTGATCCGCATCAACCACGCGCGAAACAGCGCGCCATCTCTCAGCTGATCCATGCGCGTGAATGCGGTTACGAACGCGTCTTGCACGACATCCTCTGCATCGCTCGAACGACCGAGCAGCCTCATCGCGAGCCCGGTCACCGATTCCACGTGTGTCCGATACAAGAGCTCTTCGGCCGAGCGGTCCTTTGCACGAGCGCGTGCGACGAGCTCTCCGTCGCGGCCGGCGGTGCGCACAGGCGTGTCGTTTGGCGCGCTGTGCGTTCCCATCGTGCCGCGGTTGCGTGTCATCGGGAGGTAGGACTGCAAGGGTCGGGCCGAAGGCGGGTGATTTAGTCCCCCCCAACATAGCCAGAGCCGTGAAGTCGCCGCCGTAGCTCAACGTCTCGAAAAAAAACGTGCGTTGAGCTGCGACTTACCCGTAGAGGCTCTAACCGTCATGACGCGACGCATCGCCCCGAAAGCAGCACTAGCATGCGTACTCGTGCTGCTGCTCCCAGCGGCGGCCTGTCCCGATCCGACGGAGGTACCGGTCCTCGAACGGCAACAAGACCGCGAACACGAGCTTGCCGCCACCAACGCCGAACCGCCTGAAGAGACCGACCTACGCATCAGGATGACCGGCCTCGAAATGAGCAACTCAGTTGGCGGCGCGGCACAACCTGCGCCAGCGCCGATCCAGTGCTCGCGGGGCGGACTCTGCCGGCAACTCTCGGCTCCCATCTCGAGCGGAGTCGACCTGTTGTTCGTGGTCGATAACTCGGGCTCGATGCGCCAGGAGCAAGCGTCGTTGCAGGAACAATTCCCGCGGATGATCCAGATGTTGACGAGTGGCGAGCGCTCGGACGGTTCAGTCTTTTCACCCGCGCGCGACGTACACCTCGGTGTGGTGTCGACCGACATGGGCTTGATCGGGCTCTCCACCAACTTTCCGGGCTGCAACACAGAGCACTCGTACAACGGAGGGGACGACGGCGTATTGCACCATCGCGGCATCGGCGCGGACTGCGCCTCCACGTATCCGCCGTTTCTCGAGTACACGGCGGATCGGGATGATCCCGAAAAGCTCGCTCGAGACTTTGGCTGCATCACCAACCTCGGCACCAGCGGCTGCGGGTTCGAGCAGCCGCTCGAAGCGGCGCTCAAAGCGCTTTGGCCGATGAGCTATACGGATTCGAACGGGAACACGTACCCGCCCGAATCCAATCCGTTGCAGTTTTTGTCAGTGACCCCGCAAGGTCGCTACGGACATGGCGACCTGCCCCCGACTGCGGGAGGAAACGGCGGATTCGCGCGCAACGATCCGTCCAGGGGTTTGTCGCTGCTCGCGGTGGTCGTCGTGAGTGACGAGGATGATTGCTCGTCGCGAAGCCTGGAACACTTCACTTCCACGAACGACCCCGCCAATCCCTTGAGCAAGCAAGGGCTGAACCTGCGCTGCTTCTACAACAAGCAGAACTTGTTCGCGGTCGAGCGCTACACACTCGGCTTGCGAAGCGTGCGACCGAATCACCAGGACACGATTCGCTTTGCTGCAATCGTAGGTGTACCGCCCGACTTGGTCGATGCCGAAGCGCGCGAAGCGGTCGACTTCGAGGACGCGACTTCGCGCGAGGCCTTTTACGATCGGATCTTGAAAGATCGACGCATGCGGGAGACGCCGCAGAACGAGCACATACCCGCGCTCGCAAACGTCGCGCCATCGTGCGAGCGAGTGGACCTATACGAACAGAAGGCCGATGCATACCCGCCGCGTCGCATCGTCGAGGTTGCCAAGGGTTTTGGAAGGAATGGTCTCGTGCAGTCGATTTGTCAGGATGACTTCGGACCCGCGATCGACGGGGTCGTGGACATGATGGCGAGAGATGTCGCCGCGCAGTGTCTGCCGAGTCCACTGAAGCGGCGCGACGGGAAGGTGCAGTGCGACGTGATCGTCGAGAACGCGAGCTGTGACGCTCCGTATCTGCAGACCGTGGAAGGCGGCGGCGCATCTGGCGAGACACGCTGTAAGGTCGCGCAGCTGCCCGTGCGCGAGGGACGGGTCGGCTCGGGTGAAGGCTTCTACTACGATGACTTCAGCGAGCCTGCGCGAAAGCTCGCGGAAAAAGATCTGGTTTGCGGGGACGGCCCAGGCGCGTTGATCACATTTACGCAGGAAGCCCGGCCGGCACCGGGCGTGCGCGTGTACCTCGATTGTGACAAGAGCGCTCAAGACTGAGCGCTCGAAAATCGTCGCCGCCGTGAGCCGCGGCGACCGTCTGGTGGCTCTCATCGTAATGGCTTTCCGCGGCAACGGATGGACGCTCGCGTGCAGTCTCGGATTGCTGCTTACAGCTGCGGGTTGTTTCCAGAGTCACGAGAAGTCGGTGCTCGAGCGCAAACGAACTCGGGTGGACGGTGGCGTGGTGGGCGTGGGTGCAGCCGGCAGCGGCGCAGACGGTCGGGTGATTGCGGGCGCCCCGTCAGATCCGACCTTCGTCGTGCCGGGACGTGACCCGAGTGGCCGCGAAAAGGTCAGGCGCGAGCGGGAGACCCCGGCGGAACGCGGCATCTGCGAGAAGGGGGGCTACTGCGCAGAGCTCGGGTCCGCGAAGACGACCGGCGCCGACTTGTTGTTCGTTGTCGACAACTCGAGCTCGATGCGGGAGGAGCAAGCCGCGCTGAGCGTGCAGTTCCCGCGAATGATTCGGATCATGACCGGTGGAGAGCCAAACTCGCGCGGCGAAGTCTTTCCCCCGGTGAGCAGCTTGCATCTCGGAGTCGTCTCGACCGACATGGGCGTGGTCGGCGTGCCGAACAATTGGCCGGGATGCAGCGACCCGCGGCACATCGCAGGCGGCGACGACGGCGTCTTGGAGCAGTCGACGGACTGGACGAAGAACTGCAACGTGTCCGCGCCTTCGTTCCTGACGTTCTCGGCGGGTCAGACGGACCCCGAAAAAGTCGCGCAGGACTTCGGCTGCATCGCCACGCTCGGCACCGACGGTTGCGGTTTCGAGCAGCCGCTGGAAGCGGCACTCAAAGCGCTGTGGCCGAGGATCTACATCGATCAGGATGGCAATCAGCTGTCGGGCTCGATGAATCCGATCCAGTTCCTCTCGACGACGGCAGACGGCCTCTACGGGCATGGTGACACGCCGCCGAACCGAGGCTTTTTGCGAAACGATCCGGTCGCCGGTGTCTCGCTGCTCCAGGTGATCGTGGTCACGGATGAAGAGGATTGCTCGTCCCGCAACACATCGCACCTCGCTCCCAGCATCGATCCAAACGATCCCCAGAGCAGTCCACCCGTGAACCTGCGCTGCTTCTCGAACAAACAGAACTTGTACGAGGTCGAGCGGTACGTGAACGGGCTGAAGAGCCTGCGACCCGGCTACGAAGACACGGTCGTGTTCGGCGCGCTCGTCGGGGTGCCGCCCGACTTGGCCGAGAATTACGAGATCGAGACTCCGACGGGTTTCACGGGCTGGGAGACTGACATCTACTTCGACCGCATCTTGAACGACCCGCGCATGCAAGAACGCGTGCTGCACGAAGACGATCCGTTGATGGCGAACCTGGCACCGTCGTGCTCTCGCATCGATCGACGCGGTGAACGCGCAGACGCGTATCCGCCGAGGCGAATCGTCGAAGTCGCGAAGGGGTTCCACGACCACAGCTGGGTGGCATCGATCTGTCAGGACGACTTTACGTCGGCGATCGACAACGTGTTCAGCTGGTCGTTTGCCGACATCAACTCGATGTGTCTTCCGCGCGCATTGATGCGCAACCCGAGCGGCAAGATCGATTGCGAGATGATCGTGGAGTTGCCGCCACCCGGTCCATTCGCGCAGCCCAACCCGACCGAATGCACTGGTCCGCTAATGTCGCCAGTCAGTGCGCCGCGTTCGGAGAAGAACCCCGGAGGCGGTGTGAACTGTAAGATCACACAGCTCGCCGTACACGACGGCATGCCCGACAGTGGCGAGGGCTTCTATTACGACAACACGATCGGCGCCTACAACAAGTCGACGTGCATGAAGAATCGAGGCACGAGCATCCGGTTCACGGACAACGCCACCTCCTGGCTCGGCCTGCGCATGTACATCGATTGCTCTGCCGGGATCGAAGATCCGACCGCGCCGTGAGCTTCGAAGGTCGCGTCGCGGCTCCGATCCATATGAACGCTCGCTCGAACGCACTGACTCGACTGCTCTGCAACTTGGGCTGCTTGTTCTGCCTCGCCGCTTGCATCAAAGAACAGTCGGTCCTCGAGCGCAAACGGGCAACGAGCCCAACTGACATCGACTTCGCTGCCGCTGGTAGCGGCGCGCCCGACCGGCCGCGCGCCGCGCCGCCGAACGTTTCGGCCGGGTCGACGGGCGACATTCCGCCGTTCGTCGCTCAGGGTTCGCCCATCCAGCCGATTCCTAGCGGTCGTCCGATCGACCTCTTGTTCGTGGTCGACGACTCGAGCTCGATGGAGCGGGAACAAGCCGCGCTCCGGGGGCAGATCCCGGCGATGATCCAAGCCATCACGACCGGCGTGCTCAATGGCCGCAGCACGGCGCCGATTCCCGATGTCCAGATCGGCGTCGTCTCAGCCGACTTGGGCGTCGCAGGGGTCGAGACCGGTTGGCCTGGCTGCAGTCCCTACGGCGGCGATGATGGCGTGTTTCAACACGCCGGCTCGACGGCGCCAGGCTGCAAAGCAGCCTATCCGCCGTTTCTCGGGTTCGCGCTAGGCCGCGACGATCCCGAACAGCTCGCTGCGGATTTCGCGTGCATGGCCGATCTCGGCTTCCAAGGCTGCGTCGTGAAGCAGCCGCTCGAAGCTGCACTCAAGGCACTCTGGCCGAAGAGCTACACCGACGCAGCGGGCAGCACGTACGCGCCTGAACAGAACCCAGTGCAGTTTCTTTCAACCAGTGACGAACGAAGGTTCGGCCACGGCGACTCGTCGCCCAACGTCGGCTTCCTTCGGAACGACACGCGCATCGGTCCAACGACGTTGGCGATCGTCTTGATCACGGACTCCGACGACTGTTCGGTGCGTGACACTGCGGGGTTCCAGCCGTCGAGTGATCCCGCGAACGACGTCGGTCCGAATGTGCGCTGCTATCACAACAAGGACAACTTGTTCGATCTGGTTCGATACGCAACTGGATATCCGTTGCTGAAGCAAGACGATGAGAGCTCGGTGTTCTTCGGTGCGATCGTGGGAGTGCCGGCGGACCTCGTGACCGCAGATGAACGCGCGAAGATCGATTGGTCGGACACTTCGGCCACGGACGCCTACTACGAAGCGCTCTTGAGCGACCCTCGAATGCAGGAGCGCCCGATGAACGAGGCTACGCCGAGCATCGCGCACTTGGCGCCTTCGTGTACGAGGAACGACGGAGCGCGAGCAGACGCCTATCCGCCGCGGCGGATTGTGGAGGTGGCGAAAGCCTTCGGCTCGCGCGGGATCGTGCAGTCGATCTGCCAGGACGATTTCACGCCGATCGTCGGAGCAATTCTCGAACGAGCCCGGTCGCGCCCGTGAAGTCACTGCGTGACATCTGCTCGCGCTCCGAACTCGAAATCCGCTCTCCTTGGGATCGAAACTCGTCTGAGGTTACGAGGATCGCTGCGGTCGATCAGTCCGACCGCAAGGAGATGCCTCATGCAAATCACGAGATACGCCGCAGTCGTGCTTGCACTACTCGGCCCGGTCCTCTCCGCATCGAACGCACGCGCAGACGGGCTTCCCAAAGTCGCAGTGCTCGCAACCGGCGGCACGATCGCAGGCTCAGCGCCTGGACCTACGGACCCCGGTTATATGTCCGGCCAAGTCAGCGTCGACTTCTTACTCGCGGCTGTTCCAGAGCTCAAAGACATCGCCGAGGCGAAAGGCGAACAGATCTCCAACGTCGGCAGTCAGAACATGAGCGACGAGATTTGGCTCACGCTGGCGAAGCGAATCGAAGCGCTCGCCGCGACTGACGTCGCCGGCATCGTGATCACGCACGGAACCGACACGATGGAAGAGACCGCGTACTTCCTCAGCCTCGTCGCGCACACTGACAAGCCGATCGTTCTCACAGGCGCGATGCGGCCCTCGACCGCGATCAGCGCAGACGGTCCTGTCAACATCTACAACGCGGTCGCAGTCGCGGTGAATCCGAGCTCGGTCGGACTCGGCGTGATGGTCGTCTTGAACGACGAGATCCACGACGCACATTCCGTGTTCAAGTCGCACGAGACCGAAGTGAGCACGTTCAACAGCGGCGATCATGGCTTGGTCGGCACGGTCGAGTACGGCGACATCACTTACTTTCGCACGCCGTACACGCTGCACGGCCTGGCGAGTGAGTTCTCGGTCTCCGGCGTCGATGCCCTGCCGCGCGTCGATATCGTCTACGCACACGAAGGCATGGACGGCGGCTTGATCGACGCCGCAGTCGCGCTGGGCGCGAAAGGCATCGTCACGGCGGGCGTCGGCAACGGCAATCTGACCGACGCCGCGCTCGACACGCTGAGCAAAGCTGCAGCGACGGGCGTCGTGAGCGTGCGCAGCTCGCGCGTGCCGCTCGGAGCGACGGGCCGCAGCGTCGAAGTCGACGACGACGCGCTCGGACTCGTCGCAGCGTACGAGCTCACGCCGCCCAAAGCGCGAATCTTGCTCCGACTCGCGCTGCTGAAGACGACAGACCCACTCGCGATTCAAACGTACTTCGAAAGCTACTGATCAATCGCCGCGCGGATTTCCGACGCCGGTCGTGAACGTCCACTCCTTCGACAACATGCCGCCCGCGTACGTGCCGCTGACTTTCACGCGGTACTTGGTGTTCGGCGTGAGCGGCTTGTTCGCATACATGAACGGGTTGTTCGTGTAGCCGGCGCGATCGGCCATCGCGACGACGGGCGACGTCGGATCGAGCCAGGTGTGCTCGATCGGCGTCGTCGTTCCGTCCACCATCAACGTGTGCTCGGTGATCATCGCTTTCACCGCATAGATCGTGATCGGCGAAGCGCTCGGCCAACCGGTGGGTGGCGTCGGCGGCATCGGACTCTCGCGATTGCCGGCAAACGTAGTCGGCAGGTTGGTCTGACCGTCGTACGGATACACGGCGACCGTCATCGTGTTCGGCCGCCCACCGGGGCCGAAGTCCATCGTGTCGCAACCCATCGCGCTGCCGTATCCGACCGTAGTCGTGCTCGGATCGAGCATCGAGACCCGGTGACCGACTGAGTTCGCCCACGTCGCAACTGACTTCGCAGGGTCGGCAACGAAGTACATCACCTCGCCGCCACCCTGGCCCGTGAACCCCGCGGCCTTCATTCGATCCCACGGATACACACCGGTGAAACTCGTGCAGCCCATCACTTCGAGGTGAGGGTTCGACGTGCACATCGGGTTCGCTTTGTTGTTTGCGACGTAGTAGTCGCAGTGGGCTTTCGCGGCTTTTGCGATCACGACGTTGACGTTCACGCAGGCTTCGCCCATCGGCACGCGCAGCGCGTTGATCGCGTTCAGCGCCGTGACGGACTCCGGCGTAGCCATCGGGTCGGGCGCTGGACAGTTCGACGGATCGGTCACCGGCGGCGCGGCTGCACCCGCCGCTGCCGGAGCACCCGCAGCGGGAGTGCCTACCGGTCCGCGGCCGCCGCTACCAGCTGCACCAGGGTTCGGGGGTGGGAGCGCCCCAGCGGCGCCACCGGGCGGCGGGAGAGCGCCGCTACCAGCTGCAGCGGACCGACCCGCCACGCCGACAGTGCCGGGGCTGCCCGCGAGTGCGCCCGCGGCTCCCTGCGAACCGGCAGAGCCGCCCGTCCCGGTGCCAGAGCCACCCACGACGACCGTGGTGCCTCCGGAGCCGACGCCGCGCTCGGAATCGCCGGAGTCGGCCCCGCAAGCGCAGAGAAAAGACAGCGTTAGGGGGACGAGACCCGACCGGAGTGAGCTAAACATCGACACGGCGCCAATGCTGGTACTCACCCGAAGGGGATTCAATCTCCTTTGTTGGGAAGCGGGAGCAATGACGCTGACAGCGACGGCTTTGGCTTACTCGAACACGCGGACTTGCAGTGCCGAGACGCGCGAAGCACCTGCCGCAACGTCCGAGACCACCACGATTTGATCGCCGGGCAGAACCCGGGCGCGCTTCCGTAACCGATCCAACGCCGCAGTGATCGTCTTCTCGGGGTCACTCGAGAAGTCCATCTTGAACGGCACGACCGAACGGTTCAGCCACAACTTCCGCCGCGTCGTACTCATGTTCGTAAACGCGTAGATGATCGCGCGCTTGGGCCGAAAGCTCGCGACGAGCTGACCCAAGTTGCCGCGCCGCGTAAACACGATGATCGCCGGGGCGTCGATCGCATCGGCAAACCGACAGGCACTGCGCGCGAGTTCTTCGATCGTGGTGCTCGACCTGCGGTCGAGCGCCGTTCCGAGCGACTTCTCCTTTTCCATCCGACGCACGATCTTGTCCAGCACCTGAACACAGCGCACTGGATGTTTCCCCGACGCCGTCTCGCCGCTCAACATCACGGCATCGGCTTCCTCGTACACGACGTTCGCGACGTCACTCACCTCTGCGCGCGTCGGCATCGGCGCCGTGATCATCGACTCGAGCAAGTGCGTCGCCACGATCACCGGCTTACCGTGCATCACGCACTTACGGGTGATCTCGCGCTGCAGCACCGGCAACTCGTAGTATTCGACTTCGACGCCGAGATCGCCGCGCGCGACCATGATGCCGTCCGACGCTTCGAGAATGCTGTCGAAGTTCTCGACGCCTTCTTGGTTCTCGATCTTCGAGATGATCTTCGCGTGATGACCACCGGCGTCGTCGATCACCTTGCGCGCTTCGAGCACGGCCTCGGCGTTGCGCACGAACGAGAGCGCGATGAAATCGACGTCGTGTTCGATCCCGAACCGAATGTCCGCCTTGTCCTTCTCCGTGATCGACGGCAGGTTCACTCGCACGCCCGGCAAGTTGATGTGCTTGCGCGAACCGAGCTTGCCGCCATCCATCACGAGGCAACGCAAGTCGTGGGCGCGAATCTCGAGCACCTCGAGATTGATCAGGCCGTTGTCGACCGTGATCCGATCGCCGATCTTCAGGTGCGAGAGCATGTCCTCGTAGTCGATGTGGATGCTCTGCTCCTCCGTGTTCGCGCTCGGCATCACGGTGACGGTGTAGATCTCACCGACCTGTAGGTTGAGATGTTCGCGCACTTCGCCGGTGCGAATCTCGGGCCCCTTCAGGTCGAGCAGCGCAGCGATCGGGTGGTTCAAACTCCGGTTGAGGGAGCGAATCCGCCGAATCGACATTAAATGTGACGCGTGATCGCCGTGTGACATGTTCAAGCGGGCGACGTTCATGCCCGCCTTTGCCAGCTTCTCGATCACCTCTGAGGTCGAGCTTGACGGCCCTAGGGTGCAAATGATCTTGGTAAGCCGGAAATCTCTGCGGTTCGCCATATCGGATGACTCAGGAATGTACGCTGATCATTGTACAACCTGCCGAATTCGCTACAAGTCGCGCCGAGTTGCAGTGCAGTCGGGTGCGTGTTAACACCCCGCACCCCGCCGCGGCTCTGACGCTCGGGCTTTAGCACCATGCCAGCGCTCGAACCGAAATCTCTCCGCAACATTGCGATCATCGCCCACGTCGACCACGGGAAAACAACGCTCGTAGACGCGATCCTGCAGCAATGCGGCGTCTATAAAGCGCACGAACAAGTCATCGAGCGTGCGATGGACTCGAACGATCTGGAGCGCGAACGCGGGATCACGATCCTGGCGAAAAGCACGTCGGTTCAGTTCAAGGACGTGCGCATCAACATCATCGATACGCCAGGCCACGCGGACTTCGGCGGCGAGGTCGAACGCACCTTGTTGATGGCCGATGGGGCGCTCCTGCTGGTCGATGCGGCCGAAGGGCCACTCCCGCAGACCCGGTTCGTGCTCAAGCACGCGCTCGGGCGCGGGCTGCCGGTGATCGTCGTCATCAATAAAATCGACCGGAAAGACGCCCGGGCGCCCGAGGTTTTGAACGAGACGTTCGACCTCTTCTGTGACCTGGAAGCGACCGACGAGCAGACCGACTTCAAGGTGCTCTACACGATCGCGACCAAAGGCGAGGCCCACCGCGAGCTCGGCGACGACTCCACCGACCTCACGCCACTCCTCGAGACCATCCGCGAGTGCGTGCCGCCGCCCACAGGCGACCTGAACGCCCCCCTGCAGATGATCGTGACGAACGTCGGTTACGACGAGTACGTGGGGCGCCTGGCGATCGGCAAGATCATCAACGGGCAGCTCACCCCGAATTCGGCTGTCGCTCGGCTCGCAGAAGACGGCCCGCACACCGAAAAGATCAGCAACATCTTCGCCTTCGAGGGCCTGACGCGCGTGAAGCGCGAGGTGGCGGGCGCTGGCGACGTCGTCGCGGTGTCCGGCATGCCCGAGGTCACGATCGGCGACACGATCGCGGACGTGCAAAATCCGCTGCCGCTCAAGCGCATTTCGCTCGAGCCGCCAACGATCAAAGTTCGCTTTTACGTGAACTCGTCCGCGTTTGCGGGGCGCGCCGGCAAGTACATCACCTCGCGGCACCTGCGCGAGCGGCTCGAGCGCGAAGCGCGCGTCAACCTGGCGATGCGCTTCGAGGACACCGACAAGCCGGATATCTTCCAGGTCTACGGTCGCGGCGAAATGATGATCGCCATCCTCGCCGAGACGATGCGCCGCGAAAGTTACGAGTTTGCGCTGGGCAGCCCCGAAGTTGTCGTGCGCGACATCGATGGCGTAAAGAGCGAGCCGTCCGAGCGCGTGGTGATCGACGTACCGGAAGAGTTCGTCGGGACGGTGACGCAGAGCCTCGGCGAGCGCCGCGGGCGGATGGACAGGCTCACGAACCTGGGCTTCGGGCGGGCGCGCATCGAATTTGTAGTGCCGTCGCGCGCGTTGATCGGGTACCGCTCGCAGTTTTTGACGCAGACGCGCGGCATGGGCCTCTTGAATACGCTGCACGAAGGCTACGTGCCGTACGGCGGGCCGATGCTTCGCCGCAAAAATGGTGCGCTCGTCGCGGACCGTGCGGGGCTGGCGACGCAGTACGCGCTCTTCCACTTGGAGCCGCGCGGGCGCTTGTTCGTGGCGCCGACAAACGAGGTCTACGAAGGCATGGTCGTGGGCGAGCACAACCGGCCGAACGATCTCGACGTGAACGTGACGAAGGAAAAGAAGCTTTCGAACGTTCGCGAGAAGAACAAAGACGAGAACATCATCCTGATGCCGGCGGTCACGTACACGATCGAGACGGCGCTCGAGTTCATCGATCAGGACGAGATCGTGGAAGTGACGCCCGACGCAGTGCGAATTCGCAAAAAGGTGCTCAGCATCTCGACGCGCCCGAAGCGGACTGAAGAATCGCACTGAGCGATTTGCTTCGGCTTTTGCCCTGAGAGCGGCTTTCGTCCTCGGTCCGGACGCTGCGCAATACAGGAAGCATTGCTCGGTCCGGCCCTGCGGGGTGGGGGGTCCCCTCGCTCTCAGGACAAAATCCTCGCAAATCCCATCGCGTGCGGCGCCTTTGCTGCACGCGGCGTTGCAAGAGATCTAGCGGCTTTCGGCGGCGATTTGTTCTAGTCCGAGCTGTTGTGCGCGCATGCCTTGGAGTAGGTGGAGCCGCTCCACTAGCCCGTCGTCCTTTTTGGCGAGCGCATTCCACGCCCCCGGTTCGCACGGCGCAGCCTTAGCCCTGAGGTGCGAAAGGGCATGCGTGCCGCGGATGGCGGCATAGCTGATCAGCCCGACCGCCGCGAGCGCGGGAATGGCCATCGACAGCGTCTTGCCCCAATTCGCGCCGACGCGTTGCATCATCATCGGGGTCAGTAACACGAGCAGTCCGAACGCCCCGCCGATCACGACGAGCGGCCCGTGGTCGTCCCAAATCTCGCGCCACAGCGCCTTGTCGGCCGCCGCCCTCAGCTGCTGGCACTTCGGACTTTGCGCGAGCCGCTCGTGTTCTTTGTCGAGCACCCGGTTCACGTCGCGCCCGACGTCGCTGTTGAGTGACACGCGGCTCAAGTCGACTGCCGCCGCCGACCGCTGCACTGGCGGCACCGACGACAACAGGTTGGTGAACCGCGTCTGCCCTCGAGGGGTGACGTAACGATACACAACAGTCTTGCCGTCCGACGCCGGTTTCGTCTCGAGCAGTGTCACCAGCGATGAGTCTTCGCTCGGCAGATCGAGCCGGCGCGCGTACGCCCGAAGTCGCGGCGGGATTTCCTCGAGCGATTGCGCGTGCACCATCCGCCCGTGGTCGTCGATATAGCCGTAGACCGCGTCTTCGCGCGGTTGACCCGGCTGCGCGCCGGCGCGCCACAATCCAATCGAACCTAGCAACATGCCCACAGCGACGAGCTCGCGACACCGCCGCGCTGAACGCATCTCGGCTCGCCCCACCCCGGCGAGTGCTCGTCCCCGCATGCGGTTAGGCTACCATGCGAGCCAGGTTGTCCATGCGCGAACGGCTCGATTGGCAGGCACTCGAACGTGAAGCACTGCGCTTGCACGCTCGCTACACGATGGAAGTAGTCGAGACACTCGGACTGTGTCCGTGGGCGGCAGATGCGCGCTCTGCAGGCCGCGTCTCCACACACGTCGATCGTTCA